>Ga0187779_10000026_pt1 | contig 105894 bp, 107 predicted proteins | sample 1015_Q2_SP10_10__FD_132435 | JGI IMG/M metagenome (GOLD analysis project Ga0187779, IMG submission 132435) | Tropical peat soil microbial communities from peatlands in Department of Meta, Colombia - 1015_Q2_SP10_10_MG | ecosystem: Environmental > Terrestrial > Soil > Wetlands > Peat | place...
AACCGCTTCCAGACCGCTCATGATCGGCATGTCGACATCGGAAATAATAACCTGCGGCTGTAGTTTCAACGCTGCGGCCACCAAGGCATTTCCGTCGCTGACTGTACCAACGACACAGAAGTCGTCTGAGAGCAAAGCGCTCAGGTAATGCAGGAGCGGCGGGTGTTCATCGGCGAGCAGCACACGCACTTTCTTCATGTGAACCCTCCTTGGACGCAGCCCTGGACCGGCCAATGGGCGTCGCTCGGTTATCTCTTACATGTGTACTCAATCGCACGAACCAGCAGAACTAGGGATATGCCTAGGAGACCCAAGAAAGACTACCGGGTAAGGGAAGGTAGGGTGAGATGATGCTGGGCGGACGGGGTAGTTACTCGGAAGAGATCAGTCCGTGGGTGAGTGCATATTTCGTGAGTTCAGCGGTGGTGTGAAGATCGAGTTGTTCCATGAGCTGCGATTTGTGGAACTCAACTGTTTTGGGGGAGATATTGAGGACGCCGGCAATCTCCTTAACCGTTCGGCCCTCGGCGACCAGCTGAAGGACCTCGCGCTGACGCACGGTAAGTGTGTCGCGCTGGATCAAAGGGGCTCGTCCGCCTGCAAGAGCGGAATGGACCAGGTTCTTGGCGATCAAGGACGTCACATAATAGTTCCCGTCCATCACGGTGTGAATCGCTTGAACAAGTTCGGATCCGGCGGACCGCTTGAGGAGATAGCCTGAAGCTCCCGACTTAAAGGCCTCGCTGATATAGGCTTGATCTGCGTGCATCGTGACGAAGATCAGTTTGGCCTGCGGAGCGATCTTGCGTAGCCGACGGGCTGCATCGATGCCATTGAGCTGAGGCATCGAGATATCCAGTGTGATGACGTCCGGTCGGTGCCGCTCCGCAGCTTCGAGCAGGGCCCGTCCATCTTCGACTGCGCCCACAATCTCGCAATGCTCCTCTAGGAGTTTCCGGAATCCGTCGAGGACAAGGGTGTGATCATCAGCGAGCAGCACGCGCGGTTTGTTCATAGATGGTCCTCGAATTGCGGGACCCGGACGCATACGTGCGTCCCTTTCCCTACGGTGGAGGCGATGTCCAATGATCCGTTCACTAAGGCGATCCGCTCTTTCATGCTCAGTAATCCCAATCCGTTTCGCACCGAATGAGGATCAAACCCGACGCCGTTGTCGGTGATCACAATCATGAGAGACTCTCGCGTCCGGCTGAGTTCGACGGATACCGTCGATGCCTGCGCATGCCGCGCGATGTTTCCCAAACTCTCCTGAGCGACCCTATACAAACATGTGGCGATATTCTGTGGAAGTGTTTTTGATACACCATGGTTCGCGAATTGACCGGTCGTTCCGGTCCGAGCGGTGAAGTCGTCCACTAACCGTTGGAGCGCGATGGGGAGACCGAGGTCGTCGAGGATGGAGGGATGTAACTGGTAAGCCAGGTGCCGAACGTCCTCGGAGAGTTCAGCCACTCGGTCTTGAACAGCCCGGACGACTCGACCATGCTGTTCTGGTGTCAGAGACAGCGGCCGATCGAGAACCTCCAGCTCGACCGCGAGGAGGGCTAACCGTTGGTTGATGTCGTCGTGAAGGTCGCGAGAAATACGCCGCCGTTCCTCCTCCTGTACGCGAAGTAACTCCGCAGCCAAGGATCGCAACTCATGGCGACTTGCGTCGAGCATTCGTTCGGTGTGCATTCGTTCGGAGACTTCCGTCACGAGCGCCTGATTGACTGACGCCAAATCCTTGGTGCGTTCCCGTACACGTTGTTCCAGCTCCTCGTTCATCCGGGTGAGTTGTTCCTCGTGTCTGCGGCGTTGCTGGAAGTATAAGACCGGAGTCCATATGATCACCAGACTGAACAGCCGGTTGCTGAGAGCCACCCACAGAGGAATGTTAAATATATCAGGACTCAATACGAAACCAACAAGATTGAGGATGGTGCAGACGCTTGCGACTACGAGAGGAAACGTCGTCCCCATGGAGAGAAAAGAAATCAGAAGCGGGACCACGTACAGAACCTGGTTCGTCAGACCACGAGGCGTCAAGATATCGAACAGAAAAATGCCCACCGTCAATGCGACGACGACACCGACGATAAGCCCCTTTCTTGCCTGGGTATGCATCGAGAGTGCTCTCGATCGAATTATGAATTATCCTCCCCCGTAGGTGAATGGTTCAAGCAGAGGGAGTGCCGGAACATGACGGTGACACGGACGATGATAACGTTCTGATACGCCGGAGGTGGTGTCCGTTGAGACTGCGCCTTGGGGTCTGTATGTTCCCACATGCTCCGACAGAGTTTTCCGCGTGGGAAGGGGAGCAAAGTCGCATTGAACGGGAAGATGCGGCAGCGATGGAGCCGTATACGCAGGGAGACTCCTTCGAAGCGTTGAAACGTTGTGAAGGCTCGGTACCGGGAGACTGACTAGCGGCTAATCCTCGGTCGCGACTGTCCACTCGACCAGACGCCCGTGTCTGAACACGAGATTCCACTCGTACGAGCGATCATACATGGCCTCGTAACGAAGCCGTGCCATCGGTCCAACGCTAAAACGGGCGGTCGGTTCGCCGTAAAGCTTGATGACGTGGTCGATGGTCACGCCAAGTTCAATTCCCTTCGCGGTTCTGATCGGCAGGGATGTGCGTATCGGGGCGTAGCATACTCCCGCGATGGGAGGGTCCTGGGACACTGTGATTGCATCCACATGGGCATTAACGTCAAGTCGGAGATAGCTTGAACCTTTAGCTCCTGCTACGTTGTACAAATAAGAAATCGTATCTCCGGTCGAGTTTGGAACCAGGCAGGGGGATAGGCCAAGCTTCCGTTCCACTTCCGGTGCCGCATCATGCCCGGCTACCACGGTCGCCAATTCCCAATCGTTGGGGCCCATCGGCGCAGCGCTGGCGAATACGGTAAACCCGAACACGAGCAAGCCCGTTAATGCCAGCATCACCCAGAATAGTTCCCGGTCACCACATTTGTTCAACCACGTCCGCACGGTGGAGCCCTCCTTAGACCGATCTATAGCCATACGCCTCCGTCCAGACGGCAGCAAAGCATGTGCCAATCGAGAAAGGCGAAAATGGCCTGCATTTTAGAGGTTAACGGGGAAAATTTGAGCGGTCCCGCACAGGTCGCACTGTGCGTACGGTCGCGTACCGGGAACTGAGGATCGAGGCCCTCGACAATGACTTTACAGTTGAGGAATACTCCTGCCGAGGGAACTGGGAAGGGGAAAGCCGGCACACTGTCACCGGTCGATGCGAAGAGACGGTGGCCTATCGCTTGGCATCGTCGCCGGATCCCATCCTAAAAGAAGCTCGAGTGGACGGAGCAGTATTGAACCTGTGACAGGTAAGGAAAGTGCAATCTGATGGGAGGAGCAACTATGCTGTGGCCACTAGGTAGAAAGCCGGCTGTTGTGAAATGGTTTATGTTCGCGGCAGTGTTGGTGATGCCGTTGTCGGGGGCGGCGGAAGTTTCTAATGACCTCCTGGTTCGATATCTTCTCGCCACCGTCCAAGCGTTCCGCACGGTCTATGTTGAGTTTGTCACAGAGCGGGTCAAGCAAGTGAACATCCAAGCCAAAGAAGATTGGGTGAAAGATAGCCATTCGATCATGCTTCCGTTTCAGTTCGTGAAGGTGGCAGGGCAGGAACTGAAAACCTTGGTCAAAGGAGTGGATGTGGGCCTTGTGTCGCTGACCCCTTTGTATACGTCAAACTTTCCCAAGACCGAGGCGGAGGCGGAGGCTCTGAAAAAACTCTTGGCCGATCCCAAGCTGAAAGTCCTGACATTCAACGATGGGAAAGAGTTCAAGGGGCTTTCCGCTGACCTTGCGATCGAACAGAGCTGCGTGGACTGCCATAATCATCATCCTAATAGTGTTAAACAAGATTTCAAAAAGGGAGATGTGATGGGAGCGATCGTGGTTAGACTGAGACTGTGATCAATCGTCCCGTACCCCGCGTGAGCGGGCAACTCACTCCATCATGTGTGTGACGTTCTCTGCCCCGTGAAAACGGAGGAGAGGTCACAATTTCGCAGATGATAATTGGCGGGACCGGCAAAGCGGAGCGTCATGTCATTACCGACGGTGGTATTCCTCTTCGACGTCGATAATACGTTGCTGGACAACGATCGGGTCACTGCCGATCTGAAAGAACACCTGCAACGGGAAGTAGGTCTCAAGCGAGAACAGCTCTATTGGACCATCTTCGAGCGGCTACGCAGCGATTTGGGCTATGCTGATTATTTGAGAGCGCTGCAACAGTATCGTGTGGAATACCCCCGCGATCCTCACGTGCTGACAGTCTCGCGGTTCCTCATCAACTATCCGTTCGCGAGCCGGCTGTTTCCTCAGGCGCTGAGTGTGCTCGATCATGTCAAACATTGGGGTAAGGTGGTGATTTTGTCGGATGGCGACGTTGTCTTTCAACCGTGGAAGATCGAACGTTCCGGGTTGTACGCCGCTGTCAACGGCAACGTCTTGATCTACATTCACAAGGAGCAGGAATTGGATGACGTTGAGCGACGATTTCAGGCCGATCACTACATTCTTGTGGACGACAAACTACGGATTCTCACTGCAGTCAAGAAAAGCTGGAGCAGCCGCGTCACCACGGTTTTCCCCCGACAAGGTCACTATGCGAGAGATCCCCAGGCGATCGCCGGTCTTCCTGCTCCGGACCTTGCTATCGAGCAGGTCGGTGACCTGCTTCAGTACGATCTTCAAACACTGCATGCCCTCGCCCGCTCCGAATAACCCTATCGTGCGAGCACTAAATCATCAGGTTACAGCGGGGAACCCTAGGCGCACGACGACAGAAGTGGGATGCACCCGACGAGCGGCTCGAACAACGAACACACGACTACGGTACGAAGAGACGCTCTCCCTGCTTGCATCACCAAGCGACAGAGGGAAGCTGTTCTTTAGTGTACTGATTGGCCCTTCACGATCGCTTCGGCTTTCAGCCAATCCTCCACATCATGGCCGTCTTCTCTGCCGCGCTGCTGATACAGTTCATAGGCAGCCGCTGCAACACGGTGCACGATGTCCCCGTGAGATCCATTGAGGTTGCCTCTCTCGTCGGGGCGCGCGCCCTTAATCAGCTTCTGAATTTGACGTTGTTTTTTCATCGGCATGCTCCTTTCTTGTTCAAGATCAATCACGCCCAAAGTACCAATCCCTCGGCATCAGCAGGGAGATGGTTCTCCTCTGATGAAGTGTCACCAATCACTGAAGCCCCTGTTCGATCAAACCTGATTCCACATCTAGATGCTTATTCTCCAGGTTTTGTCGCTGTTGACGGAGTTCCTGAAGGGCTTTCGCATACTCTTGCTGGTGCTGCCGCCACTGGTCCAGCAACTGCTTCTTCTGTTCAGGCTGAGCGGATGCCCGCTGGAGGCTATCCCGGGCCAAAACCAGATGATCACGCTGTAAGACCCATTGTTGACGGTGCAGTTGCCAGCCAGATAAATCGAGAGCCTGCAGGTCCTGCAGCACGGGAGGTGTTTTGGTCGAAATCTGTTGTGCGTCGGTCATACGTTTCGACAGTGCATTGATATTGCCGTTCAGCTGGGTAATGCCTTTTGTTAAAAGGTCAACGACCGGATCGCTTGGCCCGAGATTATTGTGCTCTCCATGGCTTGTACCGACACAGGCAGTGGCACCTATTGCAAGCACTCCGACTAAGACCCACGGTCTTCGTACCTTCATAGGTCCTCCTTCACGGGCAATTCCGACAACTTAGTGTAGTCCACATTCCAGATTACTTCCCAGCTACATAACGAATGGCCGTCCCGGTCAACACTTCTGTTCGCCCAGTCTGGTCAGCAGCTCCTTGTACAAAACTCCAGGGATCGTAGTAGAAGGGATTCCACCACCCCCAGCCGCTTGCGTAGGGGCTGAAGCTGTCCGCCGTCGGTCCGAGGGTCGATTCATAGAGAGGACTCGGCCCCATCATGGATTCCAAAACGTCCGATCTCCCCAGCACCACCGCGTCGGCTCCCATCGATTCTGCACGAGCCAAGATTTTGTCGCGCATCTGGTCCTCATCCGCAGTCTGGCTCGTCGCGATAATCCGGGCCAGATCGATATGCGGAGCACCGGGCTCGGACTCCAGCCACTGCACAGGAATATGATTGTTGCGCGGCGGATACGACTCATGGGTCAACGGCTCGACACGCACTGACACACACCCGACCAGCATCGCACAGGCACAGAAGAGTAGTCCGTGGCCGGCAGTATCGATGAACGAATGGTCCGATGAAATGATCCGGCAGGGTATGGTGAGACTGGGACGGATGGTGTTTCTTGGCGAGCGGCTGGGCATGAGTCGCCAACCTATGTAAAGCCCTAGCGATAACGAGTTCATTGATCTGTCTTAAGATCGTTCACGTTCGCCGTTTCTGTATAGCGGATGGCTGTTCCCTTGAGCATTCTAATCGTCTCGTCGTACGGGACTGCAACGCTGCCGGAGTACATTCCTCCCCACGGGCCCCATCCTCCAAATGGGCCACCATATCCGCCGCCATAGCCCCAAGGACTGCCATAGTATGGACTGTAATAGCCCCACGGGTTATAGACTGGCTCATACGCTATTTCATGAGTCGTTTGAGTTTGTGGCTTGTCAAACACGACGGCATCGGCTCCGAGAGTCGCCGCCCGACTCAAGATCTTTCGCTGCAAGCTGCCGAAGCTCAGCGAGGTATCGCCGATCCGCAATTCCGCAATTTCTCGATATGGTCGCGTTGGGTTTTGCTGCAGCACGGCCACCTCGTCGGCGGAGTTCTTGGGCGGAAATGTCTCGTTCGTCAACAGGATGGTGTCTACCTTTGCGCAAGCAGAGATGAGAAGGTAGAGACCAACGACCGGTAGCGTTGGAACGGACCGCTTCATGCGGGGCTGCCTCCGGCTCCAATACGCAAGAGGGTGTTCGGCTCCTCACGATGTTCCGATCTGATGCAGATAGTTACATCGACAGTTTGTTAAACGCATCCAGCGCTGCGACTTTGTAACACTCCGCCAAGGTCGGATAATTGAACACCGCGCGTAGAAAGTAATTCAGCCCCCCGCCCAGATCGAGCACAGCCTGCCCGATATGAATGAGTTCGGTCGCCCCGGTGCCGATGGCGTGGGCCGCGAGGAGACGCCGGTCTTCTCGATGAAAGAGGAGCTTCACCAGACCGCTGTCGTCGCCGAGGATTTGTCCCCGTGCGATCTCTCGATATCGGGCGACGCCGGTTTCGTAGGGAACGTGCTGCTCAGTCAGCTCATGTTCAGGTGGTCCTACCATGGAAATTTCAGGAATGGCGTAAATGCCAACGGGTAAGTGCTCGGGGAGGGGTTCCACTTCGACTCCGAACGCGTGACAAGCGACCTGACGGCCTTGCGAAGCTGATGTGGAAGCGAGGCTGGGGTAGCCGATGATGTCTCCCGCGGCAAAAACATGCGGCACCTCCGTCCGATACTGTGCATCGACCTTCAACCGTCCGCGCTTGTCAGCTGTTAAACCAATCGCCCCAAGGTTGAGTGGATCTGTTGCACCGATCCTCCCGATCGAATAGAGCACGGACTCCGACACGATACGCTTCCCGGACTCCAGGGTGATCACGGCGCGACGCGGTTGATCTTCAGTCAATTCCAGCCGTTCGACCGCCTCACCCAATCGGAAGGTAACGTTCCGATTACGCATTTGGTGCATCAATTCCTCAACAATTTCGGAATCGAGAAACTCGAGGAGTTGCGTCCGCTTATCCACCAGCGTCACGTTGATCTTCAGCGCGGCCAGCATCGACGCGTATTCGACACCAATGATACCTCCTCCGATCACGACCATCTTCCGAGGAAGTCGCCCCAATTTCACCATATCGTCACTGGTGAGAATGACTTGTCTGTCGACGGGTACACCATCAGGTCGCGCGGGTACCGTGCCGACCGCGATCAAGATGTTGGCGGCTGTGATGAGTCTCGATTCGTCTTCGTTTGTAACGACGACGGTATGCGTATCCTTGAAGGAAGCTTGGCCTTGAATCAGTGCGACATCATTTCGGCGAAGCTGATCCGCTACCACTTCGACTTCGCGTGTCGTCACGTCTTCGACACGCGTCAACAACTGAGCCGTCGTGGGTCGGCTTTCGAAATGATTTCCCAGGTGATGTTCAATATGATCCGCTGTGGATACGAAGGAAACGACTGCCTCGCGAAAGGTCTTGCTGGGAATCGTCCCGGTCTCGACGCAGACCCCGCCGAGAATGCGTCGGCGTTCGACGACAGCGACTCGCTTTCCCAGTTTCGCGGCTTGGATCGCCGCACGTTGGCCGGCCGGCCCGCTGCCGATACACAGGAGATCGAAATCGTACGCTGGCGCCATCAGTTCGCCTTCATACCGTTTCTAAGGGCGGAAGTCATGCCTCCCAGCTCTGGCCGTGTCCAATTCCTGATCACGGGCGAAGGAGAGGACGTCAGACTCTTCTTCAATCCGGGACGAAGTCAGGCGTTTGACTGGTCGATGCGATTATAACCTGTTCGATGGCTTCTTCAATGCGGTCGAGGCCCATTTGGGCTTGCTCCCTGTAGTAGGCATATCGAGGTTCAGCAAAGTTGGCGACGACGAAACTAAACATCTCTTCCGCGAATCCGGAGTGTCCTTCGTCTTGAGCGGCTTGTCCGGCCAACAAGGTACACGCAGCAGCCATGGCTTTGGGGTCCACCGCAAAACGGGGAGGAGGATCCGCCAATGTCTGCTCGATGACTTCAGGCAGTAACCGAGCTGCACGCGCAGCTTGATCCATGAGGCTAACAGCGCGATTCAACTGTTGAGCGTCCTGCCACTTCTGAGTCACATGGGGGCTCGACTGGCAATGGGTGTACTGTTTCCACGAATTCACGAAGACCGCGTCTTTCGACGCCCGTGTCTCATCGAGTGGTTGGATCCCCTGGCATCCGCTCAAGAGAGTCGCTGCGACATAAACGTGCCACCGCATTACGCTCTCCTTCTATCAGGACACGCGAGCGATCGTCTGCTTCCAACGATCTTCGGGCGTTTGCAGCGTTGCCGAACGAAGCACGCTGAGTACATGTTGGGTGTTATACGGTTTGCGGACGCATGAGAACGCTCCCCGTTCGGCTGCGTGATCGACGAGGTCTTCGGTATCACCGGAGAGAAGAATGACCGGGGTATTCGGCCAGACCACTTGGCTGAGGACCAAGAATTCCATCCCGTTCATCCGCGGCATGTAATAGTCCGTAAGTACCGCATCAAAGTGTCTTTTTTTCATCTCGTGCAAAGCCTCAAGCCCGTCAGCGGCAAGATGGACGTTATACTTCGCCTGCTGAAGCAAATCGGCGAGAAACTGCCGGGCCTCTTCGTCGTCGTCCACGACAAGAACCCGCTTGCCATATCCATCCATGAGCTCCTCCTCTCTTCTGTAGGTTTCCCTATGGTCGAACGACTCGATCACACCCTCTCCCTTCACGGCAAACAGATCTGGCTCGAATTTCCCGCCCTGTAAGTCTGGAGACTTCCACTCGACGATGAGTTCACAAAACTGCTACTCGATCCGCGTCACCGAAAGGGTATGGCCTTCCTGCGAAATTCTGGCTTCGATCCTGTCCCCGGGATTGGCTCTCTGGGGGACTTTCGTGTCGCGGCTGAGTTCCAGACGCAGCTCTTCACCTGTCCGAGTCGTGACGACATAGGACTTGTCCACGATCTCAAGGATGTCCTCGCCTTGAGGGGTCTTGGCCATATGAAATTCGCCCTCGACCGTGGACACTTCCCCAGTGACGGTCTTGGAAGCGGACGGATCGGAATGAGGTTGAGCCCCGACCAGTGTAGCGACCAGGCTGAGACCGGTTGCTGCGATGGCGGTACGGTTGAATTTATGACTCGGCCCCATAGCGCCCTCCTTCAAGGGTACCGAAGCAGCTGCCCACCTGCTGTCCGAATACCATTCTCGTCTTTCACCCGGAGGCAGCCTCCTGTCTGCCATTCCAGTCGCGCGCTGGCGGACAAACTCGGCCAGGAACGGTTGCGATCGATGCTGTTCTCGATGTCACGGGCACTCGTCGAGAAAACCAAACCCGCGCGAGCAGCGGCGACCGACGGGTACCTACGTTGGCCGAGGTCAAACATGGCTTGGAGAATCCGTTCCTTCTTTCCCCAATCGCTCCATTGAACATGCGTGGTCGGTAGCACGAGCAGGCGCGAGAATTGGCGCGCGAGAACCGTCGCCGCGAAATTTACAGTGGGAATCATGCGATACACTTCATTGGCGATCTCATGTTCCTGGGCGTCTCCGACATACCGCTGAAGCATTTCGAAGTAGGCGACCAAATCCGGCACTGCTTCTCGAAATAACTCCATGAGTGAGGCAGCCCGCGACACGAATACCATCGTGTTCCAAAGCCAACCGTCTTGCAGCATGACATCAGCCGCTTCCTCAGAGGGTTTCTCCACGAATCGATCGACATGGCAGATCGATGTCGGTCCATCCGACAAGATCGATGGGCCGAGCTTCATCCAACCGTACTCCACTTCCGGAGATGTTGGTTCAACGGCCAGCACGATAGGGGAGTCGGAACGAGTGCGTACCAGAAAATCCGTTGCTTCGCCCACAGCGCGCATCAGACGTCGGCCCGGTAATACAAAATGATCGGATGGAAAAATGGCGACCAGTGCATAGGGATCTCTTCGAAGAATATGCACAAGAGGGAAGAGAATGCCCGGTGCCGTATCTCGGTTAAGCGGCTGAAACAATACCGAGCCGGGAGGCTTCTTGCCGAAACTTTGAAACATATATCGTCGATGATGAGCTGTGCCAACAACCACGAGCCGTTCCGATGGGATGAGCAACCGTGCTCGTCGTACGGTGCGCTCCAGCATGGTTCGCGTGCCGATCAAGGCACAGAACTGTTTAGGCGCTTCAGTACCTGTGTGCTCGCGAACAAATTCTTTGAGTCGCAGTCCATCCCCACCAGCTAATACGATTCCCCATAGTGATCCCATTGTGGTGTTCACGTTCACCTCCGTTGGGTTCGCCCGAACGAATTGCACAGTTCACTGTGTGCATATTCGAACGGTATTGGCGGAAGGGGCCCCTCCAGGAGGGGAGGGGCATAATCGCGTGGGCACTCCGCGATGACACCTTCCGGTTATATTGCTTGTGGCAGCCAACCCACTTGAACGATTCTCGGTCCTCTGGCCTTCCCTCTTCGTGACCGCATGTCATTCTGCGGTTGAGGGGCCACTCTATTGGCACATATGACGGCGTCCTCGAGGTTTCCGCAGTTCAAGCATCGCAGTGGATCTATTCCCGTGGAGCAGGCATCTTCCATGAGATCGCAAGAAGCTTCGACGACCATCAAACCACCACAGCGTTTGCAAGACATGCGGCCTCCTTACTGATTTATCTCGGTTCTGTCGATATGTTCACTACAAGCCCTCATGTGCAGAGTCGGTTCCGATGCCAAGCAAGTTACAGCAATACTGATGCCAGGGCGTTTATCATGATGCGCTTCTGCCGGCTCGATGAATGATGCGAACTACCAATGTGCAAGATAAACCCAGTGAGAACTCAAATTATTGATGTGTCATTGTGTCAATCGATGCCAGGTCGACACACAATACCTCAGGATTCTGCGAGGATGTAGAAACTGAGCGTAGTGACTACAAACGACTACGAGGTAGCCGAGTCGAGGGGTTCCGAGGTGGATGACGAGGAGTCTTTGCCCATCCCGTATCGATCAAGGCAACGGTAGAGCGTTCGCCTACTGATGCCAAGCAAGCGAGCGGCCTGTTCTTTGTTGCCTCCAGTTGAATCTAAAACTTTGAGTACGTGCTCGCGTTGGAGAGCGCTCAGTGTGCCTGGCAAATTCTCCAACTGATCCGTGCGGCTGCCTTCACCGTTGCGAATTTCAGCAGGGAGATCATCCAAAGACAACACCGTGTGGGTGGCCAGCGCCACGGCCCGTTCGATGACGTGCTCCAGTTCGCGCACGTTGCCGGGCCAAGGATAGTGGAGCAGGGCCTGCATCGCACCGGGAGACAGAGAAGCAGTCTCGGCCTGCTTCTCTGTACTATGACGAGCAAGAAAGAACTCGGCGAGCAAGGGAATATCCTCCGGTCGCTCTCTGAGCGGAGGCAACGTAATGGTGACGGTATTCAAGCGATAGAGGAGATCCTCGCGGAATCGTCCCATGTTGACCAGTTGATGAAGACTGCGCCGCGAGGCCGCAATGACCCGAAGGTCTACGGGAACGGCTTCGTTGCTTCCGACTCGCCTGATTTCTCCCTCTTGAAGGGCGCGTAACAATTTAGCCTGGCCGGCCTGGGACAGGTCCCCCACTTCGTCAAGAAAGAACGTGCCGCCGCTGGATTCCTCCAGCAACCCTCTTCGGGAGGCGTGGGCGCCCGTATAAGACCCCTTCACGTGACCGAACAGTTCGCTCTCCAACAGTGAGTCCGGGATGGCGCTGCAATTGACGGCGACAAAAGGCCGAGCTGCACGGGGGCTGTTGTCATGGATCGCCCGGGCGATCAGTTCCTTCCCTGTCCCACTCTCGCCGTGAATCAACACCGCTGTCCGGCTGCGGGCAACCTTTCCAACGACTTTAAACACCTCCACCATCTTGCGGCTCTGCCCGATCGTAGAGGCTGCCCGCGGGCGTTCACTGAACACCTTTTGTAGATGACGATGATCGCGGACGAGCCGACAATGTTCGACCGCGCGATGAGCCACCAGGATGAGCTCATCGAGGTTCACTGGCTTCGTGATGTAATCGAACGCGCCTTGTTTCATAGCCTGAATCGCAGTCTCCACAGACCCAAAGGCGGTCATCAGGATCACGGGCGTCTCAGGGGCTACGGTCCGAAACGTCTCCAGCACCTCCATGCCGGAAACCCCAGCCATTTTGATGTCGCTGAAGACCGCGTCGAATTCGCTGTGTCCCGCTTTATCGATCGCTTCCTCTCCGTCACAGGCCAGTTCAATCTCGAAATTGGCCTGCCGAAGCGCTTCCGCCAGCATTTCCCGGCTGCGGGTGTCGTCGTCCACGATGAGAAGACGGTGATCACGACTCATGGTGCTGGTCTCCTGTGCGAGAATCATCCCATACCGGCAGATCAATAGTGAAGCAGGTGCCCTGGCCAACGACACTGTGCACGGCCATCCTCCCCCCGACTGACGACACCACTCGATGGCAGATCGCTAACCCCAACCCAGTCCCGCCGCGATTATGCCGTGTGGTGAAAAACGGTTCGAATATCTTTGCCACATGATCGGATGGGATCCCGCAGCCGGTATCTTGTAGGATCAGACGGACGGCGCCTCTCTTTAACGCTGCGTCTCCGCGAAGGACGATCGTCCCTTGTATCCGTTCATCAATGGCATAGAGGGTCTTTACTGTCAATTCTCCACCGTCAGGCATAGCTTGTATGGCATTGGTCACCAGATTGAAGATCATACCGTGGAGTGCTCGTTGATCCCCGCCAACGGAGGGCAGCGGCGCTGCCAGGTCCATCTTGAACACAATGCGTTTTCCGGACAGGCTTGGTGCGATCAAACCCTCGACTCCTCGAATAACCTCGTTGAGGTCGACTGCAGCTGATCGTACCTGCAGCCTGGTCGATTCAAGAATGTGCTGTATGATGGTCACCATCCGATCAATCTCAGAACGAATGATGGTCAAATGCCGATAACGCTCCTGACGATCCGCTTGTTTCGATAACAACTGGAGGTGGCCGGATATTGCATTCAGCGGGTTTCCCAATTCGTGTGCCATCACGGCGGACAGTTCCCCCAACGCCGCTAATTTTTCGGCGCGCTCGGTTTGGATACGCGCTTCGACCAACATCGAGTTGGCCCGGTGCAATTCCTCCTTCGTCTCGGCCACTCGTCTCTTTAACATGTCGTTGAACCCTTGGATCTCTCCTAGCAATGCCTCCTTGACGGCAAGGGCCTCCCTGACTCGACCGAGCATTCGGTTGAACTGGCCGGCAACGTCTTGGAGGTCGGATGGTCCGACGAGAGGAGCCTGGCTCGTCAAATCTCCTCCCTCAGCGCGTCGCATGGCTTGCAAGAGCTGGCGGATCGGTTGGTGGACTTTCATCCGGATGAGCAGAAGGAAGACCAGGCAGGTGATGGTCACTGCGGCTATGCCGACATCTTTGGCCAATCGCCCTTCTTGCCGTATCAAGTGATCATATTTCCACACTGAATAGCGGCCGCGTAATGCGCCCACAATCTGACCGTTCAGCCGGATCGGAGCCGTGATGAGCCAGGCCCGGTCGACCAAGGAGTCATCGAAATGTGCCACGGAGCGGCCGGCCGTAAGTTCTGTTTGTTCGTGCAGGCTGAGGGTATCGGGAACGGCCTCTGGATCGCTGCTCAGGATCAACCGTGTGGAGACCGGCGTGATCTCATAGACCGAGAGTCGATGGATGCCGGGCCTGAGTTCGAAGATGTCTTGGAATGCTTCCCGCAGTGCGTCGAGGTCATGGATGTTTCCTGATTTTCCGATGATGCGGCTCACGGAACCTGCGGCACGAAGAAACTCGGCGTGAAGATTTTGGGCGGCGGCCTGCTCGATGACCAGCCGGTCGAGCAGATTCACCGCCGCGATCGTCAGGGCTACGAGGACGATCCCCGAGACCATGACCCAGGCCAACACCCCGTTGAACCGTTTGATCTTGCTCGTCATCCCGTCCTGTTCCGAATCCTCCCGACGGAGAGCCTAGAAGAGGAATTTCAAGCCGACCAGGTACCTACTCTCCCTCTCGTCGAGCGACACCTTCTGTACCCCACGTACTTCAGCCAATGTAGGGATTGCAACGAGATCGAACTGAGTCGGCACCCGTACATTCATGACCTGTTCCCTCTTGGGCGCTTCCTTCATGATGAGCAGCATTCCCTGAGAGGTGATATTCATCAGCAGGGCCATACCGTGATGGTCACGGAAGGTATCTTCATCTGCTGACCGAGTCACAGTGTATGAAATACGACGTACCGACTCGATCCGTTCGCTCTGTCGCAGATTCCACGCCACGGTTCGCCGATTCCGATCAGTGTTGGGAAAGTTATTCATTGACATCGATCTTGCCTTTCTTCTTCAGCGGGAATGGGCGTCCGTCTGGATGAGCTGGTGAGGCTGATCCGAACCGGGGTTGACCAGGATCGGGACGTTGAGTTTGTCCGGCAATAGCACCAGTTTTGAGTTTGGGCTGTCGTACAACTTGTAGCGGAGATAGTCGGGCGTCAACGTTTTCGTGATGGTTTCCTGCGCTTTGGCCTGTCCGATGGCCCGAATGCGCAATCCTTCTGCCTCGCCTTCGGCTCGAATCCGAATCGAATCTCCCTCACCTTTGGCTCGAGTCCTGGCAATCTCGGCATCCTTCATGGCGATCGTCAGCTCAAATTCCTTCTGTTCTTTTTCCTGCTCCTTGGCTTGTTTCTGCTCAATGGCGCTTAAGACGATCTGCGGAAAGTCGACGTCCGCCAATGCGACGCTTTGGATTGCAAGGTGACGGCCCTTCAATTTCTCAACCACGACAGCCTGAACTTTGCTGGCGATCTCGGAACTCTTTTCCGGAACCGTGACCATGTTGTAACCGGAGACTACGCTCCGGACTGCAGCCAAAAATTCCGGCTTCACGATTCGAGGGTAGAAATCCGGGCCCACCTCGTGCGCGAGAAAGTACACTTCTTCAGGAATCGGCCTCAGAATGATCGCAGCCTTGACGATGACTTGAAGGTCATCGGCGCTGAGGGCGTCGATGCCTTCGGTAAAGCTTTGCCACCGAACGTCATAGAGGTAGACATCGTTCCAGGGCGCCCTCCAGTAGAACCCATCCTTGAGAGGTTCGGTGGAAAGACCTTCGGAAAACGGACGCCACATGAGACCACGCTGGCCGGGTTGAACACTCGTTCCTGCGCAGGCACTGCTTAGCAACAGCAAAGGAATGGTCACCAGCATCAATGCATATGTAATGTGACGAGACATGGGGACCTCCATACGTCATCCATGATGACCATTGTTAAGGTAGAGTGGGTCTCATAGCTTGGGAATGGCCATTACCAGCTATGTCCAAATGCCAGCCCGCGAGATGTTCCCGTTCTTTTGCCGCATTTTCGTAGAACTGAACGAGGAAGCGGGCACCTGAGACCCATTCGGACTCGCCCCCGAACAGGCGTTCGTAGACCAAGACCCGTTGCGAGAGTTCCTCCGCCTTTAAGCGGAGTAGGACCGCTTCCTGACTGTAGTAGCTGGCGATTTTCCGTTGATCTTGAGAAGGATCTGTAGACGTAAGATCGAGGAGGGTCGAAGTTCGTGCACAGCCAAGTCCTGCAACCGCTACGAACAGCGCAAGCAGACCAATTTCCTTACACCTGTGGCCTCTCGCTATATTCATAGTGTTCGCTCGCTTTGGAGGACCTGGACGTAGCCTGCCCGTTAGGACCAGGGCTCAGAAAAATCACCTCATAGTCCCACCGGTGTGCGACGAGCTCAACGTGTTTTCGTTTGCTCAATTGACTGAGAGCGTTGAACAGGATTTGCCAGGTGCAATCGGGAAACGCTTCGGCGAGCTCGGAAAACATGACCCGTTGTCCCTTGGGTTGAAGGGTACGGATCCTGAATTCGATCTCCGTTTCGGGTGCGGACATCTCTGCGGGTTTCATCGCAGCCTCGTGGAAGGGGCATCCACCGATGTTGAGAGTCTACCCGGGCTCTCCTGCCCTCAAGCGGATGTGCAAATCCTAGTCCTCGTCTTGGATTTCGCTGACTGGTTCCCGAAGATCAAAAATCCAAAGATCTACATAACCAAACCTCTTGACGAGGGGATAGGTCGCTACGTAGCATCCCTTGTGTCAGCTCGTGATCGCTCACTCGCACTGTGCAGGATGTGCGAATACGCTCAGATAGGTGTTGATCAACTAGGTTTTTGCCTTTGCAATGGTGATTTTCTCCGCCGTGCACCTGGCATTGCTATTGCTGGATTCTTCCTCGGTCGATCGTACGGACGAATGAATCGACAGCATCCATTTCATACCCTTCTCTGAACGGGTGAACTCGCATCTGTAAGTGATGGCAGCGGGATTTTGAAACTCTTTTCGAGTAGAAAAAGAGGCATCTAACCGTATCGTTTTGTCACAGCTGTGCCGTTCTGGCACGAGAAACCTGGCAAACTCTACTTTCTTTTCGCGATTCGATCGGGCCGATTCACATAATGTCACATGAACATGCGTCAGCCGAACAATATGCTTCCTGCACCAGATTTCAGGCGTGAGTAAATGCCGAAGCTCCTTCTTCTCACAGATAGTCCAGGGGAAGCAGAGCTATTTTGTGACGCACTCACGGTTGTATGGGAAAGACTCGAATCTCCGCCAAGTTCCCCACAGCCAGCTATTGATGTGCAGCATACAGCTGAGTGTGCCCTGGAGAGTTTGAGGAAACAACTTGCCCTCGGGGCTCATAGCCTTCCAGATCTGATTGTGCTCGACCTGAATCTTCCCGGAGCGACCAGCCTATCCTGCTTGCGGGAATTGCGAAATGATTTCCGCCTGGCGAACCTGCCCGTCGTCGTCATGGCCCGGTCTGATGCCCAGCCGAGCATGCGGACCCTCTACGGACTTGGCGTGGTCGGCTATCTCGTCAAACCACGGTGTTTTTCTGATTTGATCACCATGGTGCGCAAGATTTGCCAAACCTGGCTTCCCAAGAATCCTCGTCAGGAAATCTGCTTGTCGGATGGGGAGCAGAATTTATGACAATGCTACTTCTGATCTTCCGTCAGTCGTTGGAACATGAACTTCATCAACTGCTGGCTGAGCTTGAGGTCAAAGCGTTCACCGAAGCACCCAAGATTCACGGAATGGGGGAGGCAGGGACAACGTTCAACGCATTTCCCTGGCCCGGACATAATTGCATGATTATTGCGGCACTGGAAGACCAAGAGGCCGACAAAGTTGTGAAACGATTGCGAGAATTTCGTGACGATCTCGCCCGCCGACAGAAGGGTGCGAAGATTCCTATGCGAGTCTTTGCCTATCCTTGTACACGACTGATCTAGGGAATGGCACCGCTATCTATGGTTTGGGTTTCGGCTACGAATCCGTTCGCCGTCATCACCCTACACGCAGATCGACAACAGCTCTTTGTGGAGAGAAATGAGGTCGCGTCCGCGCGCAGTGCTCTCAACGTGGTCAAAACGCCTTGGGTTAGGGCTGGCGTCGATCGCGGAGGTCACCCAAACAACGACGATACTGTAACTGGACGAAGTGCGCTCCTCGGTGAGCCAAATGTCCTGAAGGCGAGGACTGCGGCTGTTGTCGATTCGACCGGCCAGGCCTACCAGAACTTTTGACCTGATTCCGCCGATTGACTATGATCAGGGGGCTTTCTTAGGATAGTCCAATGAGGGCCTGATGCGCTGGCTTCTCCAATTCCTCAGTAATCTGCCGATTGCCCGCAAATTGTTTCTTGTCTCAGTGATCCCTATCTTGGCCGTGATGGTGCTGAGCACTCTCACGTATCGGAGTGTCGTCACCTTTTCCGAGGATGAAGGAGAGCTCAACAAAATCTATCTCGCACAACGGTTGGCGGCGGAGTACTTGCGTTTGGTCGTGGATCTTGAAACAGGATTCCGTGGTTTTGTGCTGACGAGACAAGAGAAGTATCTCTATCCCTATCGAACAGCCCAGGATCACATCATCAATCTTGGGGCCTCCTTGGAAGAAAAGGTTGAGCATAATCAGGAACAGCGGGCTCACATCGCGAAGGTCGAGGAATTGGTCAAGCAGTTCATGGGGGAGAAAGAAGAACTTATCAAAGCCGTAAAGTCCGGACTCACCGAAAACGCTCTTCGCCACATCGAGGAGGGGCGTGGCCGAGAGATGATGCTGAAGATTCGCGGTGAGATGGCCTACTTCGACCGTCTCGGGCAGGAAGAACTGATCGCGCGATTGTCAAAACTGTCGCAGGATCGAAATACCATGCTGGCCGTCATACTCGGAGGGGGAGGGCTCGCACTCGTGCTGATGATCGCCACCCTTCGCCTCATTGCGCGGTCGATTACAGGTCCCCTGGCGATGCTGGCGAAGGTTGTCGGTTCGTCGCCGGCCGGAATGGTTCCTACTGTGCCGGTGATGGATCGGAAGGACGAGATCGGCAATCTGACCCAAGTCATGCATGCCATGAGCGCGCAGATCAGGGATCACCTTGCCGTGGTCGAGAAATCGGAAACCGAACTACGCGCGTTGAATCAGGACCTGTCTGCCTCCGAATCCAAGTATCGGAGCCTGGTCGATCATGCGCCGTTCGGCATCTTCACGACAAAGGGCATGGCCATGGTATTCAGCAACCGATATAACACGACATTGGCGGGCCTCAACCCGGATGAAGAAGCCGATCCCGAGGCGATTCGTAGCGCGTTTCATCCTGAAGACAGGGATCGGGTCCTTGCAGAGTTTGCCAAGGCCGTCAGGGAGGGCCGACCGTATGAAACAGTCTTCCGGTTTCTTCATAAGGACGGAACGGTGAGGAAAGTGTTGAGCCGGCGCATTCCAATTAAGGATGCCGACGGGCAGGTTGTGATGTATCAGGGGTTTAATATCGACATTACCGCGTTGGATCAGATGCAAACACGACTGAGCCGCTCAGAACGGCTTGCGACCCTTGGTCAGGTCGCGGCCGGAATCGCCCATGAGATTCGAAACCCGCTCGTGGGAATCGGATCGACCACATCGCTACTGGTTGAAGAAACCGACAGCAAAGATCCTCGACGTTCTGATCTGGAAGTCATCCTGAGAGAAACACGGCGATTGGATCGGATCGTGAATCAGATCATTGAGTATGCAAGGCCTCGCGAGCTAGCTCCCGTACTGTTCTCTTGTTCCGACTTGGTAGAGGAAGTGTTGAAATTGCTCGATGTGCCTCTCTCAAAGAAAGCGTTGACGGTCACTTGTGCGGTTTCCGCTGCTTTACCTAAGGTTTATGCTGATCGAGATCAAATCAAGCAGGTGTTGTTGAATGTGTTCCAGAATGCCATTGAGGCCTCTGAAGAGCGGGGCGGGCTCAGCGTCGCGGCGTGTCCGTTCGCAAGAAACCTGGACCCCGGCCTTGCGATCACCGTGACGGATCAGGGGCCCGGCATATCGTCAGAGGATCTTCCGCACGTGTTCGAGCCGTTCTTCACGCGGGGAAAGCACCGGGGGACTGGACTCGGCCTGGCCATTTGCCGAAATATCGTCGATGCTCATGGCGGCGACATCCAGTTGATGAGCGACAAGGGCAAGGGAACGACGGCTCGGCTCTGGCTTCCTCTTCGACAACAACCCAGATTGATCGAGGTTTAGTGTATGCGCGCAACGATCTTTGTCACTGATGATGAGCCGGCGATCCGTGCGTCAATTATCAAGCGCCTATCACGGCGGCACCACCGCGTTGTGGGGTATGACTCGGGAGATGCGCTCATGAAAGCGATCGAGCAAGACCTCCCGGACCTCGTGATGCTGGATCTGAAAATGCCCGGCCTGAGCGGTCTCGATACGTTGAAGCAGTTGCGGCCTCTCGTCCCCCATGCCTTGGTCATTATGTTGACGGCGTACGGGACAGTGCAGGATGCGGTCGAAGCGATGAAGCTCGGCGCCTACGACTTCCTCATCAAGACCGTGGATCTTGAGGGCATCGACCCCGTGGTGGATCGGGCGCTCGAATTCCTCGCCCTCCGACGGCGTATCGATTTTGAGCGGGAGCATGAGAGTAGCCAGTATGCGCTCTCCAACGTGGATGCGCGGAGCGCGACGATGAAGCAGCTCTTGTCTCAAGTGCGCGACGTAGCGGCCAATCCCAAATCCACTGTCTTGCTCCAAGGAGAAACCGGAACGGGGAAAGAATTTTTCGCGCAGGTGCTTCATCACAACGGACCCAGGTCCACCGGCCCGTTCATCGGTGTCAATTGCACGGCCATCCCCAAAGAGCTCTTTGAAAGCGAGCTGTTCGGTTACGAGCGGGGCGCATTTACCGGCGCGCACCAACGAAAAATCGGATTGCTGGAGAAGGCCGAGAGCGGGACACTGTTTCTCGACGAGATCGGTGATCTCGATCTATCTATGCAGGGAAAGCTGCTTCGTGTACTACAGGAAAAATCGTTCCGCCGGTTGGGCGGGACCGACGATATATCGGTGGATTTCCGGCTCATGACCGCAACGAACCGCGACCTCAAGAAGGAGGTGACGCGGGGAACCTTCCGGGAAGACCTCTACTTTCGGCTGAACGTGGTCTCATTCGAACTTCCACCCCTGCGAGCCCGAGTGGAAGATATCCTGCCTCTTTGCATGGGTGCGATGGTCCGGTTCGGCAAAGAGTTTGGGAAAGAGATTCTCGACATTGAGCCGGAAGCCAAAGCTCTCCTCGAGCGGTACGCCTATCCGGGAAACATCCGTGAGCTTCAAAATATCATCGAGCGGGCAATGATTCTCTGCCACGGTAAAACGCTCACGGTAAGCAATCTACCCCGCGAATTGCGAGAAGCGCCCCAGCAAATCGCCGTGACCAGCACGCAGGGGGATCAGCCCATCGTACGAGCGGAAATGCAGCTCGGCAAACAATCGCTCGCCGACATGGAGTTCGCGATCATTGAGGAGGTAGTCCGCCTTTCAGGCCACAACAAAAGCCTTGCTGCCAAACATCTGGGCATCACCCGTTTCGCATTAGATCGGCGTTTAAAAAAAATTGCAGACGCGTGAACATGTCTCCGGCAACGGAGGCATTTGCAGGTAGACACAGGATATCGGCCGTCGTCACGTCAATCGGGGTTTGTAGGGAGCCCAGCCAGTTGACAGAGGACGATGTGAGGCGTATGAAGACAACCAGTACGTCGTCTATCGGCGATTCTCCGTGTTTAGCCGTTCACCACGGAGGGGGTCAATGAAGGAAGACCTCAGTCCACCGGACCTGGCAGGCCCGCCGAGCTAAAGGCGGGCGTCCTATCGGTCACGTGAGCCATCTCTCCGACGGCAACACCATCTCCCGCGTAGGGAACCCAAGAGCGGTCTGGCATCGCGGTTCAGGTTGGATCAATCCCCCATGCGCGCAAGACGTACCTGCGACTGAAGAATAGAAATGCGGTCGAACAGCTTTTGCGCGAATTGGCGAATCGACTCGATCAGCCGATACCGGTGGAGCGTCAGCGGCTGGCCAACAGTTCCTGCACAGCATGATTCCAGCCGACGGGCCCGATGCCGGGTGCCCGAGTCATGCCGGGAATATGGATATCAGGATCGTAGGAGCCGTCCGGCTTCTGAACGAGGATCGGATGGTCGACAGTCGCCAGGAGCGGTGCATCGTTGACACTATCCCCGATTCCTACCGTTTCGATCCGGTCGCCCTCGCCTTGTAATTGGTGCTGGCGCTGATAACACCGGAGCAGGAGCGCTGCTGCCTGCCCCTTGTTGTTGTCGCCCGTCAGATGGAAGAACCGTCCGCCCTTGGTCCACCGCAGACCCCGCATGACGATTTGGCGACAGACTTCTTCAATGAGCGCCGGAGGGCCTTCCAAGAGATAGGGTTCGTCGTATTCCCTCTGTTTGGCGAGGGAGGCCTCCTGCCGACTAAGCTCCGTCACTTGCATGACGTCATCGACGGACAAGTCGCCGAAGCCTCGTAAGGTGGTGGCGACATTTTTTTCAATTTGTTTGAGGACATCGCGCAATATGCCGTAGGGAAGCCCGAGCTCGATCACGTCATAGGAGTTCCTGGCTCGTGCCCGTTCGAGCGGGAAGTCGAAGTGGCCTCGAGGGACGAAGACGGCGGCGCCATTTTCTACGATGAACGGGTCGTGGTGACTCAACCGCTTCCGCAACGGTTCGATCTCCGCCCGCGTCTTGCTGGATACGAGAACGAGCGGAATATGCTGCGCCCGGAGAGCCTCTAACGCTGGCCTAGCCGGTTCATAGGAATACGTGGTGCTGTCCAGCAAGCAGCCATCCAAATCTGTATAGACGACCAGCTGAGTCATGAGTAGTCAAATCGTCTTTCCACGTGAAGGCTGTATTGCCGTCTTGGCTACAAATGCCGCAAATCGTCGGTGCTGTCGGATCGTGATCGTCCTGCGATGCGGCGTTCGAGGAATTCCTTGGCGAGATCCTTCCCTCCGAGTCCGAAGGCGATGGCGGTAGCGAGCACGACACCGCCCCACGTAATTCCGAATCCCACCACGACGATGTTTTGGGCGATCCCCAGTTGTTCAAGGGCCATGGCGCCAGCGAGCAGCAGGATGCCCCAGCGAGCCGTAGCCGCGATAAGCCTGGCTGGGGGCAGTCCTGCATTCACGGCCGCGATCAGAACGGCTTGAGAGATGAAATTCGAAAGGAAATATCCTGCGAGCACGATCACCGCAGCCGTGACGAAATGCGGGACGTACGCTAATAGCGATTGGGCGAATTGGTTGATCGGAGCGAGGTTCAAGACTCCCAACGCGGCAATGGTGGCCAGAAGCACCACCGTCCAGTAAAAGGTGCGACCGATGAGCCGAGAGGGATCGGTCTTGATGCCGCCGCGAAGCAAGGCGGCATTGATCCCGAGCCGATCACTGAGGTGGTCGACACCGATCACGCGGAGCAGCCGTTCGACGAAGGTGCCGGTCAACCAGGCCACGGCGAAGCCTCCGAGCAGGATCATGCCCATCGCCAGGAGATTGGGGAGCACGGACAAGACATGCTGTCCGAGAATTTGGAGCGGCCCGATAATCGCTTGGCTAAGGAATTCGCTCATACGTCCCTCCCGCATCGGTCGCGGTTCGGTGGGCTAAGGGGTCCCCAGGTTCATGTGATTCCGAACCGGCCCAACGCTTGATCAGGTACGGTTTCAATCGCTCAAAGGTCTGACACAACGCCTCGATTCTCAGTTCCGCCTCGGCCGACGTGAGCCCTTGTGTGGTCAGGACAAAGGAGGCGGTTCGCCCTAAATATAATGGTGTCAAGGCTTTTAGGAGGTGATCACGAGACATCATTCGCTTGTGGTAAGCCGCAGCTGCGTCGTACACTACCTTGACCCAGAGCTCATCGGAGATACGACAGTCATTGCTGGGTGCATTCTTCAATCGGCACAACTGAGCGAGCGTGCCTTCAGCGAGCATTTTTTGCCAGACGGCCTCGAGATCCGTCAGCCCTTGCTGAAAGTTCGCGACCATCCGCTCAAGATTGACATGCACGGGCTCCACGCCGACTTCGTAGCGAAATCCGAAGAGGGGAACCGGCTGCGAGCTCTCCTGACGGAACCATAGTGTGTCATGCCGTTCCATCGCAGCGAAGAGTGCACCCACAACCTGAGTCAGCATGGCAGACAGGTCGGCTGCCGGGTCCTTCGGGTTGTGAATTTTGGCCCCGAGAAAACTTTGGCAGACACGGGCGCCGCTGGCGATGGCTTCTGTCGTCATCCAAATGTCGATGCCAAATCGAGCCACCTCGGACTCCCACACATGCTGGTCGAGATAATGGGTGGCAAGCGAACCGGAGAATCCAAATTCGCCGCCGATTGGTTGACGGATCCGCTGACCGTAGAGAGCCCTCGTCAGGGGATAGGCAAGGCTGTTCGTAATCGTCCCGTCGTACTTGTGCCGCAGATAGTAAGGTGCGACGTAGTCGTATCCCTCGTCGAGCAACGGACGTAACAATAGCTCGATCCATTCCGGCGCGATGCTCCGCAAGTCCGCATCGACCACGGCGCAGGCTTTCGCATTCAGCCGGTTGGCAATCTCGAAGATGGTCCGAAACGCGCTCCCTTTCCCCGGTATCCCGTGGTAGGGAGTGATAATGCGGTGCAACACGCTCTGCTGATCGCTGATGAATAATTGGTTGGGGTCAATGATAGTATGGGCCACGATGTCGCGGGTTTTGTCGGAGGAGCCCCCATCGGAATTGACCAGCACGGCGCGCCGATCAGGAAAGTACTTCGCCAAACCCGCGCTCACCGCCTGCACGACGTGACCGACTGTTGCAGCGTTGTTGTAGCTCGGGATGCCGACAAGAATGTCCGTCGATCCGATGGTGAGGATCTGTGCATCGGTTTCCGGCGTGAGCGGGGTCCGAGCGGTGCTCATCGTCCTGGCGATACCGTTTCGGTCGTAGGATCCCATGCGTGGTCCTCTTCAACCGCTTCGACGAGGCGGGCGAAGAAATCAGGCACGGCATGAGTGACGCGACTCCAGTTGGAAATCATCGGAACACCAAGAGGGTCCTCGAGAAACCCTTCTGTCGCGAGCTTCATGCCTTTCAGGAACACCTCGACGGCGGTCCGTTCCTCATGGCGGTCGAAGGTGAGGCTGTTGATTGCCGCATCGTTCTCATACCGGCTGATGGCGTCCTGAGCTGCTTGGAGATAGGTGGCCCGCAAGGTTTTCAGGATGCCGTCCGACAGTACCACGCCTTCGCTCGCTAAATTTCTGAAGAGAGACTTCGTGATATCCACACACATTTTTAGCAGTCCGCTTTCCGGATTCTGACTGGAAAGAGATTGATGTTTATGGTCGTAGGCGTCTGCAATATCGGCCTGGCAGATGCGCCTCAGAGCGCAATTTCGGTAGACCTCGGACAATACGCCGACCTCCAATCCCCAATCCCCGGGGATTCGGTTGATCCAGGCCAGGTCGCGAACCATGGCGAATTCTCCGGCAAGGGGATAGCGAAAACTGTCGAGGAAGGTCAGGAGTGGGTGAGGTCCCACGAGCTGTTGAAGGCTTCGGATCAGCGGAGTGATAAAGAGCCGTGTGGCGCGACCGTGCAGGCGGTCGGTGACTCGGCTGTAGTAGCCTTTGCAAAATTCATAGCCGAGGTTCGGATTGGCGACGGGATAGCAAAGCCGTGCCAGATACTCGCGCCGATAACTCGTAATATCGCAGTCGTGGAGTGCGATGACCTGGCTATGGTTGCTAGCCAGCACGTAGCCGAACGCCAACCAACAACCGCGTCCTTTGCCCGGCAATCCGATATCGATGTTCTGTGAGACGAGCAAGTTGAGGAGCGTCTGGATGCGGGCGCCGTCGTTCCAGATCAGCCGGACCCGCTGGGGCAGAACGGCGAAATACTGTTTGGCCAGGCGAAATTCTAACGCTGATGCCCGATCGAGTGAAATCACGATTTCGTGGAGGTACCTGACGGTCTTCAGGACCTCGACAATTGTCTTGAGAGCGGGTCGTTCCAACTCGGCATAGAGAGACGGAAGCACCAAGGCGATCGGATGCATGCCCCCGCATCGTTCCAACTCGCTCTCTAATTGATCGACATTCGGGCTGCCGAGTCTATGAAGAACAGTCACGACGCCGTTTTGGTAAAAGTCTGACATGCGGAACTCCAGTCAGATAACGAAAGGTCACCCTCTAGGGGGCGTGAATAGAGAAGAATAAGAAGCGGTATTATAGCCAGTGGATAACGACCGATTTAGGATACCTGAATTGCACAGGGTGTGCCATACGGAACTTGGGGGAAAGCCGACTTCTGGCAGTTTTCTGTTTGAAAACTGGGGCATTCCCTAGTGGCAAAAGCCTTCACTTATACAAATGGATCGGATAAGCGTTATGGCCTGTCGGTAGACAGTCGCTTCGCGAGGCGGTGGGCTAATCGCTTCATGCCGGCAGATCGATCGGCTGGATCGAGGAGGACGTTGAAGATGTGTAATTGGCTCGAATCGGCCAATGCGGTCGCAAGTTTCTGTTCGAATTCTCCCTGCGTTCGAATACGTGAGCCGACTCCACCACCCACGACATCGCACATCCGTTCATAGTGCCATTCGTGAAGATCGTTGAAGGGGCCTTCCAGAATTTCCCGTTCGGTCGAATATCCGTGATTGTTCAGGACGATGATGATCGGAGCTTGGCCGTACCTGACAGCCGTGGCAAGTTCAGAACCCGTCATTTGGAACGCGCCATCACCGACCAAAACGATGGGCCGGAGCGAGGGATCGGCGAACGACGCCCCCACCGCAGCCGGAACGGCGAAACCCATTGAGGTGTAATACGCCGGCGAAAGGAATTCAAACCGCCGGTGAACGTGAAGATCGGCTGCGGCAAATAAGGATTCGCCGACATCGGCGATCACGAGGGTTTTTTCGTCCAACACACTGTCAAGGTGGTGAAAGAGTCCACTCAACCTAATGGGGGAATTGGGTCCGTTCGTTCCGGCTTCGATTGGAATCGTCGGTGGGAGGGAGCGCGAAGGAAACGTTGGAAGCTGGTGAGTCGCCAATGCTCGGACAAAGTCTTCGAATCGAATCGCATCATAGCGGTGATGCTTGATAGCAACTCGATCTGCCGTCGCATGGATAGTCCGGCCCTCAATCAGCAGTGGAGAACGAACGTCGAAATCTTCGACATCGGAGAGAATTGAGCCGAGAATCAGCAAACAATCGGATTGATTGATAAACTGTTGAACATCATCGCGCGCGATCAACCCCCCGTACACACCGACGTAAAGCGGGTGGTCTTCGCGAATGACCGATTTGCCCAACAAGGTGGACGCAATTGGAATGTTCAGGCGCTCGACAAGCCGGGCCAGGTCATCTTGCAGTCCGAAACGGCCGATTTCTGCGCCAGCCAGAATGGCGGGTCGGCTGGCAGAGGTCAACATGGCCCGGACTTCTCCAATGGCCTCGTCGAGGGCTGCCGGATCGCTCGGTTCATCTTCGACACACATGGGACGGGAAGGGGTGGAAAGGGGAGCATGGACCATGTCGCGCGGGATCTCGATATAGATTGGTCGACGGTATCGAAGCAAGGCAGCAAAGGCCCGATCCATTTCGCGTTCCGCTGTGAGAGGATCGTCGAGCGACACTGCAGCAACCGTCATCTTTTCGAACACCTCACGCTGGGTTGAAAAATCGCGCACCATATGATGCAAGTAGGGTGTGCGCATCCGCTCTGAGAGTCCGGGAGAGCCGGTCAACAGGACGACAGGAGATCGCTCGGCGTACGCACAAGCGATGGCGTTGACCGTGTTCAAGCCACCGACGCAATAGGTTACACAGACCGCACCGATCCCATTGATGCGGGCATAGGCGTCCGCGGCGAATCCGGCGCAGTCTTCACGGGTTGTGCCGATGTGACGGATCGGTGAGGTTTCCAGAAGCTTGTAGAGACTCAGGACATAATCGCCGGGAATTCCGAAGATATGGCGAACCCCAAGCTTGTGCAGTCGATCAATGACCGTGGATCCGATCGTTGGCTTTCGTACCATCGAGTGCTCTTCCTCAATCCAGCAAACCACAGCTGACGGCGGCCGTCAAGCAAAGGAAGAACCACAGGGGGGCTTGACCTTCCTCTCGAGCAATCGGATAAGTACCTCCGATGATCCGACACGATGCACCCAGGGGGACGATCCGACTCTCGCGCTCCGGGAGGGGACAGGATTCCCGGCACCTCTGGGTGTACGCCGGCCATATCGATGAAGTCAGGGGAGAGCCGACGGCAGGCGATGTGGTCGATGTCGTGGCATCAAACGGAAGGTTTGTTGGTCGAGGTCTCTTCAATCCACACTCCAAAATCCGCGTACGCCTGCTCACGTTCGAGGAAGAACCCATTACGGAACAGTTTTGGCGGGGGAGGGTGATGCAGGCGATTTGTCTGCGGGAGCGAATTGTGTCGGCCACGAACGCGTATCGACTTTTGTACGGAGAGGCGGATCAGTTACCTGGCTTGATCGTGGACCGGTATGATGACGTCTTGGTCATGCAAACCTTGTCCTATGGTATGGACTGTCGAAAGGCTCTATTGGCCGATCTGCTGTGTCAAGAAGCGGGGGTCGGCCGAATCTACCTACGGAACGATGCGAAGAGTCGGGTCCTGGAGGGATTGCCGTTTGAAAAAGGATTCATGCGCGGAGGGGGAGCCACGCGAGTCGAAGTCCAAGAAGGGCGGGCGTCTTTTCTGGTCGACATTGAACGAGGCCAGAAAACCGGCTGGTTCTGCGATCAACGAGAAAACCGGCTGGCAGCGGCGCGACTCACGGCTGGCGCCGAGGTGCTGGAAGTGTTCTGTCACACAGGCGCGTTTGGGATGCACGCAGCACTGGGAGGCGCCAGGTCAGTCGAAGGGCTCGATGTCAGCGAAGACGCGCTCATGCTGGCGCGCGAACATGCGTCGTTGAACAAGGTGAACGATCGATGCCTGTATCGGATGGCTGATGCATTCGAGGAGTTGCGCAACCTAGAACGGGGAGGCCGGCGCTATGATGTGGTCATGCTCGATCCGCCTGCCTTTGCCCGAAGCAAGCAAGCAGTCCCGCGGGCCTTGGCGGGGTACAAGGATGTCAACTTGCTGGGGATGAGGCTCACAAGGCCGGAGGGGTTCATGGTGACAAGTTCCTGCTCTCACCATGTCAACGAGCAGGATTTTTGGATCGCCATCTGCCAGGCGGCGCGCGATGCCAGCCGACAGGTCCGTCTGCTTGAGCAACGTGGGCAAGCGAGCGACCATCCTGTTCTGGCCGCAATGCCGGAGACACGCTACTTAAAATGTTTCCTGCTGCAAATACTCTAGGTGCCGCCAGGGAATGTAGATTCTAATCACTCGGTGGTTCGAAGTGGCCGGGGGGACGATTCTGCCAGGGCACTGTGGCTTGTTTGGATTGTTTCACGAGGCTCCGCAAACTCGCCTCCGCGGCTCTCAAGAGTTTCGGCTCGCCGCTTTGCAGGAGCGCGGTGAGTAGGACATACAGCGAGCGGTCCATACGCGATCCGGTGAGGATCCGTTCAGTTATGGGATCCGGCCCGTTTGGAGTCATCGCCAGTTCGTCCTCTGGTCGCTCGAACAACGTGGCAAAGGTGGTGGGATGAGCAAAGAGCCAGGCGACCGGAATCTTCAAGGCAGCCGCCACCGATTCAATGGTCGATGCCGATGGATCGACGCACTCCGATTCGATTTCCTCCAAGGTAGTCGGCGAAAGCTGCGCTTCAGCTGCCACGTCCTCAACTGATTGACCGCGCAATAGTCTCCACGCTTGGATCAATGCGCCGATTGCCATGGGCCGATGATACTCAATCACCCCTGTCTCCGCAACCAGTCTTCAAGTATACGACTCTGAATATGTATATATAATCCAACACTTACGCTCGTTTTGTCCTTGTGGAAGATGAGGATTGAAATCGGGTACAATGAGTTCTCAAACAGCATACTAGCATTTAGGAGGCGCTCCATGCTCGGGACCGATATTCGGGGAATTCTTGCAGAAGAAGAGGAAGTTCAGCGACGGCAGCAGGCGTTGAAGTCCTTGCTGTCTATGCGTGCGAAACAACTGCGCGAGTCGTTGGAAGAACGGATCAAGCGTGCAAGGTCAAGTGGTGACTGGACGATGCTGTCGCGCGAGGAATGTGCGTCCTTGCACAAGCAGGAAAAAGCCTACTTGAAGTCTCAGTTCCAACAGCTCCAGCACGAACGGGACCGTACCAGAGGCAAGCTCACCGCGCTCAAGCGAGCCAAGGCGCGTGCGCAACGGATTCGAGCAGCCGAAGCCGCATCTGGCCGAAAGCGCCGTTGACCGATCTTCGTTCAATCCACGTTGCATTCCTCACGTGAGGTCCATCCTTCCGGCTCTGACGCGTGCGCAAGGCATGCGTCTTCGAGCACTCCTTCAGGACAAACGAGTACGAGCCAAGGAACGCGCCTTCGTCACCGAAGGCGCTAAAGCCGTTCATGATCTCCTTGTTCGTTTTCCGAGATGCATTCTCAGCCTCGTCATGACTCCAACGTATCTTGCCCGGGAGGACGCCGCCGCCCGACGTCTGAGATCTGGAGTCACGGCGAAACAATACTCCTGCTCTGATGTCTTGTTTGGAAGACTCTCCGACCTTGATGCGCCTCAAGGAATCCTAGCCGTAGCTCGACAGGCGACCTGGGATGAGGAAGCGGTCCTCCGTCAATCGGCCGTCTTGGGGATTTTCGGTGAGCAGCTTCAGGATCCTGCGAACGTGGGGGCTATCATCCGCACGGCAGCGGCCCTTAACGTAGATGCACTCTGGCTTTCTCGCGAATCGGCCGACGTGTACAACCCCAAAGTGGTGCGTGCCACCAGCGGAGCGCTGCTGTCCTTGCCGATTTTCGAAGCGAACGATGTGTCCCGTTTCATTCGGCACGAGTGCCGAATCTATGCGGCCGATGTGCCAGGCCACGGAGCGACCCCGATAGACGAAATCAGCGAGGTGCCGCGAAAACTGATTTTGGCTGTTGGGAGTGAAGGCCGGGGTCTATCTGCTGAGACCAGAAAGGCCGCCGCGCTTCGATTCACGATCCCCCTCAGCCGGGACGTCGAGTCTCTGAACGTTGCAGCCACCACGGCCATTGCCACATTTCATTTGAGACGATTGCGCCAAGTCGGGTAGTCGCGAGTCGTTCTGTACTTTCATTCCTGACATACACGAAAATTTTGCGGTACGGGTGGCGCGGAGTCGGTGCTGGGTGCGCAGGACAGAACTAGGGGGTTTCTGGCTTTATCAGAGTACATGAATATCAATAAAATCTTGTACTTATAACAATAAGGCAATGTCAAACATGATGTTAAAACTTACACAGCTTGGGTCATATACAGGCGCAAATGCGTGGACGATACCTTTCATGGCTGACGGGCTGGCCGGAACCGTCTGGAGGCCAAGCATCGGTCCTTCCAAAGTGGGGAATAGCATTACTATAATAGGTGGCATCGTTCGGTGACGTTAATTCTTTGCACAGCGATTCCAGTGTTTGGCTAGTACGGGTAGGAAGATGTTCTGGTCTTCCTCTTGCAGCGGGGCTGCCATAGCGCAATATGCAACACAAAAATAGACCTAGTCTGGGGAATATGTCATCAGTGGCAGGTTTTGCTGTGGCATTTTTCTGCAGCAGAAGGTTTTTCTCTGGCAGAACATATGTTTGGTTGTCCTAGTTACGACAACCGTTGGAGAGAAAGATGACCGAGGAGTGGGGCGCGATTCTGGTTGTTGACGATGATGTCGAGATGCGGGCGTTGGTTCATGATGTGCTGAAGGCCCGCGGACATCAGGTCACCACTGCCGGGAATGGGCAGGAGGCGCTCATACAGTTGGCGCAAACAGACTTTGCCGTGGTGCTCACGGACCTACGGATGAAGGGAATGGAGGGCACAGAGCTCTTGGCGGAGATTAAGCGTCTCTACCCGGACACCGGCGTGATTCTGATGACGGCGTTCGGATCCGTAGAAACTGCGGTCGAGGCGATGAAACATGGCGCCAGCGACTATCTGACCAAACCGGTCAAGAGTGACGAGATCGTGCGCGTCGTCGAACGAGTCGTGCGGGAGGCTGCACTCCGGCGTGAAGTGAGCCGGCTGAGGAAGGAAGTCCATAAGGAATACAGCTTCCACCAAATTCTCGGCAAGAGCAAAGCGATCCAGGGGGTATTCGATCTCATCCGCCGGGTCGCTGATAGTCCCACGAACGTACTCATCACCGGCGAGAGTGGGACCGGCAAAGAGCTGGTCGCCAAGGCGATCCACTATAACAGCGACCGGCGAGAGGCGCCGTTTGTGCCGGTGAACTGTGCAGCGATTCCCGAGCAGTTGCTGGAAAGCGAGCTCTTCGGTCACATGCGAGGGGCTTTTACCGATGCCAAGATGGATAAGCGGGGCTTGTTCGAGGAAGCGCAAAAGGGGACGGTGTTCTTGGACGAAATCAGCGAATTGCCCCTCATGCTTCAAGCCAAAATCCTGCGCGTGATTCAAGAGAAGGAAATTCGTCGGGTAGGGGCGACGAAGCCAATCTCCGTCGACGTGCGGATCATTGCGGCGACCAACCTGAATCTCAATGACGAAGTCAAAGCCAAGCGATTCCGAGAAGATCTTTACTATCGACTCAACGTGATCGAGCTCAAGCTGCCGCCGCTGCGTGAGCGGCGGGAAGACATCCCTCTCCTCGTCGACGCCTTTCTGAAGAAATGTGGAGTGGTGCGCGGGAAGGAAATGAAAGGAGTGAATGAGGCTGCCCTCGCCATGCTGATGGATTATGCATGGCCCGGCAACGTCCGTGAACTGGAGAACGTCATCGAACGGGCGGTCACCCTAAGTTTGGGGGAAAAGATTTCTCCGGATGATCTCCCGCCGGCCGTGCAGGGTGCGCGCGGAGACCGCCGTGTTCTGGACGAGGCGGCGGAAAAAACCCTTCCGCTTCATGAGATCGAAAAAGAATACATCAAGAAAATCCTCGAAAAGATGGGCGGGAACAAATACCAGGCCGCGCACGTGCTGGGCATCGACCGTAAGACTCTCTATCGCAAACTTGGCGAAATCGAAGGCAAAGCCCAACCAGAACTGTGATCGCCTCATTCAGATCGACGTAGGCCGGAATCGATCGTATGAAGGTTGAGAAAAGTCTTGTCATGTGCGCCGCGCCAGTGGCGATCCCGGTCTTGGCCTTTGCCATTTTTGTCCTTGATCTGCTGACTCCGGTGGGGGTGGCAGTGTCCGTCCTCTACGTCATCCCCCTCGTGATGACATTCCTTTCTGTGCGCGAACGAGATCCTGTCTACTTCTGCATCGTCGCAACAGGACTTCTCTGGGCCGGACTGTTCTTGAAGCCTTCCGCTTTGCTTATCCAGTACGGTGCGTTGAATCGGGCCTTGGGCACGTTGGCATTGTGGTTCATCGCGGGTGCGCTACTCCAACTCAAAAGAACCCGAGCTCATCTGGCCACTGCCGAAACAGGTAAGAGCCAAGCTTTGCAGGAACTGATGTCGGAACGTGCCGGGCGATCGCAAGCGGAAGGGTTGCTCACGGCGGCGCAAGAGGCGCGGGCCTCTGCGGAGACGGCGGTAATGGGAGCGCTCGCTAGCCGCCGAGAGGCGGAGGAGCAATATCTCATCACCCGTCTGAGATTGGAAGGCATCATCCAGTCTGCAATGGATGCGATCATTACGGTGGATGAACGACAACGCGTCTTGATGTTCAACGACGCAGCCGAACGTATGTTCAAATGCCCGGCTCGTGAGATGATCGGCCAACCGCTTGATAAGCTCATTCCCGATCGATTTCGTGAGGCACATCGGCTGCACATCCAGAGGTTCGGCGGATCGGGCGTGACGAATCGGAAGATGGGGGGGCTTGGCACGATCATGGGACTTCGTGCCGACGGCGCAGAGTTCCCGGTCGAAGCAGCCATCTCGAACATCATCGTTGAGGGCAAGAAGTTCTACACGGTGATCCTGCGCGATATTACAGATCGGAATCAGGCTGAGCGGCTGGTACGCCAGAGTGAAGAGCGCTATCGACAACTCATTGGTGTGTCACCCCTCGCGATCGTGGTCTATCGCGGGGATCGAGTGATCTTCATCAATGACGCTGGTCTGAAACTCTTCGGGGCAGTGAAAGCGGAAGAGATTCTCGGGAAATCGCGCTTCGACCTGTTCCATCCGGACTGTCATGACTTGATTCGTGAAAGAGTCCAGCAATTGATGGAAGGCAAGATGACGGTGCCCATCGTTGGAGAAAAACTCGTGACGCTCGATGGAAGGGTTGTCGACGTCGAAGTGAGCAAAGCCCGATTTATTGATGAGGAAGGGCCGGCGGTTGTGGCCATGATTCGGGACGTCAGTGAACGTAACCGGCTTCAGGAACAGCTCCGAAGAACCGAGCGGATTGCAGAACTCGGTACGCTTGCCTCCGGCATGGCGCATGAAATCGGTACGCCGATGAACGTGATCCTCGGCCGAGCCGAGTACTTGATGCAACGAACGCAAGAGGAACCGCTCAAGAAAGGCTTGCAGACCATCGTCAGTCAGGTTGAGCGTATTACGAAGGTCATGAACCAGTTATTGGCCTTTGCGCGGCGGAGACCGGTGGAACGGCGGGCGCTCGATCTGCAAAAGACAGTCGACGATAACCTGGAGATTTTCGAGGAACGCCTGGGTCGGCATCGCATCGTCATCGAGCGAGCCTTCGCTGAGTCATGTCCTCCCGTGTTTGCAGACGCGGATCAGATGAGTCAAGTGGTGATCAATCTCGTCATGAACGCACTTCATGCGATGCCCGATGGGGGAACCCTGCGGGTTGGGGTTTCACCGCACGAGAGGATGGTCAGGCTCACCGTGGCTGACACCGGTCACGGCATCCCTGAGGAAGTCGTTGCCAAGATCTTCGAACCCTTCTTCACGACCAAAGAGTTCGGGAAGGGTACCGGTCTCGGCCTGACTGTTGTGAAGGGGATCATCGAGGAGCATCACGGAACCATCAGGGTCGAAAGTGATACCGGTAAAGGCACGACCTTCACGATTCATCTGCCGATGTATCAGCCGAAATCATAGCCTTCAGCCATCAGCTTTCAGCGTATGCGCAACTCCTAGAGTCAACTCTAATGTCTTCGCTGATAGCTGATCGCTGATAGCTGTTCCCATCCCCTGTAGCGGTTCTCGACAAATAACCTCACCCAATTGGGGTGTTTCTCCCCATTCCACCATCCTCGAATCGTCCTCCATCGTACGTTTCCTCAGAAATATGAGCCATTCTTCAGGGCGGGAGGGAGGATCACGCCGAAAGTTTATGAGGCACGTGACTTGCGTTTCCCTGAGCCAGGGGCCGATCCGGAACAGGAATGAGAGTGGTGACCGAAAGGAAATCCGCCGTGGTGCTGATTGTTGAAGACGACAATGATATGCGCAGTCTGCTCTGTGACGAACTCTGGAGCGAAGGTTACCAGCTCAGAGAAGCCAGAGACGGTGATGAGGCTCTTCGAATGGTGCTGGAGTCAGCGCCCGACTTGATTCTGACCGATCTGAAGATGCCGGCCGGGGGATTCGATTACATCAGTCGCCTGAAGACCTTCGCTCCCCACTCCCCAATCGTGCTAATGACCGCCTTCGGAGGGACCCGAATAAAGTCAGATGCATTGAAGTGGGGCGCCGCGGCCTACTTCGACAAACCGGTGCGGCTCGGCGAGTTGAAGGCGACGGTGCGACAATTGTTAACGAGCAAGGTTGCAGAGGAGTTCTGACAGCTTGTAGGTCTCAGCTGTCGGCCGAAGAGGTCGAGATGGCCGGATCTCTATCAAACCAATCAGCCTCCCGTAGCCTGAATGATCCTGTTCTCACGGCTCGTCTTGAGGCGATCAAACAACTCGCCGGTGGATTGACCGACCGTATCGCGGTCGTGGATCGCAACTTCAACGTCGTCTATGCCAACGAGTCGGCATGGACGGAAACCCTGCATGATGGAACGGGGGCACATCCTGCTAAGTGCTATGCGGTGTTCGCACATCGTGGTGGAACCTGTGAATCGTGCCCGAACATGACATTGTTCGAATCATCTGAAGTCCAGCCCGATGCCGGCGCCACCATCGAAGACCGGATGCCCTGCGACATGTATCAGGTTTTCCCGCTCACATCTGATCGGGGTGAGGTGGAGTTGATGCTGGTATTGTTCAAGCAAAAGACGATTCAGGGTCAGTCGGATCCTGCCCCTCCGCCAACGGAAAATTCCCTGCTCGCGCAGAGGGAATCCCTGGATGAGCTGATCGGTCGAAGTCCCGTGATGCAGCAGCTCTTCGAGATGATCGGCCTGGTGGCGGATAGTACCGCGACAGTCCTGATCCAGGGGGAGAGCGGGACGGGGAAGGAGTTAGTCGCAAAAACCATCCACAAAATTAGCTATCGAAGGAGCGAGCCATTTGTGATTGTCGATTGCGGTTCGCTGCCGGAGACGCTGCTCGAGAGTGAACTGTTCGGTCACGTGAAAGGGGCCTTTACCGGTGCGGTTTCGAACAAGCGAGGCTTGTTCGAAGAAGCGGATGGCGGGACGGTTTTCCTGGACGAAATCGCCGACACGACTCCATCGTTTCAAGCCAAGCTCCTCCGAGTTCTTCAGGAAGGGGAAATCAAACGTGTCGGAGGAACTCACCCGATTAAGATCGACGTTCGGGTCATCTCGGCGACCAACAAAGATCTTACCGAACTCGTCCGGTCGAAAGCTTTCCGACAGGATCTCTACTATCGGTTGGCTGTCTTGCCGTTGCATCTTCCGCCCGTTCGGGAACGACGGGAGGATATTCCGCTGCTCGTCAACCACTTCATCGCGACATCCTGTCAACGACATCGGCAGCCGTTCCGGACGATCTCGCCGGACGTGATGCACGCATTGACCGAAGCGACGTGGCCCGGAAACGTCCGCGAGTTACAGCACTATATCGAGCGGGCTGTGGTCACGACCGTTGGCCCTCAGCTGACGTGTGGTGACATCGTGGCGATGGGATCAGAACAGGCGGAACGAGACCTTCGATCTGTATCGCGGGGCGCGATGAAGCAAGCGGAGCGGGCACGCATCATCCAGGCTCTTCAACAGTCCGATGGCAACCGCGTCAAAACGGCCAAATTGCTCAAGATCAGTCGGGCAAGTCTCTATAACAAGCTGAGAACATATCAGATTCATTAGTGTCGTATTGTTGGGTTTGTAGGCAAGTGCTAAACACACGCGATCAGTAAATTCTTTGTCCGTTCTTTGATACTCTGAGAGCAAGCAGTTGTTGCCGATCTGGAATCATTACGGTGTTCGACGTTGTGAGTTTGCACCGTGATGAGTGTCCTCTTCATCGCCCTGCTCACATGTTATGCGGCGGGTGTCGTCCTACCTGCTTGTCTGCCAAGGCGCCCTAAACTGCAGAATCTTGTCGCCCACAGCTTCACCTGTGCGGCGGGCCTCCTTGGTGTAGCACTTGGCCTAGCAGGTCTGATCGCATCTGAACCCCTGACCACCTCGCTCTCCTCCACCATCCCCTATCTAAGTTTTGCAGTGCGCCTCGACCCGCTCGCAGCGGTTTTCCTGGTGACCATTTCGTTAATCGGTTTCGCTGCTTCAATATATGCCGTGGGGTATGTAACAGAGTTCTACGGCCGGCACTCCATCGCCGCGCTCGGCTCTCTCCTTAACGGTTTTCTACTCTCCATGACGCTCGTGGTTGTCGCGGATAATGGGTTCTTCTTCATCATCGCCTGGGAATTGATGTCGCTCATCTCGTATTTCCTGGTTGTGACGGAGCATGAGAACGCGGACGTCCGCTACGCCGGATTCTTTTATCTGGTCATGACTCACGTGGGAACGGCCTTTGTCGTGCTGACCTATCTGATCCTATTCCAGGCAGCCGGCTCATTCTCGTTCGAGGCGTTCCGTCATCCGACACAGTCCTTGCCAGAAGGGATGAGGACGCTGGTGTTTCTGGCCGCCTTGATCGGCTTTGGAACAAAAGCCGGGATCGTGCCGTTGCACGTCTGGCTCCCTTACGCGCACCCAGCCGCACCGTCGCATATTTCAGCGCTTATGTCGGGTGTCATGATCAAAACCGCGATCTATGGGCTGATACGTGTGTATTTTGATTTTCTCGGCGGACAATTCCCCTGGTGGTGGGGATTCGTTGTGTTACTTGTCGGAACTGTGTCGGCATTGCTTGGTGTGATGTATGCGCTCATGGAACACGACCTGAAGAGTCTCCTCGCATTTCATAGCGTGGAAAACATCGGCATCATTCTGCTCGGCATCGGAGCCGGCATGATCTTTCAGACATACGGGCTGAGAGAATTTGCCGCGCTTGGACTCCTCGCCGGGCTCTATCACACCGTGAACCACGCGGTGTTCAAGGCTCTGCTCTTTTTTGGGGCCGGTTCTCTTCTGTACGCCACGCACAGTCGGAACCTGGAGGAATACGGCGGTCTGCTCCGACGCATGGCCTGGACCGGCCTGTTCTTCCTTGTCGGTGCTGTGTCGATCTCAGCGCTGCCACCTACCAATGGATTCGTGAGCGAATGGTTGGTGTTTCAAACACTCTTCCTGAGTTTTCAACTTCCGGCTTTGTTCCTCAAGCTGATGCTTCCGGTTGCGGCGGCCATACTGGCCTTGACCGGTGTCTTAGCCCTGGCCTGTTTTGCTAAGGCTTTCGGCATGTCGTTTTTGGCGCTCCCGCGGAGCTACCACGCGCGCGATGCTGGAGAAGTTCCGATCGCGATGCGATTCGGAATGGGAATCCTGGCCGTAGTGTGCGTCATCCTGGGTCTGGCTCCCATGATCGTGGTGCCTCTCCTCGATCGGACTACGGCACCGCTGACGGGGGTGTCGATCAGCGACAAAATGTTGGCGCTCGACGGATGGGCGTTGGCACCGATGAACGTGGAGTTCTCGAGCATCTCACCGCCTGCGTTGGGGATCATGCTGATCGCTGGCGGTCTCCTTGCTCTGCTGTTGGCTTTCGTGTTCGGGGGACGGCTGGTGAGGCGCTCGTATAAAACCTGGGCCTGCGGGATTAATGTGTCGCCGCGAATGGAGTACACGGCTACGGGGTTCGTCCAGCCCATCAAGAGAGTCTTCAGCACCATCTATCGGCCGACCGTGAAGCTCGAGACTGAGTTTTTGGAAGAGTCCCGCTACTTTGCCAAGCGACGCCGATTTGAGTTTCACATCGAGCCGGTCTTCCAGAAATATCTCTACGATCCTGTGGTGGATGCCTTTATGGGAATCGCCGACCGGCTACGCATACTTCAGGCCGGCAGCCTGCACCTATACTTGGCCTATATTTTTGTTGCGCTCGTGATCCTGTTGCTGTTCGCCGTTTAAGAGAAGTCGAAAGAAAGAGGCAATCAATGATTTATATGGTCTTCCTCGTTGTGACGCAAGCCGTCTTGCTCCTTGCGATCTCCCCTTTTCTCGTAGGACTCATCCGCAAAGTGAAAGCGCGATTCCAGTGCCGGAAGGGCGCAGGTGTGTTCCAGCCCTATGCAGACCTTGCCAAGCTCTTCCGGAAGCAGCCGGTGGTTTCGACCACCACCTCGTGGATCTTTACCGCCGCACCCTATATTGTGTTTACCTCCGCACTGTCGGCAGGCCTGTTAGTCCCAGCGTTCACCTCTCAAACCCCCATGAACTTTGCGGGAAACATCATCGCGCTCGTGTACCTCCTTGCACTGGGGACGTTTTTCCTGATTCTTGCGGGACTGGATGCCGGATCAGCGTTCGGCGGGATGGGCGGCAGCCGGGAGGCCATCGTGGCGTCGTTGACAGAGCCGGCCATGATCCTCTCTATCTTTGCCATCGCATTGACCGCAGGCTCCACCAATCTCAGCACCATTGTCCATAAGACCGCGTTGTTGGAAGGCATCGTGACCGACCCATCGCCGCATCTGATGGCGTTGGCGGCCCTCTTTATCGTGGCGCTGGCGGAAACCGGGCGGGTGCCAGTCGATAATCCGGCGACGCACCTCGAACTGACCATGATCCACGAGGCGATGGTTCTGGAATATTCAGGCCGGTATCTCGCCTTAATCGAATGGGCGGCCGGGATGAAGTTGGCGGTGTTTCTCTCCTTGATCGCGAATGTCTTTGCGCCCTGGGGGATTGCAACCACGCTGACGCCCACCGCGATGGGAATCGGACTTCTCGCATATGTGGTGAAGATCGCTGGACTCGCGGTGCTGATTGGGACCCTGGAATGCATGTTCGCTAAATTGCGGTTGTTCCGTGTGACAGACCTCCTGGGTGTTGCCTTTATCCTCGCATTGCTCGGACTGCTGTTCTTTTACATCCTCCGGAGCTGAACGGATGCCAATCTCTTCTCACGTTGGATCGCAACTCGTTGATTTGTGCTCAGCGTTGTTGTTATTGACCTGCTTCGCGATCGTGGCGCAGCGACGGCTATCCGCCTGTGTCGACTTATTCGCACTGCAGTCGGGCTTCCTGGCTCTGACGGCGTCAGTGGTGGCCTTTCTGACCGGTAACCATCATATCTACATCGCAGCCGGGCTGACCGGCCTGATCAAGGTGGTGATCATTCCACGGGTTCTGAAAAAGGTCATCGAGCGGCTCAACGTCAAGCGCGAGCTGGTGATGAATGTCAACGTGCCGGCCGGGCTGTTAATTTGCGGTGCCCTCGTCATGCTGGCCTTCTTTATTACACAACCGATCATCGCGCTGGGATTTGTACTCACTCGCGATTCGCTCGCCATCGCGCTTGCGATCGTGCTCATCGGTTTTTTTACGATGATCGCGAGACAAAAGGCCGTGACCCAGCTGGTGGGCTTTCTCGTCATGGAGAACGGTCTATTTTTAGGGGCCACGGCCGCCACCTACGGGATGCCCTTGATCGTTGAGCTGGGTGTGTTTTTCGATGTGCTCATTGCGGCGTTGATCGCTGGGATTTACACGAACCGCTTACAAGATGCGTTTGACAGTGTGGATACCAGCCGTCTCACGGTGTTGAAGGAATAAGGGGGGATTCGACGGAATGATCGAAGTGGTGATTTTGCTGGCTGCGCCGCTCCTCGCCGGGTGGCTGAGCCTGATCGTTCACCGGTCCGCCTTGCTCCACGCGATCAATCTCACGAGCATCGGCGTGCTGGTGACGGCAGAAATCCTAATCAGCAGGACCGTCCTGAACAATGGGCCGTTCACGGCCCTGGCATCGTTGGTCTACTTCGACGCCTTGTCGGTTTTCATTCTCTTCATCATCGGAGCGGTCGGACTGGCCTGTTCGTTCTACATGCGCTCCTATATGGATGACCAGGTCGCACGCGGTGTGATCGCGCCCACACGACTCAATCTGTTCTTTTTTCTCTTCCACATGTTCTTGCTGTCGATGGTGATCGCGACGGTCGCAAACAGTGTCGGAGTGCAATGGGTGGCGATCGAGGCGACGACGCTCGCCACGACCTTTCTCATCGCCTTCTGGCGACGACGTGCTTCATTGGAAGCAGGCTGGAAATACCTCATCTTATGTTCGGTCGGGATTTCCCTCGCGCTCTTCGGCGTCGTGCTCACGTATTACTCGTCATTGCATGTGCTGGGTAACGTCAGTGAGGCGCTGAATGTCACGCAGTTGCTACGCGTTGCCGACCGACTGAATCCTCACGTACTAAACCTGGCCTTTATTTTTATGCTGGTGGGTTACGGCACCAAGGTGGGGCTCGTGCCCATGCATAGCTGGTTGCCGGATGCGTATACCGAGGCGCCGGCGCCGGTGGTGGCAATGCTGGCGGGTGTCCTCGAAGTTGTTGCGGTGTATGCGATCCTCCGTATGAGAATGATTGTGGATCACGCGGTGGCATCTTCTTTCACGGGAGGGTTGCTGGCGCTGCTCGGGTTTACCTCATTGGTGACCGGCGCGTTTTTTATCCTGATTCAGCACAACTACAAACGGCTGTTTGCCTATTCCAGTATCGAACATATGGGAATTGCCATGATCGGATTCGGAGTGGGAGGGCCACTGGGAACGTTCGGCGGGTTATTTCATCTGTTGAATCATGCGTTCGCCAAGTCGATGGCGTTTTTTGCCGCGGGCAATATTCATCGCCGCTTCCATACAGTAGAAATCGGCGAGGTGCAGGGGCTGGCCATCGCGCAGCCCTGGACCGCGATGGCGTTGATGATTTCAGGACTAGCTCTCTCGGCGCTGCCTCCATTCGCATCGGTCGTCAGTGAAGTGCAAATCATCACAGCGCTCGCTGCACAAGGGGTTCCGGGGGAATGGCTCAGCAGCACCGGAGGCATGGTGACCTTTGCTGTGTCAGATCAATTCAGTCGTTTGGGTCTTGCCGGAGTATTCTTGCTGAGTGCCATTCTGGCGTTCGGCGGCGTGCTCTATCGTACGACCGGAATGGTCTGGGGCACACCGCCGGAGGGAATCATCCGAGGAGAAATCTGGACGCTAGGCCATTTGCCAATCGTGTTGCTCACTGCCGCGCTGGTAGGATTCAGTCTCTTCCTTCCGCAGCCCATGCAGCAACTCTTAGAGCAGGCCACGCGACTTTTATTGATCCACTAAGGAGGACAACGGCCATGACAGAGGCGAGTTCATGTGAGTATGTGCTAAAGACTGCGTTTCCGTCGATCGCACAGAGTGAACCGGCGCAAATCGATTGCTCGCATTTTACAGTTCCCAAGGACCTGATTCCGTCGATCACCCACTACCTCCACACTCAACCGAGCCTGCGTGGTCGAATGACGATGCTGTGGGCTGTCGACAATCGGCCCATGCGCGACTCTTACGGATTGCACTACCTGTTTACTTTGGAGTCGTCCCGCCGATGGGTTTTGCTGTCCACCGAGCTTGCCGGGAACAATCGGCTGTTTCCTTCCATCACGCCCCACATTCATGCCGCCAAGTGGTACGAGCGTGAGATTCGCGACATGTTCGGGTTGATTCCGCAGGGACACCCGGATTTGCGGCGTCTCATCCGGCACGAACACTGGCCCAAAGGGGCACACCCGCTCAAGAAAGACTTTCACTGGGACCATGTGCTGGGTCGACAACAGGGTGAGCATCGTTTCCGCCACATCGAAGGAGAAGGGGTATTTGAAGTACCGGTGGGCCCCATTCATGCCGGGATCATCGAGTCGGGGCATTTTCGATTTTCTGTGGCAGGCGAACCCATCATGCAACTCGAGTTGCACCATTTCTGGAAGCATCGTGGAATTGAAAAGCTGTTCGAGCAACAGAGACTGACCGAGGCGGTTCCGTTGGCTGAGAGGGTGTCCGGCGACACGACGGTCGGACACAGTTTAGGCTATTGCCAAGCGGTTGAATCGCTCTTGCATCTGGACGTGCCGCGCCGCGGACGCTATCTCCGGAGCCTGTTTCTGGAACTGGAGCGCCTCCACAATCATCTCGGCGACGTGGGTGCGATCTGTAACGATACGGCCTACGCCCTGCCCCATATGCATTGCGGTCGGATGAAAGAGCGCATCATGCAGCTCAACGACCGCCTGAGCGGTTCACGGTTTCTCCGCGGGGTGAACCGGGTGGGTGGGGCTGCCGTGGATCTCACAAGAGAACAGCTGGCCGAAATCGTGGACGAACTGAATCGCATGGAACCGGACTTTTCAGAGTTGGAATCGATCATCGCCGCCAACGCCTCTCTGACAGACCGGTTGGAGACCACCGGTGTCCTGACAGAACGCACGGCATGGGATCATGCAGTCGTGGGAGTTGTCGGACGAGCGTCGGGTCTCGATCAGGACATCAGGCGTGATCGGCCATTTGCCGCCTACGACGAGCTGCCGGTCAAGGTAGTCCCTTATCGGTATGGCGACGTGCGGGCGCGAATGCGGGTCCGCATGGATGAGATTCATGAATCTATGCGGCTGATCAGAGAGATTCGCGAAAAGATTCCGCAAGGGCCGGTCGCCGTCGAACCAGACCGCACGCCCAACGCCGGTGAGTGGGCCCTCTCGGCAGTCGAGGGCTGGCGCGGCGAAATTGTACATATGGTGATGGCCGGAGAACAGGGCGCCATTCATCGATGTAAGGTGCGTGACCCGTCGTTCGTGAACTGGCCAGCAATACAATGGACTGTCCTGGGGAATATCATTCCGGACTTTCCGCTCATTAATAAGAGTTTCAATTTGTCGTATGCGGGGAACGACCTGTAAATGATAAGAGGAGCCTATCGTCATGGGCGTGAAGTCGACGTCTGCTAACTCACGGCCGTCAGTCGAGGAGGAATCATGTTCCGTATTCTCAAGAAGAGCCTCAAAACCGGAGTTGTAACGGGCCAGTATCCTGAAGCCGTTCTACCCGCGGCAGCACCGACACAGGACGTACAAGCCAAAGCCAAGCCGTTCCGTTCATCTCTTGCATTCCGCGCAGTGGACACCGGTTCGTGCAATGCCTGTGAGATGGAATTGAACGCACTCGCAAATCCGGTCTATGACATCGAGCGATTCGGAATTCACATCGCTGCTTCACCACGTCATGCGGATGCGCTCGTGGTGACAGGTCCTGTCACCGTCAATATGGAGCGTGCGTTACAAGATGTGTACGACCAGACGCCTGACCCGAAGATTGTCATCGCGCTCGGTGACTGTGCGGTTCACTGTGGCATGTTCAAGGGCAGCTACGCCGTGACCGGCCCAGTGGAGCGGCACATTCCAGTCGACGTCCGCATTACCGGCTGCCCACCGCGCCCATCAGAAATTCTCAAGGTCCTGTCAGAGCTCCGAGATGACCAACATTCCTCCCGCGACTGAACGAAGCTGTGACATCTGCCGAACGAGTCTGCTTAGCAACCTCTTGCAGCACGAAATTTCATTAACAGCTGTCCCGAATTTCCCCACATCTCGTTGTTGAGCTGTCCAAGAGTTTAGACAACCAAACACGTTGAAATCTCAATGTCCTTCTTCTCTGGATACATGAGACTGTCTAAGAGCGTAGAAATTTTCGCCGGCCATTGTTGACCTGCTGAAGGGGCAGCAGGCCACTAACTCCATGTGATCGCTAGGAAATTTCCAATCCGAATTCTGATGCGCCACTCCGGCACGTCGATTGCGCTAGATGGATTCCGCTGGTGAGGGTCTGGGTGATTTTGGACCGGCCTCCGAATGACCCACTCCTTCGCAAGAAGGAACCCTTCACCAGCTCTAAAACTGTAGGCCGACGGAAGCAAGGAAGCCTTCAGCAATCAGCTTAAGGCTGAAAGCCGAGAGCAAGAGTCAATCAACCATCCGCCCAATGAGGCGGGCACAAGAGGGGGAGGCCGTACGATGAGTTCCTTTAAATTTCAACCAAGAGGCAGGCAGCGCCGCACCAGTCTGGCGCTGATGCTGAACAGTGTGCTGCTGACGAGCAGTCTGGTGGTGACACCGGGATTGTTTGCGGCAGAACCGGGAGAGGCATCCCATGAGGGGCATGCGACTCCCGTCTCGATGCCTGGCTGGGCCCAGGCCCTCAAGAGTCAGACGTTGGTCGAGGATGCGATTGAGGGACGGGCGGGGCGATCCGAGAAATTGGAGATGCAGCACAATCGTCTGATGCGCCGGCTCGAGGAGCAGGCTCAGAAAGACGCGCAGGCCCAGCAGACGTCCGGGGCCTTCAACCACACATCGATGATGCACCAATATATGGGCGGCGACGGATCAAGTTTCCTACTCATGTCGGATGCGAGCAAGGGCGAGCCGGTCTTGACGTCGGGGGGCAAGTGCCCGGGCGGTGTACCGACCAAACAGTACGACATCTCGATGATCAACATTGAGATTACATTGAATCGGTGGCTCGATTACTATCCCGGCTACATGTACGTCCTGACTGAGGATATGGCGAAAGTGCGGGCCGAAGAAGCGAAGAACAAGGCTGCCCGTGACCAAGAAGGGTATGATCCGGGAGCTGTCTCTACCGGGTTGCAGGGCGACATGATTCAGCCCTTGGTCATTCGGGCGAACCAGGGCGATTGCGTGAAGATGACACTGCGCAATCAGATGGAAAGCGAGGATGGCAGCTTGTTCATCCAGGCTTCCAGCATGATCGTGAGCGCGACCGGCAAGCCGGCGACCACGACAAATCCGGAGTCCATCGTGGCTCCGGGCAAGGCGCAGGAATTTGAGTGGTATATCCACCCGCACATGCAGGAAGGGGTGCGGCAGTTCCATTCCTACAGCCATGACCGTGAGTTGACGGTGCTGGGCCTCTTCGGCGCGTTTATCGTGGAGCCGAAGGGTTCGAAGTACCTTGACGCGCTCGGAACAGGGCCCGCGCCTGAGACGAAGAGCGGATGGCAAGTGATGATTGATAATGGGTCCGGAGCGGACTTCCGCGAATTCGTGATTTTCTATCACGAGATCGGCGACGAAGCCTTCCGCCCATTGAACAAGAAGGGTGACTTCTTGCCCCAGCGGGATCCATTGACCGATGCCTATCGGCCGGGCGGACGAGCGCTGAACTATCGTAGCGAGCCGTTCGGTATTGATCAGATGCATCTGCAGCATGAGTATTTCGGCTTCGAAGACGAATCGATGGCCTACAGCGGCTATACCTTCGGCGATCCGCCAACCACGATTGCGCGCGGGTATTTAGGCGAACCGGTGAAGTGGCGTGTGGTGCATGGTGGGTCCGAAGTGTTTCACTCTCACCATCCGCACAGCGGGTCGATTCGCTGGCAACGCAGTCCGGTCACGGAGCCCAATAATCTCTGGGCGATGGGTCAGGATGGTCCGGTGAAGTATCCGGTCGTGCGGACCAAGTCCGACCGCGTGGACGTGGAAGTCATCGGCCCGTCTGAAGCGCTCGACCTCGAGCCAGAATGCGGCGGCGGCGGCTGCCAGCACCTGGCGGGTGAATTCCTCTACCACTGCCATGTCGCGCACCATTATGTGGCGGGCATGTGGGGCTACGGCCGGTTCTATAACACGTTACAGGTCGGCGCGGGCCACACCGACACGATGCCAGACATGCGGGAATTGCCGGACCGGCAGGGCCGGATGAAGCTCGGCGTGTCGTCCGACAAGCTGATCGGGACGACGGTCGATTGGTTCGGGAAGACCTTCAAGATTGTCGACAAGAGCCAGAAGACCAATTGGAAATCCGATCCCATCATTGTGAACATCAAGGATTGGGTGGAAATGTGGGTGCCGGCTCAGGGTCAGCCTGGCCACACGAATGACGAAAAGGGCCAGATCATGGCCTATGACGCCACCGTCTGGGATTGGAAGTGGAACGGCAATGTGGCTGTGGGCGAACGGGAGAGCACGGCGAAATATCCAAAGTATCCCGCTGCGGCGAAGTGGGATGATAGCACCAGGCCAGCCATTCTCTTTGACCCGACCACGGGCAAGATGGCTTGGCCGTTGTTGAAGCCCCACTTCGGCAAGCGGAATCCGTTCTCTGCGAACCACAGCGGCGCGCCCTGGTTAGAGCCGATTCACCAGGATGCGAACGGTGAGCGGACTTCCGAGCCGGCCAAGCCGGGCGAGCAGGGGCGGTGGAGCCTCTGTCCTGAGAATGCCAACCAGAAGTTTTATAACATCCACTTTGTCCGCATGCCGATCACCCTGGCCAAGAAGCAGGGCAAAGAGCCGGCCATGGTCGACAAAGACGGTCTGATCTATGTGCTCCACGAAGAGGAGCGTCTGACCAGAGCCAACGACGACCTCAAGTTCCCAGCGGTCATCCGCGCCAACGTGTATGACTGCGTAGACTTGGTCCTCACCAGCGAATGGGACGACGACGAGTACACCAACTTCCAGTCGTCCAAGATCAACATCCATCCCCACTTCTTCCAATTCGATACGGGGAACTCGGACGGCGTGATCTCGGGCATGGAATACGAAATGTCGGTTCGGCCGTTCACGATGTGGGGCAAGCCCACCAAACACGGGTTGCCGGCTCCGATGGTCGCGAAGATCGTCGGCGGTGCCAAGGCAGGAGCCACCTCCATCAAGATCCAGCTGGCGCCCGGTGCAACGAAGTTCCACGAGAACACCGAGGTGATGGTCGGGATGGATTGCTTGGAGAAGGGCAACGACCCGACGGTCTCGCTCCCGCGGGATAAGAGCTGTTCCGAAGTCGCCCGGATCAAAGATATCAAGGGCGATACGGTCACGTTCTTCAAACCGCTAAAGCACAACCATCCGGCGAACGACCTCGTGTCGCCGGAGTTCGTCCGCTATCGGTGGTGGGTGGATGTGGATCTGGGGACGGTGTTCTGGCACGACCACGCGTTCGGCGCGACGACCTGGCCGCATGGCGGGTTCGGCGTGACGATCGTGGAGCCCTTCGGGTCCACCTATCACGATCCGAGGAATGGCAAACTAGTGTGGAGCGGTCCGATCGCGGACATTCACAGCAACGAACCGATTGGCGCCGGTGTCAGCGGCAGTTTCCGTGAGTTGATGGTCTCCATCCACGACACGGTGCCGCATACTGTGAACATCATCGAAGCCGGCAATCCTCCTGGGCAGCCGGTCGAGGTGGCACTGGAAGCCGGCAAGACCGTGTCGTTCCAGATGCCGGAAAAGATTCTGAACGCACCGAATAAGTACATCAACGGCGGCACGCATACGACCGGCAGCGGCCTCAACTTCCGCGCGGCGCCGTTTGCCCAACGCCTGTCGAACAATCCGGATACGTCGAAGCTGTTCAGCAGTGCCATCCATGGAGACCCGGGTACGCCGTTGCTCCGTGCGTACACGGGGGACACCATGGTGTTCCGTCTGTTGCACCAGCTCATGAACGAATCCCATGTCTGGACCATTTCAGGCCATACCTTCCTCACGGAACGGTACGCGGCGGATGCTAATCGGAAGAACTCGATTCACGTCGGGATCGCCGAGCGGTATGACCTCGTGACCAAGGCCGGTGGATTCCAGGGCATGCCGGGCGATTACATTCACTTCAACGGCCGAAGCTCGCACTTCGCCGAGGGCGGATGGGGCATCGTGCGCGTGCTCGATAAAGAAACGGCTGACCTCCAGCCGCTCCCACGGGGAACGAATCCTCTCGGGATTCGGGCGACTCCAAGTTTTGTGTGTCCGGCTGATGCTCCGGTGAAAAGCTTCAACGTCGTGGCGTTGGACCGCCCGATGAAGCTCAATCCGAAAGCACCGGATGCCATCGAGGTAGACTTCGAGCGGAAGATCGAAATGACCATGCCGGAAGGCAAGATCTACGCGCTCGAGGAAGAAGCGACCACTGTGGCCGGCAACGTGACGCCAAATCCGCTCACGCTGCGTGTGAACCTGGGTGATTGTATCAAGGTGAATCTGAAGAACAAGATGAAGGCGAGCCGGGCGTCGTTCTTTGCGCCGGGATTGTCCTTCGATCCGAAAGACAGCCAGGGCCTGAACGTCGGCAACAACGGCGGCGATCAGACCATCGGCCCAGGTGAGAGCCGTGCCTACACCTACTACGCCCATCCTTCCAACAAGGAAACGACGTCGCTGGTGTGGGACGGTGGGAACATCGTCGTCAATCCGCGTAACGGATTGTACGGCGCCATCATCGTCGGTCCGAAGGGATCCCAGTATCGTGATCCCGTAACGGGGGCCGACATTTCGCAGAAGAATTCCTGGAGAGCGGACGTCATCGTGGATGGCAGCTTACCGGAGAACGTGGGTAAGCGGAACTACCGCGATGTGGCCCTCTTCTTCCAGGATGAAGACAACATCATCGGCACCGCGTTCATGCCCTACGTGCAGAACGTGGCCGGTTTGACGTCGGTCAACTACCGCGCCGAACCGTATAAGTTCCGTGAAGAACAAGGCTGCTCGTTGGGCAAGATCTTCCAGCCTTGCGTAGTGGACAAGCCCGAAGATCCGGTGACGCCGTTGATCGAGGCGCATGCCGGTGATGCGGTCCGCATCCACGTGATCGGGGCGAACAGCGAGCAAAACGGAATGTTCGGGGTCGAAGGTCATGAATGGCCAATCGAGCCCTACATGCCGGGTGCCGACATGATCAGCGTGGTGGAATATGCCGGATCCGAGACCCTGGATGTCTTTATCCGTGGCGGTGCGGGCGGACCGTACCGTCAGGTGGGAGACTTTGTGTGGTCCAATCAACGGCTGCCCTACACGCAGTCAGGGCAATGGGGTTACCTCCGGGTATTGCCAGTTGGCGATTCGCGGCTCCAACCGCTCGGAATCCAGGGGATGGGTGCCAAGCGTGCGGATGTGCAGCCTGAGCCCCAAGCTATTCCGACCGCGATGAAGTAGTCGACCGCGGAATAGTCGTCGTCGATACGGGGGAGCTGCGCGCGATGTGTAGCTCCCCCGTGTTCTTATAAAAAGGAGGCATGAGCAGTCAGCTTTCAGCTATTAGTTTCGGCTGACTGCTGAGGGCTGATTGCTGAGAGCCAAAATCGAGGAGGCCGGAACAACAATGAAGATAATGAAGAAACTGAAGATACTGAACACAATTCTCGGTGTGCTGATCATCGGGTGGCTTGCCGAGACTGTCTGGGCCTATGAGGAAATTACGGTTTCGGATGGTGGGACTCTCATGGGTACCGTGAAGCTCGAGGGCGTAGTCCCAAAGCCGAAGGGATACAATCTCTTGACGCTGCCCGATCCCTACTACTGCGGCCGGATTTCAGACGGGCAGGGCTGGCGCATTCTGCAACCGTTCCAGGTCGGGCCTGAGGCTGAGTTTCGCGAAGTGGTGGTCTATCTGGATGGAATTGACAAGGGCAAACCCTTCGACGAAACAGGCGTGCCGAAAATTGAAGCGAAAGACTGTCTCTTCGTCCCCTTTACGACGATCGTGCGGGACGATCAAACGGTGACGGTAGTCAACATGGACCCTGTGATGCACGACATTCAAGCGTATGAAACGTCGCATCTGGGGCCGCGAGTGCTGTTCAACGTGCCGCTGCCGATGAATCCGCAGCACCCGAGGAACCTCAAGGATCGCAGCGATGCCGCGATGTACCACAAGCACATGGCCGGCGCGCCGATGAAGCAATTGGTCAATCTCAGCAAGGGCCGGCAGACCTTCGTCATGCAATGCGGTTTTCACGCGTACATGGAGAGCTGGGGCGTGGCCGTGAGCAATCCCTACTTTGCCAAGACGGACCAACAGGGCCGGTTCACCATGACCGATGTGCCGCCGGGCACCTATAAGCTGGTCGTCTGGCATCCCTATATCCGTAGCGCGATAGAGCAAACCGTCACCATCGGTCCGAAGGGGACGGTGGAGGCCAATATCGTCGTTCCGGCCCCGACCGGGCGGCTCTATGCCAATGAGGTGCTGGAGCATGCCTACGTTCGCTACAACGTGCCTGAGGAAACGAAGAAGGAAATCGATCCGATGATCAAGAAGCAGGAACACCACTAACGTGAGGCGTGACCCCTCGACGGGGCTCGGGGTCACCCTGAGCAAGTCGAAGGGTGAAACGTAAGGCGTGAGGCGAAGCATTGGCGAGGGGCTAGTGGCGAGAGGATAGGAGATGGTTCGGAGAAGAAAGGGCATTGCTATTCAGAGGAAGTATTCCCCTCGCCTCGTGCCTCGTGCCACTTGCGTACTTCTCTGCCTCTTGCCCCTTGCCTCTAGCCTGGTCCTATGCAGCCTTGCACTGGCCAATCATGAGTCTTCGAAGCAGCCGCCACTGTGGACACCGCTGGATGGACCGGAACGGCTGGCGGCAATGGACACACCGCAAGGGATGGTGACGGTGCCGGCCGGTTGGTTTTTGATGGGCAGCGATCTGAGCGTAGACCGTGCAGCTGGTCCGCAAGAACTGCCGCAACACAACGTGTATCTCGATGCGTTTCAAATCGATCAGTACGAAGTGTCGAACGTGGATTATCTGCGCTTCGTGCTGGCTACAGGGGTGGACTGGCCGCCATTTTGGCGGGAAAGTCCGTTTCCTGAAAAGGCGGCTCTCCATCCGGTCATTAACGTGAGCTGGTACGAGGCAGAGGCCTACTGCCGCTGGGCGGGCAAACGATTGCCTACCGAAGCGGAATGGGAAAAAGCGGCGCGGGGTGTGGATGGCCGGATCTTTCCCTGGGGCGACGAACCGGCTGGATGGATCAAGAGCAACATCGCCCATTCGGGGTCCAAACGCGGCTTCAAGTATCCGCCGCTCGCGAATATCAACCGGTATGACAAGGGCGTGAGTCCTTACGGCGTCTACCAAATGGCAGGCAACGTGAGTGAATGGGTGGCGGATTGGTTCGATCCGGAATACTACCGGAAGGGCAACAATGAGAACCCTAGGGGACCTGAATCGGGCGACATCAAAGTCTTCCGTGGAGGCTCATGGAATGAGGATCCGGAGGTGGCTCGCTCTGCCGGGCGCAACGGCGGCGAACCGGATCGGAAGAGCTATCTCACCGGCTTTCGTTGCGCAAAGTCTGGAACAAGCTCTCAGCCATCAGCGATCAGCTATCAGCTCACGAAAACTCCATAAGTTACTGACAGCTGAAGGCTGATCGCTGAAAGCTTAAGAAGGAGGAGACCAAAGTGTGGAAGGTAAAGACATACAGAGGTTTCGGAAGTGGGACTGGGTCGTCAACACACTGCTGATTGCAGCTGCGTTGTTTGCCCTGTCTCGCCTGGCCTGGGGGCTGAATACCCAAGACATCGTGGTGGAGGTGGAATGGACGGAGGCAGGGAAAAAGATCGCCGCGGAACGTGTCGCCACCTGGAAGGCCAAAGACGAGATGGTGCTGGTGCCGGCCGGTGAGTTCATCATGGGCAGCGACAAGAAAACGGACCGACTCGCGTATCGTGGCGAGACCCCGCAACGGCGCGTCTATCTGGATGCATTCGAGATCGGCAAGTATGAAGTGACGGCATTGGAGTATCTCCGGTTTGTCCTCGCGACGAATCGGAATCCCCAATTAGATTGGCGATACGACGGCGGGAATTTCCAGGAAGCCATGGCACATCATCCCATCATGCACGTCAGCTGGTACGACGCCGATGCCTTTTGCAAATGGGAAGGCAAGCGGTTGCCGACGGAAGCGGAATGGGAGAAGGCGGCGCGTGGGACAGATGGTCGGCTCTATCCGTGGGGCAATGAATATGCCGGGCCGAGCAGGGCGAACTTCGGAAGGACCGGCCTCTCCGGTCCTGTGCGGGATCGTCCGGAGCGGCTGCTGCTGTATCCGCCAATCATCTCCGTCGATAAGTACGACAAGGCCGTGAGTCCCTACGGGCTTTATCAGACGATCGGCAACGTGGCTGAATGGGTGGCCGACTGGTACGACAAGGATTATTACGCGACGGCGCCGGAACGCAATCCGAAAGGTCCGGAGACGGGAACCCAGAAGGCGTTCCGTGGCGGCGGCTGGATGGACAGCACGACAACCATGCGCGTCGCCATGCGGAATGGAACCGATCCAAACACGAAGATCAATTGGATGGGCTTCCGATGCGCGCGATCTATGAATGATACCTATCAACTATCAGCAGTCAGCAAGTCGATCAACCCCCTCCTGGCCTCCCCCTACTAGGGGGAGGAAGGGTGGGGGTGGCTGAAGGCTGACAGCTAGTGGCTGATAGCTATCGCTTTACGTGTTTCGATGACTCGACTCTTCAACTTGCTGATGTCTCGGGCCGGCGAGCGCAACTCAGCGAAGCCGTCGGAAGAGGAGGCAGCTCTTCCGATCATTGCCCAGGGAGGGGGACATCATGCAGATCGGGAAAACATGGTCGAACATTGGAGTGTGGTCTGTCGCAGTTGTGATCGTCGCGGGGCTCGCTGTTTGTGGTGCCTGGCCGGCCTTGGCTGAAGAAGGCACCGGAAATCAAGTATTTTTCAGGGGCGGGTTCGTGGGATTCAACAGCAACCGGGGAGGCGGATTCTTCACCGATTGCGGCCTTGGCCCTTCTACCACATGTAACCAAAACAACGACAGCACCGGCTGGTACGTCGGGGCTGGGTTGGATCTGGTGCTGTCGAAGAATATCTGGGGGGCGATGGATAAGACCTGGGCCTTGGGCGAGATCGGACTCCAGTTCAATCGGATCGGGTCGTCCACCGTTTGCGGCGGTGTGACAGCAGCAGCCGGCGGCTGTCCAGCAAAAACTCAGCTGACGTCGGTGACGATCGACGTGGCCCCCAAGATTAAGTTCATGGAAGGGAGCCCGCTCAGACCCTGGATCATTCCCATCGGGTTGGACATCATGGTCATCAGCCCTCCCTCTAACCAGACGCAGTATTTGGATGTGGGTGTCGAGTTCGGGGTCGGCGTCGAATACGAAGTATGGAAGGCTTTCAAGCTTGGACTGGAAGGTCGGTATCACCTCATGGCCAACATGACCAACACGAACAATAGCTATGGGCAGGTCGGCCCGTATGTGGGCATTTCGTTCTAGCTCGAAACACCTCTGTGTCAGATCGGTGTAGGAGTCTCGCCACGTGACAAAAGGTGCAGTCTTGAATCTGGTTGTTCACATTCCTCATCGCGGCACCGAGCCGGAACCCAGTGCGCTGGGCCTCGCTCAGCGCGCGCCGACGTTCACGACGGAATGGATGAATAAAGAGCGAATGAGTGTCGCGATTTTCCCTTCGCTGCCCACGGGGATCGATCTTGCCGTGCAACTGATTGGTGCGGCAATTCACATCGAGGGAGCATGGGCCAGCGTCAATTCCAAACCGATCTCCAGCCTGACGAAGCTCTGGCAACGCCTCGACTGCTATCGTGGCAGTCTTGCAATAACGGCTTCGAAGCGCTATTGCCAGGAGAAGGCTGTTCTCTTCAACACCCTCGTGGGATGCGAACACCAATCTTGCCCGGTGCCCTGCCAGTTCGTGTGTACACCGTGCCTGCGCATAACGCAGGAAGGATCCGCGTTGTCAGTCGATCAGCGCCATGAGGCGGTGACTGCTCTGGCAGAGATCGACTGGTGTCCCAGCTTGCGACTGCCTCAGAACGAAGAAGAACAACTCTGTATCCCGTCGAATTCAACTACGTTGACTTCCACGAGTTCCTAGTATCCGACTTTCCGATGCTTCCGCTCGTTGTCATCTGGCTTCACATCCTGGCAGCGGTCGTTTGGATCGGCGGGATGATGTTTCTCTCGTTGGTGCTGGCTCCACTTGTCAGAAGGGAGAATACGGTACCGGGGTATACGGTTCTTTTTCGATCAGCCGCACAACGATTTCGACTCATCGTATGGTTGGCGATCGGTATCCTTCTCAGTACGGGACCGGTGCTCCTACGTGGAAGAGGAATTTCCAGCATAGACATGACGCAGTGGCCACCAGTTTTTCTCTTCAAGGCGGCCCTTGTCGTGGTTCTCCTTCTGCTCACCTTCTTGCACGATCTCTTGCTTGGACCGCTTGTCAGTCGGAACAGTACAATACCGGCTCGTGTTCGGACCGTGGGGGAACAGATCTTTATGAGAGCCTCCCGCTGGGTTCCACGGCTTGCCTTGGCTGTCGCGCTGGGAGTGCTCTTTGTCGCCGTCATCTTTGTGCGGTCCTAGCCCGGTTCATTCTGTTGCCTTTTGCAACAGCGTCGTTTAACCACTGGGGCGGGGCTCACCTCGGTTCTGTTCCTTCTCCATAGCTTCAGCCTCGAATCGTTGATATTATTCCTGCCCAGATTCTAGGCTAATGAAACTGTTCTGCACGGCCCTCTCCTTGCAGCCTCTGACACGGTGTTGTAATTGGGGAACATCAATGCCCCGCAGGTTGGTTTGAAATGAGGATTCCCAAGCGCGGTGGCCTGGTTGTCGCCGGACTGGTTGCCTTGCTTGCCGGGGGCTATTTGGCCGTGGGTGCTGGTTTCTGGAATCGCGGATTGCCGGAAGGGTTGATTCAGGCCAACGGACGCATCGAAGGCGATCACCTGACCATTGCCAGTAAATTTCCCGGGCGTATTCAGGAACTGCTTGTCCGCGAAGGTGACACCGTCACAGCAGGGCAGGTTATGATTCGAATTGACGACGTCCAGACCCGTGCCAGGGTTGATCAAGCCCTGCACGGGTGGGAGGCACTCGAGGCGCAAGTGCAGGCGGCGCATACCGCTCTGGCTGTCCTCAACCTGGACGTGCCCTTAGCGATCGAGTCGGCCCAGTCCCACGTCGATGAAGCCCGAGCGGGGCTGGAGAAGGCGAAGACCGTCGAGCGGGAAGCCAGCCTGGATGAGCAGCGCTTCCGCAACCTGCTCCCCGAGCAGGCAGTGACGCAGCAACAGTACGATCAAGCACTTGCCCGATGGAACGTGGCGAAGAGCGAAGTGGCGGTGGCACGGTCGACGCTCGAGAAAGCGACGAAGGAGCTGGCGCAAGCGGAATTGGGGTGGAAACGGATTCGCGCCAAGGAGGATGAGGTCGCCGCGCTGGAACGTCAGCGGGATCAACTCGAAGCGGTATTGAATGAAGCAGAGAGCGTGCTGGCCGATCTCACGATTCGTGCACCGGCCAACGGAACCATTACGACGCGAATGGTGGATATCGGCGAAGTCGTCACCGCCGGGGCGCCACTGTATGAAGTTGTGGATCTGGACCGGCTGTACCTCAAAGTCTATGTGCCGGAAAACCAAATCGGAAAAATTCGGTTGAATCTGCCGGCTCGTATTTACACCGATGCGTTCCCCGATCGGCCGTTTGATGCAACGGTGCGATACATCGCCTCAAAGGCGGAGTTCACGCCCAAAGAGATTCAAACCCCGGACGAGCGCGTGAAGCTCATTTACGCGTTGAAGCTCTATGTGAAAGAGAATCCGGATCATCAACTGACCCCCGGTCTGCCGGCCGATGCAGTCATTCGCTGGAAGGACGATGTGGCGTGGGTGAAACCGAAACGATGAGCAGCCCCCCACCCTTCCCTCTCCCTACTAGGGGGAGGCTAGGAGAGGGTTGAGCTGATTACTGACGGCTGATAGCTGAAGAAGGAAGGAATAGATGCTCAACAATGACCAGCCGATAGTCAAAGTTGAACGTTTCGTGAAGCGCTACAAAAAGCATGTGGCGGTGGATGGTGTGGATCTTATGATCCAGAAAGGTGAGATCTACGGCCTGATCGGCCCGGACGGTGCCGGCAAGAGCAGTCTGATGAAGGCGATCGCGGGCGTCTTGACCTATGACGGTGGCGAAGTGGGGGTGTTCGGGACCCTGGTTGATTCTGAGCGCGCTGCTGAGCGAGTGAAGCCGCGAATTGGTTTCCTGCCACAAGGTCTTGGACTGAATTTGTATCCTGACCTCTCAGTCGAGGAGAACATCGATTTCTTTGCCAGACTCAGGCTGGTATCTGAGCACGAATTGGCCGAGCGGAAGGCCCGACTTCTCGCCATAACGAGGCTCGACAAATTTCGAAATCGAGCCATGAAGAATCTGTCCGGCGGAATGAAACAGAAGCTCGGGCTGATCTGCACTCTCATTCACGAGCCGGAACTCGCGATTTTGGACGAGCCGACGACAGGAGTCGATCCGGTGTCGCGCCGTGACTTCTGGGCGATCCTGGCAGATCTCATTCACGCAAAAGGCATGACCGCTCTTGTCTCGACTGCCTATATGGATGAGGCCGCGCGGTTTCATCGCTTGTCATTTCTCTCTCATGGGATGGTCTTGGCTGCAGGAACCCCAGCGGAAGTGCAGACGAAGGTTCCCGGATCGATCTTGACGTTCGAAACGGATCGTCAGATGGAAGCAGTCGCCAGGCTGAAGCCGAAATACAGGCAGGTTGAGCCGTTGGGTTCCAAGCTGCATGTGTTCACAGAGGAGACCGACCATGCCCAAGCGGTGAAGAGTCTCGAGGCGAGCCTTGGTGATATAAAGCCGGAAGAGATGCATGTGAGCGAGCCGGAGCTGGAAGATGTGTTCGTGGCGCTGTTGCTCCGGCAGGCCACGGAACAGGAAATTCCCACATTACCAGCGACGCCGGGCCAGCTCCCGAACTCGGGACTTGCCATCGAAGCAAGGGAACTCGTTCGTGACTTTGGACGATTTCGCGCGGTGGATCGCGTCAGCTTTCAGGTCAAGCCCGGAGAAATCTTTGGACTGCTCGGCGCAAACGGTGCGGGAAAAACGACTGTGATCAAGATGCTGAACGGTATCATGCCCCCGACTGAAGGAGAAGGATGGGTAGCCGGGGCCGATATGAAAACCGCGGGAGAGACGATCAAGGAACGGATCGGCTACATGTCCCAAGCTTTTTCGCTGTACCTGGACCTGACTGTGGAGGAGAACATCCGGCTCTTTGCCGGAATCTATGGGCTCGATCGTAGAGCGACCAATGGACGGTTGGCATGGATTGTGTCGATGGCGGGATTGAAAGGATATGAATCGAGTCTGACCGGTCGATTGCCGATGGGTGTTCGCCAACGACTGGCGTTGGGCTGTGCATTGGTTCACCGACCACGCGTGCTCTTTCTCGACGAACCGACATCCGGCGTCGATCCGATCGGACGCCGTCAATTTTGGGACATTCTGTCACGCCTGGCTCGCGAGGAGGGTGTGGCGATTCTGATTACCACTCACTATATGAGCGAAGCCGAGCATTGCGACCACCTCGCGTTGATGTATGCGGGCCGCATCGTGGCTGAAGGATCTCCTGCCTCTATGAAAGACCAGGTTGCGCGTGAGGCAGGTCGTCTCCTCGAAGTCACCACGGATCGACCAGGCGACGCCCTCCGACGACTCACGCAGGAGGGTTTCCTTGGGGCTGCTCTGTTTGGAACCAGGATTCATCTGCTGTCGCAGGATCCCTCTCACGACGAAGTTCGGCTCCGGGAAACGCTCTCCTCCTCGGCTGTTCATGTTCAGACCATCGCGGTGCGTCCACTGAGTCTGGAAGACGTTTTTGTCCATCGCGTCATGGAACTCGAGCGACAGGAACGACAGGCAGCCAAAGAGGTGGCTGCATGAACCTCGGGCGTATCGCAACCGTTGCGTGGAAGGAATGGCGTGAGACCATTCGGGACCGGATCTTTGTTCTTCTCGCTTTCTTCCTGCCAATCTTATGGATGCTCGTCTTCGGCTATGGGCTTGTGCAGGATGTTGAGAATATCCCGTTCGCCGTGGTCGATCGCGATCATAGTGCCCTGAGCCGTGATTTTCTGTCTCGTTTTACCGAGTCGCGTTACTTTAGTTTTCGGGGCTATATCCCGAGTGAGAATGAGGCCGGTGCCCTGCTCCAGAGTGGCAGGATCAGGGTCGCCATCATCGTCCCTGAGAAATTCGAAGAATGGTTGCTCAGGGGCCAATCGGTCGGGATTCAGACGCTTATTGATGGGACGTTTCCGCTCCGGACGGATATCGTCAAAGGCTATGTCATCGCCATCAATGGCGCCTTCAGCGAAGAGCGACTGGTCGACTATATCTCCCGCCGGAATGGGATTTCGGTTGAACAGGCCGAGGACCAGGTGCGGCCCATCAGGCTGGAGGTACGATATCTGTATAACGAAGAAGTTCGGAGCACCTGGTCAATGGTGCCGGCGCTCATCATGTTTACCTTGATGGTCTCGTCCCCCTTGATGACTGCGCTGGGGGTCGTCCGAGAGAAAGAAACGGGTTCCATTTACAATATTTACAGCTCAACCGTCACCCGATTCGAATTTCTCGCTGGCAAGCTACTCCCTTATGTGGCGATCTCCTCGGTGAATGCCGGGGTCCTATGGATCATCGCCACTCAATGGTTCGAAGTGCCGTTTAAGGGCAGCGTGCCATTCTTTCTCGCCGCCTCGTTGGTGTTTGTCCTCAGCAGTACCGGTATCGGCCTGCTCGTGTCTCTCCTGGTGCGCACTCAGATAGCCGCCCTGATCGTCACAATGATTGTGAGTATTATCCCGACAGTCCTGTATTCCGGCCTGATCGTTCCCGTCTCCTCCCTTAGTTCCGGCTCACAGATCCAGGCCCATCTGTTTCCAGGGATGTACTACACCAACATCGTCCGCGGAGCGTTTCTCAAAGGGGTAGGTCTCGAGGTGCTTTGGATGGACGTGTTGGCCCTGGCTGTGTACGCCGCCATTTTGCGGATCGCGGGGCATCAGCTCTTTACAAAGAGACCGCGATCATGAAGTCTGTGTTGGAAACCCGGTCACAACGCGCCATCGTGTGGTGGCGTCGTTTGCTCGTGATGACTCGAAAAGAGATGCTTCAGTTGTCCCGAGATATCCCGATCGGGGTGCTCCTCGTGTACTCTTTCACGCTGGCCGTATACCTCACTGGCAACGGCATCCGGTCACAACTGCAGAATGCCACCCTTCTGGTGCGGGATGCCGACCACAGCTTCTCGTCGCGCGAACTCATTCACAAGTTCCAGGCCCCCTTCTTCCGTCTGGAAGGTGAGATCGCTGATCCTCAAGAAGGTCTTCGCTGGCTGGACCAGGGCAAGGCGATGGCGGTCTTGGAGATCCCACCGCGGTTTCATGAGCAGCTCGGGAGAGGTGAGCCCACGGCAGTGCAGCTGTTAGTCGACACGACCAACTCGCCGCAAGGTCTCTCCGCTGCGAGCTATGCTGCGCGCATCGTCGCACAGTTCGGACAGGAAACCGCGCTGGTGCGAGTCGCGGACACAGAGGAGTCGTCACAGAATCTTCCGGTGATCATGAGCGAACATCGAGTCTGGTACAATCCGGACCAGAAGGACACCTGGTTCGAGTCTATCTCGCATCTCCTCCGCCAGATCACGATCTTTGCGATTCTGCTTCCCGCGGCCGCTATGGTTCGCGAAAAGGAACGGGGTACTGTAGAGCAACTCCTGGTCTCTCCGTTGACGCCGTTTCAGATCATGTTACCAAAGGTTTTGGCCATGACGGTGGTGATCCTGTGTGCCACGGCGGTCGCGTTGTTCGGAGTGATGCGGCCTGCGTTCGGGGTGCCGATCAAAGGAAGCGTCGTGTTGTTCTTCGGCCTCACGGCCCTGTTCGTCTTTACCACTGCCGGCATGGGCTTGGCTGCCGCGACATTGACGAGGAATCAGGCGCAGGTGGGGATGATGACGTTGCTCGTGGTCGCTCCCATGTTGTTGCTGTCAGGCCTCGTGGCACCGATGGAAGCCATGCCGGCGTGGGCCCAGGACCTCATGATCTTGTCGCCGCTCCGATATTTCATCGAGATTGCACACGGCATTCTGTTGAAGGGGGTTGGTTTGAGCATCCTGTGGGACTCAGTCCTCGCGATGGCATTGCTCGGGAGCGGGCTGTTCGGATTCGGCATGTGGCAGTTCCGGCGACAGTTTGAGTAACGGAGTGTGGCCATGAACAAAAAAATTTCATTCTCCATCTGGTACATCTTCCTCGCGATCTGGGCGGTCATTCTCGTCCACGATTTTATTCATGCGGTCCAGAAGGTTGAGGAACTGCCGTACAGCGAATTCAAGGCGCTGGTTGCATCCGGCAAAGTGGCGGAAGTGTCAGTGACCGCTCAGAAAGTATCCGGCAAGCTAAAGCCGGAAGGGGAGACGAAGGAGGAGAAATTATTTACTTCTGTCCGGGTTGAAGATCCGGATCTGACGAGGGATCTGACGGCCCATGGCGTCAAGGTCACCGGCGTGATTGAGAGCACGTTTTTCCGCGATGTGCTGTCCTGGCTGCTGCCGGTCGTCGTGTTCATCGGGATCTGGTACTTTATCTTTCAACGGTTGGGCCAGGCCCAGGGTGGCTTCATGCGAGTGGGGCAGTCCAAGGCCAAGATCTATATGGAGAAGGACATCAAGGTAACCTTCGCCGACGTGGCTGGCGTGGACGAGGCGAAGGAGGAACTCCGCGAAGTCATCGAATTCTTGAAGACGCCCGAGAAGTTTACAAAACTCGGCGGAAAGATCCCCAAGGGAATCTTATTGGTCGGTCCACCGGGAACAGGAAAAACGCTACTGGCCCGGGCTGTGGCAGGCGAAGCCGCCGTGCCGTTTTTCAGCATCAGCGGGTCGGAATTCGTGGAGATGTTCGTGGGAGTCGGCGCGGCCCGAGTGCGGGATCTGTTCGAGCAGGCGAAGGGCAGAGCCCCTTGCATTATCTTTATCGATGAGCTGGACGCGTTGGGCAAAGCGCGTGGGATGGGGCCGATGGCTCACGAAGAGCGGGAGCAGACGTTGAATCAATTGCTGGTGGAAATGGACGGATTCGATCCCCGCACCGGCGTGATCCTCATGGCCGCTACCAATCGACCTGAAATTTTGGACCCGGCGCTGTTACGGGCTGGCCGGTTCGATCGACACGTGCTCGTTGATCGTCCGGACAAGATCGGTCGTCTGGCCATTCTGCGGGTTCATGCCAAGCAAGTCACGCTCGCGTCGGACACCGATCTGGAGACCATCGCAGCGATGACACCTGGGTTCTCCGGCGCCGATCTCGCGAACGTCATCAACGAGGCTGCGCTGTTGGCGGTCCGGCGGGGAAGAGACCAAGTGGGGCTGTCCGAATTACAAGAGGCGGTCGAGCGCGTGATCGCCGGTCTGGAGAAGAAGAATCGTGTCCTGAACAAGATGGAGAAGGAACGGGTCGCCTACCATGAGACCGGCCACGCGATCGTGGCCTTGTCACTCCCGGGAGCCGATACGGTACAGAAGATTTCGATCATTCCTCGTGGGATCGCCGCGCTCGGGTACACCCTCCAACTGCCGACGGAGGATCGATTTCTCATGACGAAAACCGAACTGGAACAGAAGATCGCAGTGCTGCTCGGCGGACGGATCGCCGAGGAGTTGATCTTCGGCGAGGCGTCCACCGGCGCGCAGAACGATCTCGTGAAGGCCACCGACATTGCGAAGAGTATGGTGAAGGCCTATGGAATGAGCGAGAAGCTCGGCATGATCACCCTGGAGCGTGAACGCCAGCCAGCGTTCATGCAGATTCAGGTGCCTTCGGAGAAAGGTGACTACTCCGAGGAGACCGCCCGTGAAATTGATTGTGAAATCCGTCGCATCATTGAAGACCAATACGAACACGTCAAGCGCCTCTTGGCTGAAAAGAAGAATGCGCTCATTGAAGGAGCAAAGGTGCTGCTCGAACGAGAGGTAATCACCGGCGGCGACCTCAAGGCCATCCTGGAAAAATACTAGCTCCTGGGTGGTTCTCCATGTGTTCAGGGTTGCGTGTGTGCGCCGGGTGCGTTAAGACCGGCTCAAAAGTTCGATGAAGTCGTCGTTTAAAACCGGTTTGAGTTTTGGTCTTACCTCCGGCGTGATTACGACGTTGGGGTTGATGGTAGGACTCCACTCGGGTACTCACTCGCGAGCCGTGGTGATCGGCGGTATTCTGACAATCGCGATTGCTGATGCCATGTCGGATGCCTTGGGTATGCACATTGCGGAGGAGTCAAAGAATAGCGGTTCCACCAGCGAGATTTGGGAATCGACCATCGCAACCTTCGTCGCCAAACTGATCATCGCGCTGACGTTCGTGTTTCCGGTGTTCTTTCTCCCGCTTTCAACGGCGATTATCATGAATGTCGCATGGGGGCTCTTGCTCCTGGCGATCCTCAGCTTCGCCCTTGCCCGTGCCCAGAACATCGCCCCATGGAAGGTAATCGGTGAGCATGTGGTAATCGGTATTGCCGTCGTGGGGATAACCCACGCTCTGGGAGACTGGATTCGAGCGACGCTGACTTGAGAAAGACCTCATGGACCAGGCGAGACCCACGCGCAATCCCCTTGTTGCGTACCTGTCGATGGAAATCGGGTTGGATCCTGCCATGCCGACCTATGCAGGAGGACTGGGCGTGCTCGCCGGCGACACGATCCGGTCCGCCGCAGATTTGGACATCCCGATGGTGGCTGTCTCACTGGTCCACCGGCGTGGCTATTTCTATCAGCGTCTCGATACACAAGGCTGGCAGACCGAAGAGCCGGTTGCCTGGCCGATCAATGATTTTTTGAAGCCGGTGGATCATCGTGTGACAGTGGAGATTGAAGATCGTCTTGTGCAGGTCCGGGCCTGGACCTGCCGCGTCAAGGGTGAGTCTGGAGGCGATGTGCCCGTGTATTTCCTCGACACGGACGTGAGCGACAATCAATCGTGGGATCGGACATTGACGGACGTGTTGTATGGGGGAGACGATCATTATCGACTCTGTCAGGAGGTGGTCCTGGGATTTGGCGGTTATCGCCTGCTCAAGGCGCTGGGATACGCCGATGTACGACGGTTTCATCTGAATGAAGGGCATGCCGCCTTGCTCGTGCTGGCATTGCTGGAAGACATGCTGGCATCTCGTGCCCAGGGTGACGTGGTTCCAAGCGATCTCATCGAGGCGGCGCGCGAACGATGTGTCTTCACCACCCATACGCCGGTACCGACCGGACACGACCAATTTCCCGATGACCTGGCCCGCCGTGTGCTTGGCCCGCGCCGCTGTGGCTGGCTCCAGGCCTGTGGGCAGGATAATCAACTCAACATGACCAAGCTTGCGTTGCGTGGTTCCCGCTACGTCAACGGAGTAGCGATGAAGCACGGCGAGGTGTCGCACAACCATTTCCCCGGCTATCCGATTCACTCCATCACCAATGGTGTCCATGTAGCGACATGGGCAGCCCCCTCGTTTCAACACCTTTACGATCGACATCTTCCGGATTGGCGCCGCGATCAACTCTCGCTCCGCTATGCCATCAGTATTCCTGCGTCGGAGATCTGGGAGGCTCATCTCGAAGCGAAAGGCGCCTTGATCGAGTATGTAAATCGAGAAACAAATGCGGGGTTCGAGCACGACGTCCTGACCATCGGCTTCGCGCGACGGGCAACCGCCTATAAGCGCGTGGATCTGATTGTCCGGGATGTCGAACGACTCAAGGCCATCGCCCAACGGATTGGGCGGTTCCAACTCGTGTTCGCCGGGAAGGCCCATCCGCGCGATCAGGTCGGCAAGCAACTGGTCCATCATATTGTTGAGATCAGCGCTGCGCTCCGGGGCTTCATCCCCGTGTCCTACCTCAGCAACTATGACATGAGCCTGGCCAAGCTGTTGTGTTCCGGTGTCGATGTATGGCTCAACACGCCGCTTCCTCCGATGGAGGCGTCGGGAACCAGCGGGATGAAGGCAGCGATGAACGGAGTTCCGAGCCTCAGTGTACTCGACGGCTGGTGGATTGAGGGTCACGTAGAAGACATAACCGGCTGGTCGATCGGTGACCGAGTCGACTCGTCCGAATCGAGTGGTGACCTGGATACCAAACACGCGGCGGAACTCTATCGAAAACTCGAACAGAAGGTTGTCCCGTGTTTTTATCAGGGCCGCGAGCGCTTCATGGAGATCATGCGCCATACGATCGCGTTGAACGGCGCATTCTTCAATTCTCAGCGCATGCTGGCACAGTACCTGCACAATGCCTACCGACTGGTTGGTGAATATCTGCGGCTCGGCTGAGTTCGGAGAGGGAACCGATGACCGATCGTGAAGCTCAGGCGGAGTCGAATCTCGACCAGACGTACCACCATCTCCTGACGCTCTGGACGTCCGGTGTGCGGGATTATCACTCAATGCTGTCCGATTACTTGACGGCCAACTCGATTTTTGTCGCCGTCATCGGGCTACTCGTCTCACGGGAATCATTGGCGCTGCCGTTCACGCTCCTGATCCTGCTCCTCTGCATCTTCGGGATTCTCTTGTCACTCCAAATGGCGATCGTGCTCGGCCGTTTTTCGGGCCAGAATGCCCTATGGGAATGGGAACTTCGAGGAATAGAACGACGCCCGGGCTGGCGTGCACAAAAACTTTTAATGAGCCTCCATCAACTGCATGAAACCAGGCAGGCTATTGAAGATCCAGGCAACGAGCCTCCGGTATTTCAACCGAACTGGGCTTTCCGCCAACATCGGCAATGGTGGGGGCATCGGGCTGTCAGCTTCCCATGGTTCTTCGGATCGGTGTATGGCTTGTTCCTGATCTGGACGCTGACCCAGCTATTTCGGCAAATGGCGAATAGCCCATAGGGAACGATAAAGAAGAAAATCTCATCTGTGGCATCTTGCATCAGTCGTAGTTTTTCGGCTGGGGTCTTTCTCGCCACCTTTCATCTGCTCTCTCCTCATCTGGTGTGGTCATGGCTTCTAACCGATTGGTGTAGTTGATGTTCTTTCACCTTTCCTTCTGCCTGACCGTGGCATATCGCTCGCAACTGCTGCCAATGAGGTTCAGCCAGGGAGGTCTTCAATAATGCGACGCACGATGGTTCTTATCTGTGTGGTGTTTGGAATGGCGGGTCTTGGGTTTGCCGGAGGACCAGGGTTGAAGGACCTCCCCGTCTCTGCAAAAGAGCGAGATGCGGTGAGCGGCCGGGAAATCTATGCCAATACCTGCATCCGTTGCCATGGGATCGATGGAAAGGGCGCAATGGGTATCAAACTCACCCCGCCTCCGGCTGACCTCACGTCGGATGGTGTACAGAACCGACTGGATGCCAGTCTCTTCAAGCGCATTCACGATGGCAAAGCGAACACGGCTATGGGGGCTTGGAAATACTCCCTGTCGGACGATGAGATTTGGGATGTGCTGGCCTACATCAGGACCTTGAAAGAACATTAGCTGTCGACCGTGAGCGTTCAGCTGTTAGCACAAGCCTGTGATGTAGATGAGCGGAGCCGACGACTCGAAAAAGCTGAATCCATTGCTCTGGCGATGAATCATATTTATCAGACGACAGATTTCTAACCAGGAGGCTGATGGCTGAAAGCCGTAGGCTGATAGCATCACATCGAAGGAGGAAACGCCATGAAATGCAACGTTGGAGGAATTGAGCGGCCGATTCGGATCGTGTTGGGAATCGTACTCCTGGGGGTCGGGGCGTTCGTGGGATTGCCGGTCGTGGCGAGGACTGTACTACTCGTGGTCGGGACGATCGCCTTGGTCACCGGAGCGATCGGTTATTGTCCTGCTTGGGCCTTGTTGGGCTTCAATACCTGCCCAACGAATACCCTGCGCAAGGTCTAAGGGAGGATTGCAAGTATGAACGGAGCTGGCCTGATCGTTGCCGCTGGGATCAGCCTGGTCGGGCTCTCCGCCTGCCATCCACCCCCACCGCCGGAGCCTGTGGTAACGCAACAGGCGGTAGTTGAAATGGTAGAAGCGGATTTCCTTGCCAGCGCCGGGCCTCCTGCGCAACACGTGACATAAGGCGGAGAAACAGTCTTCCTCTGTGGGCAGCACGTGGGGGCCCGTGATCGAACTTGTGCCGGATCGAAGGGAATCATCAGCGACGTCATTTACGGATGCGAAGCGGATACCACTGTGTAGGCAGGCAAGGTGACCAACGTGCAGCATCGTCTCTATCCCGAGGGCAGAGGCCTACGTTCATTGCGACGCCATCGTGAGTAATTGTGTTCCGTGACGAAAGGCTCAAGAATGAACCGTCTCACAGGGATCCTGGTCTTCACGCTCGCAGTACTTCTCAATGGCTGTGTGGACTCACAGAATGCCTCCCGGCGCGAGGAATTTCCCGCGAGACGGACTTCGTCATCGCTCGATGCGATCTTTTCCCCGCCTTCTCCTGAAACCATTCCCGGCGATCAGCGAGGAGAGCAGATTCGCCTCGGGTATCAGATCGTCGTCCATACGCAGGACTATGCTGCGGCATATGTGGGAAATAAATTGAACTGCACGAATTGTCATCTGGACGCGGGCTTGGACCCGAATGCGGCGTCGTTCGTGGGGCTCAGTCGCGTCTATCCTGAATACCGGGCTCGCGTTGCCCGTGTCATGACCTTGGCCGACCGAGTGAATGAATGTTTTGAGCGGAATTTGAACGGAAAGCCGCTCCCCCCGGATAGTTCAAAACTCCAAGCGGTCGTCGCCTACATCGATTGGTTATCTGAGAATGTTCCGGTTGGAAGCGTAATCCAGTGGCGGGGAGTACCGCGGATTCAAACGGCGCGATCGCCTGATCCCGTCAACGGAAAGAAGGTGTTCGGTACTCGCTGTGTATTCTGCCACGGAGCGGATGGGGAGGGGACGATGATCGCGCCACCGGTGTGGGGAACAAAATCCTATACCATTGCGTCAGAGATGGCGCGTAACAGCGTGGCCGCCTCGTTCATCAAAGCGAATATGCCGCGCACGAGAGGATGGGCGCTCTCCGACGACGAAGCCTACGATGTCGCCGCATATATCAATAGCCAGCCTCGGCCGGATCGCAGCGAGAAGGTTCAGGACTGGCCGCAGGGAGGAAGGCCCCAGGATGCGCCCTATTGAAAATGGTGATGGGGCATCGCCATCGGGTGTCCAAGCAGAGGGAGATGTCATGACGATCCATGTGGCTTTCCATAGCGGAACACGGTATGACGTGACCAGTGGACGCCACAAAGTGGTGACCGATCAACCGGTGGTTGACGGCGGTCAGGATGCCGGAATGAGTCCGGTCGAACTCTTTGTCGGCTCCATCGCAAGCTGCGTCGGCTATTTCGTCGGGCGGTTCTGTGCACGGCATGGCATCCCCCGCGACGGCCTGTCGGTGGAAGCTGAGTGGGAGACGGCGGAGAATCCGCATCGGGTTGGGCGAATCACTCTCGCGATTCATCTCCCCCATCGGCTCACGCCGGACCAGAAGGAACGGTTGTTGAAAGTCGCACACGGTTGCACGGTTCATCAATCAATTGCGGTCGCGCCGACCGTCGCGATCCATTTAAATCCTCAGAACAATACGGTGACGCGTTCATGAACGCCACAGGATCTGCCGCACCAACGTCGCGCCGATCGATGCTCAAGACGCTGCTTCAAGGTCTCGGGCTTGGCTTGGTCATGCCGAACCTTCACCGTTCAGCCAATGCCGGCAACGAAAGCGCCGGGACGAGGGAGACCGCATCTCTCACCGTCAGGGTCACACATCCACTCGACGCCGAAACACCGGTTCGCGAGTTCACCTCATTTCTAACCCCGACTTCCCGTTTCTTCGTCCGGAGTCATTTCGGGCCGCCGCCGCCCGAGGCTATCTCCCAGGCCAATTGGAGATTACGGGTGGGTGGCTTGGTCGAGCAATCACGCGAGTTCACGCTGAAAGATTTACGTCACATGGAATCTGTAACCATCACGGCAGTGGTTCAATGTAGCGGTAACGGCCGTGCTCATCATCGTCCCAAAGTTCCAGGAGTGCAATGGGATCGCGGGGCCGTCGGGAATGCGCAATGGACTGGTGTGCGGTTACACGATGTGCTTGGGCAGGCAGGAATAAAGGAGCAGGCGCATCACGTGCAGTTCCTAGGAGCTGATCGACCGGTCGTCGACTCAGTGCCGCTGTTCGTCCGCAGCATCCCGCTTAACAAGGCGCTTCATCCGGACACGATTCTCGCCTACGAGATGAACGGGCGCCCCCTGCCGCTGTTGCATGGGGCGCCGCTCAGGGTGATCACGCCGGGGTGGATGGCGGATTCATGCACGAAGTGGTTGACCGATATTACGGTCCAGACGGAGGAGGCAAAGGGGTATTACATGCAAACTGCCTATCGCGTGCCGACAAGGCCTGTGGAACCCGGCACATCCTCGAGCGGACCATCGACACCGGTGGAAAAGATGATCGTGAAGTCACTTGTTGCTGCGCCGCAAGAGGGTGAAACCGTGAAGGCAGGTTCCATCACGATTCAAGGTGTGGCCTGGAGCGGTGAGGCGAAGGTGGTGAAGGTCGAGGTGTCGATCGACGAGGGAAAAACCTGGGAGCCGGCTCGCTTGGTCGGCGAGGATCAACCGTACGCCTGGAGACAATGGCAATTGATCTGGAACGCGAAGACAGCCGGAACGTTCCCTATTCTCTGTCGTGCGACCGATGAGCGCGGAGACGTGCAGCCGGCCACGAGTCCGTGGAATCCAAGCGGGTTTCTGTGGAATGGATGGGATCGAGTCACGGTAACGGTGACAGAAGCATGAACCGTCAGGCGTCAGGCATAAGGCGAGGGGGAGCTGTTCTCTTCATGATCAGCGCGCTTCTTGGTCTCGCCGTCATAACGTCGGCGGAAGAAGAGAACTTGGCTACGGTGAGCGTGTCGCTGGCGCCACGTGCGGAAGGATTGATCCTCGCTCGCTGTTCCGTCTGCCACAGCGCGGATCTCATCGTGCAACAGCGATTGCCGCTGGTGCGATGGGAAGCCACGGTCGAGAAAATGAGGCATTGGGGCGCAGAAATATCCAAGGATGAAGCCGAGTTGCTGGTGCGGTATCTGTCCGCCCGCTACCATCCGGGCGCCCCGGACCGAGTGCCGCCGCTCAACCATGAAATCGGGAAAACGGAGCCGCTCACGCAAGAGCCGGCTGCTGGAGGACGGATGGTCGGCGTGGCGGCAAGAGGTGCAGACATTTTTGCTCACAATTGCCAAGCCTGTCATGGGACCGGAGCCATGGGAGGTATGGGTCCGAAGCTGGCGAAGAATCCGATTCTTACGCAGGAGGATCTGTTTTGGGAAACCGTGTTGCATGGGCGGGGGCCAATGCCTGCTTGGGGGTCCGTCCTCAATCAGCAGGAAATTGCCGATATTCATGCCTGGTTATTATCACAATAACGCCTTGATGAGGGTGCTACAGATGAAGGAAGCCGTCATGAATGTGAGGAAAGGGGTAGTCATCGGAGGCGCGCTGCTGCTATTGGTGGGGGTGATCTCAGCTCCGCGTCTGTTGTTCGGGAGCGATCAGACCCGGGCGAAGGAATTGATTCAGCAGGCCTGCGTTCAGTGTCATCGATTGGAAGGCCAGGCAGAGTCACGCTTCAATCTTAGAGCGCCGGACCTGATCTGGGCAGGCAGTAAGTATCAACGGTCTTGGTTGATTCGGTGGCTGACCGGAAAAGAAGCGACTCTCTATGCCAAAGGGTATCGATGGGATCTCAGTGAAACGGCAGTCAAACATCCCGTCGTGGCGGATTCGGATGCAGAAGCCATTGCGGATTATTTCGAGAAGAACAACAAAGATCCCCGGGTGAAAGTCGGCGCGTTCGACGTCTCGAAGGTGACCAAGTTCGAGGCCGCGTTCGGCGGCGTGGCCTATAAAGCGCACGCCTGCCTTGGCTGTCACACAATCGAGGAAAATGGGAAGCTGATCGGCGGGCAGCAGAGTGCTGCCTTGCAGAATGCGGGCCAGCGGTACAACATGGACTGGCTCTACCGTTTTGGGCAGAACCCGCAGGACTTCATCATCCACACTGGTGAATTTCTGGCCGATGCGACGGATCCGCAATTGCGGGCTGTGATCGGATATCTTGCCGCGCAGGACGTGCCGGACTTCAAATATTACGAGCCCTGGACGGCGCCGGAGTTTGGCAAGGCCAGCGTCGGTCGGGGCAAGGTCATCTACAAAGAGTATTGTGCGCAGTGTCACGGGTTTACCGGCAAGGGTGACGGTCCGGCTGCGGCGACGCTGGAGCCGAAACCGGCGATCCATGCCAATATCAACTTCAGCGAGGTGCCGACGGAATATCTCTACAACATGATCAATTACGGCGGTGCAGCGATGGGGAAATCCGCGAACATGCCCTATTGGCGTTTGACCATCGACCAACAGGGAGTCGCCGATGTCATGGCGTATCTGAAAGCGACCTTCAAAGGACCACGTTAACGGTATGCCAAAGTGGGTCGTTGCAGAACGGGATGACAGAATCGCCTTTTACCGGGGAAACCGTAAGGCTGTGAGGGTGGCAGTGCGGGTGTTGGTCGCGACGTCGCTGTTCGTTGGTTTCGTTGTTGCTCCCGTACCGGCTGCCGAGCAACACATGATGCAGCCGCGGGTGCCGGCCGACAAGCTTGCAGAGGCGCGCACTCTCACGAGTCCGTTGCCAGACTCCCCCGACGTCGTCGAAAAAGGGAAGGTCCTCTATAACGGCAAAGGTACCTGCTTCAACTGCCACGGCAAGGACGGAATGGGAAACGGTCCGGCTGCGACCGGGCTCGACCCAGCCCCGAGAAACTTCCACCACCATGGATTCTGGCGGCATCGCACCGAAGGCGAAATCTTCTGGGTGATCAAGAACGGCTCGCCCGGCACCAGCATGATCGGATTCGTCGGCCAGCTCACGGATGAGGAAATTTGGGCCATCATCCAGTACGAGCGTAGCTTCGCAGGAGCGCAGGGACCGGGTCACGGGATGGGTCATAGGGGCCCTCATCGATCAGGTGGCATAGAACCAAGGAATGGAGGGTGTTGCGCCGGTCCGGACATCACTCCGTGAGCTAGTCGCACCCTTAATGCGGAACTCCACTGTCGCCTTTTGCACCAGGCTTCATTCTTGATCAGGCCTGGAATGCCCCAGAACTTTATTCTTCACCGCGAAGCCCTTCTCTAAGATCTCGTCAAATCTCAATAAATGCTCGCTTTGTCACTCCTGCTTTGTGGCATAGACCTCGCTTTTCAGCAACACGGGAATTATCCCAATCAAGGAGGATGAATCATGGAGAGTCAGGACGCCAAATGTTCAACACAGGCCATCGCCCTCGCGTTTCTCGGTGGTGCCATCGCCGGAGCGGTGGCCGGTATTCTTCTCGCGCCGAAATCGGGCGAGGAAACGCGCCGAGCGCTGAAGGGGTATGCCAGAAAGGCCGAGGACGAGGTCATCGAAAAGGCCAAGGAGGCTCGAGCCGCTCTCGATGAAATGATCGAACGAGGGAAACATTTTGTCGCGGAAAAACGAGCTGATGTCGACGCGGCCGTCATGGCCGGTAAACAGGCCATGAAAGAGAAGATGGATACGTGCTGTAGTTAATGAGGATGCACCGTGCTATCCATTCGCTTTCATGGCCGAGGCGGGCAGGGGGCGAAGACTGCCAGTCGGATTCTTGGAACCGCAGCTTTTCTGGAAGGATATCAGGCACAGGATTCTCCGATCTACGGGGCTGAGCGCCGGGGCGCGCCGATGTATGCGTTTACGCGGATTGCGAAAGAGCCGATTCGCGAGCGGGGATTCATCGTCAGTCCCGATCTAGTCGTGGTCGCAGATGCGTCGCTCATCCCAGATCCTGCCGCCCGCGTGTCGGAGGGTGTCGACGAAGGAACGGCCCTGTTCGTCAATTCTCCACTCAGTCCCAAACAAATACGGGCTCAGACCGCTCTTTACGGTCGTCTCTCGACATTGGACCTCAACCAGATGGCGCTTGAGCATTTTGGCAAGCGAGGAGCGATCAGCGCCTTGCTTGGAGCCATAGCCGGACGACTCGTCGGACTTCGTAGGGAATCAATCCAAGAGGCGATCGCGCGGGAATTGAGTGAGCTCGGTCTTGCCGCATCGGACATCGAGAGTAATCAAGCGGTAGGGCTTCGCTCCTATGAAGCAGTGCCGGTCATCTCTATTGACAGAAGTGCGCGCCAGCCTGCAGCTCTGGCGAAGCTATGGGCTCCGGCGTATGAATCACCGACGAGAGGAACCGCCAGTATTACGGCCGGACCTAATTCTGCTATCCGCTCGATGAGCGGGTGGCGGACATTCCGTCCGGTCTTGCGGCCGGACCTCTGCAACGGCTGCTGGCTCTGTTTTGCCAACTGTCCGGAAGGAGCAATTACGATCAAACCGGATGGCAAGCCCGCCATCTACTATCCGCACTGTAAAGGCTGTCTTGATTGCGTCGAAGTCTGTCCGACCGACGCAATGACCGTGGAACGGGAAACGAATGTAGGCTGAACGGTCTATTTGGTTTGTCTTGTTTCCTTGGTCTGAGGAACGAAATAAGCCAGACATCGAAAGAAACCGGACCAACGAAATGAACCAAATAAACCAAACAACCCAGACAAACTAGATGAACCAGACACACCAGATGATGACCGGCAATCTCGCAGCAGCCTGGGGAGCTCGTCTGTCCGACGTGGACTATGTCCCGGCGTTTCCGATCACTCCGCAAACGGAAATCGTCGAAGCTCTTTCCAAGTGGTGCGGGGACGGATCACTCAATGCCCGCTTCATCACGCTCGATTCGGAACATTCGATGATGACTGCGGCAGGAGCGGCGGCGGCAACTGGTGCGCGCGTGTTTACCGCGACGTCGAGCCAAGGCCTGCTTCACGCCTTCGAGGTGCTCTACACGGTGGTGGGATGGCGGGTGCCGTTCGTGCTGGTGAACGTGTCCCGCGCGCTGGCGTCGCCGATCACCCTGGAGCCGGACCACAATGACGTCCTGGCAGCGAGAGATTCCGGTTTTCTACAGATCCATGCTGAAACCTGTCAGGAAGTGGTGGACTCCATCATTATGGCGTACCGCATCGCTGAAGACCAGCGGGTCTGTCTGCCCGTCATGGTGAATCTGGACGGATTTTATCTTTCCTTCACGCGCGAGCCGGTCATCCTACCTGATCCACAGATGGTGCAGGCTTTCCTGCCGCCGTTCCGTCCGGCTCATCTGGGGTTCAAAGCGTCGGTCCCTCACGCGCTCGGGACGGCAGTGCTCGGCGGATCGACTTACAGTTACTTCCGTCACCAAATCCATCTCGCTTCAATGAACGCGCTTCAAGTGCATGAAGAGGCGGCTACGGACTTCGAACGGCTCTGTGGCCGTCGCTACGACCTGGTGGAAGGCTACCGTCTTGATGAGGCAGAGGATGTCCTCGTCATGACCAACGCCTTTGCGAGCAAAGGGAAGGCAGCGGTCGACGCGGCGAGGGGACAGGGCCGCCGTGTGGGATTGCTTCGGTTGCGTGTGATCCGTCCCTGGCCGACCACTGCGATCCAGCAGGCGCTGCAAGGCCGCCGGGCCGTGGCTGTGTTGGATCAAAATCTGTCACCGGGGCAGGGCGGTATTCTGTTTCAGGAGATTTCAGCCTGTCTTTACCACGAAGCCTTGCGGCCGAGAGCACTTTGTTCATTCATCGGGGGTCTGGGAGGAAAGAATCTGTCCGAGGGAGAATTCCAAGCGATCTTCGAACAAACAGCGGATGCCGGAGTCCGGGGGAAAGGGATCGGACCGGTGTTGCTCTATACCGAAAGCGAGCATCGAGAGATAGAACAGCTCCAGTACCTCGCGCACGAACTCAAAACTGGCAGGTGAGATGCAGCATGGCTTGGGAGCCACATATCTTCAAAGAGTTGCATCAGATTCCTCGAGAAGAGCATGTGTTTCCTGGCACACCGCTCTGCGCTGGCTGTGGAGGACTCGAATCGTTGCGGCTTGCGTCCAAGGTGCTCGGCAGCCGTGTCGTTTACGTCAATGCAGCAGGCTGCTTCACCAACCTGGCGGCCTTCCCTTTCACGCCGCTCGATGCGTCCTGGCTCTACACAACGATGGGATCAGCACCGGCCGGGGCACAGGGTGTTCGCGATGCTCTCGATGTGTTGATTGCCAAAGGGCGATTGCCGAAGGAAGAAGATGTCAAAGTGGTGGTGTTGGGCGGAGACGGATCGACCTACGACATGGCGCTTTCATCGACATCAGGGGCCATTAGCAGGAAGTTGGATTTTTATTATTTCTGTTACGACAACGAAGCCTACGGCAACACAGGGGTTCAGCTCAGCCCTGCCACCCCGTATGGTGCTAGAACCGCCACCTCACCCTGTGCGGTGCAACACCCCGCCGGCACCACTCAGGAAAAGAAAGACATTTTCGAAATCTGGCGTGCACATCAGCCTCCGTACATGGCGACTGTGTCGCCTCGTTTTCCACTCGACCTCGAAGAGAAATTTCTGCGCGCGGCGAGCTATCCCGGTCCCAAACTTTTCCTGGCGTTCGCGGCATGTCCGACAGGATGGGTATTTGATGCAGCCTATACTCCTGATGTGGCGAGATTGGCGGTGGAGTGCGGACTGTGGCCATTGAAAGAAGCGATTAATGGCAACGTGGTGCATACCTACATGCCTACACTCCAACCTGTCGAAGATTATCTCAAACTCCAAGGTCGGTTCCGCCATCTCTTCGAGCCGATCGTGCAGACGGAAGTCATCGTGCACATCCAGACTCGAATAAATACGTACTGGGACAGGGTAAAAAAAGCTGAACAGACGGCCTGACGGAGCTAACGTATTGATTTCATTCAAAGAGCTTAAAAATGTCTCGAATGTCGTCTCTACCATTATATAGAGGGAATCTGGTCCTCCTGGGAGGAGCGGTTCTAACGGCCTTTTCTAGCATGTTATCAGCTGGTTGTACCCAGGTCGCGCACCACCGCGCCGAGGAGCGGCCCAACCCCATTTCAACGCCTGAGACCAGGCATACGATTCCGCTGTCGCCATCGGATGCGAAAGTACATCGCGCGGTCATGTTGCAACATCTGGAAACAATCCAGGCAATTGTGAACGCCCTGGTCGAAGAGGACTATGAATTGGCGAAAGGTCTAACCGAATCCCACCTAGGTTTCTTCATGCACCGACAGGCGATGGCTCAACAGCGACCGGAACAGTTTCCTCCCGAATATCACGATTTGGCCTTGGCACACCACGAAGCAGCGGAGGAGTTGGCACGCATCATTCCTACCAAGGACATGAAGCAGATTTTGCCGCGGTTCAATGATCTTTTGAAGGCCTGCGTGGCTTGTCACCTGGAGTACAAGGTAAGGGAGGGTGCGTGAGGTGTATTACCGGAAACCGTCTCTCGTGAAGCGAATCTTGATTGATCTGGTGAGAGGCAAGAGGGACTGGGTAAGGGCCAGCAAAGCCCGCTCTTTCCAAGTCCTCCCGCCCCTGGCCCAGAGCGTTGTGCCCGCTAAACGAGATACGAGCGACGAGGGACGTACCTGGTATAGGCTTTCAGCCATACGCCATATGCTCTTGGCTTTACATGAAGGGGGACACAATGAGTGAGCTGAACACGATTCTCAAGTTTTACGAACAGGACCACGATCGGCTGGATGAGTTGTTCAAGACCTACCAAAAATTGAAGCGGTCTGACTTCGCACAGGCCAAGGAAGCCTTTGAGCAATTCAAAAGCGGCCTGCAGCGGCACATCGTGTGGGAGGAAGATCTCCTGTTCCCTTTGTGGGAAGACAAAACCGGCATCTCCGGAGCTGGGCCGACCGTTGTCATGAGAGCAGAGCATCGTCAGATCGGGCAGCAGCTCGAAGCCATTCATGACAAAGTGGCGGGGCAGAACCGTGACAGCGATCAAGAAGAGCAGGCACTCTTGAACGTTCTCGGCTCCCACAACATGAAAGAAGAACGGATCCTCTATCCGGCGATTGATCAGGTGATTGAGGAGAAAGAGCGTGAGATACTCTTTCGACGTATGGCCAACATTCCGGAAGAACGGTACAAGGTGTGTTGTGGTCATGAGCCGGTCTGACATGGGCGCTTCCCAGCGGGGGTTGATCTTTGTGATGCTCTTTGAAACGGGGGTGGCAGCGCTGAACGTTTCCACCTTCCTCGTTCCGCCTGCGCAGGCCGTGGCGGTTGATCATGCTGTCCCCTCAGAGGCCGGGACTCGCGACATGGGAAGCCAACCGATGAATCCCCACAGTGATCTTATCTTTCGTGCGACGGGAGCGACATCGTGCCAGGATTGTCATCAGGTCGGAAAGAGCGGCATTCTGATCCCCCAGCCGACCGACAATGATCTCGTGCGGACCCTTCGAGAAAAAGCAAAGGGTATCCACGGACCTGGACGCTTCGCGGATTGCCTTCGTTGCCACGCCGGGGGACGCAAGGGAGTCGAAAACTATTAACCATGACACCTGTGTTGCGGCGTCTCACAACGATCGCTGTTTTGATGATTGCCGCGGTTGCCGGCGCGCTTTTATTCGAAGCATCTCTGAGTATCGGAACTCCATCACCGTTCGCTCATACGAGACAGGGGCACCTCCTAGGCTGGATAGGTTTCGGAGTCATCCTGTTGGTGTTCGTCTACCCGATCAAGAAGCGGATGAGTCGAAACCACCGGTGGCCTCGCGGCTGGTTTCAAGTCCACATGGTGGCCGGCATGGTCGGTCCGTTGCTGATCCTTCTTCATTCAGGCGCACATGTGCAGGCGATGGTGCCCCTCCTTGCATTGGCGGCGATGCTGGTGGTCGTCGTCAGTGGAATCGTAGGACAGGGTGTCCATTATCTCGCGTTAAGGACCCTCAACGACCAGCGACGGCAACTCCGCGAAGAGGGATTGTCCCTCAACGAAGTCGATCTACGTCTGCACCGGATGGCAGCGCAGGAGGAGGCATTCCGCCTATGGCAATCGATCCATGCGCCGATGACGCTGATGTTCCTCGTGCTCACGGCGATACATGTGATCGGGTCGCTGTACTTTGGTGGATTGTGAACAATGCCATATCTGCCCCTGCCAAGAACCGCTGTACCGGTCGTCGCGATGGCGACGCTGGTTCTTGTCATCTGGCTTGCCTGGGGGTCGTTTCGCGATCCAGAAACCTTGTGGGCCCCCGGAGATTTGAGCCGTTATCATGCGGATGTGGCTCGATGCACAAACTGTCACGAGCCATTTCGCGGGCCTGCCAGCGGCAAATGCATCGTGTGCCATTCGGAGGCGCGCTTCGTAGAGCGGTCGAAACCGTCAGTCGGAGTCTTTCACCAGGAAGTCATCAGACAGCAGAAAACCTGTTTGGCCTGCCATACGGAACATCGGGGAGCTCTTGCGCAGATCACCTCCAGCGCGATGTCCAATCCACACGGAGAGTTTATTTTCCGTGCGACAGGAACCAGTTCTTGCACCGCCTGCCACGAGTTTGGCACCGAGTTCGGCGTCCGTCCAACCCTGCTCGACAACCCCACGGTCCGTCGTGTATTGGAGAAAGGCGGCGGCGCGCACCGCCTGGGGAGGATGGCCAACTGCCTGAAGTGTCATACCGCCGGTCAATATGAGATCGAGACGAATGGGCGGTCGACAGAATACGGGCGATGAGCCCGGCAGGCTGATCTCTAGAGGGAGATAATGCAAAGCGTCGGTGCGGTGACATTGCCCAAGAAACCTATCGATGACCGCAATCCGATCGGAGTCATCGCCAAGGTGCATGGCCCGGTCGTCGACATTTCATGCGATCGTCTTCCTCCTATGCACCAAGCGTTGTGTGCAGCGATGGATCATGAGACATACACCTTCGAGGTCTATCAGCACCTCGATGAGCGACACGTGCGCGCCATCACGTTACATCGAACGGGCGGACTTCGTCGCGGCATGCTCGTGTTCGACACAGGAGCACCGGTGCACGTTCCCGTAGCGACTGATTGCCTCGGTCGAGTCTTGAACCTATTTGGTGAGCCCTTGGATGGGGGGCCGCCGCTGGAAGTCAGTGAGTTCCGTAACATTTTGGCCAGGCCAGCCTCCTTGCACGAAACGAAAGCCACGAGTGGAATTCTGGAGACAGGCATTAAGGTGATGGACCTGCTCTTTCCTTTTATCAGAGGGGGGAAGACGGGATTATTTGGCGGTGCTGGAATTGGAAAGACTGTACTCCTCACGGAGTTCATGCATGCCATCGTGGCGCTACATCGTGGAGTATCCGTGTTCGCCGGGGTAGGGGAACGGATTCGGGAGGGACATGAACTCTGGAATGAGATGCAGAAAGCCGGAGTCATGCCGCAGACGACGCTGATCTTCGGCCAGATGGACGAATCTCCAGGCGTTCGGTTCCGAGTGGGGGCGGCGGCCGTGACCTACGCAGAATATTTCCGCGACACGCTCCAGAAGGATGTGCTGTTTCTCATGGACAACGTCTTTCGGTTTGTTCAGGCGGGGAGTGAAATCTCCGGTCTGTTGGGACGGATGCCGGCAACGGTAGGATACCAGCCGACTTTGATAACGGAGATTGCGGAGCTGCAAGACCGCATTATCTCCACCACCAAGGGTGCCATCACTTCTGTGCAAGCTGTATATGTTCCGGCTGACGATATGACCGACCCCGCCGTCAGCGGCATTCTCAATCACCTCGACACGCTGGTAATCTTAACCCGCGACCAGGCCAGCAAAGGAATTTATCCGGCTGTCGACCCTCTGCAATCCACGAGCAAGCTGATGGATCGTCAGACATTGGGAGATCGACACTATCGGATCGCGGAAGGGGTAAGGGAACATCTTGCGAGATATCGTGAACTCGAAGATATCCTCACCATGCTGGGCATCGAAGAACTGTCTGAGACCGACCGACGCATCGTGCTCCGCGCCAGGAAACTCCAGCGGTATCTGACCCAACCGTTCCATGTCACTACGGAACTGACGGGGATACAAGGCGTCACGGTGCCTTTGGCCGACACGCTCCTCGATTGTGAGGCGTTCTTGCGGGGGGAGTACGACGATGTGCCAGAAGATAAATGTTACCTCCGTGGCTCGATGAAGGGCGTGCGAGCATGAAGACCTTTGTTCTCCATCTGCAGGATGCGACACACTACGAGCAGATCGACAAGGTCGTGAGTTTCGTGGGCCAGGATGACTCGGGCCTGTTCGGAATTCTCGGCGATCATGAACGGATGATGACGGTACTCGCGTTCGGACTAGCTCGCTATCGGACCATGGATGAGCGGTGGCACTTTCTGGCTGTGCCGCGCGGCCTCCTCTATTTTGTCGACAATAATCTCTATGTGAGTGCGCGACGATGCATCGGAGACGACGAGTATGCGCGCATCAGTCAGGCGCTCGAGGAACAGCTGGTCGAGGAAGAGACCGAGTTGCGGAGTATCAAAGAGAGTGTGCATCGGTTGGAAGAAGAAATGTTCAAACGACTCTGGCGAATGGGCCGTGGGGAGCACCCTGCGTCATGAAGAGCGAGAACCAATTGAAAGAAGAAGTGGCCAAACAGATTCGCCGCATGAAGCAAGCGGAACATGATCGGCCCACCCTTCTGAGGCAGACCGTCTATCTCGGCACCCTGGGCTTGTTGTTTGTCGTGCCCGTCATCGTCGGTGCCTATGTGGGCCGGTGGCTGGATGGTCTGACAGCAGGGTATTCGATGCGCTGGACACTCAGTCTGATCATCCTCGGGGTGGGAGTTGGCGGGCTGAGTGTTTATTTGAATGTCAAGGAGTAACAGATGGGATCGGTTGATCTGTTGAAAGGGACAACGGTACAGCTGGGACCGGTGATCCTGACGGAACCGGTCCTCACCACATGGGGGATCATGTTTGCACTTGGTCTGGGGTCTTGGATAGTCACCAGGAAATTACGGCTCGATCCTGGGCCGGTCCAAGTGGTGTTGGAAGGACTGCTCAGTGCGGCGGATGAGGCGATTCGGAGTATGCTGCCCGCACAGGCGAGACGCCTTCTACCGTTCATCGCGACTCTCTGGCTCTTTATCATCGTGGCCAACCTGTCGGGAGTAATCCCTGGTGTGAATGCTCCAACCAGTAACCTATCGACGACGGCGGCATTGGCCATCATTGTATTTTTGTCGGTACACTGGTTTGGTATCCGTTCAGAGGGGGTCAGAGTGTATCTACGACACTATCTGGCTCCCATGCCACTCATGCTCCCGTTCCACCTTATGAGCGAACTCACGCGGACGATGGCCCTTGCCATCCGGCTGTTCGGCAACATGATGAGCCTCGAAATGACGGCGCTGTTGGTACTTCTTGTGGCGGGCTTTCTGGTGCCGATTCCGTTGTTGATGTTGCACATCATCGAAGCAGTCATCCAGGCCTATATCTTCGGCATGCTCGCCTTAATCTATATTGCAGGCGCCATTCACTCACAACAATCGCGACAACCTCAAGCACAGGAGTGACCATGCGTGACATGAGTTGGTTTGCCCTCGCCTCGACAGTCGCCGCCGCCTTGGCCATCGCCGTCGGAACCATGATTCCGGCAATGGCGATGGGACGCGCCATCAGTCAGGCGTTGGAAGCGCTGGCGCGGCAGCCTGAAGCAGAGCGCTCGATTACGCGGGCTCTGTTCATCGGCCTGGCCATGATTGAATCATTAGCGATCTACTGTCTGGTCATCGTCCTGATCATTTTATTCAGAAACCCGTTACTCGAGTACATGCTCAAACCATGACCGTCAGGTGTCGAGTGCGGCACATCTCTGTGCCGGTGATGAGCTGCGGAGGATGAGTCGTGGAGCTAGACTGGACGACGTTCATACTCGAACTGATCAACTTTCTGGTCCTCATGTGGATCCTCAACCGGTTTCTCTATAAACCGGTGATGAACGTGATTGCCCAGCGCAAGGCGGCCATCCAAAGGACGCTGTCGGATGCACAGGTGACCAGAAGCGATGCACAGGCGTTACAAACCCAATATGAAAATCGCCTCGAAGAATGGGAACAGGAGCGGGAGAAGGCTCGCGCGCAGCTGCGCGAGGAGATCACCGCCGAACGGAGCCGGTTGCTGGAAGATCTGCGTGCGGAGCTCAGTCAGGAACGGGAAAAAGCGGCAGTCGTCGAACAACGGCGTATGAAAGAGTTCATGCAGCAGACCGAGGTAACGGCGATCGCGCAAGGGAGCACGTTTGCGAGCCGACTTCTGTCTCGTCTCAGAGGACCGGAGCTGGAACGGAAGATTGTCGACATGGTCATGCAGGATCTTCCCCACCTGCCTGATGCCCAGAGACAAGTCATCCGGTCGACGCCGATCGGGATGGGACTCACGATGAAAGTCACGAGCGCGTATCCGCTCGACAAGGCCCAGAGAGAAGTCATCAGTAAGGCCTGTCGAACGTTGGCGGGACAGGATGTGTCCTGCGAGTTTCTCGAAGACAGGGATCTGATCGCCGGACTACGGATCAGCGTTGGTTCCTGGGTGCTCCGTGCCAACGTGCAGGATGAACTGAGGTTCTTTACCGAATCGCGGACTCATGCCTAGTCAACCGATGATATCGAATCAGTTGCTGGCGAGTCAGGCCGACTGGCTGCGCCAGTACCGATTTGGCCTGCGGGTGTCCGAACAAGGAACCGTTGTGGCGCTCGGGGATGGCGTAGCCTGGATCGAGGGACTACCATCCGCCGCGATGGATGAAATCCTGGATCTGGAAGACGGCAGTCGGGCGATGGTATTCCAGCTGGAAGAGAGTCTCGTCGGCGCGATTCTCCTTGAGCAAACCAACCGACTGACTGCCGGGACGATCGCGCGCCTGTCTGGGCGGCGGATGGGCATTCCCACCGGGGATGCTTTGATCGGACGGGTCATTGATCCCTTAGGCAGCCCACTCGACGGCTTGGACCAGCCGGACTGTTCGTCCAATCGTCCGCTCGACATTCTCTCGCCGCCGATCACGGTGCGCGACTTTGTCCACAAGCCTCTGTATACGGGCAACAAAATTGTGGACACGTTGATTCCCATCGGCAAGGGTCAACGTCAATTACTGATCGGCGACAACGCCTTGGGGAAAAGCTCCCTCGCCGTAGACACCGTCATCAATCAGCGAGGCCAAGGGGTGCGGTGTGTCTATGTCATGGTCGGGCAAAAGCGATCCAGCGTGGTCGATACGATCGAAACTCTGCGGCAGAACGGCGCACTGGACCATACCGCCGTCGTCGTTGCGGAGGCGACATCGTTGCCTGGGCTCAAATTCCTTGCTCCGTTTGCGGGCTGTGCCGTCGCTGAAACCTGGATGTGGCAGGGCCATGACACGCTGGTGATTTACGACGATCTGACGACGCATGCGGAGGCCTACCGCGAACTTTCGCTGCTGCTGCATCGTCCTCCTGGACGGGAGGCCTACCCCGGTGACATCTTCTTCCTCCACTCCCGTCTCCTCGAACGCTCGACCTGCCTCGCCGCGGCGCAGGGAGGCGGCAGTATGACGGCTTTACCGATCGTAGAGACGAAGGAGGGTGAAATCGCCGCCTATATTCCGACCAATCTGATTTCGATTACCGACGGCCAGATTTATTTCGATAAACGTCTCTTCGCATCGGGTATCCTGCCCGCCATCGATGTGACCAAATCCGTGTCACGTGTCGGGGGAAAGGGGCAGCATCCGCGAATCAAGGAAAAAGCGGGACGGATGAAGCTCGACTACCTCCAATATCTCGAGTTGGAAGTCTTCACCCGATTCGGATCGCGTCTTGAGGCCTCGATGGAAGCAAAGATCGTACGAGGCCGGGTCTTGCGGGAATTGCTGAAACAGGATCGACTATGCCCTCTGCCTATTACATTTCATCTGGCCTGGCTGACCGCGTTTAACCACGGCCTATTCGACAAGGTCCTTCCGGAGTCGACCGCTGCCTTGCTCGATTCTCTGGCCACGCGCGTGAGAGACAGTGACCTGACTCTGGACAGTCGCGACGAGGAATGGACAGAAGCTGTGGACCATTGGCTCAAGGAGCACAAGTCCGTATGAGCAAACGTCGTGACATCGAGGGCCATATCCGCTCGCTCGGTGAGATCAGCGATATCATGGGGGCCATGAAAAACCTTGCGGTCATGGAGACGCAGAAGGTGACGCGGCTCTTGTCCGCGCAAGAACGGGTGGTGTCAAGCATGCACGCGGCGGGGACTGACTTCCTCACGTTTTACCCGGAGGTCTTTCCGCGGGTGGAGGAGGGCAGGCTTCTACTCCTTGTTATCGGTTCGGAGCGAGGCTTTTGTGGCGAGTACAATGACAAGTTGCTCGCACATGTTGAAGAACGGCTGCGGGTGGCACGCGACAAGGAGCCAGTTCTCTTCACCGTCGGGCGAAAGCTGGCAGCGCGAATGTCGGACAAGCGGACCGTCGCGGTCTCCATCGAGGGAGCGTCCGTCGCGGAGGAAGTCCAATCAGTGATGATTCAAGTGATGGACCACGTGCATCAGCTGCAGAGGCAGGACACATCAGGCCGACCGCTCACAATAACGGTTGTCTCACATGTTTCCGAATCAGCCGGTGTAAACACCCAAATTCTCAGACCCTTCGAGACGTCTCCTGGCCAAACGACTCGTTTCAAGGGGTCGCCGCTCTTGAATCTTCCGCCACATGTGTTTTTGGCTGAGTTAGTCGATCTCTACCTGTTTTCCCTCCTGCACAAGATTTTTTACAGTGCCCTCCTGGCTGAGAATCGGGCTCGGGTATCCCATCTCGAAGGCGCGATACAGCGCCTCAAGAAAGAAGCCTCAGAATTGGAACGGAAGCGCAATATGCTCCGGCAGGAAGAGATTACACAAGAGATCGAACTGTTGATGTTGAGTGCGGAACGATTGCGGCAACAATGACACTCCGATTGGATCGATATGAACATGTGCCACCAACGTCCTTTCATTATTCCAGGGAGTAGCTGTGAATTTATCCAATAAATGTATAGCCCAACTGTTGACGTGGTTGATTTGTTTTGGTGGAGTCGCCGTCGTTGTTGAGAAGAGTGCAGCCGCTGCTCCAGATCGAGTTATTCGCGTGTCAGACAAGAAAAGCGAAAGTGGCATGGCTTCCACGCATCCAATCGGCGACAACACCAGGGGGGAGGAACTGTACAAAGCCAGTTGTGTGGTGTGTCACGGCCCACAAGGGACTGGGGGAATCGGGCCTCGATTGGCAGGCAACCCCGTGTTGTCGAACGAGCAAGCCTTCTGGAAAACCGTGTACGAAGGACGACACGTGATGCCGCCATTAAGAGGCGCATTGACTGAGCAGCAGATTGCCGATATTCGGGCCTGGCTGAAAACATTGCATTGATCTTGGAATCTCTCTCAGACAAGACCATGCTGCACCAGGCAAGGTTCTCGGCACGACGCTGCTCAAGGCCTTTATAGAATGACCGCTCGTTGTCATCGGTCTACTTCCGGTTTCGGCCTAAACGTGGATCGACTGAAGAACAAATGATTTAGCCGCTGCGTTCCTACCGATTCAGCGCCAAGTCAAATGGGATCTGTCCGGTACTGCGCTGGGCCTCCTTTGCCAATTTGTCTTCTCTACTGGTAGTCTTGAAGACGGCCAACACTTCCTGTAATCTTTCCACCCTTAGACCAAGTCATGTAACTTGCAAATGTTAAGTGAATTGTCCTGCGTGTGTGCAAGAGGGCATAGGCCGCACATCCAGCAGACTGGTGGAGGTTCAGAGTGAACATTCGGAGGTTCAAGATAATAATCGCCGCTATCGCGGGACTGGCAGCCATCGTCGGGACGTGGGAGCCCATCAAGGCTGAACCTCTAACCGTTGGGGCACCCCCCAGCTTAAGACCGGCGTTCAGCGAAATCCTGCCGATGTTCGAGCGAGAACATGGTGCGGCGGTCCAGATCGTGTACACACCGTCGAAAACGCTTCTTCGAAAAATCGAAAAGGGTGCGCCGATCGATGTCTTTCTGTCGGCAGGAATTGAAGAAGTTGAGTACCTGCACAAGAAGAGACTGACGCTCAACAGCCCGCGGACCTTCGCGCAGACGTCCCTCGTCCTCGTGATGTCGTCGGACTCTTCGGCCACGTTAGAATCCTTTCACGATGCGATGATGAATCGAACCACACGTATTGCTCTCGGCGATCCTCAGACATCCTCATTGGGAGACGTTACGGCCCGGGCGCTGACAAAGCTCTATCCGACGTACAAAAGCCGGTCCCACATCCTCTATGCGCCACATAGCGAGGATATTATGGACCTGATTCGCACGGGCAAGGCGGATGTAGGCCTGGTCTATCGCGTCGATTCGATCAACAGCGGGCTGGTGCGCATCAGCGATGAAGCCCCGATCGGAACGCATGTGCCGATTCAGTTCGGGCAAGCGGTAGCGTCGACCTGTCGAGCCTCATTACGGTCTGTCGCGGATCAATTTTCCAATTTCCTGATGACGACTCGTGTACAAAAACTCTTGGTGAAATACGGGTTCGACTCCGCCCCATTGCCTATGAGTCTAACCCCCGTCGAAAGGAAGGAGAGGGTATCATGATCAGGAAAGCTTTAATTTGGATCGCCGTCATCGGTACGATCGCGGCGCTGGCGGTCCCAAACATCTTCGCCGTCGACAAGACATCCGGCACCCCGATGGGGGTTCCTCCCGCAACCGTTGCGGATTATTTGCGGGCAGTCATCATGGCTCACCGGCACTTTTACACGATCCACATTGTCAACCGGCTTCGCCAAGAGCGTATAGTTGATGCGTCAGAAAACTGGAAGGCCACGCACTCATTGCCATTACCAGTGCAGCTCCTCAAGGAGACGAGCGAGATCGCCGAATTGACCGGCCCGAATGTCCGCTACCGCCTGATCAGTCAGTCGCCGATCAATAAGGCCAATGCGCCAAGCACCGAATTCGAGCGGCAGGGTCTTAAAGCAGTACAGGCCCATCCCAATCGACCGTATTCCAGCACCAACGACAGCGGTGGGAAACGCTTGTTCGAAACGGTCTATGCGGACGTAGCTGTCACAACGGCGTGCATCGAATGCCACAATGCACATCCCAACAGCCCTAAAAAGGATTTTAAAGTCGGTGACGTTATGGGAGGACTTGTGATCAGCTTTCCACTGAGCAATCAGTGAGCAGCCAGGCTGATTAGACGGAAGGACAACAGCATCGGTCGAGGTGGCACCTGCTCCGAAATCAGTCCGTATCGGAATGTCCCAAAACCATTCTGAATGGTCATTTGTGAGTCCCAGACATTTCATACAGTTCTGTGTCGCTATGTGATGGTCCAAAATCAAATCTCTTTGGTAACAAGCGCACCCATGAGGGGAAACGTTAGAGGAGGAGTTCATGGAATCAAGAATAACCACAACCAAGTCCTCCATCTGTGCCGTCGTGAGTCTCTGCGTAGGCCTGGTGTTCGGCGATCCTGCCCTTGAGGCCTCGGCGCTGCCTACCGCCGAGGAACTGTTGCAGGCGTTGCAGCTTTCGGATAACGACCAACAGAACATCCGAGAGGGCAAGATTGTCACCTGGTCGACCACTGAAGGATCGGATCGGGAACTTGCCCTCGGCATGGCATTGCTGGCCAAGACAAAACCTGAAAAACTTGTCCCGCTCTTTCGCGAGGCGGCTGCGTTCAAGAACGTCTCCTCGATCACTGGGTATGGCAAGATCGAGGGCGAGGGGACCGTGGCCGACTTCGCAGGGGTAAAGCTGGCTCCAAACGGAGAGAAGGAAGCCCGCCGCTACCTCGAGGCGGAACCGGGCGATGAACTCAATTTAGATACAAAGGAGATTGCGGCCTTTCGGGCGCTGAAGGCCGCCAGCAAGGATGGGGCGGTGTCGATCCCGAAGGTGGAGGCGCTGATCCGCGAAGGGTTGCTGGCCCGCTACCAGGCCTATCATGCAAAGGGGCTGGCCGGCATTGCGCCGTATGCACGCAAGAGCGGACGTCAGACCCTGGCAAGCGACGAACTCTCGATCGCGACCAAGCAATCGAAGCTCGTAGCTAAGTACCTTCCCTCCGTGTACAACGCGCTGCTCAATTATCCGGCCATCAAGTTCAAAGAAGCCGATGAGATCGAGGAGCAGTTTTTCTGGGTGACGATCGAAGTGTTTGGGCGTCCGACCTACGTACTGTCTCACCGCCTGCGTTTCCGAATCGACGAAGCCTTTGTCATCGTGGATCGCCACTACTACGCGAGCCACGATTACAATGCCTTGCAGCAAGGAGCGGTGGCGCTCCCAACGAAGGACGACACTGTTGTGACCTACCTGAGCCGGGTGTCAACTGACCAGGTCGCTGGATTTGGGTCCTCGGCGAAGCATCCTGTGTCTCGTGCCTTGATGGGGCCCTACCTCAAAGATCTGCTTGAAGCGCTTCGGGCGAAGGCCGAGAAGCAGTAGCGGGGTTCTGACTCAGACTGATCGGCAATCAAGAGGGCGAGGCAAGCCAGGTGCAGCGGTGGACAAATGGAACAAGCACTGTACAATGACCGGTGTCGTGACGAACTTGTGTGTGCCTTCCCAAATAAACTATGCTGAGAGGGCGAGGAGAGACCTATGAGCTGTCGCGCGACCTGTCAGCATTCCCCCGCAGCTCAACGTCCTGTCATCTGTGCCAACTGCGGGGTTTCCGATCTGCACACCTTCTATACGTCCACCGACCGAGGGCTTCACCTATGTCCAACATGCTTCGGCTCTTGGGTCGAGCGCGGCCTGGCGAAGGAAGGCGAGCCAAGACTGCTTGAGGAATAGTGTAGAGCCAGATCTGCCTAGCCGTAGCACCACTGTGAGTAAGCCGTGGGTGACGGAAACGACATACCGCACGTCAGTTCATCAGGTGTCGTGTGACGGTGCCAAAATGAGTTGATTTTGATCTATCGGTAGGCCTGCGAGACACACTAGACATTCTCATCCTTCTTGCAGCTTTTTCTGAGGGGTTTTTAGAACCCACCTCGAGACCGGAAGGAAGTGGCCACTATGCCTCGCAGACTCATATTGGACATGTTTGGGATCATCACGAGGACACTCGCGACCAACTGCGCCATGGCTTTCTCCATTGGATCGGTATGAGCGGCTGTGCCACCGAAGTTCCCTCAGTAATGTTAGCCCCCCCTTCGGTGGAAAAGGCCTTAATCGGGAAAACGGAGTAGGAGCTTCTCGCTTGTGCAGCGGTCACCCCTAATGAACGTGCGCTCGGGGATGTAACCCAACTGATGTTTTACAATGAAGCTTCTCTGTTGGAAGAATCGTTCCCGACATCCAAAGGCAGCATACCCCAACCTCATCACGGGTGTCTGGCTCATGTCCAGCTGAGAGAAAGACGTGTCGACAGTATCCACTACCACGCGGTACCACCGAGCCATGCCGGTTACGACCACTGCGACGCCATCTTTGAAACTTGCCTAGGACACTAACCCCTCGGCAGCAGAGCTGAGCACTGTGAGAGGGTCACGCTTCTATCCTCTAGCTAGGATAGTCTGGCTCCATCGCTCAAGGGAGACAAGACCGGAGGCTAGAGTCAACCGAGTTGTCACGATTGCCACGAAGTTCAACCGGCTGGTAGGAGCGTAATAGCTCTGGTGCTGTGCTCATTTTGTGCTCAACTCCACCTCACTCCAGCTCATTCCAGTCTACTCCAACCAAAGTCAGATTTTTCACAAACCTTGGCTGGAGTGGGGTCAAGGAAACGCTTTCCTAAACCGGTGTCCTGTTGGACCAGTTAGCAAAACCTTCTATCATGATGTTGAAACCCGGATTGCGGATTCGCCCCCTCAACGCCGGCCTCGAGTAGTAGGTTACCAACTCGCTGCGGGCTCTTCGGCCGACCGGAAACAGGAACCATCGGTCGGGGGCCGTCTTGGCTCCTAATCAAGGGCAGAAGATTCAGTGGTATTATGACCCGATGGTCAGATTGCTGCTGTTGCTTCTAGTTACACTGCCTCTACTAGTCCGGTGCGCTGCGGTCCCGTCTCCGGAAGAGAAGGCTGCGTCTCTGAATCGGACGATTGAGGAGGCCTCTCGCACCATTGCCAGGAACCCGACGAACGCGCCTGCATATGCCGCCCGGGGCTATGCGAGAGGACAATTGGGCGATTTGCAGGGTGAAGTCACGGATTTGACGCAGGCCATCAAACTGAATCCACGCATCCCCACCTTTTATATGAGTCGCGGCTGGGCGAAAGGGGAGCTGGGCGATCTGCAGGGGGCGGTGGATGATCACACTCGGGCGATCGCGCTCAACCCCTACGATCCCGAACCCTACTATCAACGTGGAGTGACGCAGATTCGAAGAGGGAGGCATGCAACCGGCATCCGGGATTTGACGCTTGCCATCCAGATGAATCCGCAGTATCAGCAGGCGTACCTCAGTCGAGGTGTGGCCAAGTGTGATACGGGGGTGTGTGAAGAAGGACTGGAGGACCTCACCCGTGCCACCCAGCTCGACCCCAGCGATGCAACCGCCTTCATCAGTCGAGGGTGGGCGAAGGGCATCCTGGGGAACTACCGGGGAGAGATCGAGGACACCACGCGAGCGATCGAGCTCAATCGAACCCTTGCTGAGGCCTACGTGAATAGGGGCGCAGCCAAATACCAGAGCGGCGAATACCAGGGAGCCATTGAGGATTCCAGCTTCGCACTGTCGCTCAAGCCGCAGCTAGGGCTTGGTTATTACTATCGAGGGCTCGCCTATCAGGCGATAAACCGGACCGCAGAGGGCCGCATCGATCTCAAGCGGGCACAAGAGCTCTTGCCAGAATCAAAAGACGACATCGCAAAGTTCCTGCAAGACTAGCTGCGTGCTCCAATGGTCCCAAGGGTGTTGAACGAGCACTGACTTTCGCGAAGGCTCGCGAGAAGTCGCTCCTATCCCGCGTTGCCCTTGTGCAAAAATTCCGAAACACAAATGAGCCTCGTTCCTCGAGACCTGGGTCTGTCAACACCAACCTTTCGGTATCAGCACAGCAGAAAGTTGCGGGACCCGCCTGTCGCAGGAGCAGCGGTTTGTTAGACCGCGGGTTTGGGTGAAGTATGATCCAGGCGAATCCTGGCGTCTGCGATCCGGCAGCCTTGGCCAGGCGGGAGGGCAAAGATCGGATTTAGGTCGAGCTCGCTGATCTCTGGGATTTCTTCGACCAGGCGAGAGACTCGCAGCAACACGTCTTCAATGGCTTCAATGTCGGCTGGCGGATGTCCGCGATAGCCTGAAAGCAAGCGATAGCCCTTTATGCCACGGACCATCTCGGTGGCGTCGCGCTCGGTGAGCGGTGTGATGCGGAACTGCACATCGCCAAGAATCTCGACATGAATGCCTCCGAGGCCAAAGGCGATCAAGGGTCCAAACGATGGATCGTTCGCGACCCCGACCATCACCTCGACACCGCCGGTCACCATAGGCTGGACAAGGACTCCCTCCATGGCCTGCAGTTGGTTGCTCTGGACCAGGCTTGTTCTGATTGATTCGAACGCCTTGCGAACCGCCCGTTCATCCACGAGGTTCAACTGAACCCCGCCGATTTCTGTCTTATGCACGATCTGATGCGAAGCCAGCTTCACGGCCACCGGATAACCAATCTTCTTGGCCAAGGCCGCCGCCTCATCGGCTGTTCTTGCGACTCCGCCGGATTGGACGGGCAGCCTCATCGAGTTCAACAGGCTTCTGGTCTCCTCCGTCGTGAGCCAGCCCGCTCCTCGTTGGGCTAGGGCGGTTACACAGATCTGCCTTGCGGCAGACAGCTCCAGATCGTCGAAGTCGGGAACCATGCCGACGGATTGTTGACGCCACTCCGCATAGGTCGCTGCTTTGCTGATGACGAAGGCGGGACTTTCCGGCAGGGAATAGGTTGGGATCGTTTCCGTGGGAAAGGAAAATTCCCGACCCAAGTCGCCTTCCGCCATCCAACCGATAAGCACGGGTTTACTCTTGGGCCCTGTCTTTCGCCCATTCTCTATTCCTGCCTTGATGCCCTGAGCGATTCCCGCCGTGTCGACTACGGTCACGGATATATAGAGGATGATCAATGCATCGACTTCGTCCGACGCCAGTATCGTTTCGATCACCTTGGCATATTGCTCGGGTGTAGCCGACGCGATGAGATCGATGGGATTGTTCAGGGCAGCGGCCGAAGGAAGAAAGCCCGCGAGTGATGCCTTCGTGCCGGAGGACAGCTCCGGAACAACCAAGCCTCCTGCCTCGCACGCATCGGTGCAGAGAATGGCCGGTCCTCCCGCATTCGTGATGATGCCCACGCGACGTCCGGACGGCAATGGTTGTGCGGCCAGACCGCTGGCCAACTCCAACATCTCGTCGAGCGTCTCAGCGCGAATCACGCCGGCCTGACGAAACATGGCCTCGACGGCCACATCGCTGGCGGCAAGCGCCGCCGTGTGGGAACTGGCGGCGCGTCGTCCGGATTGCGACCGGCCGGCCTTCACGGCCACGATTGGTTTGCGACGACTCACACGTCGCGCGATGCGAGCGAACCGGCGAGGATTACCGAAGGATTCCACATAGAGGAGGATGACGTCTGTGGCCGGGTCTTCCTCCCAATATTGCAGGAGATCGTTGGTCGAGACGTCGGCCTTGTTTCCCACGCTGACAAAGGATGAGATTCCCAGATAGAAACGGCGCGCTCCGGCAAGGGTGGCGATACCGAGGGCACCACTTTGCGACGACATCGCGACGCGCCCGGGGAGAGGAAACTGTGAGGTGAAGGTGGCATTGAGCTGTACGGTTGGATCTGTGTTCATCAAGCCGAAGCAATTCGGGCCGACCATGCGCATGCCGTGCTGACGGACCTTTTCTAGCAATCGGTTCTGGAGCGCTGCCCCCGTCGCTCCCACTTCGGCAAAGCCGGCCGTAATGACCACTACCGCTCGAATGCCCTTCTCCGCACAATCGTCGACCACCGAGAGCACCTTGTCCCAGGGCACGGCAACGATGGCCAGTTCGATCGGTTCCGGGACCGATCGTAAGGATGGGTACGTGCGGACTCCGGCGATCTCCGCAGCGTTCGGATTCACCGGATAAACAGATCCTCGAAACTGATTCGTCACCAGCGCATCCAGCAGGCGAAATCCGATGCTCTTCTGATCGCGTGATGCGCCGATGACGGCCACGGACTGCGGGTGGAAGAACGGTCGAAGCGAGGCGGTGGTAGCGAGCCGCTCCCGTACCTCCGCACGGGTGACGGTTGTCTCCGTGGGAATCAGCGACAACTCAACTTCCATGTCGTCGCCTTCATAGCCCTCATGGGCTGTAAACCCGGATTCTCGGAACACTTCGCGCATCGCGAGATTCTCCGCATGGGTCACAGCCCATAAGCGGGTAAACCTGTGACGGATGGCCTCTAAGGCGAGACGTTCGAGGAGCAACGTGCCCAAGCCCTTGCCGTGAAACCCGTCGTCGACGGCCATCGCCACCTCAGCCGTATGTGAGTCCTTCGCCCAGTAGGAGCCGGCTGCAATCATGCGCAGGGTGCCTTCCCAAAACCGTGTCACGATGAGCGTGAGTTGCGAGCGGGGATTGGTCGAATTACACAGAGCCGCGATGATGTCGGCGGGCGGCGTGCTCTCAGAGAAAAACCGGTGCCGTCTCGATTCCGGCGATAAACGGTCCACGAACTGTTGCATCATGCCCGCGTCGGTCGGTTCGGACGGTCGAATCGTCGCAGTCGTTCCATCGCGAAGAATGAGCGAACCCGACTCAACACGATCGGACCTCAGGGGCGGAATATAGAGAGGACGAAAGTGCTTCACATTGAGCCTATCTAAGGTGCCAGCCAGGCGGGCTTCACCAAAAGCACGAGTCCCAGCCCCGCCATCACGGTCCCACTGATTAAATTCAGCCAACGGCCTTCTCGCTCTTGAAGCCGGTAGTGGCTGATCGTGATGACTCCGACTACGAGAACAATGACATCGTCCAACATGTACGCAATATTGTACAGAGCCAGATATCCGTAATAGACCAGCCAGTCAAGCTGTTGCAACGTGAGAATGCGTGTATAAAGAGCCGGTAGTCCCGCCGTACACAATAACTCGACCGCCTGCACGAGCACGGCGAACAGCACTGTTCCGACGAGCGCTGCGGTCATGTTCTCAGCCTGCAAGATCTTCCTGATCCGCTCATACAGGCCGGGTTTCGCCGCCTCGGGGATACCGAGGGAGATGCCGCGTTTGAATGCCCAGAAGTCTTTGATGTGGACCGCTCCGGCGAAGACCCCGATGCCGCCTAGGATCAGTTCCGTGATGCGAGAAAGACCAATGATTAAAAACAAGTTCAGCCAAGCCGCCATGAAGGCGAAGTACGCAACGCCTTCGACGGCCACAAATGTTCCGGCAATGAGCAGCATCTTCATTCGGTTGGCCAGGCTTGCCAACAGGGAGAGCATGAACAACAGCACCCACATCGAACAGGGGTTAAATCCGTCTAGCAAGCCGATCGCGATCGTAAAAAGAGGAAGGCCCAAGTCCCTGACTCGAAGTTCACCGAACCACTTCGTCGGGATTCCCTCAACCGTCGGCTGGGCTACGGCGCTTTGAATACGCTGGTCGAGTTTGGCCCGGACCGCTGCTCCGGTCGTGTTGGATGAGAGAAATCCGACGATCATTTCTGTGCCGATGAGGAATGTGGGAACACCGACGGCGGTCATTCCCCGTTCGATGGTCAACGTGTCAAGGCGTTGCCGCGCGACTGAGTCTTCGGCGATGTCGTAGACGGCGATGTGGAGGGAGGGTCGTTCATGCCGAAGTTCCTCAAGGAAGATCTTCGCTGCCTCGCAGTGGGGGCAGCCAGCGCGGACGAAGACTTCGAGATCCGGGGGGGCTTCACCGGCAGAGACCTGTGTCCCGCCGCACAGGACCACAAACAACAAGGATGTCAGGAGTCCGGCAATGAATCTTTGGAGACCTGGTGGTTGTCGGCACACAATTTGAGGTCTAGCTGACGGCTTCGAACGGCGCCACGGACCTGATGTATGACAGCACGTCCAGCATTTGCTCATCCGTCAGCTTTCCACGAAAACTGTGCATCGGGCTGAACAGCACGCCGTTTGAGATGGCGACGAGGAGTTCCCAATCGGTCTTCGACCGTAGGACCTGCGATGTGAGATTGGCAGGCGGAACGATTAAATCCTTCCAGTCCGGGCCTTTCCCCTCCAGTTTGTCTCCGTGGCAGCGGACACAATGTTGTTGATAAATCGTCTGCCCCGCTTTTGGGTTACCTCGCACCGTTTGTGCCGATACCCATGAGGTCCCGAGGACGACGAGAAGAATGGCGATTGCCGAAACTGTTTCTTTCATCGGATTGACTCCTTTGCAACAGGTCAACGCCATGTGCTTCAGCGAATCACCAGAATGGGGCATGCCACCTGGTGGACAATCGAATGAGACACGCTTCCTAACAGGAAACGTTCCACTCCCGTGCGACCATGTGAAGCCGCCACTACCAAATCCATGGTGCTCGCCTGCTGAGCCACCATGGCTGCCGGTTCTCCCGTGACGGCACGCGTGCTGACCGAATAATGGGCGCCCATCAGCCCCGCTCCGGCCTCTTTGACGAGGTCTTCCGCATACCGCATCGCCGTGCCCGACCAGGCTTGAAACCCGATGATGCTCGCCGGGTCCGCCATTTGAAGGGACGGAACAACCGTGAGCACGGTCAGTGTCACCGGAGCCGTAAATGGGTTCGTCAACAGCCACTTCTTGATCCACCCCGCGTCCTCGCGTCCTTCAATGGCGACGAGCACCTGCCGAATCGGCTTGGCATTTCCCTTCACGATCAAGGTCGAGCAGGGAGCATGACTGAGCACACGATGGGAGACACTGCCGAGCACGACTTCGGTGGCGCGACTTTGCCCGCGCGCACCAACGACGATGAGGTCGGCCGCGACAGTTTTCGCGGCGTTGAGGATGACGTGAGCGGGGCTGCCGATTTCATTCACCCGCCTGACCTTGTCGACACCGGGCGGGAGCATCGATGCTGCGCGGTCGAGGAGTTGTCGCCCTGCATCAACCATCGCGTTGCGGAAATCGTCGTACCCCTGCAAGTTAGCGGCTTCGGCGACGATCGGGTGTTGAAACATCCCAAGGTCGACGCCATGGACCAGCGTGACGTCGCTTGGACGGTACGCGTGAAACGTTTGCGTCACAGCCGTAAAGGCTTGATCTGACCAATCAACGCCGATCGCGACTCTCATCCAGACCTCCTGCCGCTCAGCCTTCTGCGTTCAGCTATCAGCCCAGAAATAGTCCGCTGGCTCCGCATGCACGACAATGACTGGCTGCGTGACATTGGTCACCCAGCATTTCAGAAAAGGGGATGCGGCGCCGTGCCAAACGGCAGGACACGCGGTGATTCCCCGACATTCCCGCGAATGCGCCAGGCCCCGTCCTCGAAGATCAAAAAATGCACTTCTTCATGCCAGCTATCGATCGGGACATAGAGCTTACTCGTTTTGGACACCGCCCACAAATGACCGGTGCAAGTGACTTCCACGACAGCCTGGCTTCCCGATCCGACCTTCGTGATTTTGCTGAAGAGGTGAGTGCTCGCGATCTCACTATACTCGTCGAAGAGGTCCTTCCAGATTTTCCGGACGTCGACCTTTTTGAGTCCGTGATAATTATATTGGGAAGAGTAGAGACTCAGCAGCGTCTCAAGATCGTGAGCCTTCACGGCCTGTTCAGCCCGTTCGAACATCGTGACGATGCTGCTCACCGTCGCATCGTCCGCTTCGATCACGGCACCGGCGGGAACGACAATCTTGGCTTCTGCTGTGCCGAGCCCGCTCACGGAGAGGGCCACGATCATCAGGAAGTCAACGACCCGAAGCACACGGCACTCTCGTCCAGTCATCATCTTCAGCTCTCCTCTCCTGTTGTTGAATCTGAGTCCGGCCAAGGCGTGATTAACGAGTCCATGTGACCCGTGCGAAATCTTCATCCTGTTCGTACTGCAATACCAACTCGCCGTGATAGGCATGCTTTAACGCCTCGCCGATCCGCCGGGGCAGATGGGTATCGGTCGTGGAAATCACCAGACCATCACGTTGCTGTTCAATGGCCATGATTCGAGAGAGGGGGTGCTCCTTCTTTTCTTTCTCCTCCGTGTTTTTCACGACGCCAATGACCTGTTCGTGCTGTTGGTCCTTGAAGGATCCTTTGATAGTGACCAAGCCCTTGGGATACTTGTCTCTCACACGGTGACAAGCGGGGCAGGTGGCCTGCTCCGCCCCTTTGGGTGTGGGGCCCCACATCCAGCGTCCCTTGTGGAATACCGCTCCGCAGTCGGGACAGGCAGTCGGTTCCTTCAGTTTGCCGCGTAGTTTATAGGTGTCATGCTGATATTCCTGGACGGTCCGATCGCGCCGCGTGCTCAAGCCCGCCGCTGTTTTGACTTTTGATGCCATGAATGCTCCTTGCTCGTTTAGGCCGGCGATGAGTGTGTTCGCTCACGCAACGCTTCCTCGGCCAGATTCAAGTATTCCACCACGTCGCGGTCATCGACCTGGGTGAAATCTACATAATGGTTGCCGACCGCCCAGAAGGGGATCGGTGTGGCAAGCACGACCAATTCATCGACTCGTTTCCTACCTTCGGCAATCGTATCCACAGGCCCGACCGGAATGGCCCCGATCAGGCGTCTTGGCTTGAGGTGTCTGATCGCTTCGACCGATGCAAAGAAGGTGGAGCCGGTGGCGATCCCGTCGTCGACAAGAATCACGGTCCGATCCGTAACCGTCGGCATCTTGCGTCCTTGTCGATAAAGATTTTGGCGACGGACGATTTCTTTCTGTTGCCCCTTAACCAGATCCTGAACGTCCGCCCGCGAGAGACAGAACTCGGCCACCGCTGTGGGGTTAAGGTAGACCGTCCCTGTTTCACCCACCGCGCCGAGTGCATATTCCGGATTGCCGGGGGCGCCCAACTTTCGGGTGATAAAGACATCGAGCGGCAGATGCAGCCCCAGACTGAGCTGATAGCCGACGGCGACTCCTCCTCGCGGAAGCGCCAGGATCACGCCGTCCAGATTCTCCCGATAGCGCATCAATTCGGCAGCCAGACGCCGCCCGGCCTCTTCGCGGTTCTGAAAGATCACAGCTATCCTCGCCTCTCAGATTTATCCGGTTGGTCTGGGTTTGTGTCGTTTTCTGGTTTACGTCGTTCCTCGAACTAAAGAAACGAGACAAACCACATAAACCAACCAAACCAGATAGACTTCTCAACCTACATGAGTCCGCTCGTGACACCAACCCCAATCAAGAACATCGCCAAAAGGACCAATGCCCCGATCAACCATCATAAATGACGGTGATGTCTTGTGGTCTCAGGATGCCAGTGAATGTCCCAGGGCACCTCCAGATAATGTGGGTGACGAAACATGGCAACCTCCCTTCGATCAAGGTTGGGGCCGAAGTTCAGATTGAGGTACATCCGATCAGGTTTTCTCGTGTCACCCTAAACCTCAACCTTGACCTTTTCTTGCTCACGCGATCTTGACTTCGATCGCCTTCGGTTTCGCCTTTTCCGACTTAGGCAAGCGCACCTTGAGGACGCCGTCCTTGTACTCGGCGTTAACCTTGGTGCCGTCCGCATCCTCCGGCAGAGTGAAGCTTCGCATAAAGCTACCATAGGCTCGTTCGACGCGATGATACTTCTTGCCTTTTTCTTCCTTCTCGTATTTTCGCTCGCCGCTGATTGTGAGGACGTCGTCGTGCACGTTGATTTTGATCTCCTCTTTCTTCATCTCCGGGATCTCAGCCTTCACGATATACTCTTTGTCGTCTTCCGTGATGTCGACAAGCGGCGACCATTCGGCGACCGCGATCGCCTCCTTCTTGTCGCCACCGGCCGTGGACGGGGCAGGCCCAAAGACAGTGGAGAGGCGTTTCTCCATTTCTTCAAGTTCTTTCCACGGATTCCAACGCCCGAATGGTTCCCATCGTGTCAGTGCAGGCATGGTACTCCCTCCTTCTGGTGTGAAAGAATACTTGCTGTGGCTCCCTTATGAGGACGTGGTCCAGCAAGCGATGACCTCTGTAATTGTGACTCACCATGACGATATGCCGGTTTGGTATTGGCTGTCGCTCAGAGAAAGTGCATCGGTAATGCCACGCGCCAGATATGTCGGAAAAGGGCAGTGTCCCTTGCAGATTCAAGGAGTTGGTCGGATTGGGGGAGGGGTGGCTTGGGAGCAAGCTGTCGCGTTACAGGACAGGACTGCTTTGCGCACTGTGGAATCTTTCAACATTGATGATAAAACACCGGAGACTGCAGGGGCACCGGAGTCAAGGAGAAGGAGGAGATAAGATCGGGGTACTTGAATGGTCTCGCTCTTGTGTAGGTAGTTGAGAAATTATCGTTTTCGCGCCGAGTTGATAAAGGCGGTTGGAATGGGCGCGCTTCCATTTCGCTACTGGTGGAGGAGGGTTTGGGAATGAGACTGATGTGCCCGGTGCTCTAACCGCCTGATCTTCCGTCTGGTTTGTCGATTAAACGAAGGAATCGAGGACCGATAAACTTCTGCTTGCTGCGGTAGGTCCTCTCGACTCTCTACTCTCCGTTGTTCTTTAGCACAAATTTAGCATGTCGACAGGGTGGATGACAGATTGCCAAATGGTTCTTACCGGGGCCCGTGCTATTGATTGGACGGTCTGTGCTGATTAAGGCTGTTGCCATAAACAATTCTCAATTTGATCCTGGCGCACCCCAGAAGACTAGTCCTTGTCTTCAGGGAAAACTGGCCCGATGACTGTCATGCTACCAAGTAAGCAGCGGATCAAGATTCCTGAAGCCCTGGCCCGTTCGACAATGACGGATGAATGATAGGGGATGGCAAGCGGGTTTCTTAACCATTGCTCCAGGGGACGGAAGTATTGTAGTGAGCTTCGATTTATCGCGGCCATGAGATTCACCGAGAGAGGGAATGTATGAGAGCTTGGCCAGGTCGTCCCTATCCACTGGGCGCTACGTGGGATGGCGAGGGGGTGAACTTCGCGCTGTTTTCGGAAAACGCGAGGGCGGTTGAGCTCTGTCTATTCGAGGGAGCGCGGGCTGTCGAAGAGAGCCATCGAATTTGGATCGAGGAACGTACCGATCAGGTCTGGCATCTCTACCTGCCGGAGGTGCGGCCCGGGCAGCATTATGGCTATCGGGTTCATGGCCCCTACGAGCCGGAAGCCGGGCATCGGTTCAATCCGGCCAAGCTCCTGTTGGATCCCTATGCCAAGGCGATTGCCGGAACGATTCAGTGGTCCGACGAGATGTTCGGCTATCGATTAGGCGATCCGCGAACGGACCTCTCGTGTGACCTAGGCAACAATGCGGGTTATGTCCCCAAGTGCGTCGTGCTCGATCAGTCCTTCACGTGGGGCGGAGACCGCTTACTCCGCACACCATGGGACAGGACCGTGATTTATGAAATGCACGTGAAGGGGTTTACCGCACGCCATCCGGATGTTCCGGAGAAGCTTCGCGGGACGTACGCCGGGCTTGTGACACCCGCGGCTATCGAACACCTTCAGCGATTGGGGATCACGGCGGTGGAATTGTTGCCGGTTCATCAATCCGTGGACGACAAGCACTTAGTCGACCGCGGACTCACCAACTATTGGGGGTACAATTCAATCGGATTTTTCGCTCCGGACATCCGCTACGCGACCTCGACGTCCGGGGGACAGCATGTGCAGGAATTCAAGACCATGGTGAAGACGTTGCACAGTGCTGGAATCGAAGTCATCCTCGACGTGGTGTACAACCACACCGCCGAGGGAAACCATCTCGGACCGACGCTCTCGCTTCGGGGGATCGACAACTCGTCATACTATCGCCTCGTGCCCGACCGACCACGCTACTACATGGACTACACCGGCTGCGGGAATACGTTGAACGTGCGTCATCCGCGAGTGCTTCAATTCATCATGGACAGTCTGCGCTATTGGGTGCTGGAAATGCACGTGGACGGCTTTCGATTTGACCTAGCATCCGCCCTGGCACGAGAGCTCCACGATGTCGATCGGCTGAGTAGCTTTTTCGACATCATTCATCAGGACCCGGTGCTGTCGCAGGTCAAGCTCATCGCCGAGCCGTGGGATCTCGGTGCAGGTGGATACCAGGTCGGGAACTTTCCTGTCGGCTGGGCCGAATGGAACGGGAGATATCGAGATACGATCCGTCGATACTGGAAGGGTGATGGTGGACAGGTGGCCGAACTGGCCAATCGTCTCTCAGGCAGCAGCGATCTCTATGAGACGAGTGGTCGCCGTCCCTACGCCAGCGTAAATTTCGTGACCGCGCACGACGGATTTACTCTAGAGGATCTCGTGTCCTATAACCAGAAACACAATGAAGCCAATGGGGAACAGAATCGTGATGGCACAGACGACAATTTAAGCTGGAACTGCGGCGCGGAAGGTCCGATCAATAATCCTCGTCTTGTTGAGCTGCGGGAGAGGCAAAAACGCAACATGTTGGTCACCCTGCTGCTCTCTCAAGGGATTCCGATGATCTGTGGAGGTGATGAAATCGGCCGCACGCAGCGCGGGAATAACAATGGCTACTGTCAGGACAACGACATCAGCTGGTTTGACTGGAAGCTCAGCAAAACTCAACAGGCTCTGTTCGATTTTACGAAAAGCCTGATCGCCTTACGACAGCGCCATCCGGTCTTTCGCCGGCGCCGTTTCTTTCAGGGCCGCCGAATCCGGGGTGCGGAGGTGAAGGATATTTCATGGTTTCGGCCCGACGGCAAGGAGATGACGGACGACGACTGGGCACAAGGTTACATTCGATGTCTGGGAATCAGGCTCGCCGGCGATGCGATTCAGGAGACCGATCCGAAAGGGCAGCCGATCGTGGATGAGACGTTCTTGGTGTTGCTGAATGCCCACTATGAGCCGCTGCCCTTCACCTTGCCTGCACATAAACGTGGGTTACGGTGGCAGCCGATACTGGATACGGCTGCGTCCCGCGATCGTCTCAAGGGAGTCAAGATTCTGAAGGCAGGCGAGGGTTACGATCTCGAGGCTCGATCGATTGCGGTCCTCCTCTTGCGGCAAAAGCCATTGTGAGAACGCTCGGATCAGCGATGATTTTGAAGTATCCTTCTGCCTTCGCCCTCGCCATGATCGCCTCAAGATGACCCCGCAGACCGTAGGCGTGGTACAGAACTTCAAGATCGCCCATCACTTCTCCCAGGACTGCCAGGAATGTGTCTCCCTGATCTTTGACCTGGCGCCTCAAGTGGGAGGCTTCGAGCGCCCGGCTCACTGCCAGTAGAAATGTCTCATCCTCGATCGGTTTGGAAAGAACATCATAGGCCCCGGCCTCAATGGCAGCATATGTGGCAACCTGAGTGCGCTGGTCCGTTAGAAGCAGAATCGGAGTGTCTGGACGGAACTTGTGTACGGCCCGCACGAAAGATTCCCCCGACAGCCGAGTCTGGTTCGCATCACAGATGATGACGGTATAGTCGGTCCCTCGGATCCATTCCAAGGCTCCGACCGTCGAGTCCGACATCTCCACCTCGACTTGTTGACGAAGTCGCAAGATCGAAGCCAGCGTCTTTTGCGCAAGTGGATCATCATCGATAATCAAAACAGGACCCTGAAACATGTGTGCGTTCCTCTCCTCAGAACACGTAGCTCGACTACAACACCGGTTGAGTGGACAAAACTAACGTCGGTTGATCATCATTGCCATTATACTCGACCTATCGTCAGTGATGGACAAGCGTCTTCAACCAATATTGAACCTGCGACCTGCTGGTGCAAAGCCTCTCGATTGGGCAGCGCGAGACAACCAGACGTTCATGGTTCCGGTACAGTGTCCGGACGCGACGGATTGCTATCGCGCCAGCATGCGTCGGAGGTACCGGACGCAGCCATCGATCGTTGTGAGCTCAGGGTAGTCCGATTCGGGAACATCGATCTGGAACTGCTTGTGCATGGCGACAATGAAGTTGAGGAAGTCGATAGAATCGATGTCCAGTTGATCGCGAAAACTGGCATCCGGTTTCACTGACGCCATATCTGTTTCCGGAGCGATCTCGCCAAGGAGGCGAAGAACAGTTTGTTTGAGTTCATCCTGCATAAGTGATCGATTCAGAGCCGCCCTGGTTCCTGTAGCAACCGATCGATGGCTGAGAGAAACAGCCCGCCCCGATGGCCGTCGGTCACGCGATGGTCGGCGGACAGGCTCGCGGTCACAACCGGTCTTGAAACGACCTGTCCCTCGACGACCCAGGGGCGTTCCACGATTTTCCCGAGGCCGACCAGGGCCACCTGCGGAGGATAGATCACACCGAAGACGGTTTCCACTCCCTGTTCGCCGAGGCTGGTGACCGTGATCGTTGGATCGGAGAGCTCCGAACTCCGCAATGTTCCTGCTCGGGCCCGCTTTACCACATCCAGAAACCGTTTCATCAGTTCGTCAAGACTGAGCTTGTCCGTGTGATGAATGGCCGGCGCAATAAGGCCTCCTTGCCGAAGGGACACTGCTACTCCAACATGGACGTCGGGGCTCTGAACAGCGGCGCTTCCTTTCCACAATCCATTCAGCTCCGGTACCTGCCGCAGAGCCAGGGCGACTGCCTTAATCAGTAAGACACCGTAGAGCAGCCGATCCGCTACCGATCGCTTGAGGTTTTCGTCTTTGAGCCAGTTCATGGTCCGGCCCATGTCGATGGTGGTGCTGAGGTAGTAATGGGGAATCTCGCGCTTCGATCTGGCCATCGCGGCGGCAATGGTCTGTCGCATCCGGGATTGTCTCTCAGCCGCTGTACCAGGCGCCTCGGCCATGGGCGAGGCGCTAGGGGCAAGGGGTTGCACTTGTTCTTCACCTCTCGTCTCTCGCCTCTTGCCACTCGCCTGTGCGGCCCGGAGCACGTCTTCGCGGACAATGGCTCCGTCCGGTCCGGTACCTCGAAGGGTCGATGGATCGATACCCAGTTCTGCCGCCAATTGTCTCGCGGCCGGCGAGACGCGAAGTCGTGCTGGCTCAGGTGCCGGAGACGGGATGGCCCTTCTCGCGACGGAAGGTGGAGCCTCCACGTGGGGCTTTATCGCAGCCTTGGCCTCGACCTCCACCTTTCCCGCCGGCCTTCCTTCCTCGCGGATGATCGCCATTACAGTGCCGACCGGAATCTTATCCCCAGGTCTTGTGATCAGTCTTTCGACGATGCCTGTATGAAAGGATTCGATCTCGATCGCGGCCTTCTCGGTATCCACTTCGGCAAGGATCTCGCCCTTGACCACCCGGTCACCAACCTTCTTTCTCCATTCGACCAGAGTCCCTTCAGTCATGTCTGATCCGAGAGTGGGCATTAGAAAGTCAGCCATGGTTCAAGCTCCGTGATGCGTGACGAGTAGAAGAAGATTCGATGACAAAGGGTAGAAGAACGCATCCGCGCATGAGCAGTTACACGCAAGCTGGTTCCTCAGATGGTCCGGCCGTAGCCGGAAGATCAGTCCCGGGTCGATCGAATATGCCGTGCTGGACCGTGATATCGCGAAAGACTTGCCGTTTCTTGATCCGCTGGCGTTCTCTTGAACTCAGCAAATCCGCGAGAGTCTTCACGGCATCCACCACAAACCTTCCCTTATTCAACATGACGCACTCGGCCCGCTGACCGGTAGCAGCATCGGTAATTTCAGCTCGTGCGGGCAACCCGCTTTTCGCCAAGCTTTCCAGCACCTGAGTGGCCCAGATCACCGGCACATGGGCGGCTTCACAAAGGCAGAGGATATCTTCCTGGACCAATGCCAGATGCTCAAAACCCACTTCGACCGCGAGGTCGCCGCGCGCAATCATCACGCCGAATCTCGGACGATCCAACCCGGCAAGGAGGAGCTGTGCCAACCGATGGATGGCTTCTCGAATCTCGATCTTAATGACAATTCCCAAATCTGAGCATCCAAGGCCCTCCAAGGCTTGGCGCAAATCTAATAGATCCTGAGGATGGTGTGCGAATGAGAGACCGACCGCCGTCGCATGACGGGCGACAAATTTAAGATCCTCCCGGTCTTGGGCTGTGAAGGCGGGAATGTCGAGGGGCGAGTCCGGAAAATTCAGGCCCTTCTCCGAACGAATGCGGGCCGGGACATCATATGGAGCGATGACTTCAAGTTCCAGGTGTGCCGGATGCAGATTCCGGACGATCGTCGTGATCTTGCCGTCATCGATACACACGCGATGACCCGGTTTCACCATTTCCAACACGGCGGGAAGAGTGCAACTGATTCCTGCCGGCTGTCCTGCGCGTGCTCCGTGGCCGAGACGAGTCGGCTCTCGGTAGAGAACCAATCGGTCTCCTGCCCGCACTCGAATGTCCATGGGTTGAGGCATGATCGGCCCGATTTGAAAACTCGCTCCGCCGGTCGTCACGAGCTCCATTCCTTCTTCGAGGTAGGCTGTCCTCTCCAACCCGACGCGAACCTTCGTGGGACTCACGCGTTCGAGCACATGGAAAACTCGTTCACGACCCCTGGTGTCGGTGAACCGGAGTTTTTCGGCGAGTATGAGGGCCGCGAGACCGCTTTGCCCGGGAAGTGCGATCACAAAGTTCCAAGGGAGGTCCGGTGAACGGAACCGTTGGGATTGCAAGGCTTCTGTGTCAAGAAATCCTTCCAAGATACGAGACGGCCGTCCGTAGGCATCTTTCTCCACAGTGAGCTTGAGTGGCCTGGTCGTGGGCATCAATGGTCCGGTCCGGACCTTC
>Ga0187779_10000027_pt1 | contig 104676 bp, 81 predicted proteins | sample 1015_Q2_SP10_10__FD_132435 | JGI IMG/M metagenome (GOLD analysis project Ga0187779, IMG submission 132435) | Tropical peat soil microbial communities from peatlands in Department of Meta, Colombia - 1015_Q2_SP10_10_MG | ecosystem: Environmental > Terrestrial > Soil > Wetlands > Peat | place...
AGTGTTACCTTTACTGCTACTGTCACAAGCAGCGGAGGAACGCCGACCGGTACGGTGAATTTCCTGGATAGTACGACGCAGATCGGCTCTGGAACCTTGTCCGGCGGCCATGCCACATTTGGCACAACGGCACTTTCCGTCGGAGCCCATTCGATAACGGCGGTCTACGCAGGTATTGCTAGCTTTGCCACATCAACGTCATCGGTCCTCTCACAGACTGTGAGCAAGGCGACGACGACAACAGGCGTCACATCATCTTCTAACCCATCGGCATACGGGAGTCCTGTCACCTTTACCGCTACTGTCACAGGCAGCGGAGGAACGCCGACTGGTGCGGTGAGTTTCATGGATAGTACGACGCAGATCGGCTCTGGAACCTTGTCCGGTGGCACAGCCACCCTTGTCACGTCCGCTCTTGGCGGCGGTCAACACTCGATAACAGCGGTCTACGGAGGTGATACAAACTTCGCGACGTCAACGTCATCGGTCCTCTCACAGACCGTGAACCAAGTTCCGACAACGACGACGATTAGCGCACCTGCGGCAACGTACAACGGGAACGGCCTCGTGACTGTTACTGTGAGCTCGCTATCCGGCGCAGTCACAGGCACTGTGTCCTTGACCGTAGACAGCGGGCAGCCATTGTCACAGTCGCTGAGCAACGGCTCCGCAGCCTTCACTATCAACAACCCGAGTGTACCCAGCCATACTTTGAGCGCATCGTATGCGGCGCAGGGCAGCTTCGGGGCAAGTTCGGGTACTGGCACCTTGACGGTAAACCCAGCGCCCACATCGATGTTGATGACTGCACCTGCGATTGCGTCCGGGGCTACTGGCACCGTAACCGTTACGGTGAGTTCAGGGGTCCTCCTCCCAACAGGCAACGTAACCTTGAGCTTTGATGGCGGAACACCGATGACGCAGGCACTGATCAATCAAGTCGCGACCTTTACGATTGCTAGCCCGAGTTTTGGAAACCATACTTTGAATGCATCGTATGCGGCGCAGGGCAACTACGGGGCAAGCACGGCAACAGGCCAGTTGAGCGTAGGTGGGGCAGTAACAACGACAACTATCACACCGCCTTCGCCCGTTACATACGGTGCAAACGGTAGCGTGACAGTGACGGTCAGCTCAGGTGTGGGGACACCGACGGGCAGCGTGTCATTGAGTGTAGACGGCAACCCATTGACGCCACAGGGACTTGTTAACGGATCCACAACCTTCACAATCATCAAGCCGATTGCAAATTCCTTCCCTGGCCATAGTTTAAGCGCATCGTACACGGCGCAGGGCAGCTTCGGGGCGAGTTCGGGTACCGGCACCTTGACCGTGAACAAGGCAGTACTCACGGTGACGGCGGATAACGCGAGCAAGGTCTACAGCACTGCTAATCCGGTGTTCACGGCAAGTTACAGCGGGTTTGTGACCCCCGATACACAAGCAGTGCTGGGCGGTTCCCCGTCATTGACCACCACGGCAACACCCGCGAGCCCGGTGGGAACCTATCCCATAACCGCGGCGGTTGGCAGCCTTTCGGCAGCCAACTACAGCTTTAGCTTTGGAAATGGCACGCTTACGGTAACCCCGGCGTCGACATTGACAAGCGTCGCATCATCTGTCAACCCGGCGACATACCTTGTTCCCGTCACCTTTACTGCTACTGTCACAAGCAGCGGAGGAATACCGACCGGTACGGTGAATTTCAAGGATGGTACGACGCTACTCGGCTCTGGCACCTTGTCCGGCGGCATTGCCACATTCAGCACAGCGGCACTTTCCGACGGATCCCATTCGATAACAGCTGTCTATGGCGGGGATGCGAACTTCACCGCATCGACAACGTTGTCTGCCGTCAATGAAGTCGTAATGCCCGACGGCAAGCTCGATATTACCATTGCTCTTCTGATCGCGGCCGGAATTGATCCACAGCAGGCATCCGATCTTGCACATGCCGACGTGGCGCCTGTTGTGAACGGCATACCCCAGCCCGACGGAAAGATCGATATCGATGATGTTGTGATGATCCTGAGAAAAGCCGACGGGGAATCAAGCTGGTAATGCAGCGAATGCTCACAGAGTCATTGGATGGTCAGGCTCGTGGCTGATTTGGTCCTGTGTCCCTGTCAGAAAATCGCTTTCTCTGACTTTCGTAAGCAGTTACTCAGTGTTAATTAATATTTCAGGAGGATTAAACATATGAAAAAGACATCACTATCTAGGTTGCTGATTTTCGTTCTTGCTCTCACTACTCTTTCAGCCTGCGGCGGCGGAGGGGGAGGCGGCAGCAGCAGCAGCGGCAGTAGCAGCAGCCCGCCGCCCCCACAGCCTACCACAGCGGTCCTTACACTTTCGACCGCGGTCAAAGGCGCGATCACCGCTCCTGCCGTCATCGCCGGATATGACGTCACGATCACCCTTCCCGCGGGAGTAACGGTCAAGAGCACGGCGCTCCCACCCCAAACAGATGTCGGCGTAGTGGTTGGAACAGTCAATGGTGCCGTAGCGGGAACCTATTATGTCGCTTCCTACACACCGGCTACGAGAAAGGTGCGCATTGTAATGGTAAGCCCGAAGGGAAACGGATTTAACAGTGCTGGAGAATTCTGTCAGGTGAACTGCGACATTACCGCAGGCTATTATCCAACAGCAACCGATTTCCAGCAGCAACCGACTTTTAAAGCCAGCGGCATCGACGATCCCAACGCAGCAAAACCTTCTACTGTTGATCTGACCAATCAGTTATCTATGACAGTAACAGCGTCATCGATTAAATAGACTTCACACTCAGCGCGAGACTTCCGACCATCAAGGGAGGCTCGCGCCCTGCTCTGATCGAGACAGGCGCCGGAACATCGGGAACACTATCAATAATTGTTCCAGTGGTCATAAGGGCAGGGCTCCATCGAGCAAGACTGATTCTTATGCAATAAAAATGACAGGGCAAACAAGGGGGCTGAACGCTATGGACTTTAAGTCCCAAATAAAGAATTATATCATTGACAATTTTTTGTATGGCCAGAACGATGATGCGCTGGGTGACGACGTCTCGTTCCTGGAAAGCGGGATCATCGACTCCACCGGGGTGCTCGAACTCGTCTCCTATATTCAGGACGCATGCAAGATCGTGGTGACTGATGACGAGCTTATTCCGGATAACTTTGACTCCGTGAACAAACTGGCAACGTTTATCATCAAAAAGCAGGCGATGAAGAGCAAAGAACACATCGATGCTTCCGAAACAACGGTTCTCCCTTCCTAAGGAGCTTCTTATGCTGCACACTTTTTTGTCGCAGAGAGCCCGAACAAAACCCGATGCCCTGGCGATTATTCAAGGCCAGCGACGCGTTCCGTATGGCGACCTCGAGCGGAATGTATCGCGGATCGCGTCGTTCCTTTTGAGGAACAACATGAAGAAGGGCGATCGTATAGGCATCCTCAGCAAAAACTCACCTGAATATATCGCTGCGTACATCGGCACTCAGCAGGCTGGAGGGATTTCAGTAGATATTAATTTTCAGGATTCCGTGCATGAAATCAAGACGATCGTCAATCATTGCTCCATCTCGACCCTGATTGTAGAAAACAGCTACATCACTGCTGTCGCCGACGCCGTCAGGGAAACGCCGTCAGTCACGATGGTCATCGGAATAGAGCGGAGATCGACTGGAGCGTCGGCCGTGCGGGATAAGTTCCCTTCGCGCATCTGGTATACGGCGATGAGCGACATCGTCAGTCACGAGGATGGAAAATGTGTCTCTTCCGAAGTGACCGGCGCGGATATCGCTTCGATTGTTTATACGTCCGGCACCACCGGCAGACCAAAAGGGGTCATGCTGTCGCATGAAAACTTCCTGTCGAATGCCGGGTCAATCACGGAGTATCTCCGCCTCACAGAGCGGGACAAGGTCATGGTTGTGCTGCCGTTCTGTTATTCGTACGGGAAATCCCTGCTTACGACCCATTTGATGGTGGGAGGCACACTGGTGCTCGAGAACAGCTTCATGTACCCAAATATCGTGTTTGACAAGATGGTCGAAGAGGGGGTTACGGGCTTTGCTGGGGTGCCCTCGACATTCGCGATCATGCTCAACCGGTCGAACATCAGAAAATACCGCTTCCCGGAGCTGCGGTATGTGACTCAGGCAGGCGGGGCGATGTCGCCGCAGCACGCACGGGAGCTCTCCATGCTTCTGCCGGATGCGCAGATCTTTATCATGTACGGGCAGACGGAGGCGACTGCACGACTGACCTATCTTCCACCTGAGGAGCTCCTGAGGCGGCCCGGCTCCATCGGGAGACCTATACCGGGAGTGGAAATCGAGGTGGTCCAGGAAAAGGGGCTGCCTGCCGGGGACGGTCAGGAAGGGGAGATTGTCGCACAAGGGAAGAACATCATGGCCGGCTATTGGAACGATCCCGAAGAGACGAAAAAGGTTCTGAAAGAAGGCAGGCTGTACACCGGCGACATCGGCAGGAAGGACAAAGACGGTTATCTCTATATCGTTGGCCGCAGGAGCGACATGATCAAAAGCGGCGCCCATCGGATCAGTCCGAAAGAGATCGAGGAAGTGATCCTCGAAATGAACGATGTCCATGAGGTCAGCGTTGTTGGGATTCCTGATGAGATCCTGGGTGAGGCGATACGGGCAGTCATTGTTCTGAAAGAGGGCTTCGAGCCGGACGAAAAAAAGGTACAACGACACTGCCAGACAAAACTTGCATCTTTCAAGATGCCAAAGGAAGTTGTTTTTGCGGACGAGCTGCCGAAAACGAGCTCTGGAAAAGTGCGGAGATATTTGCTCAAGGATCTAAACCAGGTAAGCGAAACGGCGCGATAAGCTAGCGCCGACGGAGTTGATCATGAAGATTTGTACCCAGTGCATATTACCCGAAACCTTTCCGGGCATCAGCTTCAACGCTGAGGGGCTGTGCAGCCACTGTCAGAAGTTCGAGGGGAAACAAACCCGGCTCGCAGAAGAAAAAGAGAAGTATAGGCAAAAATTCATCGAGCTGTTGAAGCAGGAAGTGGACCGATCGCAGCATTACAACGGCCAGAACAGTAACCGGCCCTATGACGTGCTGATGGCATACAGCGGTGGGAAAGATTCGACCTATACCATGAGCCTGCTCAGGAACAAATATAGACTGAGAGTTCTGGCGCTGAGCTTCGATAACGGTTTCATATCGCCGGCTGCACTTACGAACATCAAGAACGTCACGGACAAGCTCGGCATCGATCACATCTTTTTCAAGCCGCGATGGGACCTTTTGAAAAAGATCTTTTCGGCCGCAGCGGAACGGGAGCTGTATGCAAAAAAAACCCTGGAACGGGCGAGTACCATATGCACATCCTGCATCGGCCTGGTGAAGTCTATGTGCCTGAAAATGGCAGTGGAGCAGGACATCCCGATGATAGGCTTCGGGTGGTCGCCTGGCCAGGCCCCGGTAGAGTCATCAATCATGAAGAACAATCCTTCGCTCATCAGAATGGCCCAGCAGGCGATCCTCAATCCCCTGCGCACAGTCGCCGGCGACGAGATCGCTGCGTATTTCCTCCGGGAAAAACACTACGCCGAGCCAGAGCGCTTTCCCTATAATGTCCATCCCATGGCGTGGGAATATTACAACGAGAACATGATCATGGAGGATATACGGAAGTTTGGGTGGATCGCGCCACAGGACACCGACAGCAACTCATCTAACTGCCTTCTGAACGCCTTTGCCAATGACCTTCATCTCAAGCGCTATCAGTTTCATCCCTATGTCTGGGAAATAGCAAATATGGTGAGAGAAGGCGTAATGACAAGGGAAGAAGGCTATAAGAAGATCTACGAGGATCAGCCGGCCGGTCTTATCAACATCGCGAGAGAAAAACTGAACGTCTGAGAAGAAAGACCCAGTGGTTCGAGAATGAAAGATCGAAGGCATGTCAAATATGGACAATATTAAAAAAGCGCCTATTTGCGTTGATCTTGACGGAACCTTAGTCTTTACCGATATGTTCGCAGAAACTGCTTTGTCAGCTATACGAAAAAACATCCTGAATTTATTTTTGATCCCTGTGTGGCTGTTGAAGGGGAGGGCGTTTGCCAAGAAAAAGCTCGCGGAATCAAGCTCGGTCGACCCATCACATCTCCCGTATAACAATGACCTTATAGCTTTTTTAAAAAAAGAACGGGAAGCTGGCAGAAAATTGGTCCTTGTAACTGCAAGTGATAAACAGGCCGCTGTTTCGATCGCCGATCATTTGAATATGTTTGATGAGGTTATTGCTTCCGATGGAAGCAATAACCTTAAAGGGAAAGTTAAATCTTCGAAGTTGTTAAAGGTATTCGGGGAAAAAGAATTCATATATGCCGGAAATGACACTTCTGATTTACATGTGTGGAAAAACGCACAAAGTGCGATAATGGTTAATACCCCACATGCTCTGTCAAAAGCAGTCCGCGGATTGGTCCCCGTCATTCACGAATCTACGAACAGAAAAAATACTTTCAAGGAACTTTTAAGGGCATTAAGGACATATCAATGGATCAAAAACATTCTTGTCTTCGTTCCCCTCATCGTCTCGGAAAAGGCCGTCAATTTTGAAGCGTTTATTTCAACATGCTTAGTTTTTATATCTTTTTGCCTGGCCGCCTCCGGCCTTTATCTTGTAAACGATTTAATTGATCTGGAAGCAGACCGCAGCCATCCCGTTAAAAGACGGAGACCATTTGCGAGCGGGTCACTACCATTGGAGTACGGAATAATTTCTCCGATCATAATATTGGCTGCACTAAATATCTCACGAGCAGTCTCGCTAGACTGTTTGATAATGGTTTGCCTCTATATATTAGTGTCAATGCTCTATTCCGTGTTCCTCAAAACAAAACCATTGATCGATGTGTTCTGTCTGGCTGGACTGTACACACTGAGAATAATCGCGGGTGGATTTTCATCCGGCGCCCATGCTTCCATCTGGTTGTTGAATTTCTCGGGCTTCTTCTTTCTCGCGTTGGCTTTCTTAAAAAGATATTCTGAATATTTAAATAAGAGTGATGGGCCGGATGCAAAGCACTCGCGAAGAGGTTATAATAATTCTGATAAGGAAATGCTGCAGATGATGGGGATCGGATCAAGTCTTATTTCCGCGGTGGTTTTAGGCCTCTACATCAGCAGTTCTCAGGCAAATTCCATTTACAGGCACCCCGACTACTTATGGGGGATAATACCCTTGATCGTTTTTTGGCATTTTCGACTTTGGTTGGCAGCGGGAAGAAATTATATGCACCACGATCCAATTATTTATTCACTTAAAGATTGGGTCAGCTATATTTGCTTTGCGCTCATCGCAGGCATTTTTATCATTGCCAGAGCCAATATATAGTTATTCCAGATATCATGAATAACAGGCGACCGATATGAACAAGAAGGAACTCCTCTACGCATCCATGCTTGTCCTAGTATCTGCCCTTGCATCAATCCTCATCTGGGGTTTTCATTTTGGCATAAAAAACAATGAATTTCACTTGATCATTGTAAATAAAATAGCACAGGGAGTCTCCTATCAGGGTGATGCCCTGGCATCTGCCATGACTAATTATGTCAGTCCTTTCTGGGTTGTGGTAGGTTTATTGGCAAAGGTCTTTCCCGCAAAAATCGTTTTTTTTGCGTTCTTCTTTATTGGCAGGGCTTTACTTTGCATCGGCCTCGCGAGCATCATTCATGCTTTTTCAAAAAACAGGAGCTTTCTCCACTCCTATGTTCTCAGTGCCCTCGTTACCATGTCGTCTGGCATGGTGAATGTCCTGCCCCTTGGTGCTAATTCCGTAACATCCAACTACCTTTCACAAACGTTTTTGTCTGTCGGTTTTTGCTTGCTGTCATTAAGCCTTTCCGTCAGAAAAAAAAATGTGTGGTCGGCGATTATTCTTGGAATAGCGTACAACATCAACGCTATGCAGTCAAATTTTGTACTTGGGATTTTACTTGTTATATGGCTAGCGAACGCTCGGGGTGACAAGAATGCCTCTGTGTCTGTTGGATTGCCGATAATACTGTTTCTGCTCTGTGCTTCACCAACCCTCTATTGGATTGTATTTGCGCTGCACGGCAGGCCCGCCGGCAGCTATATGACAGGCTTCGCTATTGCTGATTTTTCAAAATACTATTTTCCCGGTCATTTTTTCTGGACGCTCAAGTCGTTCCGAGATAAGATCAACGGCATTTCGATTATAACGACCCCTTTAACGCTCGCCTTGTCAGGCTTTGTCATTAAGGACACGGTATTTAATTGTTTCAGAAAAAAAGAAGTCCTGATTGCATCTTTGGTCACATTGTCATATTTAATAATCGGTGCTCTCAGTGTGGAGATGTTCCCTGCCCGGCTATTTTTCCAACTTCATTTATTTCGCTCTGACATCATAATTTATTTGGTAGCGTTATCGTTCCTGCTGTCTTTACTATTGACCGAAGAACTGCAACCGTTCACACGGCTCATGATAGTAGCAGGGATTGCGGAATATGTAACGAACGCTTTCTTCAAGGCGCAACTATTTGTACTGTGGGCCATCGTCATTGAGGGAGCACGATACTATAAAGCGAAAGATTCCTTTACTAAGGTCATCAATCTGCTATTCCTTGTCATTCTTTGCGTTTTATTTGCAAGAACAGGCTATCGGGAATTAATATTGCTCGTGCCATTCTTCCTCTATTATCTGATACGTAAAGGTCAGACAATGGCGGTAAAAAATAACAGGTTCCTCGAATTTTCACCTCGATATCTACTCGCCGTCGGTTACCTGTGTGTCTTCGTATTTGTCATCTATGCATCATATATCGTTCGTACCGATTATTATTCAGAAAAGGAAACGGAGCAGCAGGAAATAAGAGCGTTAGCCGACAGGGTCTCCTATAAAGTACCCGCAAATGCTTTATTTCTTATTCCCCCCTGGTATGAAATTCGTCCCTACCTGGAACACGGAGTATTTCTATCAATGAAAGATGGAGCGGCCTACCTGTGGGAGAAGGGTTATGAATTTGAATATATCAGAAGGCTTAAGGTTTTGGGGATACCCTATACTCCTGGAGTCCAGTTTAATGACTCGGAAATAAGACAGTATTTTTTTAAGAGCATAGATAACACCCTCGCAGGTGTAAGACAGGAAGGTGTGACACATGTTATATTACCGAAAACGCTGTTTTCTCTTTCATCAAATGTCATTGAAAACCAAATAATCGGCGTGTCTGAGAATTTTATAGTTCTCGATATTGATAGCGCTTTAAATTTTGTTAAAAAAAATTCTACCCTTACCCTGACATCCAGCCAATATAAGATCAAGGCCGGTAGCTAGTGATGACCGTCGACAGCAACCACCATGTATAACGCCCTCACGATCGATGTCGAAGACTATTATATGGTCTCCGCGTTCGCCGATGTGGTAAAATTCGAAGACTGGCACCGGTACGAGAGCAGAGTTGAAAAAAACACCTGCCGGCTTCTCGATCTCCTGGAGGAGTACGGCGTCAAGGCGACGTTTTTCATACTTGGGTGGGTCGCCGAGCGGCATCCCGCGCTCGTTCAACGCATCTCCGCCGCGGGACATGAGATTGCCAGCCACGGATATAACCACCGCTTGGTATACGACTTGACGGCCGACGAATTCCGTGAGGACGTGCGCAAAGCGAAAAACGTTTTGGAGGACATTATAGGAGCTCCGGTCATCGGTTACCGAGCGACAAGCTATTCCGTGGTGAAGAAGACACTCTGGGCGCTCGATATTCTCATCGAAGAGGGCTTCCTGTACGATTCCAGCATCTTCCCGATCCACCACGACCGATACGGATTCCCTGAGGCAGACCGCTTCCCCTACACAGTTAAGACGCGTGGAGGTAAAATTGTCGAGTTCCCTCCATCGACCTATTCCCTGCTGGGAATGAACATACCGGTGGCCGGAGGCGGGTATTTCAGGCTGTTTCCGCTGCCAATAACGAAAGCTGCCATCAAGCGGATCAATCAGAAGGAAAAAAAGGCAGTGCTGCTGTATGTGCATCCATGGGAGATAGACGTGGACCAGCCCCGCCTAAAGGGCGGCCGACTGTCGGAATTCAGGCATTACATCAACCTCCACACAACGCTGCCGAAGCTGAGAATCTGCATGCGGGAGTTCAAGCTGAAACCGCTTGCGGAGTTCTACGACTCCGTCAGAGAAAACGGTCCGTTACGCTCGTTCTCATCAGACAATGATGCCGCGTCCCCAAGGGTGCATTCGACATGAGCGACCAGAGCAATTATCGTGTAGAGATCATCGACTCCTTCGAGCAGTGGACAAAAGTATCACGGGACTGGAATGAGCTCCTTGCCCAGTCACGGGGGAACACGGTATTCCTCACCTGGGAATGGCTATATTCCTGGGCCGAGTGTTTTTTTGAAGATACACGGACGCTGTTCATCCTTATCGTATACAAGGAGGACAACATTGTCGGCATTGCGCCGTGGTACATCCATCGCCAGAAAAACGGCATCTTGACCACAAAGCACATCCGCTTCCTAGGAACCCCCGAGGCCGGCTCCGACTATCTGGATATTATTGCGAAGAAAGGGCAGGAACGGAACGTCACTCAACGGCTCTATGATTTCCTGCTGCGAGAAGCGTCGTCCCGCTGGGATTGCTGCACACTCCAGGACATTCCGTCCGACTCCCTTTTTCTCCTTCACTTTATGGAAAAAATTGAGGACGACGGCAAGTATGCAGAAATCCGTCCCGAGTCGTACTGCCCGACCGTGCATCTTCCTCAGAAGAGCGAGGAGCTCTTTGCGGTTTATGGATCACACCGCAGACTGCAGTACCGACGCCATCTCAAGCTCCTTCGGAAGGAAGGGGAGTTGCACCACACCACTCACAGCGGAGGGGATGTTTCCAGCGCCCTTGAAGAATTTTGTTCGCTCTATGAGGATAAAAATAAAAAACACGATAAAATGGTAAGGCCGTTTCTTACGCGGTATGCTTCACTCGGGACAACGGATTCGATCCTCCAGATAGATTTGCTGAGATCGAACGGGAAGCTGGTCGCTGGGACGCTCCATTTGAAATACGGGAACACTTTGTCGATGTATCTGATGGTGGTCGACAAGGAGTATCATCCTCAGGTCAGCGTCGGCAATCTTCTGGTCGGTATGTGCCTGAGCAATGCGATCGATAACGGTTATGCCGTCTACGACTTCCTGAAAGGACCCGAACCCTACAAATTTCACTGGGCTGACGGAGGGAGGAGCTCGGTCAATCTCTGTTACTATCAAAAGAATGTTGCGCCAATTCTCCTTGCCGCAGTGAAGTTCCTGAAGTACACTGGAAAGATCATTCTCCGATAGGGGAAAATGCCCGATCACGAAAATTGAATTCCCCTTTCCCCCTTTGACGGAAGATGAAGCATATGACAATTCGCCTGTACAGAGAAGATGACAGGGCAAAATGGGACTCCTACGTCATGAACACCAGGAATGCCGTGTGTTACCATCTGGCGGGCTGGAAAGACGTAATCGAAAAAAGCTTCAGTCAAACGGCTTGGTACATGCTATCGGAAGATGACGATTGCCGAATAAACGGCATCCTTCCTCTTATACAGTTGAAGAGCGCCTTCTTCGGCAATTTCATGGTATCACTTCCCTATTTCAACTATGGCGGTGTCTGCGCTGACACTGACGAAATCCGCGATCAGCTGATCCGGAGCGCTGTCAGCTGTGCGAGAGAAAACGGAGCAGAACATATTGAACTACGCCACGTCCGTAGTATGGACAGTGAGTGGCAGGTGAAAACATCCAAGGTCTCCATGAGACTGACCCTGCCGCAAAACCCGGATGAACTGTGGAAATCCTTCCCGACAAAGCTGCGAACCCGTGTTCGAGGACCCATGAAGAAAGGGATGCATGTCACGCTGGGCAAGGAGGAAAGTCTTAATGATTTTTACTCGGTTTTTTCGGTGAACATGAGGGACCTTGGAACCCCCGTGTATTCGAAGGAGTTCTTCAGTCATATCTTGAGGACATTTTCAGATTCAACATGGATCTGCACCGTGTATATGGAAAACAAAAAGCCTGTGGCATCCGGTTTCCTCGTGGGATTCAAAGATACGCTGGAGATCCCCTGGGCGTCTTCCCTTCGGCAATACAATTACCAGAGTCCCAATATGCTCCTTTATTGGAGCGTGCTCAAATTCGCATGCGAACAGGGCTACCATTTTTTTGATTTTGGCCGCTCCACCCCGGGGGAGGGCACGTATCAGTTCAAGGAACAGTGGGGGGCAACGCCCGTCCAGCTGTTCTGGCATTATTGGCTGAAAAACGACGGACCGCTGCCAGAGCTAAACCCCAAGAACACCAAATACCGGCTTGCCATCGAGATCTGGAAAAAACTGCCCGTGGGCTTGACAAAATTGATAGGGCCGGCTATTGTCAAAAACCTGCCTTAAATAAAGAAGAGGAAGACATGAAGAGGCAAATGCCCGGTATAAGGGGAGCATGAAAAACCATAATAAAGAATCCTTTCGCACCTTATGAAAATTCGACGAACCATACCACCGGCCGCGGCGCCTTTGAAACCCGGCGACATTATCCATGGATTTGAGGGCCTGCTGAGTCCCCGCAAGTGGCGAAACAAGATGGAAAGAGAATTGAAGGATTACTTTCAGGTGAAGCACGTTTTTCTGGTTTCATCAGGGAAGGCGGCGCTTACGATAATCCTTCAAGCCTTGAAATCTTTGTCGCCAAGCAAAAAACAGGTATTAATACCGGCTTATACCTGCTTTTCCGTTCCATCCGCGATCGTAAAATCCGGGCTGCAAGTCGCTCTGTGCGATATTGATATGGATACGTATGACTATAACTACGAGCTCCTTGACGATGCTGTGAATCCGGACACTCTATGCGTCGTTTCCGGCAATCTGTTCAGTATCCCGTCCGATACGGAAAGGATCGTCGACATATGCAAAGGTAATGGTGCCTATGTCGTCGAGGATGCAGCCCAGGCGATGGGCTGCAGATACAAGGACAGGCTGATCGGGACGGTCGCGGACGTTGGATTCTTTAGCTTAGGTCGAGGGAAAAACATAACATGTGGCTCCGGCGGCATTATCGTTACAAATTCAGAGGCTATCGCCGCCGCGATCGATACCTTATATATTCAGCTGGCTGAACCACGATTTCTAGAAAATGTCAGGGAATTTTTGCAAACAATACTCTTGGCCCTGTTTATTCGTCCATCGCTTTACTGGTTTCCTGCAGGCCTTCCGTTCCTTAAGCTCGGCGAAACCTTTTTTTACCGGGATTTTCCTGTGAAGCGTCTTTCAGGCATGAAGGCAGGTATGCTCTGGAACTGGAGACGAAAACTGGAAGAATATAATCAAAAGCGCAGAGAAAACGCCGAATATTACTGCGGCGCCCTTCAACCGGAATCACGATCGGGAATGATTGTTCCTGCATCGTCATTACGACTTCCCGTCATGGCGATAAGCCGGACGGTGAGGGACACTATTATTGCCCGCTCATCGAAACAAGGATTGGGAATCAGCCGGATGTATCCTACGCCTATTAACATGGTAGAAGAAATTAAAAGCAATTTTCTGGGAAAGGAATATCCTGCTGCTCGGGAGCTGTCGGAACGATTGTTCACGGTTCCAGTTCATCCATTGCTGAGCAAGAAGGAGAGAAAGAAAATCTGCGAACTGCTAAGCGGACTTAATGAGTCAGCAGAATGTTTCTGCGGAAGAAGTCGTCAGCTTGCGATGGGGGCTTCAAAAACAAGTTAAACAAAGGAGTCTTGCCATGGGTAAAAAAAGCACTATCGTGAAACTTCTATTGTTCGCTAGCTCTCTTGTAATGCCACTAATTGCCTGTGAAGGAGGAAACATGTCTCACGCAACGGTCTCTCTCGCCACGATCAAAAACGTTCCCGATTCGGCGTGGCGGAAGCTCGATGAAAAAAAGATCTATTTCGGCCATCAATCAGTGGGTCAAAACATTATTGAAGGATTGGAACTCATAAAAAAGGATAACCCTCAGATAAAAATTAAGATCGTCGCGATTAGCGATGCCTCCGGGTTGAGCGGACCCATGTTCGCCCATTCCAATCTGGGTGAGAATGAAGATCCTGAATCGAAAATGCAGGCCTTTTCCGCTTTCATGGAAAAAGGGATTGGGAACAGCGCAGATATCGCGTTCTTCAAGTTCTGCTATGTCGATATCACGGCAAAGAGCGACGTCGAGAAAATATTCTCTGAATATAAAAATGCAATGACGAACTTGAAGAAGAAGTATCCTCGGATGGTCTTCATACACACAACAGTCCCGCTTACCGTATCACAAACAACGCTCAAGACACTTGTCAAGAGAGTGCTGGGAAAACAGGACAACAACATCAAACGGAATCGGCTCAATGAGATGCTGCGACAAGAATACGCAGGAAAAGAGCCCCTTTTCGATATCGCAAAGGTCGAGTCCACCTACCCCGACGGGAGCCGTTCTTCGTTTGAAAAAGGGGTCGCCACGTATTATTCGCTGGTACCTGAATATACCGACGATGGCGGCCATCTTAATGAGCGGGGACAGCGGGCTGTGGCGCAAGAGTTGCTGACACTTCTCGCGCAACTCGTACAGGAATGAGCAGCGAATGCCGCAATGGCAAGATGTGCGCAGAAATGTTGTTGGCACGGTTGTGAATCAGAGAGAATTGCTATCCGACTATGAATTCACCAATTAAATTATTGAGACGCATAATCGGACCGGGATTACATAAACTGTCTCACTTATCCGGCGTATCGCGTTATAAAGCGCGGAGAAGATGGGCTGCTCGGGTATTGATGTTCCACGGAATTGGGGGGCCGGACTGTCCAGCGGATATATTTGAATCGCAAATGCAGTATCTCAAGGAAAATTTTGTCGTCGTACCCTTAAGCAAAGCCGTAGAAATGTCTCATGAATCAAATGATAGATTCAGGTCGGAAGTCGTTCTTACTTTTGACGACGGACTGCGCAATAATTATACAACTGCATACCCGATCCTTTTACGACTGGGATTGCCTGCCACATTCTTCGTATGTCCAGGCCTGATTGAATCACAAAAATGGCAATGGCCTTATGAAGTAGAACAGAGACTCTTATCATGCAATAAAAGTGATCTAGATATAATTTGCAGACAGCATGGAGTCGACATACGGGGATTAGCGAGCAATAATGGAAGGGTCGTTGCAGTGGAAAAGATAATTGAGCACATGAAAACAATGCGCACTGAAGACCGAAAGAATATGGAAAAAGCCATAAATTCAAGGACACAGAACTTCCAGTCGACGCCCCATCAGGATAACATGTTTGCTACCATGAACTGGGATGAACTCAGCTCGCTGTCGCCGGATTTAATAACCATTGGGTCTCATACCGTAAACCATCCGATTTTGACGAAATTAACGCATGAAGAAATGCATTACGAAATTCGGGAAAGCAGGCAATGGTTGGAGCGACGCCTGAATAAACCCGTTGAATTTTTTTGCTATCCAAATGGTGATTATGATGAATCAATAACAAGTATCGTCGCAGAAAATTATAAAGCAGCGGTAACCACTAGCCAGGGATTTTTTGAGACAGGAGATGACATCTATCAGATCAAGCGAATTCCTGTGCCGGATAGGTTGCCCTTGCTTGCATGGCGCATGTTTCGCCCTTGAGTAGTAAAATCAGCGCTCGAAAAGGAAAACCGCATTGTTCGAGAAGGTAAGAAGTCTCATAAAAAAAAGCATCGATGATCCAACTTTCTTTATCTTCACATTGATGGGTCTTATACGAGGGACAAGTTATTTCATTTTTTATAATTATGTAAAACGCAATATAAAAATAGGATTTCCCTTTCTCGCGAATGCGAAGGTAAGGATCATAGGACCCGGGACGGTTTCCATAGGTAAAGGCTGCATAGTTCTTAAAAATCAATTTAAGGGATTGACTATAATCACTTTTTCAAGAAACGCCAAAGTCATTATTGGAGATAAATGTGCGTTGGGAGGCACGACCATACGCAGTTTCGGCATCGTGAAGATCGGGAATAAGGCAATGACAGCGATTTCGCTGATACAAGACTCTTTCTATATGAATTGTGACAAAATTGGTGAGGAAATCAAACGACGCATTCCTCCGTCCAAAAACATCTCCTTAGGAACCAATGTCTGGCTCGGGGAAGGCAGTTTCGTCATGAATGGCAGTGAAATCGGGGACGATTCCGTGCTATCTTCAGGATCGTGGTGCTATGACGCCTCATACCATGATTATGTTCTCATCATGGGAAATCCGGCGCGCAGCGTGATGCCGATTGATAAGCTATTGCGATTAAAAGGAGAGATATGAGGGAGTTCCTTGCCCGCATGCGGGGTTCGATTTTCATTTTCACGTGCAAAATAGCGAGAAAGAACGTAAAAATAGCGCGGGGATTGAGAATATACAAGAAATTGAAAGTTACCGGAAAGGGGAGCATTGAGATCGGGGAAAATTGTAGGGTTTGCGGTATAAAGGGAGACTCGAGCCAATATGTGTGTCTTGAGACTCTCAGTCCTACGGCTGTCATGCGTATCGGAAATAACGTATCTTTATACGCAGCAAGAATAGCTGCAAAGTATCAGATCGTCATCGGTGATGATGTCTTAATTGAGGAAGCGGGCATCATGGATACGGATTTTCATTCAATTGCAAGGGATCGTGGAATCCCGCTAAGTGAAAAGGGAGATAAGTGCCGAGTCGTGGTCGGGAATCGAGTGTGCATTGGTGCCCGCAGCTCTATCCTGAAAGGAACGACAATAGGAGACGATGTCATCGTAGCTCCTGGTTCAATCGTAACCATGTCTGTAAAGTCAGGATACATGGTTGCCGGAAACCCGGCAAAAGCATTAGCACATGAATAAAACCATGCCCGGCCGAGCTTCCTTGGAGTAGCACGAGCGAATGCAATTCAGGATTTTAAAATGAACTGCGTGGATATTTTCTCCTGTGAGTACAATTCATCATTTGGCAGGATTATAAAATCAGGGAAGTGGCTGGATTAAGAAATAACGGATCTCATTATGACTGATACAACCGGCGAAAATTTTCATTGGCAATATTCAAATGAATATATAGTGGCTTCATTGACTCAGCAAATCAAGGATAATATTGCAAAATATTATTCTGATCTGGCCGATCAAAATGTAACCGTGACGGGAAAGCCGTGGGGGGGACAGGAGACTGCAAGAACATTCAGACTTGAAATCCGAACGACAGACGGTTCCATCCAGCACATAATTTTCGTCAAGTTATGTCCGATATTCCCTTCAATGAATCCTGCTTTAATGGAATATGAAACGCTTCAATTGCTGTATGATAAAATGCCATTGGTCCAGGACGGCTGCTATGTTTCTCGCCCTCTTGATTATTTTCCCGCGTTGAATGCATATGCAATGGAGTCCGTTGGTACAAAAAATCTTAAACCCTACCTCCTGAAAAACAATTCACGGCTTCGAAATGATAATGCAGTGTCCGGTCTCTTCTCAATTATATCGGGTTCCGCAAGGTGGCTGAAAGCATTTCATGACATTACCAGTTCAAAAAAGGTCGTCAAATTTGAACACAAGTCCATAATCGACAGCATTAACGAAGATTTTGACTATCATGCCTTAAGAAATTTCAACTTCCAAAAAGAGACGATCCATCGATTAGATCATTTGATGGAAGAACTCGCATCACTCGATAATAAGTATGACCTGCCTTGTGCCAAATGGCACTGGGATTTTACCCCGGGACATATTTATCTGGACAATGATAGAGTAAGTGTAATTGATATTTTGGGAATTGATGATACGCCGATTTATGAAGATATCGGACGTTTTCTCGCATCTATGACGGCCATCAATAACCTTCCTTTTTACCCGTTTTATGATTATCGAAGAGCTGGAGGATCGTTGTGTGATAGGTTCGTTGAATCCTATGCAGCGGACATAGAATATGATAGAGAACAGTTTCGATTTTTCACAAATATCTATAAATTAAAATACCTCATTATATGGTTTTTTTCACAGCATATGAGGGTAAGCAATAAAATAAACCCGGTAATTGGCAATGCCTTTGCCAACCTGAGACTCGTTACATTTTATGAAAAACCGATCTTACACACCATGGGTAAAATTTATGAGAGGTTATAATGGGCAGTTAGTATTCTCTATAAGCCATGTTTTTTAAAGCTCTTCTTATCTCAATATTCTCAGATGTCTGCAAGATCCAATCACTATTTCCATTTCTTGCAGCATTCATGTTTCAAAAAGTCATGGTGTTGATTCCTGTCATTGGGCTATTCACGGCACCGCAGCTCGTAAGCAACATAACGAAGAGTTTAAGTTCACCTCGTGGAAAGGTTTTGATTTTATTAGTCGCATGGATGGTGCTCTCCGTTCCTTTTTCCATATATCCAGGCCAAAGTTTTCGGTTTTTAACAGGAAACCTGTGGAAACTCCTGGTTACCTTTTGTATAATAATCGCCTATGGGTTCTCGAAAGAATCTCTCGATAAGATGATATGGTCTGTCATCCTGGCTGTCGCAATCTTTGCGATCATGGCTTTTATCAATCACAGTATTGGCAGATTTTCATTAGTAGCAGAATATGACCCCAACGAAAATGCACTTATGTTTGTATTGGCTTTTCCCTTTATCTTTTGGAAGTTAATGGATTCGCAAGGGGTAAAGAAAATTTTAATGGCAAGCCTGTTTTGTCTTGTTATCATAGGAATAATAGAGACGAAATCAAGAGGTGGGTTTATAGGGTTAATAGCCGTTGTCGGAGTATGTATATATCAATTCAGACGTTATAGAAAAATAAGCATCATTAAGGTTGCATTAATCGCCTTGTTAATCCTTGGTATCTTTTATTTCAAGGGAGGCAGTGAATATGGTGCAAGAATAGCATCGATATTTGATCCGGCCAGTGACTACAATTATTCAGAAGAAGGCGGAAGATTAACAATCTGGAAGCAAGGCTTAACCATGATGGTCAGTAATCCCGTGCTTGGAATCGGCGTTGACGCGTTTGTCGCCGGTCTCGGGATGCTATTTAGGCGTGAAGAAGGGCCATGGCAAACTGCCCACAATTCATTCCTCCAGGTGGGAGCCGAACTTGGCTTCCCCGGGCTCATTATGTATTGCTTCATGATTTTCAGCTGTATGAGAAATCTGCGAAAAGCGGCTGCGGTTCAAGTTGCTTCGAAAGAGAAATTGAACATTATTACTACTACTGCATATTCATTGAACGGCTCTTGGATAGGGTTCCTTGTAAGCGGCTCATTTCTTTCCGCAGCGTATAGTAACCTGTTCTTTATCCTTCTTAGTTTTTCATTCGCATTCCTTAATTTTGCGATGTCTCCTGCGCAAAGTAAAGAGGGCGAGGAAGCACTACCATCCAGCCAAAGTGCTGCAAACGATGTCCCTCGCGTGGGCCTGACGCCATCTCGACCAAGACGATATGATAGAAATCGCAGGGCGCGTTATCGCTGAAGTCATTATGGGCCGCGGCGTTTTGACGAGTCAGAAGAATAAAAGAAGAATGTTTTGTAGCTATTTCTTTCAGCGTAGGATTATGTTCGAAAATGAACTTTAGAACCATCAATACTATAACGCGTTCCTTAAAACCCCTGGTAAGAGTTATAAAGAGGGAATTCTTTCCGCACACTGGTCAAAGAGTAATATTAATGTACCATGGGATTTCCAAGCGGCCTGACTTCAATTGTATTACCGCGGATCAATTTAAAGCACAGCTCGCCTGGTTAAAAAAAAAGTATTCCGTAGTGCCTCTCTCTGTTCTCGTGGATCATATTATGTCACCGTTACCGATGAATGCAGCGGACCTGGCATCCATAACTTTCGATGACTGTTACGTTAATTTTGCAGAGTTGGCGCTACCAATCCTGCAGGAATTTAAATTGCATGCCACAGCGTTTGTTCCAACTGGAAAAGTGGGGTATTATAACGACTGGGATAAAGGGATGAGCGGGTTCCGTAAAATGGAAATCATGTCGTATAAGGTGCTTCGGCAATTACCAGAAGAATTCGTCGAAATTGGCTCACACGGGATCACTCACATGCCCTTAGACCGGCTACCATACGTCGAAATTGAGAAAGAAATGGTCCAATCACGGGTTGAAATCGAGCAAAATATCGGAAAGCCCGTTCAATTCTTTGCTTATCCGTTTGGTGTATTTCCCTTTAAGCATAGGCTTAGACTTCATGATGGGGAAAATCGTTTTTTAGGTGGTTATAAAGCTGCATGTACCACGTGGTGGGGAAGGTTTAACGCGATGAGTGACATCCATATGCTTCGCAGAGTTGGAATCTGGGATTCCGATTGCTTTGATGATTTTAAGGATAAATTAGACGGCTATTATGATTGGCTGGAGAAGAAAGAAATGGTCGGCAGACGTTTTAAAATCATCAAAAATTCCCTGTAGCTCAATGAAGATTACAATGAAAATATCGATGATGAACCGTTCGTAATAGATAGTTTCCTAGACCTGTTTTCTGATCCGCGAATAAACCTTCGGGCGTTCACTATGGATTATCTTGATTGCTTAAAAATTGTTGTGGGCATCCTTTTTATTTACTTGACGTCAAGTGTCGTTTATCATCTTGCCTTGGCATCGGCTTTTTTTATAAAAAAAGAGCCAAAACAAGCAGCTTCCCAGCGTAGGAAGAAATTCGCCATTATCGTCCCGGCGCATAACGAAGAGCTTCTCATTTCAAAATTGTGTGAGAATGTTTCAAATATAAACTATCCACTCGACATGCGGGAGACATTTGTTATAGCAGACAATTGCGATGACAGAACGGCTGACATAAGCAGAGCCCACCCTGTGACGGTATTGTGCCGTTTTGACAAGGTAAATATTGGAAAAGGATACGCACTCAAATGGGCATTTGAAAATATCGGGCTGGAGAATTTTGATGCAGTTCTGGTGATCGATGCGGATACAGAGGTCGACCCATCGATACTCGAAGAGCTCAATGTAATGATCAGCAACGGCTCTCAGGCCATTCAGTGTTATGAGACGATGTCGAATCGAGGCGAGAGCTGGTTCACGCAGCTTATCTTTATTTCGCGTACTATCAATAACCTGCTCTATCATTATGCAAAATATAAAATTGGCCTTTCTTCTTATTTAATGGGCGTAGGCATGTGCTTCAGAACGAGTCTGCTTAAGGAAATACCATGGACGGCTTATACATTATCTGAAGATTGGGAATATACTGCCCGGTTAATTGAGCGGGAGATAAAGATAGACTTTGCCGTACGGGCAAAGGTGTTTCCGCAGGAATCCAGATCTCTACAACAGGCAACAAACCAGCGGTTGCGATGGTCCAAAGGAAGGTTTTATGTAATAAAAAATCTCGGGCTGAAACTGTTTGCTCGTGGTTTGCGTACGAAGAACTGGGTCATGATGGATGCATCGATGTCCTTGCTGTTCCCGAATTGGTCATTGCAAATTAATCTCATACTGATAGCTCTTTTTACGAGCCTAATGCTTCCCTCATCTGCTTTTAAAACCGGAGCAATTACTCTCAGCCTCGGTCTGCTTGGCGCACAGGGCCTTGTCCTTTTCATCGGGATGCTGCTAGCGGGTGATTTTTGGCGGGTATTTAGGGCAATTCTTGTTGCTCCGCTTTTCCTGGTCTGGAAATTCATTATCGATTTTGTGAGCATGACTGGCATTTACCGCGGCAAGAAGTGGATACGGACTGAACGGCATATTCCGGATGAAGAGTCAAGAAATGTTTAGCATATAAAATGTGTGTGGCAAGAACTACAATGACAGAAAGAGAGAAATGAAACATGAAAATCGGCATTATAGGCTGCGGTCTGAATTCGGACTACCATATTAACTTTGCACGGTCATATCCCGGCCTCGAGATCGCAGGCATTGTCGACAGAGACGAAAAGAAGGCGAAGGACTGTGCTCAAAGATACAACATCCCGGGCATATTTTCTAGCATAAAGGACTTGGTCGAGCAATCAAAACCAGACGTCCTCCATATCGTGACCCCTCCTAAAACGCACTTCTCATTAGTCAAAGAAGCAATTGCATTGAAATGTCACGTCTTAGTTGAAAAACCACTAGCGCTCAATCTGCAGGAGGCAAAAGAGCTGTATGATCTCGCGGAACGGAATAACGTAAAACTGTGCACGATGCATAATCATTTCTACGACCCCTGCATGGCTGGCGTTCATGAACGCGTTAAACAGGGGGACTTCGGCAAGATTATCAATGTCGAGAGCTATTACGGTCTTAATACACAGATTCCCGCGTTCCGAGAGTATCCTGTCCCGAACGTGCTGCCGTGGCTCTACGATCTGCCAGGCGGCGTCTATCATGATTTCATGGCCCATCCGCTCTATGTGATGCTCGATTACACAGGGAAACCACGTGAAATCAAGGTGATGCACAGAACATGCGGAACGCTCCCCCATGGAATCCCCGACGAGCTCAGAATCCTGATCAATGGTGAAAAAGCCTTTGGAACGCTGACCTTTTCCTTTGCGGCAAAACCCCATCTCCATTTCGTCAGGATCTACGGTACCAGCATGATGGCTGAAGTGGACTTTAATACGATGACGAATGTCATGCATCCCGTGAGCTCACTTCCCAAAGCCGCACAGAAAGCAACCTACAACCTTTCTGAAAGCTGGCAGCTTTTCAAATCAACAACAGCCAATGTTATTAATTTTGTTCGTGGTAAACTGAAACCCTATCAGGGGATGAAGATCCTTATTCACCGGTTTTACGATTACATCCAGGGGAAGGGAGAAATTCCCGTAACACGGGAGCAGGCCCTTCTGGTCATGGAGACGATGGATGAAATATGGAGACAAGTGCCTCCCAAACCGTTAAACTTCGCACCGATCATTCCGCAAGCAGCATATGCTGTCAAACAGAAAGAAAAGGTCCTGGTAACAGGAGGAACAGGGTTTCTGGGGAATTGGCTGGTCCGGCGACTGATTACCGAGGGCTATCCTGTGCGGGTGCTGGCAAGAAAGTTGTCAAAGATCGACCACCTGAAGGCCATGGGTGTCGAGATCTTTTTTGGTGATGTAGCGGACCTCGAATCTTTGACGGCTGCGTTTCAGGGCATTGACCTGGTACTGCACGCAGCCGCTGATACGGCGGGCAATGCAAAGGCTGGAGAATTAAGCACCATCCAGGGGACGAAAAACATCATAGACCTCAGCCGACGGTTCGCGGTAAGGAAACTAGTGTACGTAAGCTCCTGCAGCGTCTATGGCGTCGCCGATTACAAGGAAGGGGACATCGTGACCGAGGAGTCATCTCTTGAGCGCTTTCCCGAACGAAGGGGACATTATTCCCTGGCCAAGCTCAAGGCCGAGCAGATCGTTACCGAGGCCATGGCGGACAAGATGCCGCCGATCGTGTGCCTCCGGCCGGGAACGTATTTCGGTCCCGGCGGAGACATCTTCACGCCCATGATGGGTCTCTCCGCCGGCCATAAAATGTTTGCCATAATCGGAAGGGGAGACTTCATTTTGCCGCTTGTCAGCATCGATAACCTCGTGGATGCGATCATCGCGGTCATGCGGAAAGACGAGAGCAATGGGCGAATTTATAATGTCGTGGACAGCGATCTCCCGTCCAAAAGACAATATGTCGAATCATTGCTGAAAAAGCTGTATCCCGGGGCAAAATACCTCTACCTGCCGTACACAGTGTTTTACGGGATCGTCTATCTCCAGGAAATCATGATCGGGATGCTGAAGAGGAGTCCCTTCCTGACAAGGTATCGTCTCGTGTCCTCGCAGAAGAAGATTTCCTACGATTCATCTAGAATCCGGAATGAACTGAAATGGACACCCCCCTCCACCATGCAGAATACATACGAAAAAGTCATTGCCTATGAGCGCAACAAAGCTGCGGTCTAGAATTGAAGGGATACTATGTGCGGAATTTTCGGCGTAGCATCTGACAACGTGAAAGGCTTTCCCCTGGAGCAGGCGACGAATACGCTTTTTCACCGGGGGCCTGATGAGGGCGGAACGTACTGTGATGACCACGCCGGATTGGGCCATCGGCGGCTCAGCATCATCGACCTTTCGTCGGGGCAACAGCCCATGTTCAATGAAGATCGTTCGCAGTGCATAGTTTTCAATGGAGAGATTTACAATTTTCTGCAACTCCGGGACGAACTGATCGGGAAAGGCCATGTTTTCGCGACAAAGAGCGACACTGAGACCATTCTCCATGCTTATGAGGAGTGGGGCGAACGCAGCGTTGAGCGGTTTCGCGGAATGTTTGCTTTTGCCATCTGGGATATCAGGAAAAAAAAGCTGTTCCTTGCGCGGGATAGGTTCGGCATCAAGCCGCTTTTTTATGCCGTGCGGAACGGGCGCATATATTTTGCCTCCGAGATGAAGGCGATCCTTGTAAGTCAGGAAATCGCGAGGGACATGGACGAGACGGCGCTCGCCTGCTATTTCACGCTGTCTTACATCCCGGCGCCGCTGACCATTTTCAAGGGCATCCGGAAGCTTTTGCCTGGGCATTCCTTGACCTGGCAGAACGGCGAGCCAACGATTCGCAAATACTGGGACCTTTCCGTAGTCCCTGACAGGGGCAAAACAGAACAACATTTCATCGACGGGTTCATGGACCTGTTTAAGGATTCAGTACAGGCCCACCTTGTCAGTGACGTGCCTCTAGGTGCTTTTCTCAGCGGCGGCATCGATTCAAGTGCCGTGGTTGCCGTGATGAGCGCAAATGGCTCCGGCAAGGTCAATACGTTCTCCATAGGTTTCGGCGGGGATACTGGTGGCTATCTTGACGAGCGTTCCTATGCCCGCATGGTCGCGGAGCGATATGCGACCAACCACCACGAATATGAAGTTTTGCCTGAACCGCAGGGAATTGTTGAAAAGATAGTCCGTTCATTTGATGAGCCCTTCGCGGATGATTCCGCTATTCCCTCTTATTATGTTTGTAAGATCGCGAGAGAAAACGTCACCGTGGCCCTGTCCGGTCTTGGCGGTGATGAGGCCTTTGCAGGCTACGAACGGTATCTTGGGTTCAGGCTCCGCAGTCTGTATAATCAATTACCGCGCTTCGTACGTCAAAATGTTATTCGCAAGTTGGTTGAAGGACTACCAGAGCGGTCCGACGGCCACTACACGATCAATCATATGAAACGGTTCGTACGGTCAAGCGCTTTTTCTGCTGATACGGCGTACTTCGGCTATATCTCCCGGCTCAATACATCCCTGCAGAATACATTGTTCGCTGATGCCGGACGATTCGCTAAGGACCATGAATTTTGCAGAGAGCTGGTCCTCGGCTATTTCAACTCACCCAATGTCCACGATACTCAGGACTCACTGAACAGAGTCCTTTATTGCGACATCAAAACATATCTGCCTGATGATATTCTTACGGTAACGGACAGGATGAGCATGTATCATGCCTTGGAAGTCAGGGTCCCCTACGTCGACCATAAGGTATTGGAATTTTGCGCTACGATTCCGCCTGAAATGAAATTGAAGTGGTTCAAGAAAAAATATCTTCTAAAGAAAGCGACAGCACCGTTATTGCCGAAAGAAGTTATCAATCACCGGAAACAGGGTTTTGTCGGGCCGATGACGCGCTGGCTTCAAACAGACTTAAAGCCATACGTACTCGAAACACTTGATGAGAAGAATCTGAGGAAGCATGGTCTCTTTAATGCTCAAACAATTAAACGGATCGTTGATGAACATTTGTCAGGAAAAGAAATACATGATTCGCTCATCTGGTCTTTGGTGATCTTTCAGAAATGGTTCGATATGTACTGTGGGAGGTAAAAGCCCGATTTCCAGTGCCTTGATTTTATTAAGAAACTATAATGAGAGGGGTGCTTTAGCGATAAATAAAAAACGTTTTATGTTAAAAGGACGAATGGCACATGGCCAATGACATAGGGGGAAAAACACGATCGAGCATGTATTGGAATTTATCTTTTAAAATTCCGTACGAAGTATTCCGCTTTGGCGTGTCTATTGTTGTAGCGAGGCTATTGGACCCAAAAGATTTCGGGATCGTGTCGATCGCAACAATGATCATATTTTATTCCAATACGTTGACTAATCTGGGATTCAAAAGTGCTTTGGTTCAGCGGAAAGAAATCACTGGCGACCACGTCAGTTCCGTCTTTACAGCGGATTTGACGATTTCCATTTTTATGGCATGCTTGTTTTATTTCCTGGCGCCGGCAATCGCAACGTTCTTTCATTCACCAGAGAGCATTGCAGTGATCCGGGTGATGTCGCTTACCTTTGTTATAACTACCTTTTATGACCTGCCGTATACTCTTTTTCGCAGAGAACTCAATTTCAAGGTCATTACACTTGTTGATACTGCCAAAGAACTGTGCATGTCCATTATTACGGTGACCCTTGCCATTCTTGGCTTTAAATACTGGTCGATCGTATGGGGACAATTGGTCCCGCTTACACTTGCCGCCATATTTTTGATCATAAAGGCCGAGAAGAAACCGAGAATATTGTACAAGTACGGGGCAATGAAGGATCTGTTCAATTACGGTGTCTGGAGTTTTGTCCGGTCACAACTTTCCTTCTTCAGCAGCCGCATGGATCGATTGATCGTGGGGAGGTATTTGGGCACGACGATCCTCGGCATTTATGATAAAGCCAAAAGTCTCAGCCAGATGCCGACCGAGAGCATTTCTTCAAATATCAATAATGTTCTTTATTCTTCATTTAGCAGGATCCAGGATAAAAAAGATGAACTAGTAAATATGCTTAAGAAAAGCATCGTCGTTACGTCGGTAATCAATTTCCCCATTTTTATCGGGTTGTATTCGATAGCGCATCACTTCGTCCCAGTTGTGTTGGGTGAAAAATGGAATGCTATGATCGTCCCTCTGCAGATCATGTGTATCAGCGGATTATTTGCGTCGTTTTCCGGCTTGTTATTGACCGCGGCGGTGAACGTCGGCAATTATAAAAAATACACGATCCGAATAATGATGGCGACAGGTCTGCTCTTTGTGCTCTGGCTCGTCTTAGTAAAATGGGGGATCGTTGCGGTTTCTCTCGGGGCAGTCATCTATTCCCTGCTGACATTCGCTGTGGGCATAGGCATCGTCCGAGAGAAAATTCCCCTTTCTTGGCGAGAATTTGCAAACTGTGTCGTCCCAGCGCTCATCGGCTGTTGCGTCATGCTGTTATGCGTGAAGTTGATATACGCTCTGTTCATCGTACGGTATACGCTGGTGAATCTTGTCGCAGTTGTTACGGTGGGTGCTGCAGCCTATGCGGGTGTCATGCTGAAGATTCCCAGTAACACACTGGAAAGTCTGCGATTTTCAATCAAGCGCGATTTGAATACCGCGTGGACAAAATTTAAGTATACCTGCAAGTCATCGCTGTCTCTGCGCTAGGGATGCCGCCTAACATGAAAAAGATTTTATTTATCGAATCAAATAGGGACGGAACGGTTGGAGGTTCATATTACAGCCTGTTGAGTCTGATGCAGGGACTGAACAAATCCAAATACGAATTACACGTCATGTTCTGCCAGGATAATATGCTAATATCCGAATTCAAGAAAGTGACGCCACATGTATATATAAATAATTTCGGCCCTTCGCAGAGCATCCCAGTCAAAACGGCAGGAGACGTGATAAAATGGCCCTATCGCGTCGTGGACAAATTACTGCTGAAACAATTCAAGCTGAAGAGAATTATAAACGAAATAAAGCCCGACCTTGTCCATTTAAACAATGGGTATGCCTGCATGCACGAGTGGATGCTGGCATGCTCCTTAGCCGGCATAAAAGTACTGGCGCATGACCGAGGGACCGAATATCCGTGCAACACGCAGACGAAATTATTTGTTCGTTTGCTTGACGCGATAATATGTGTCAGCGACAGCTTCAAGGACAATGTCGTGCGGCAGCGCCTGAGGCCGAAAAGAATAAGGAGAGTCTATAATGGAATCAGCATTGATTCCTTCCAGAACACGGACCCGTCAGAAAGCGACAGGATAAAAAAGGAGTTTGGTGTCATGGACGGGCAACCCTTGGTCGGCATTGTCGGCAATATCATACGATGGAAAGGACAGCTCGTAGTCCTGCAGGCCATCAAGGAAGTAAAAAAAACGGTTCCCGATATCAAATGCCTGATCATGGGGAAAGTCGCGCAGCGCTCGGAAGATTATAAGGAAGAACTTGACGCCTATGTTCGGAACAACGACCTCGGGAACAACATTATTTTCACGGGCTTCAGAACGGATGTCCCAACCATACTGAATGCATTACATATATTGATCCATGCATCCGTTGAGCCCGAGCCGTTCGGGAGAGTTGTCCTGGAGGGGATGGCGATGTGCAAGCCGGTAATTGCGACAAATTTTGGAGGTCCAACAGAAATTGTCCTCCAGTACGAAACTGGAGTGCTTGTCCCTCCGAATGATCCGGAGAAGATGGCAGACGCAATTAATTATTGCCTTTCGAACAAGGACAGAGCGCGTCAAATGGGCGAGCGCGGCCATCAGCGATTCGTCGAAATGTTCAGCAGCGATAAAATGGTTGAGGGAGTCGATAAGGTATATGATGATATCTTTCACGAAGCATCTTAACGTGTTATGACCAAGGTATCGGCGAAATCGCCCACTGATCGTCTCCAGCTTCTCGTAGAAGACCCAAGGAGATATAGCATGTACAATAAAACTTCACTGATAAAGGGCATTCTGTTCAGCATGGTTTTTGGGTGTATTCTTCTGTCATTCTCATCGGTATCGCAAGCCGGCACATACTTTGTTTCCCCCACCGGGAGCGCATTATGGACTGCTTGTACAACAACCGCTACCCCTTGTTCCGTCGCCACTGCAATGGCCAATGCGCAGGCCGGCGATCTGGTCTATTTCAGGGGTGGTACTTATGACTCGGGGAATTCGTGTGCCTCTTGTGATCGAGAGACGTTCGTGATGAAACCCGCATATTCAGGTACATCGGGAAACCCCATAACGTTTCAGGCATACCCCGGCGAGACCCCTGTGATTCAAGGGACAAATTGTGGGTGCCCCTCCTTCGGAACAAGCAATGTCGGCTGGATTGTGTGGGATGGATTCTCAGGAACGATCATCGATAACACTAGCAGTGAAAATAGATTCGTGATGTTTGTGGACTCTAATAACATAACAATTCGTAATTGTGATCTGAAAGGGGTCGTTAAGACAAACTACCATAATAATACCCTGATAGAATCGTTAAGGTCGTCATACGTCACGATAGAAAACAATAAATTGCACGATAACAATGGGGATCCCTCCGTCGTAGTCAATACAACGGCCATTCTTTTTTGGGACACCTCGTACGCGACGATAAGATACAACGATATTTACAACAACAGAATCGGAATATATGACAAACAGGATGGTATTGCCAATGAATACTACAACAATCATATCTGGGGAGGCGCCGGGACCCAGTCCTGTGCAAACGGCTTCCAGATAAAAAACCAGGAGACCACACCCACGGGCCATGATGATAAATTTTATTTCAATGTCGTTCGAAATTGCAGCATGGGCGTCTACAATGAAGACGGCGTGGCGGCTGACTTGCTGAATAATCTGAAAATTTATAATAATGTCTTTTACGGCGGGTCGAGTGGTTCAGCCGGCGTTCATCTGAGCGCCCAGGCTACAAACGCGTATGTATACAACAACATCATAGTGAATTACCAGATCGGGCTGCGGTACACATCAGGAGCGAACATGTCGACGAACCATTCTGATTACAATATCTTTTATCCATCGAGCACTATATGGAGCTTGGATTGGAGCACCACCACATACTCATCATTGCAGGCATGGCAACAAACGACGTTTGATACGCATTCGAGCGTAGTTAATCCGTTATTCGCAAAGCCGAACGGAGTCATGCCGACGGATTACAGACCAACCGCAGGTTCTCCGGCTTTTACCGGGGGCGCTGGAGGAACGTATCCGGCCTACCAAGGCGTCTATAGCTCTGATTCTGCAAACCCGGCAGTTGGCCTTAGTCCAGGGACTGCCCGTCCGGGTCCGCCGCGAAATTTGCGGTAGTTGATTGATGGTCTGCATTACCCAGGCGTTCTGTACCGCAGCCTGAAAAAAGCCAAGGTCCAATGCAGACAACGGTGCAGTCAAGTTGCAGTGTGCGGTCCCGTCGTATGGCGATGAATGGAAGAGCCCCGCTAGAGCGGGGCTCTTTCATCTTTGTCATAATGATGGCTTGGAAAGGGAGAGATCAAACGATGAGAACGACGCTCACAACGCTCCAAATCTTGGTATTCCTTCTTATTCTTCCGGTACACGGTCAAGGCGCTACGCTGTTCGAGGAAACATTTGAAGATCCAAACTTTGTATCACGCGGGTGGTACGATAATACCAATCTACAACTTTCTGCGGTCGAGCACATTCCCGGCAGTAACCACGCGGTGGAGTATCATTTTCTCCCAGGGGCACAAACGCCAGCCGTGTCGGGAGGGGCGATACGAAGAAAATTCGCAGAGACCGATTCAGTCTACATCAGTTACTATGTGAAACACAGTTCGAGCTGGGTCGGTTCGAACCAGTCGTATCATCCTCATGAATTCTTTCTCTTGACGAACCTTGATGACGATTACTGGGGCCCTTCCAGAAGTCATTTGACGACCTACGTCGAGGAGAATGCTGGCAAACTGGTTCTCGCAATGCAAGACGCCTTAAACATAAACGAATCAAAAATTGGAGTAGACCTGACAAACATTACAGAAAAACGCGCCGTGGCCGGCTGCAACGGTTATAGTCGCAGCGACGGTTCTGAACGCGAAGATTGTTATACTTCGGGAAATACTCACAGGAACGATAAAGTATGGAAATCGTCAAGTCTGTATTTTCAAGACAGTCAGGGGCCTTACTATAAAGGCGACTGGCATCATATTGAAGCCTTCTTTGCTCTCAATAGCATCGAACATGGGAAAGGCGTGGCTAACGGCATACTCCAATACTGGTATGACGGCGTTGAAGTTATAAATCACAATAACGTGCTTTTCCGCACCGGGCAATATCCGAAAATGAAATTCGATCAACTGCTGGTTGCCCCGTATATAGGCGACGGTTCACCTGTCGATCAAACCATGTGGATTGATGACCTAACTGTCGCGACGTCAAGACCAACCGGCACGGTACCGGACTATACCGTCCCATCTGCGCCCCAAAACATGCGCGCCCAATAGTTCACGAATTGTGAACATGACATTCTATTACTGAGGTAATTAGAGAGTATTTCATAATGCCTAAAGTTGCACATTTCATCGACAGTCATGATCCCGGCGGGGCAGAAACCATTGTTATCGAGATTTGCAGAAAAATCGATAAGAATGGCTATACGCCTGCGGTATTTCATTTCGGAAATGCCTGGCTCGAGGAAAAATGCGAGAAATATGGCATCCCTTCTTTATTTGTTCCAGGACACAGATTCTTCAAATCGAGCACAACCATTCCGCTTTTTAGCGTTGGTTTTGCCAGGTTCCTTAGATCCCAACATGTCGACATTTTACATTCCCACTTGTTCGGGGCCGTAACAGGAGCTTGCTTCGCCACGTACTTTGCCAGAATACCGCATATAGGGACTCTTCATGACATTTATACAATAGAGGAAAAAAAGAAAAGGATTAGATATATTAAATTGTCATCATTTTTAGGGACCAGGCTGGTTACGGTATCACACCAGATGAACAGATATTTATCGGATCTCGGACGCTTTCATGGCGGTACCCTTCAGACCATAGCCAATGGAGTAGACATGGAACGGTTCGATGTTTCGGCAAGCAGAGACCAGTATCCTGATCTTGACCTGAGCCCAGAGGACTTCGTATTCATCTGCGTCGGAAGACTGGAAAAAATCAAGGGTCATGATGTTCTCATGAAGGCATTCGGCAAAATGAAATCGATGCGCGGTGTGAAACTGCTCATTGTCGGTGACGGGCCAGTCCGGGAGGAAATCGAGAACCATGTCAGGGAACAAGGGCTGCAGCACATGGTCAGGATGCTGGGACACCGAAACGATATTCCCTATCTCTTAAACCTCAGCGACTGTTTTGTCCTTTCTTCACGCTCAGAGGGCCTTTCCTGCAGTATCATCGAGGCGATGGCCGCGGGACTACCGGTAATAGCGACCGATGTGGGGGGAAATAGTGAGCTTGTGACGGACGATGTTAACGGATATCTTGTCCCATCTGAAAACCCCGATGTTCTAAGTACACGAATACAGATCATGATACAGGATACCACAAAGAGACAGAATTTTGCAGAGATGTCATTGAATCGAGCACGAGAGCACTATTCGCTCGATAGCATGATGGAGAAATACTTGGATAATTATAATTTAATGATCGAAAACAGCAGAAAAAATATTAAACACTGATGCAAAAAGCAAGGACACTATAATCATTAAAATGAATGTTGGCAAGAAAATCGTCAAGAGCTTTGTCGGGATCTCTTTTGAGAAATTATTAAAAGCGGTACCCTCTTTTAATAATCTCAGGCTTATTTTTATGTATCACAGAGTCGTGGAAAAGCCCCCTGTCGGACTGCATGATCCAGCTCTGATTGTCACTTCACGTACCCTTGATATGCATATTAGTGAAATTTCAAAATATTTTCAAATCGTTCCGATTGACGACATTCTTGCGCCAACTGATGGGGGAAAACGATTATGTTCGATTACGTTTGATGACGGCTGGCATGATAATTACGATGCCGCTTTTGCGGTTCTCAAAAAATATCAAGTGCCCGCTACGATATTCATCCCCGTTAATTTGGTATCATCGCAACAGAACTTTTGGTTCCAAAATCTCTGGGATCTGGCATCACGGGTAGACCGAGATGGTACCAGTTCAGATTTTGTTGAGTATTTCAGGGGTCTCGTGCCTTCGTGGCGCAGACCGGGTATCAGTCTCGAGCAAATATATGAGTTAACGCATGAATTAAAAAGTAAGTCTGCGGAAAAGCTGGATGCACTTGTATTACAGGCATATGAGCGACTGGGAGTCACGCTACCTTCAACCAGATATATCATGAGCTGGGAGCAAATTCGTGAGATGAGTAAAGAGGGGATCACTTTCGGATCCCATGGTTTGCATCACTATATTCTCACACAACTGAATCATGATACTAAAAGCAAAGAAGTAGTAAATTCTTTCCACGCCTTGCAAAATGCCAAGGTTGCCATGACCCCTTTTTTTAGTTATCCTAACGGGAACTGGGATGAAGAAGCACTGTCCCTTGTCAGACAAGCAGGCTATCGAGGTGCGGTGACTACCAGCATCGGGTCCAACGGGTTGTCGACGAATCCCTATCTTCTTAAACGCATTGCAATTCATGAAGACATAAGTCATACAGCATCGTTACTGTGGTTTCGAATTTTTCAGGCAGTCATATCATAGCAAGTTTATTACGTGTTCATATCCGCCGCACCTTATGAAAATATTACACACTATAGATAGCACGGGGCTTTACGGCGCAGAAATCATGCTGTTGAATCTCATGGAAGAGCAACGACAGATGAACCTGTCTCCGATTCTTCTCAGCATTAACGATTTTGACAGCGGAAAAAGCGCAATCGAAGTAGAATCAATAAAAAGAGGATTTCAGACTATTAAGATTGCCATAAAGAAGGGTTTTAGTTTAAAAGGAGCCATGAACATAGCCCATGTTGCCCAAGAAAATCAGATCAGTTTGTTTCACAGCCATGGCTATAAAGTGAACATCTTGCTCGGTTGCCTCCCGAAATTCATCAGGAAAAGGCCCGTTGTGACAACGTTGCATGGATGGCTGGGAGTAAAACGATTTTCTCGGATGTGGTTTTATGAAACGGTTGATAGTTTGATCTTACATAGACTAGACGCGGTCGTCCAGGTCAGAACCTACAAAGGCGAAAGCAAGGAACTCGCATATAGAGGAACGCGAAACACTTATACCGTAAACAATGGAATTCCAGAACTGGTATTCGACCTGGCATCGATAGGTCATTCTGATCCAGTCGTGAACGACTTTTGCAAGGATGGTTTTATCATTGGAACCATTTGCCGTTTATCAGCAGAAAAAGGGCTCGATTATCTGATAGAATCAATGCGTTTATTGCTGTCGCATGAGGCAAATTATAAGGCAGTCATCATCGGCGAAGGACCACAAAAGAAAATTTTACAGTCAAAGATCGACAGCTATGGACTTGCACGGAAAGTGTTAATCGCCGGTTATCGGAATCAGGCGTTTAATTACCTTCCTTTGTTTGATGTATTTGTGCTGCCATCGCTCACCGAAGGTCTTCCCATTACCATTTTAGAGGCTATGCAGGCAAACACACCAATCGTTGCTACGCGGGTCGGGGGAATCCCTGATGTTTTAGGGAATGGTGCGTTCGGTATCATCGTAGAACCCGGGAATTCTGCTGCCTTGGCGGAGGCGATTTCCTATGTCTCATCGAATCCGGAAAGAATCAATGAAATGTCTAACGATGCCCGTAAAACCGTATTAGAGAAGTATTCAAGTAGACGTATGGCAGAAGGTTACTTAAAGGTCTACGAGGCTGTCTTGGGGAAATGAATAGTATGCTGGAGATCTTATTCATCGTATGCTGCATCATGATCATTTATCCTTACATTTTGTATCCCGTTCTTTTACTAATGATCAGTGTGAACAGAAATCGGCAGATTAGTGTCAGCAGTACCTCCCCCTCAGTAACAATCATTGTATCAGCCTTCAATGAGGAAGACATCATAGGAGAAAAAATCAGGAATGCATTAGCACTCAATTATCCAAAAGAGCAACTTGAGATCATAATAGTTTCCGACAATTCGACGGACAGGACGGATGAAATCGTAAAAAATTTCAGCAAACAGGGAGTGACTTTGCTTTCGCAGCCTGTGCGAAGAGGAAAGACGGCGGGGCTCAACGAAGCAGTGAAAAAGGCTCGCGGTGAGATTCTTGTTTTTTCGGACGCCGATGCGATGTTTGAAGCAGACGCTCTGAAAAAAATGACAGGTTATTTATCGGGTGATGAGAGCGTTGGACTGGTGACCGGCAGCACTTACTATCGCTCAAAGGGCGAGGGAAAGATTGTCGCGACTACCAGTATGTACATGAGGCTGGAAAGCTTTATAAAACGGCGGGAAAGCTTGCTCGGCTCCTGTGTTGGCGCTGACGGAGCGATTTTTGCCGTTTGGAAGGCACTTTATCAGCCGCTTCAGAATGACGACATCAATGATCTCGTTATCCCTTTGAAAGTAATAAAGCAGGGCTACCGAGTTGTATTTCATGATCAGCTGTTTTGCTCTGAAGCCCCTGCCGCTGATGCGAGAGGAGAATTTAATAGACAGGTGAGGATAACCAATCGAACGCTGAGAGCCCTCTTCAGAAATTCCGAATTGATGAATATTTTTAAACATCCACTTTTCAGTTTTGAACTCATCTCCCATAAACTGCTGCGACTTGCTGTTCCATTTTTTATGCTTTCCCTCATCCCGCTGAACGCTCTGTTGCTGAAACAGGGGACCGTCTATTATTTGACGTTTGCAGTACAGATTGCTGTTTATAGTGCATGTCTTTTTAGATTCTGGCAGGAACGTTCGGGGAAAGAAGGCAAATTATTTAATGTTCTTTATCATTTTGTCATGGTAAATGTGTCGATGTTGACAGGGTGGATCAAATTCTTGACCGGCAAGAAAAGTGTGATCTGGAATCCGCAAAGACAATAACTTATGTCTCAAGGGACGTTTAAAGTAATGAATTCCTAGGTCTTGTTAGATGCATTTGCAATATATGGTGGTGCCTCTTCGTACAACAGCTTCAATACATGGAATAGTTCCTTTACAGGAACAGCTTATGCCGCTTCCATGTGCATTTTCTTCTGGGGGACATAAATGACTAGCTTTTTAAATGAAAATATCAATAAAGCGTCTTCTTTTATCATGGTCATGAAAACGCCGGGAAGCGGCCTGGAGAAGGTGAGCCATAATATAGCTTTTAATAAAGACCATAAAAAATATTCATATGCGAGCGAAGATAACCAGATGGAGGTTGTGTTTGCTCTCAGAAAAGAGAACACGGCCAAACATGCCCAGCAAGAAAGGCCTGGTGCCGGAAGATTTATATTGGGAGATGACTATGAGTGGGGAAATTCTCTTGGCCAAAATTGTATGGCCAATGCTGTTTTTATTGAATTCGATTTAATTAAAAAATCAGCAAAAATTATCAGCAGTATTGTGGGTCTACCGGCCGTATTTATTCATAAAAATTCCGACGCCGTTATAATAACCTCGGATATTTATCTGTTAACCATGGTTCCGGGCTTGAGACTATTTTTCGATCCTGCCGGGGTACATGATTTATGTTCTGTTGGACATCCAGTTGAACACCGAACGCTTTTTAAGGATGTTGCAATGATCCCGGGGGGGCATTCACTCACCGTAGACGCAAGTGGCAAGGTTGATATAACACGGACGTGGAACTTGCCGCAAGCGGAGCCATTGCAGGGCTGGCATGAGTATACGGATCTGCAGGTTGAAATCTTTAAAGACGCGATGGGCAAATTGGACCTTACTGAAAGCTTCTTATCATTGACCGCGGGCCTTGACACACGGGCGATATTAGCGGATTTGGTCCTCACTCATAGAACGATCCCAGCCTACACGATGACCGGGAGGACACTCTCATTAGATGCAAATACGGCCCGCAATCTTTACAAAGCGTACGGTCTGCAGCATAATATCATCGTATTGAATGACGACTTTCATAGAGACTTGCCCCGTTTTGCACATGAGGCTTCGCGCCTGTCGGGTGGCCTCTCAAGCTTAGGGCAGGCACATGAAGTATATCTTTATAGTAAAATAAATAATTCGATGTCTGCGAGATTATCGGGAAATTTGGGCAATCAAATAGGCCGGCGCGGGACAGAAAGAATCTCGATGTTGAACGCTGATTCAACGATCTTAAATGAAGCAATCACTGGGCAGCATGGCCGAACGCAGAAAGACCATTGGTATAATACGAGTGTAAAGTCAGACGATGGAAAGCTCACGTATGAATTTCTATTGCAACGTGAAATCCCTTTCTCCTCGGTGGCCAATTATTCGATAGGCAACTATTTTGCCATTCAACAGAGTCCGTACGCCAACAGCAGGTTGATTGAGGCAACACAGCGCAGACCCGCCGGAGAACTGCAAACGAAATCCGCATCGCTCATAAAAATGCGAATCAATGATTTGCGCCATCGCTTTATGGGTGAATCTGATTTGCAGTCATTTCAGGTCAAGTTAATAAAACAAATCGGGGGTGACGTCGCTTCCTATCCAATTAACTGGGGCTGGCGCGCAAAAGGCGGCGTTTCTTTGAAAGGTCTATTGTATGGCGGACTGACATTTGTAGACGCACTGATCTGCTCGAAGGGATTGGATCGGGGTGTGGTCTACAAAGGTCTCAAGGCCCTGCATGTTGCGGGGCTCCATGAATACAGGTCTTTCCATGAGGAACTGCAGTTCTTACGGGACTATGTTCATGATATGTTGTTAGCTGATTCCGTGAAGGGAAGTGGATTATTCAATAGTGGAAGGATTGCTCAAACTCTTAAAGAACATTACGAATTAAAAAAGTTTCACCATAAGGAAATATCTCTTGCACTGGACCTGGCGCTGGCACAACAGATATTTAGGGCAGAAATGCGGTAATGACATACTTTTGGGCAGGGAGAATATGCAGGGGGACGTCTACTATTTACATTGATCCGATCATAAAACATCTGACAATGCGCCGCCACCAGCGGTAGTTTTGACGAGATTACATGATGAGGAACAATTATAGAGAAAGGCTCTGCATAGGGATTGGCGAGATCCGTAGGAAATGATATTCATATCTTATAGATAGGCTGAAAGTTTCTCGACAGCCGAGGAAAACCCATGACAACAAAAGTAATTATGCAATCATTATTTTTTTTGCTGGCTTTTATTGCATGCTCTGGCGGAGGTTCATCAACTGTATCTTCGTCTTCTTCATCACCGGTTCTCGAGTGGGATCCACCGTTATCGGATGTCCAGGGCGCTCCTATTGTCAACTTGGCAGGTTATAGAATTTACTATGGCACCGCTCCGGGTGACTATGTCGGGTTCATAGACGTCCCTGGAAACGTTACACAATATCCGATTGCTGATTTATCTTTAGCCGTTCCCGTAAACAACGCTACATACTATATTGCGGTAACTGCATTTGATTACGACAATTATGAGAGTGAATATTCTAATGAAATAACAAGGTACGTCAACTGATGTCTCGCTTCTGTATGTCGCCAATATTGTCATTTGATCGTACTCTGATCAAGAGATTTTCTATACTACCCCATTAGTGAACAGGTTCACCCATCCTTGACCTTGCGCATGGGAAATACCAATAGATTCGTACTCATTGAAAGCTCGGAGATCTACGCGGAGCGAAATGCTTTTTTCTATTGATTGAAGCATGATTTATTAAAAAATGAGGAAAGGCAAGATTTTAATTCTGGGATGTTTCGCCGCAGGCTTTTTGATAATGGCTCTGACCATATACGGTATCTGGATTGAACCGTACCGAATAGAGATACATCACGTATCAATCCATGACAAAAATTTGGGAAAGCTCCTCGACAATAAAGTTATTGTTCAGATATCCGACCTTCATATACGTACGATAGAAAACCGGGAAAAAAAATTACTTGCAGTACTGAATGACATTGGACCTGATATTGTTTTTCTGACGGGCGATTACGTGAAATGGGATGGAGACTACGAACGTGCATTGGATTTTCTCTCGCGACTGCGAGCAAACATTGGCGTTTGGGCGGTGATGGGCGACTACGACTATAGCAATTCGAGAAAAAGCTGTTCCTTCTGTCACGAAGAGGGCAGTAGTGCGCCTACAAGGCGACATTCGGTGCGATTTCTTAAGGACGGCATGGAGCTGGTCCACCTTCCTGAGGGAGTCCTGAGGATCGAAGGGGTGGATGGAGAAGGTGGAAATATATTTTCGCCAAAAAAGACATTCGCGTCGCTGGACGGGAAAATCCCGACTATCATTCTGAGCCACAGCCCCTTAAATTTCGATCTTATAAGTGATAATATTAATGTGCTGATGCTTGCCGGAGATACCCACGGCGGACAGGTGCCGCTTCCAGGTTGGCTCTTTAGAGTTGTGGGATATGAAAAGAACGCTTTATACAATCAGGGACTTTTTGAAAAAGGACAAAAAAAAATGTTCGTGAGCAGGGGGATCGGTACCAGTCATTTGCCGATCCGACTCTTCACGCCACCCGAGATCGTCGTTTTCCATTTTAGTCCTCAGTGATAATTTTGCCAATAAAAGGCCTCATCGATGGACACTTTTAATAAATTGCTTTGCATTTTTGCATCTCTTCTTTTCCTCTCATACTGTCAAAAAGACACCTCTAACGAACTTATGCTCTATGACTTTGAGTCCGATGCAGAATTGGAACAATTATATTGGAACTGCCATACACTTTACTCCCTGTCGGATGCTCATGCTACTCATGGATCCAGATCATTAAAAATGGAACTCTACCCGTCTGATTATCCGGGACTTATTCCTATGCTTACCGAAACAGACTGGAGTGGTTATGGGGAATTTTCCTTTGATATATATAATCCAGCGGAGCAATCGATTGAGATCTGGGTGAGGATCGACGACCGAAAAGACTATCCTGATTCTGCCGACAGGTACAACAAAAACTTTGTAATAAAAAAAGGGAACAACCATATAGCCATTCCCTTGGCAACACTGCTTGCTACTGGATCCGCCCGTCCTCTTAATATTGAGCAGATTCACAGACTATTCATCTTTATGCGCCATCCCGTGAAAAAAACAATTCTATATATAGATGACATTAAACTCGTGAGAAAGTAAAGCATGAAAAATGCTTTGCAAAAAATTAAGATATCATTATAATTACTGTAGTGTGATAGCGAGGGCGTGTTCAGAGGACCCGGAATTGACGTATGGTAGCCGGCTGAATGTGGAAAGCAGGGTGGTGCGTGAAAGAAAAGTTCGGGATAGAATCCTTAAAAAAAATCTCATTGTTCACTTCCCTGACATCTGAGGAACTCTATCAGGTGCGAGAGAAATTCGTGATCAAGAGTTTTAAAAAAAATGAGATCATCCTCCATGAAGAGCATACCAGTGAGTACATGTATATAATTCTTGATGGAGAGGCAAAGGTGGTCAACACGACAGAAAGAGGGAAAGAAATACTGATCACAGTGCATCAATCGGGGGACTTCTTCGGCGAGCTTTCTCTGATCGATGGCAAGACCGCTCCCGCCGCTGTGATTGCTATGAAGGATTCCGTCACCGCCATTATATCGAAAAGAGATTTCTACTCCCTCTTGTTCAGCCAACGTCAGGTGCTTGAAAATCTACTCCAGCTCCTCTGTTCCCGGATTCGAGGATCCCTGAAAAAAATACAGATACTGAATTTTAACAATGCAGCTCAGCGAATAAAGATGCTGTTCCTCATGCTCTCGGAAACCTACGGAGAAAAAACAGAACAAGGAACGATCCTGAAGATCAAGCTTATCCATCAGGATATTGCCGATATGATTGGACTCACCCGTGAAACGGTAACGCGAATTCTTGACAAATGGCAGCGGGGGGGTGAAATAGAAATACTTAAAAACAGGTTTATTCTTCTCCGGCCCGAGTTTGAGTCGATAACATTTTAAAATCTGCCAACACTATTTGATATGACGCTGGCCTACAGCATCCTATCTATCTCTGCTATGACATTGTAATAGTTCTCTCTCATCCAATTGGGGTCATGGATTAAATAGTTATATTTTATCTGATAATCAAAATGATAGAGCCAGTATAAAAGGGTACAAGGTACCCTCAGGTCCTCAGGGCATCCAAAGACAGATAAATACTTCCGTAAGATTGCATTCTCTTCATACGTTAGATTATTTTTCAGTAAAATGCTCGTCACTGTGCGGCCTAATTCCATGTCCTTAAAATTATTATATGTCGATTCGATTAAATTGATCAGGTCAATCACAATAGGGCGTTTACGTTCGGCATTATCCCAATCGATTACTCCCACCATGGTATATTCATTCGGATCGAGCAATATATTCGCGACGCTGAAATCGCCGTGTTTATGAGCTAGAGAAAGATCGGGTCCGATGAATTGGTTCCGCAGCATCGTATCGATCTTTTTGAAAGCATCCTGCCCGCTTTCGCCTACCCGTTTTACTCTTTCAATCACGTTCCCAATGAAATGCATATAATCGGCTTCACTCCACGTCGCCTGTACAAGAGTAGCCTTGTGCAAACTTATGATAAAATCCAAGGCATCATTTAAAACCCTGTCCCTAATTTTTTTATCGCTCCCTATGCGACTAGCTTGGATTCCGCTCATTTTATCTTCCAGGTAAACATTTTGGCCATCGATGATGTGCTTCCCGGACGGCCTCGGTATCAACCCTCTGATTTTTTCCGGTATCAAGATGTCATTTTGCAGGCTTGATAACATGTCATAATTTTTTCTATTCTGATCCTCTGCAATATCATCGATGGCAATTTTCACGATGAACCCCCGCATTGGGTCATCCTCTTCAACAAGGTCCAAAACAACATTTCCCTTCATCATGGTATGATATCTGTTCAACTCATATTTTTTCTCAAATTCGCGGGTAACTATTTTTAATATAGCTTGGACGAAATTATCTCTCCTGCCTTTTTTCCTGGCTACTATCCCGAAGGACGGACACAAATATTTGCTTTTGGAAAGTCTGTCTTTAACCCTCTCCTTTATACTTCCCCCATTAATTTGATGCGTATTCTTTTTATCAAGGAATATTATTTCCTGAAATAACCGGTGATCGGGTTTCGGAGAATAAAAATCGGTCTGCTCAAAGTTGCATCGCTTCAAAATTTTTCTTAAACCACGATAGGAGTGCGAAAAGCTCCGATAACGCTCTCCCTTTGCAAGCAAGGAATAGAGGTTCACGAACAATCGGGGCATGAGTGAAGCATACATCAGGTTTGAATGCCTATCGGGGGTTTTGATAAAATAGTGATAATTGAATCTGTTTTCTGCTGCCAAATAAAGTGTTCCATTGGACTTTAAAATACGATCAATTTCATTTAAAAAATTCACTTGAATTTTCAAGGGACCTGACTTGAGCCATGGATCGATCAGCATAGCCAATCCTTTGAGAAATTTGCCTTTCACACTAATTTGGTCGTCCTTACGATTTAAAGGAACCTGTTCCAGCACACCGTTAACGCAAATTAAGTCGAAAAAATTTGATGGGAACGGCAAATAATTTGTATCGCCTCCCGCGATGATGTTGATATCGGTAAATCCTTTTTCGACACTTCTTTTTTGCACAAGAATTAGTTTGGTCAAAGCCGTGTCCAACACAAAGACGTTTCGAAAGGATCTGCGAATATTTAAAGATGATATCCCGGTACCACTGCCTATAACCAATGCGTTTTCCGCATGTGACAGATCCGTCAAGTATTTCCAGCCCGCTTGCATTTCTGCAAAAAACATACGAGCGTATTTAGCTCTTGCATCATCAGACGGAAGATCATTAAACAACTTTTCTGACAATGATTCCCAGTTCAGCTCGTTCATCGATGTCTCATGCGATGGTTTCCGGGGTTGGCCCCCTCCCTTATTGAAAAAGAGAATATCATGCATGACATCAAATTTGCGCTGGCATGGGTGGCAAAGAAAAAACGACTGTTTAAAATCAAGCCGTCGACCACAAACGGGGCACAAATAATGAATAAACATGGTTGATATCGTTCTCCTTCACAATAAACAAAAGATGCAAGAGCTCGCATAACTGCACAAGGACCATTCGCCCATGAAGATTAGATCACGAACCATAGGTGGCATTCTTTTCTCAATGAGCATGAAGAATAAATGATTGGAAGACGAAAACCACTTTTATGATTGCCAGCAGCAATTCATGAGTCGCAGCACAACGTATTGCGCGAATCACGGTGAGCATGGCGCCTGTGTTATCTCAAGAAGGGAAGGTCCGGGTAAAAAGTTGTTTTATTTTCCAAGGGTGACATCAAGGTTATTCAGAAGACGCACGGACCGTTTTTATGTTCTTCAACGGCTGAGAGTTCTTTAGGATCTTGCCGATTAATTCCGGCAAAAGGTCTCTCTTTGTACGGTCGGCGTTCTCTGAAGTGAAGAGGCTGTCAAGCGATGTGATGAATTTTTTCAGATCATCTTCCCGGTAATTGTCTGAAGACAGAAGCTCTATGAACTGCGATATCTTTTCGCTCAGGATGGATGCTAGAGCATAGTCTCGCTTGGTAAAAGGTTGAGAGGTCTTTTTATTGTTCAAGTTAAGGACCCCGATCACACGATCCCCTATCTTCAAGGGGAGCGACATCAGCGATTTAGTCGTATACTGAGATATGCTTTTCTTCGCGAAGCGCGGATCGTTTTCGATATCCTCTATGAATAGCGGTTTCCCTTCGAGTGCGACCCATCCTGCTATCTTATCTCCAAGTTTTATCTTTGTCCTTTTGACGATATCGTCATCCAGGCCTATTGCACTCTTTACTGTCAGCTCGCTCGTAAGTTCGTCGCCGAGCATGATTGAACAAATGTCCAGATCCAGCAGTTCTGAAATAAATTCAACGAACGAATCCATGCTTCGGTCCACATAGGTGTCGATCGTTTCTTTCGCTCTCTTTGGGATCCTCAGGATTATGCGACAGCCGTTTGAAGCGTTTTGTGCCAGAAGATTCCACCGGTGTGTCTCTGCAATATTTTTGGCAAGGTATAGCTTCAGCCGATCCTCCGGATGCTCTGCCTGAAAAACGTACCGCCTGTCATGAAGGATGGGTATTACATTCTCCGGCAGCGCACGCGGCAATAAAATATTGACATTCACGCACCCGGTCTCCGTCGCAACGACATGTATGGAGTCGCCACGTTCGAGGTGAAAACTGAGCCCGTCAAGCAGATTAGTAAAGAGCTGAATGACTTTAATCTTATCTCCAATAATATCGAGGACATTGTCTTGCGTATCGAGGGTAAGATTGACCCCCCGTCGCGACAGGATGGCCTTCAGAGACTTGGTGTCCAACAGTTCCCTAAATATATCTCTTAAATTGAGTGCGGTTTTCTTGATTATCCTCGCTTCGTCTTCAATTCTGAGAAAGCTTAGAAGGTTCTCCACAATCGAGATGAGCTTGTCGGTCTCCGTTGCGATGATGCCTTGAAATTCCTGGTGCTCTTCTTTTGCTATATTTTCGGTCTGCTGCAAAAAATATATCGCGCCTTTCACCGAATTAAGGGGAGTGCGAAGCTCATGTGAAATGCGGGTTAGAAATTCGGTTTTTAATATATCCGTTTCGACAAGCTTTTTGTTGAAATCCTCGAGCTCTTCCGCCTTCGATTTCAACTGAGCCAGCAGCAAGGCGTTTTCAAGGGCCACAGCTGCGTTGTTTGCCAGGACCTTGAGCAGCTCAAATTCATCAACACTAAATGGCGTGCCATCCCGCTTGTCGTTAATGTTGAGAATGCCGAGCAATTTATTTTTACTTATGATGGGACAAGAAATGAAAGATTTTGTTTTGTAGTGATCACGCCGGAACCTCTTGAAGTTGATGTCTTTTTCAATATCCTCAACCAAGACGGGAGTAGGGTTCTTGGCCACCATGCCCGCAATCCCCTCTCCGGGCTTTACCTTATAGCTCCTGATCAACTGCGGATCAAGTCCTTTGGCAGCCAGGATACGGAGTTCATCCCGCTCCGTTAACAGCATGAGGGACCCTTTTTCGGCATGTGCGTAATTTAAGGCGAGATCGAGCAGCAGATTTGCAATTGCACTGATGTCATCGGTAATGACAATTGCATTGGAAAGTTCTTGGAGAATGTCGAATTTTGCTTTAAAAATATCAGCTTTATTCATGGGCAGCCGCTCCGGCACGTCGTGGGATCAGCACGTTTTAAGCCGAAGTTTTGTCGCCAACATCTTACCATAATTCTGCGACGGAAGAAATGTTAAAATTCCTTAAGTCTCTTATAAAACGTCTTTCTCGATATCCCGAGCTTTTTTGCCGCCTTCGATTTGTTCCCATTGCACACAAGAAGCGCATCATTAATGGCCTGACGTTCCAGCACCTTGAGCGGTTTTACGGTGCCAACGGATTTTATCCTCTCATGGTAGGACAGGATTTCCTCGGGAAGCTCCTTTAGTGAAACCCGCTCGCCTCGGGCGAGAACGACAGCCCGCTCGATGACATTCTTGAGCTGCCTCACGTTTCCTGGCCAATCATATTGCATGAAAGTATCCATCACCTCGTCAGAAAAGGAGAACAGCCTGTTCTCGCGCAAGGAAAAGTTGTTTATAAATTCCGATACGAGCAAAGGAATGTCATGTCTTCGTTCGCGAAGGGGAGGAACGTCGATACGCACAACATTTATTCTATAAAAAAGGTCTTCCCTGAACCTGCCTCCTTCCACTTCCTTCCTGAGATCCCGGTTTGTTGATGAGATAAGCCGAAAATTGACCTTGAATTTTTTGTTCGTTCCGAGTCTTTCGATCTCCCGCTCCTGCAAGACTCGTAACAGCTTCGCCTGGACTGACAGCTCGACTTCGCCGATCTCATCGAGGAAGATCGTGCCTTCTGCTGCCTCCTCAAATTTCCCAGCCCGGTTTGCCGCAGCGCCCGTAAAAGCCCCTTTTTCATGCCCGAAGAGTTCTGATTCAATCAGTTCCCTGGGTATAGCTGCGCAGTTGACAGCGACAAACGGCTTGTTATATCGCTTTCCGGTGTAATGGATGTTGCGGGCTATCACTTCCTTGCCCGTACCTGTTTCTCCCTGGATCAGGATGCTGCTTTCCGAGTCCTTGACCGTTTCGATGGTTTGTAGGATTCTGGTCATTGATGGCGCTTTCCCGATGAGAGTGTGCAGGTTGTTTCCCTGGAAGACGCTCTTTTTCAGGCACTCGAACTGTTTTTTTGCGGAGTGCTTTTCTATTGCTTGCGCGAGAACATTCTTCAGCCTGGGGTAGTCGGGCGGCTTGATGAAATAATAGAATGCGCCGCTGGTCATGGCATTTACTGCAGATTCAACGGTTCCATAGGCGGTAAGAAACATGACCGGCATGTCGGGATGATGTTCGGAAACATATTTAAAAAGCTCAAAACCGTCCTTGTCGGGCATCTTCAGATCCGTGATGATGGCATCCACATCCTCATTGTGGATGATGCCTACAGCGCTGTCGACATTCATTGACTCAAGGACATGGTAACCCTCTTCTTTCAAAATCACCGAGAGCACTCTGATGGCATTGGGCTCATCGTCAACGATCAGTACTTTTTTGCTGTCTACCATATTAATTCCCTCATGCGGTGTGCTGCGATGGAATAAATAATTTTATTGTCGTTCCTATATTCTTCTTGCTGTCAATCTCCAGGTGGCCGCCATAGTGTTTGAGAATCTCATAGGTAATGAAGAGCCCAAAGCCTCTCCCATTTTCTCTGTTCTCAGAGGAAAGGTCATCAATTCTTCTGTCACCCATGCCGGGACCGGTATCAGAAACGGCAATGACGACAAAAATCCTGCCCGACCGTTCCTCGGTGAACGTTCTTATTCTTAGCTGTCCACCGTCGGTCATGGCGTCTATCGCGTTGTTGATCACGTTGAGAATCGCCTGTTCCAGGTGAAATGAATTGATCGTTATCGGAGGAATGCTTCCCAATTCGTAGAGTGACTGCACATTCCGCGTATATATCTGCAGCGAAGTAAATATCTCGATCTTTTTGAGTAACGAATTGATGTCCGTTTCTTTCACTTCCGTATCCGACACGGACGAACTGAGAAATCTTGAGATGAAATTCTCAAGACGCGAAATTTCTTCTTCCATGATCTTCGTAAATTCAATAAGCGGCTCTTCGTAGTTATACTTCTCTCTGAGGTAAACAACGGCCCCCTTTATGGCATTTAACGGATTTCTCACTCCATGGGCGAGCGTGGATGCTATTTTGCCGATATCGATAAGTCTCTGTGATTGGTGCAGCTTCCTTGCTACTTCGCACGACGAATGGGGAGATATGATAACCTTTACCGAGTCCACTGACTGATTACCGGACCTCATAGGCTTGATCTTAATGTCTGCCTTAATCCTGCCAAAAAGGCAATTAAAAGAATATCCTCTCAATGATAGCGTCTTTTTATTCTTGATGGCTTCCGAAAGGGCATCCTTATTGTCAGTAAATATCCTGGGCATTATTTCGTAATATTTATTCCCAACTATCTGAGTAGAGGACTGCCCGGTATACTCCGCGACCTCTTTTCCCCAGGAGCTTATTCGTAATTTCTTATCGGTAGAAAAAGATATTTCTTTCATTGGAAAATATCCCGAAATATGTTTGCCCTCACACTGTCTCAGGGGCTTTGTCGCACCTGTTTTACTTATTCTTCTCGTCCTAGAGGATCTTATATCTAATAATATCTGCAGACTGTGTTACAAACTTAAATCCGTATAACACCCTTCTTCGGGTATCTTATGGGTATATTTTCTAAATACCTGTTTTATTTATATTATTTGCAGGACTTTATGCACTTCAGGTTTGCAATGTTGCGCCAGTGACAGCTGCGTCACTGTGCCGCTTTCGAGTTTAGTTTCATTATACCATAAAAAAAAATTTTTAATACTTTTTATCTACAATAGAAAAAAAAGATAAAAAAATTGGGGATATTCACAAAACCATATGATTATGAGTAGTGCGAAAAATATTAAGTATCTATGACAATTAAGAAGATAAATTTTTAAAAATCAGATATCTAATATCTGTTAATGATCTTGTAGGCTGAATCTGGCATTTCCTCCTGACAACTGATTTTAATTGCCGAAGATTTATCGGACCAAAGTCTTTCAAAATTTCCTGAGCACTGACAAATATGGCCAGAAGTCTCAGATTCGCTATAATGTTGAGAGAGAACTTATGCCGTGCGAGCCTTCATATGCTGCCACACTATCTGTTGAGCTGCCAGTGCAGTGTCCGGGTGTACGGAAGTTTGTTTGGAATGGGCTCGATGCTATCGTCCCGGTTGGCCTAAGCTAAGCACTTGACCGATTGCAGGGATGAAATCCTTTTTCCTCGACATAACCCGTGGCACGGTACAGGTATCGTTTTCAACCTTCACGTTGAACGCCTTCTCTACGATCCAAGTCTCCCCCTTCAGCAAAATGCGCTCCTGCCCCTTGCCGAGAGGATTTAACACCAGCAGGACGGTGAGATCATAGTTGTTTTTTGAATGTAAGCGCTCGAGTTCGGCGACCAGCTCACGCTCGCGCGCGTCGATTTCTGCACAGTCCAAAGACATCATCTGGCTTACGCCCAGCTTCTTTCCTCCGATGAGGAATTCTTTGAAGTCCGACGCGATTAGATCCGCTGCGCTTTTGTCCTCCAGATTGATGCTTTCGTGGAGGAGTTCCTTTGCATAGGATTGTATCTCAATGCCGGCAATCTCGGCTAAACGATCTGCTGCGACGCGGTCCCGCTCCGTTGTGGTAGAAAGCGTTAAAAGCAAAGTGTCTGACAAAATGCCGGAGAGAAGGATACCCGCGATCTCCCGGGGGATGTGTGTCTGGTAAAGGAACATGATCCCTGCCACAACGGTACACGTGCTCCCAACGGGGTCGTTGTATACATATATTGGTGCCGTGGTCGAAATATCACCCACGCGGTGGTGGTCGATGATCTCAAGGATCTCAGCTTCTTCGATTCCATCAACGGCCTGCGAAAGCTCGTTGTGGTCCACTAGGATGGCAATTTTGCGAACTGGATTTAGAAGGTCCGTTCTCGTGATGAAGCCGATAAGTCTGTTATCGCTGTCTACAACGACGACGGAACGGTAATCAGACTCCACGATCTTCGACCGCACCTCTGCCATCGGCGTATAGAGCCCGACGGTGGGACAGGACGTCGTCATGATCGAGGATACGGGTTCGGACATGGTCATGAGCTGGACAGTGGCAAAAGCCGGATGGCGGGAGGAGAGGAGGAGCACGTCCTTCTCCCTGGCAGCTGCAATGACCTCTTGGGAAATTTGCGCGTTATCCGTCACAATGATGGCCGAACAACCCATTCTGATGATCTCGAGCTGGATATCATTCTGATCGCCGACGACAACGACATCACCGGGACGCACACGGTTCAGCATGGTGCCGCGCTGCATGGCAGCAATCAAAACTCTACCGGTCAGCACCGTCATCTGCTTCGTGTTGCTGATGACACTGCCGTCGAGCGTTTTCAACAGAATATCCAGCTCGATGGGCGCCTTGGACAGGTCTGCAAAGCCTACGCTGTCCATGTAGTGCCGTGCAATGTCCTTCAGGCCTACGACGCCAGCCAGCCTGTTGGACTCGTCCACCACCGGGACCGAACGCACACCTTGCTCACGCATGAGGCGGGCTAGAGCCTGAATTGAGTCCCTGACACCGACGGCAATGGGGCGTTTGAGATCAATGTCGCTCACCGTGGCTACGAGACTGTCGATTTCCGCAGATACGGGCACCCCGAACTTCTCCAGCACGAAGGTGGTCTCGTGATTGAGCTTTCCCGCCCTCACGGCTGTGAACACATATCGCTTGTCCGTGACGTTCTTGAAGTAAGCGTAGGCAATTGCAGAACACACAGAATCGGTATCCGGCATAGTATGGCCCACGACATAGACGTTTCTTACCCGCTCAGGGCTCATAGGAACATTGTTCTCCGTCTTCGCACAACGATACAAGTATTACCGTATCCGGGAGATGATTGTCAAGCATATAATAGGCTCGGACACTCTTGAAATGCACGGGAATTTACGCTTTTTGCCCTTGACACTCCGCGCGGTTTTGTATATAGTGCTAACTCTGTTAGTCACTGGGGGATCGTCCAGTGGTAGGACGACAGGCTCTGAACCTGTTTACGGGGGTTCGAATCCTCCTCCCCCAACCAATAAACCATCAACAGAAAACAGTTCTCTGTAATCAGTAACAGAACAGTCAAAGCAATATTAGGACCTGTTTAACTGACTGCAACCTGATCCCTGATCACGTTCTCCGCTTCAACATGGTCCCATCGTCTAGCGGCCTAGGACGCTGGCCTCTCACGCCGGAGACACGGGTTCGATTCCCGTTGGGACCACCAATTCACCAAGCAACCATCCCCGTGGACACGCAGGATGTAGGAAGAGCACCCGCGGATTTTATCAGCTACAGCATTGCTCCAAACAACCCTCCTATATGCATAACAGGACAATTCGATAACCACTGCTTATCAATCTGCCTGCGCCGTAGACCCCAGTCCTTCCGGATTCATTCGTTGTAAATCTTCTTTAAAATAAAAAAAGCGAAAACCCGGACATGAAAACGAGTACGCCAAAATCAACTTGAACCGATGGCAAAAATACGGTATCCTTAGAGTCGTTACGAGAAGAGTCCAAACAAAACAAGGAGAACCGGCACCGGTGCCAGATCCATCTGCTTCTATTCCCCTCCCGGCTACATGCGGCTTCGCGCTCTCCATTATCCCGCTCGGCGGTGTTGGCGAAATCGGCCTTAACATGACAGTGCTCGAATGCGGCGACGATATTATAGTTATTGATGCGGGTCTCATGTTCCCCGATGCCGAGATGCTCGGGGTGGATATCGTGATCCCTGATCTTTCCTATCTCATCGACAACAAGGACCGCATACGCGGTGTAGTTCTCACCCACGCTCATGAAGACCATATAGGCGCGCTCCCATTCCTCCTCAGGGAAATTAAGGTCCCGATCTACGGCACCCGTCTCACGCTTGGGTTCGTGAGAGAAAAGCTCAAAGAGCACGACTTAGACAGAGAAGCGCAGCTTCTCCCGGTGCGGCCCCGTGAAATAGTGGAACTCGGCTGCTTCAGTGTCGAGTTCATCCGTGTAACGCATAGCATCGTAGATGGGGTGGGCCTTGGCATTGCCACACCCGTGGGCCGTGTAGTGCACACTGGAGACTTCAAGATCGACCCCACGCCTGTTGACGGAGAGGTCATGGACTTGCGCACGTTCGCGGAGTATGGCGATAAGGGCACCCTCGTGCTCCTGTCGGACAGCACGAATGCGGGGAAGGGTGGCTACACCTTTTCGGAGAAAGAAGTGCGACGCGGGCTCGAGGACATTTTCGGCCGTGCCAAGGGTAGGATCGTGGTTGCTACCTTCGCCTCGAACATTCACCGCGTGCAACAGATCATCGACGTCGCTGTGATGTTCAACAGGAAGGTGATCCTGAACGGCAAGAGCATGATCGCGAACGCCCAGATCGCGCTTGACCTTGGCTATCTCAATATTCCGCCTGACACGTGGCACAAGGTCGACGCGCTCAAGACACTACCGGACGACCAGATCGTGATGATCACCACCGGAAGCCAGGGCGAGCCTATGAGCGCGCTTTCACGTATGGCCGCAAATGAGCACAAGCACTTCCAGATCAGGAAGGGCGATACCATCGTGCTTTCGTCCAAAATGATACCCGGGAACGAGCGCGGTATCACGCGGATCATCAACCACCTTTTCAAACACGGGGCGGAAGTGTTCTACGAAAAAGTTTCGGAAATCCATGTTTCCGGGCATGCGTCCAAGGAAGAGCTCAAGCTCATGCTGAGCCTCATAAGGCCCACATACTTCATTCCCGTGCACGGAGAGTACCGTCACCTCGTCTATCATGCCCAACTCGCCAGGAAGGTGAATATCCCCGAGGAAAACATCTTCATCCTCGAGAACGGAGAAGTGATGGAGTTCTCCGAAAACAGCGCGCGGCGCGCCGGCGTAGTGAACGTCGGCAGGGTTTACATCGATGGCAAGACAGCGGGATCCGCAGTGGACACGGGTGTTGACACGGTAGTGCTCAGGGACAGGATGAAACTGGCACACGATGGCGTGGTGATCGTTATCCTCGGCATCGAGAAGACGTCCGGCAAAGTGGTCACGGGGCCGGACATAGTGTCGCGGGGGTTCATATTCGAGGATGCGTCCCAGGAGCTTTTGGCTGAGGTGAAGGATGTGGTCATGGACACCTTGCTTCTCATGATCCCCGAGGCAAAGGGCGACTGGTCCCTCGTGAGCGCCCGGGTTCGAAGCGCGCTCAAGAAGTTCATCAATAAGCGCATGGAGCGTAGACCGATGATTCTGCCGATCATCATGGAGATCTGACGCAATTATCCTGCAAAAGCGATTATATTCCATCGGTGCGCATGAAGAAATACGTGCTCGCGCAAAACATAGGCAGCCCCTCCAATTTTGCGGTATAATCTTGATCAAACATTCTCTTGCCGCTCATGATTCCTTTCAGTCATATGAGCGCGTATCCCCACTGGCGCTCTCAAGGGAGGTGCAGGGTGGCCAATAACAGGAAAAACAGCTTCCAATACGATAAGCTCGGCAATGATCCGGCGTCTCTCAAGCGATCGCTCTCGAACCGCCTGATCTATTCACTGGGCAAGGACCCGATCACCGCCACCCACCGTGACTGGTTCCATACAACGGCCTACGCCGTGCGCGAAAGGCTGATCGAACGATGGATGGAGACCATGCGCAGCTATTACCAGTCCGACGTCAAGCGCGTCTACTATCTCTCGATGGAGTTCCTCACCGGCCGGCTGCTCGCGAACAGCCTGCTCAATATGGGATTTTACGAGGAGTGTCGTCAGGCGGTTGCGGACTTGGGGCTGGACATCGATCGGATCCGCGAGCTGGAGGCGGATGCTGCGCTCGGCAACGGAGGGCTCGGAAGGCTTGCTTCTTGCTTTCTCGATTCCATGGCCACCCTGAACCTGCCGGGCTACGGGTACGGCATCCGCTATGAGTACGGCATGTTTAACCAGCGTATCGAGAACGGCTACCAGGTAGAGCACCCCGACAACTGGCTTCGATACGGCAACCCCTGGGAGTTCCCTCGTCCTGAGGTGCTCTTCCCGGTGAAGTTCGGCGGCCGCGTGGTGCAGTTCAGGGATGAGCAAGGCCATGCGCGATTCCACTGGGTGGACACAGAGGACGTGATGGCAATGGCCTATGACACGCCGGTGCCTGGATACGATACCACCACGGTGAACAATATGCGCCTTTGGGCCGCGAAGGCGTCTCGCGACTTCAACCTCAAATACTTCAACGAGGGAAACTACATCAAGGCTGTCGCAGACAAGAACGAATCTGAGAACCTATCGAAAGTGCTCTATCCCGACGACACGACATTGATGGGACGCGAGCTGAGGCTCAAGCAGCAATACTTCTTCGTATGCGCGTCGCTCCAGGATATCCTTCGGCGCTTTGTAAAATTCCACCCCTCATTCGACGCGCTCCCGGAACGAGTCGCAATCCAGCTGAACGATACCCATCCATCGATCGCCATTCCTGAGCTCATGCGCATTCTGATCGATGTCCATCGCCTGGAATGGGACCGGGCGTGGGATATAACGCGGCGTACCTTTTCCTACACCAACCACACACTCATGCCTGAGGCGCTGGAGACTTGGCCGGTGAGCCTGTTCGAGGCGATCCTCCCGCGCCACTTGCAGATCATCTACGAGATTAACTTCCGCTTTCTCGAAGACGTTCGGCACCGCTACCCTGGCGACGTGGACCTCCTGCGGCGCATGTCGATCGTAGACGAGGCAGGTGGCAGGCGGCTGCGCATGGCGCATCTGGCCATTGTCGGAAGCCATACGGTGAACGGTGTTTCTCAGATCCACACCGATCTCATGAAGAAGACCATCTTTAATGACTTCGAGCGTTTCTTCCCCGACAGGATAATTAACATCACGAACGGTATCACACCACGGCGTTGGCTGCACCAGGCCAATCCCGGCCTGTCTTCGCTTATCACGTCTCGGATAGGCACAGGCTGGCTCTGCGATCTCTCAGAGCTGAAAAAGCTTGTTCCCGTTGCAGAGGATGGCTCGTTCAGGAAGGAGTTCCGCGCTGTGAAGCAGGCCAACAAGGAGCGGCTGGCCGAGATCATCAAGATGCGGCTCAAGTTGAAGGTGGACCCGGAGTCGCTTTTCGATGTGCAGATCAAGCGGATCCATGAATACAAGCGGCAGCTCTTGAATGTCCTCCATATCGTGACGCGCTATAATCGTATCCGGGCGGGCCGCGCCGGGGAGATGGTACCGCGAACAGTCATCTTTGGCGGCAAGGCCGCGCCTGGTTATGCATTCGCCAAGCTGATCATCAAGTTGATACACAGCGTAGGTGACGTTGTGAATAATGATCAGGCGGTCGGGGATCGTCTAAAAGTGGTCTTTATACCTGACTACAACGTTTCGAACGCCGGCAAAATCATTCCGGCCTGTGATCTGTCCGAACAGATATCAATGGCGGGCACCGAGGCTTCGGGCACTGGTAACATGAAGCTTGCACTGAATGGAGCGCTCACCATCGGTACGCTCGATGGCGCCAATATTGAGATAAAAAACGAGGTCGGCGAGGATAATATTTTTATTTTCGGCCTCACGGCCGAAGACGCCGCAGCGGTTCGCGCAAAGGGTTACAACCCCCGGGACATCTATAACACGACCGAGGAGCTCCGTCAGGCTCTTGATATGATCGCCGCCGGTTTCTTCTCGCCTGACGCGCCGAATCGCTTCAGACCTATTTTCGATGCACTTACCAGAGACGGCGACCATTTCCTGCTCCTCGCGGACTATGTCTCCTACATTGCCTGCCAGGAGAGGGTCGATGCGCTGTACCGTAATCACGAAGAGTGGAACAGACGCGCAATCCTGAACGTGGCCGGAATGGGTCACTTTTCGAGCGACCGTACCATTCGTGAATACGCCGAGACCGTATGGAAGGTGAAGTCCGTGGGAGCATTGAAGCAAGAGGTTCAGCCATGAAAGCGCTCTACTACGACGAACTCAAGGGCCACAAGGGAATCAAGATCGGCGAATTTCCGGTTCCCGAGATAGCCGATAACGACGTGCTTGTCCGCGTGAAGGCTTTCTCTCTTAACCACCTCGACGTCTGGGTCATGGGTGGTACATACCCTGTGCAGGTCCCTCTGCCTCATATCTTTGGCTCCGATGCATCGGGTATTGTCGAAAAGACAGGGAAGAACATACGGCATATCAAGACCGGGGACCCGGTGATCGTTTTTCCCGGTCTTTCCTGCGGGCAGTGTGAGCGTTGCATGAGCAGTCACGACAATCTGTGCAAGGATTTTTCCATCATCGGGATCAAGAACAACGGCGCGTCAGCAGAATATATGAAGGTTCCTGCATCGAATATCTTTATAAAACCGGAAGGCCTCTCGTTCGAAGAGGCAGCAGGCATTGGAGTGACCTACACAACCTCTTGGAACTCGCTGGTTCTTCGCGCGGGTATCAGGCAGGGCGATACTGTCCTTATCCACGCCGCTGGAAGCGGCGTGGGCACGGCCCTCATCCAGGTTGCAAAGCTGTACAATGCCGCGGTCATCACGACCGTGGGTGACGACTGGAAGGCGCGGAAGGCGAAAGAGCTCGGTGCCGACTTTGTCATCAATCATCAAAAAGAGGATTTTGCTGAGGCGGTGAAGCGGATAACGAATGGCGAGCTGACGGACATCGTCGTAGATCACGTGGGCTTGGCCACGTTCAACAAGTCTCTATCGTGCCTCAAGAAGGGCGGTAGGCTTGTGAGCTTTGGCGCAACGAGCGGTGACGAAGTGCCGCTAAGCCTCCGCTACATATTCGGGAAAAACATCACGGTGCACGGCGTTTACGTAGGGCCGAAGTCCGCCGTCCACGAATACCTCAAGCTCTTTCCGGCTCGACTCAAGACGGTTGTTGATTCAGTGTTCGATTTTTCCGATGCGCAGAAGGCCTATGAAAAGCTCCTGAGCAGGCAGTTCTTCGGGAAAATTGTCGTGAAAATCTAGAGGCTCGGGTCAATACGCCGAGCATCTTGCTCCCTGCTACTATCCCGGTTAGAATCCTCCGCGGCTGTCGCCCGTTCAAAACATCTTGAAATCCTGAGTGCTTTGTGAAATAATGTCTCGGTGTTTCCGGTATTCAAGTTCTCATGGCCTTTGGAGAAACATGTTCCTTACAATCTTGCTTATCATCCATGTCGTAGGTGTCATCATCTGGATCGGGGGGGTGGCTTTCGTGACCACGGTGATCTTTCCCTTGATGTACCAGACCGAAGGATCCCTTGAGAAGGCGCTCCTGTTTCAGCGTGTTGAGCACCGGTTCGCCAGCATGGTGCGATGGCTCATCGCGACCGTAGGTATAACAGGTTTCTGGTTGTTGTACGCGAAATATGGCTTTGGGATTCTGACGCAGAAGCATGGGCTCGGAGTCCTAATCATGATTTTTGCATGGGCCCTCTATACAGTGATCCTCCTTTCCGAGCGGAAAATTTTTGGAAAGATCTTTGCCGACCCTGAAAAGATAGATATGAACAAAGCACTCAGGATAATCAACAGGATGCACTGGGCGCTCTTGGTCATAAGCTTTTCTGCCGTGGCCGGCGGCGTATGGTTCGGACATGGATAGTGCGGAATGCGGATCTCGGATTACACGGAAAGGTCTGCAGGTAAAGGATTCGAAATTCCGGAGAATATTTGAATCAATAATACCGGCATCATCACCCTAATCGAAATCAAGGCATTCCTTGGATATGCCTCAAAGCGCAATTTTTCTGGATTTGCGCATTACCCAGGATAGTTTTCGGCCTGCTCGTCTTGACCTTTCACTGGCAAATGGGATGGAAGTTCTGATATGGCGGTTTCTGCAGAAAAACATAGGCACTGGAACGAGGTGATAGGGCTGATCCTGTTCGCTATCGGGCTCCTCATTTTTCTCGGCCTCGTTTCGTACAATGCAGCGGACCCGTGTTTCAGCGTCTCGGGCTCCGGCGGTGAAACAAAAAACTACATCGGAATCATCGGTGCCTATCTATCCGATGCGCTCCTGCACCTGTTCGGCCTGTCCGCTTACTTTATTCCGATCTTCCTCCTCGGATACGCAGTGTTCCTTGCGCTCGGCAGAGAGGCCGTGCATCCGCACCTCAAGAAGATCGGTGGCATCGTTCTCTTCGTTTCGACCTCCGCATTCTTCGGGTTCAAGAGCAGTACTGTCCGGCTCTTCGGCGAAGATGTTCCGTCGGGTGGTATGCTCGGCAGCTTCATCTCATATCTCCTCCTAAAAGGGTTCTCCGCCACTGGCGCCTACATCATCACACTCACTTCGATGGTGATCGCTCTCATGCTGCTTACACCGTTCTCGCCGATTAAGGCATTTGCCTCGCTTCGCGGCCTGTATGTCCGCATGATGGAGAAGCTGGACCTTCTCGTTGCTATCTACCAGGGCCGAAAGGAAAAGGCCAGAGAGGCGAAGCAGAGGCCGGTGTTGCCGAAAGAGCCACCGAAGATCGTAGAGACGCAAAAACAGCAACCTGCTGCGCCAAGGGCGCCCAAGCCTGCTAAACCGGTCCAGGCAGCCTTCGAGTTCATGGAAAGCAAGGATGCCAAGAGTGCGTACCAGCTTCCCTCTCCGGAGCTGCTTGATCCGCTGCCACCGGCAGTGAAAAAGGTCTCGAAAGAAGACATGCTCGCCCAGTCCGAGCTTCTGGCGCACAAACTCCTTGATTTCGACATCCAGGGCCGCGTGACCCAGGTTTATCCAGGGCCCGTGGTGACCATGTTCGAGTTCGAGCCCGCTCCTGGTGTAAAGGTCAGCAGGATTGTGAATCTCGCCGATGACCTTGCCTTAGCCATGAAGTCGTCCTCTGTGCGCATCGTTTCGCCGCTGCCGGGTAAGGGCGCCGTGGGCATCGAGGTGCCGAATAATACGCGGGAGACCGTCTATTTCCGCAATATTCTCGAGTCTCCTGATTACCAGTCGAACAAGTCGAAGCTAAAGGTGCCTTTGGGCAAGGACATTTTCGGTGCGTCGGTGGTTTCGAGTATCGACAAGATGCCCCATCTTCTGATCGCTGGCGCAACAGGATCTGGAAAGAGCGTTGCGATAAACACCATTATTCTCGCGCTCCTGTACAGCGCTCGGCCGAATGAGGTGAAGCTTGTGCTGGTTGATCCCAAAATGCTCGAGCTCTCCCTCTACAACGACATTCCTCACCTGCTCTCGCCTGTCGTTACCCAGCCCAAGCGTGCAGCCGAGACGCTCCGTGCGCTCGTGGCAGAGATGGAGCGGCGATATCGGCAGCTTGCTCTAAAAGGGTCCAAGAACGTCGATTCATACAACAAGGCGGTTCCGGAGGAAGAACGTCTTCCGTACATCGTGGTGATCGTAGATGAGCTTGCTGACCTCATGATGACGGTACAGCGCGAGGTCGAGGACGCTATCATGCGTCTGGCCCAGATGGCGCGTGCCGCGGGCATCCATCTCATCGTGGCTACACAACGCCCCAGTGTTGACGTTATCACCGGACTCATCAAGGCCAATCTTCCAGCGCGGATCTCCTTCCAGGTCTCCTCCAAGACCGATTCACGCACCATCCTGGACGCCAATGGCGCCGAGAACCTGCTCGGCATGGGTGACATGCTTTTCCTTCCTCCCGGCACGTCCCATCTCATTCGCGTGCATGGCTGCTTCGTGTCCGAGGCTGAGATCAAGCGCGTGGTTGAGTTTGTGAAGAAACAGGCTAAGCCCAATTATGAACTTTTGGCACAGAGGGTAAAGGAAGTAGCCGAGGCCGCGGAAACTTCAAACGAGGACAGCGAGCGTGATGAGCTTTATGACCGCGCTGTGGAGTTGGTCCAGATGAACGGCCAGGCATCGACATCGTTCCTCCAGCGCAGGCTGCGCGTTGGTTACAACCGCGCGGCTCGGATGATTGAGATGATGGAGGAGGATGGCATCGTGGCGCCTGCTGATGGAGCCAAGCCGCGGGAAGTGCTGGTGCGCAAGAACATGGACGGCACCGTGAGGAGCCTGGATGACTAGCAACATACGGACGAGGACGTATATCATAGTGTGTTTTATCCTTCTTGCGGCGGCTTTTGCTGCGCATGCAGAGACACTGGATGAGGCGATTGCGTCCGTCGAGAACCATTACCAGCAGTTGCATGACCTCACGGCAAAAGTAGCGCAGAACAACTTCCTGAAGACCATCGGCAAGACGCAGAAGTTTGAGGGCAAGCTCTGGATCAAGAAACCGGGCAAGCTCCGGCTCGAGTATACGAACGGCCAGATCATCCTCGTCGATGGTAAGGCGGCCCTGTTCTACTCTCGGAAAAGCGAGCAGGTGGTCAAAAAAACCTTCACGGATTTCGAACAGATGAACATTCCCGTTGCATTCCTTCTCGGAGCCGCACATATTCGGGACGACTTCGAGGTATTTCAGCCTGAAGCGAAAACCCTTCACCTTCTTGAATTAAAGCCGAAGAAGGCGGACGCCGCCATGAAGAAGCTCAGGATCCAGATCGATGAGGCAGGGCGCATCATCGGGATAAGCATATACGATAAATCGGGCAATGTAACGGGATTAGACTTTACGGATATAAGGGAAGACACGGGCGTCGAGGACAAGCTGTTTACGTTCAAGGCTCCCGAGGGGACGGAGACCATAGAGCAGTAACATGAGATACCATGTTCCGGAATCGCTGTTCTTGGTCTGCCAGCGGATATAGCGCAACAGGCATTGAGCATCATATTTGCGACAAGGAGGAATGAATGGCGGCAGAAAACTCGTTTGACGTCGTTTCGAAGATCGACATGGCCGAGGTAACGAACGCGGTGAGCCAGGCCCTGAAAGAGATCAGCCAGCGGTTCGATTTCAAAGGAAGCAAATCCAGCATCACGCAGGAGAAGGATGCCCTTGTGATCGTTTCCGATGACGAGTATAAACTCAAGAGCGTGGTTGATATTCTTCAGACCAAGCTCGTGAAACGCGGGGTGCCGATCAAAAACCTGTCCTTCGGCAAGGTGGAGCCGGCGCAGGGCGGGACAGTGCGGCAGCGCGCAATGCTCCAGCAGGGGATACCAACAGATAAGTCCAAAGAGATCGTGAAGGTCATCAAGGATTCCAAGATCAGGGTCCAGGCGTCGATTCAGGCCGACCAGGTCCGAGTATCGGGAAAGAACCGGGATGATCTCCAAACCGTGATCCAGCTTCTCAAAGGAAAAGATTTCGGCTTGGATCTCCAATTTACGAATTACCGGAGTACATAGCTGTTTTAGCTGCGTGCCGGTTTTCTTGAGCACAAGCTTCGACAGACGCAGCTGATGATTGACCTTGCTTTTTTTATTCAAACTGCTATGATTTGTTGAAAATGCTTATTAGGGAGTAGGGAGAGTGCATGAGCCTTGTCGGCAGGCTGGAAGATCTTGCGTTGCCCGATATCTTCCAGATCATCAGTCTGAGTAAAAAGACCGGCACCCTCATCGTGCGAAGCCGCAAGGGTACGGGGATGGTCGTGTTCAGGGGGGGGCAGGTAATTCAGGCTGCGAGCGATAGTATCCGAGATTCCCTTGGCAATATCCTCGTCTCGCAGGGCATGGTGACAGAAACTGCCCTGTCCCGGGCGCTGGCGCTGCAAAAGGGGGAGTCTGAGAAACCCCTCGGCATGATCCTTGTGGACATGGGCGCCGTGCCCGCACAAACGCTCGAGACCGTCGTGCGCAAACAGATTGAGGAGATCATCTACGATCTGCTTGCCTGGGAAGAGGGTTTTTTCAATTTCGAGCTTGGCGACATAGTCCCCAAGGATAAGATCGAAATAGACACTCAGGAGTTCCTGCTCAAGTCCGGGATCAGTGCCGAATATCTCCTTATGGAGGGGACGCGGATCCTCGATGAGAAGCGGAAGGACATGCGCAAGGCCCCTGCCCCTGCTCCCAAAACGTCAGTCTCTCACCATGGCAGCTACGCGCCCGCAAAAGAGGAATTCCGCGCCCGCATAGAAACTGAAACACCCCGTCGAGAGATCATTGCGCTCAAGTCCATATTCGAGGAGCTTCGATTCCCGACGGCAACGTCAGAGGTGACGCTCCTCATCTTGCGGTACGCGAGCGAGGTCGTCAATCGAGCTATCCTGTTCATGGTGAAGAAGGACGAGGTGCGCGGTCTTGGCCAGTTCGGGATAGACCTCAAAGGCATCTCTGCGGATCAGGTCGTCCGCAATATAAAGATCCCGCTGAATCAACCATCCCTGTTCCTGACAGTGATTGAAAACCGCCGCAGTTATCTTGGCCCCTTGGAGTCGAGTGGGAGCAACAACTATCTCGTCAACGAGCTCGGCGGGATCATGCCCGATATGGTGCTGGCAATACCCCTGGTAGTTGATGGCAAGGTAGCGCTGATCGTCTACGGAGACAACCTGCCAGACCAGAAGCCTATTAAAGGCATCGATACCCTCGAGATATTCATGAACCAGGCAGGGATGGCCTTGGAAAAGGCCTTGCTGGAAAAGAAGCTCGCCGAACTGCAGAAGGAGAGAAAGTGAAGAACGTCATTATGGTCGAGGATTCCAAGGCCATACGCTCAAGGATGCGGCTCCCCTTCGAGTCGATGGGGAGGTGCTTTGCTGTATAGAGGCCGGGAATGGCTTCGCGACCACAAAGACTCTCTCCACTCGTCGTTTCAACCTCATTATTGCCTACGTCAGCAGTCTGAAGCTTATCATCTGCGTCAAGTCCAATTCGTTACATACTATGCAAGCCATCGTCGAATGTATGGCGATAAAAGACGAGGCTGCTTCCTTTCTCCCCCGGGGTACATCAATGCACGCAGCCACGCTCAGCCGGAGGCCTCTGATTCCTCCACAGGTTTGTCAATTGGCAGATTTCCCTGTCAAATTTTCTTCATTATTATTGCATCAGTGGAGTGTTTTCCAACACTAGGGACAACATCTGCTTTATATAAGATATTGATTTATTTAATTAATTAATCATCTTGATTTGGTATAAATATTGCTGTGAAAATTCAGGATAGATTTGAAGGATGAAGATGAAATCGATGACGAGCATGGCAGGAATGAAGTTAACCGTGATTGTGGATGATGAGCTGAGTCTGCTAGGTCTGCGGAGACAAATGCCTGAAAAGCTCCCAATCCACGGCATAGATGCGTCCGAGATATTCATGAATCATGCAGGGATGGCCTTGAAAAAAAACCTGCGGAAAAAGAGGCTTGCCGAGCCTCTGAAGGAGAGAAAATGAAGAATGTCCTAATCGTCGAGGATTCCAAGGCCATACGTTCGATGATGCGGGTCTCCTTCGAGGAGACGGGAAGGTTCTTTGCGGTCGAGGCCGGGAATGGCTTCGAGGCACTAAAAACGCTCCCAACGCGCCACTTCGACCTGATCATCACCGACATCAACATGCCCGACATCAACGGCCTGGAACTGATCAGTTTCGTCAAGTCTAATTCTGCATATAAGGAAATTCCCCTCATCATCGTGAGTACTGAGAAGAGCGAGGAAGATAAAAAAAGGGGCATTGCGCTTGGAGCTTCCGGGTATATCGTAAAACCGTTTAAAAAGGAAGACCTCATGACGACGGTGAACAAAGTGCTAGAAGGGAAGTAGACTGCAGGCACTGCCTGCAGAATGAGAAGTTCAAAATTGGAAATGTCAGAATTAAAGTTTTCAATTTGCACATTCAAATTGAAAGCGGAGCGTATCGAGATTGAAAACAGACCGGTCCATAAAAGATTTTCTTGCTGAGGCGGAGGACATCCTCGAATCGGCCAACCAGACGATGCTCTCGCTCGAGGCAGACCAGGCTGCTGGGCGTTCGGCACCGGATCTGGTGAATGCCCTCTTCCGCGCAATCCATTCCTTTAAGGGCCTCGCCGGCATGTTCGGGCTCAAGGTCTCTTCCGATCTCTCGCATAAACTGGAGTTCCTCCTCGACGAAATACGTCTCGGGAAGACGGCGCTCAGCCGGGAAGCCCTCGACGTGTTGTTCGAAACAGTTGCCCTGCTCGGACGGCATGTACAGCAGGCAGGCACGAAGGAGCAGCCCGAAGACATAGCGGTCGCTCTTGACCGCATCGAAGGGATCCTTAAGACCAAGCATTCAACAACCGTCGACCGGTCTCTCCTGGACCAAATCGAAATTGACCGCGGTCTCCTTCAGGTTCTGACTGAATATGAGGAATACCGACTCAAGGAAAATATCAGAGAGCATAAGAATCTTTTCACCATCAAGGCGTTTTTTGAGCTTGCTGATTTCGAAAAGGGCATTAAGCACCTCAATGAAGTGCTTAAGAAGAACGCAGAAATCATCTGCACCCTGCCCACGGCAGCGAGCGAGGCCGGAGGCGGAATCGGATTTACGATTGTTGCCGGCACCGTCACGGGACGCGCTGAGCTGATGTCGGCGGTCAATATGCCGAATGTGTCCTTCGACGCAGTGCCGTACGTTGAGGCGCGGAAGGCGGAGGAGCCGCGGTCAGAGTTGGGCGGGCTCAAGTCCGTGAGCAATACCGTCCGTGTTGACATCTATAAGCTTGACAACCTAATGAACGTAGTGGGGGAGATGCACCTTACCAAGAACATCATCGGTCGTATCGCGCGGGAATTGAGGTCCATGCAGGGCTTCGCAGGGCTTTCCGTTGACCTGCACAAGGCTCAGCGCAGCCTTGAGAGGAGGTTAAACGACCTGCAGGAGGGTATCCTTGAGGTGAGAATGGTTCCGATTGGCCAGATATTCACACGTCTATCTCAAATGGTAAGGAAATTTGCAAAAGACGTGGGTAAGGAAATCGACCTTCAACTTTTCGGAGAAGAGACCAAACTCGACAAGCTCATGATCGAGGATCTTGCCGATCCGCTCATGCACCTGATCAGGAACGCTATCGACCATGGCATCGAGGTCCCCGAGATGCGGAATAAGCAGGGGAAACCCGATCATGGCGTGGTGAAGCTCACGGCGTTCCCCAAGGGGAACCACGTAGTGATTACCGTCGAAGACGACGGAGCGGGGATAGATCCCCAGAAGATCCTGGCAAAGGCAGTGGAGAAAGGTGTGCTCGCTGCGGACCACGGCCTTGACCCGGAGACCGACCGCAAGGAGATTCTGGACCTTATCTTCCTTCCCGGGTTTACCACCCGCGAGACCGTAACTGAAATTTCGGGCCGCGGTGTGGGTATGGACGTAGTGAAACGGAACGTATCCAAGCTTTCCGGTATGATCGATATCGACACCGACTTGGGCATGGGCACTCAATTCATACTTACGCTTCCTATAACGCTTGCAATCATCAAGGCGCTTGTAGTGGAATCCAGCGGAGAGGTGTTCGCAGTGCCCCTTAGCGCCGTCCTCGAGATCATTCAGGCAACCAAAGATCAGGTGGAAACGGTGGAGACGCGCGAAGTGATGGCCATCCGAGGAGAAACGGTCCCGCTTCTCCGCCTTACGCAGGCATTTAAACTGCCACCGAAGGCTGGGAACAATTCATTTTATCTGATCCTCGTGGGTCTTGCCGAGCGACGTCTGGGGATCGTGGTGGACGGCCTCCGGGACCAGCAGGAGATCGTCATCAAGCCGCTCGGAAAGCGGATGTCAGAAATACCCGGCATTGCCGGCGCCACGGAGCTGGGAGATAAGCGTGGAGTGGTGCTCGTGCTGGATGTTGAGTCGCTTATCGAAGGGGCGCTGAAAAAAGCAGTCGTCGTCAGCAGGGGATAGTTATGAAAGGCAGAGGAATGAACGTCATTGTTTGCGCGGCGAAACAGTATGGGTTCAGTGACTTTCGTCAGAATTTCTGCGACGTGGCGCCGGAGAACTGATGTACGAAGAATTTTACGGACTGCGGGAAAAACCGTTCAACAAGACACCCGATCCCCGCTTTCTCTACCAGAGCGCCAAGCATGCCGAGGCGCTCGCCAGACTGCAGCTTGCGGTAGAGGACCAGGACATTGTTCTTTTGACCGGTGATATCGGCTCGGGCAAAACGACGCTGTCCCGTGCACTTATTGATTCGCTGGACGCGAGCTACCACCCGATGCTGATCATTAATCCGAGGCTCTCGCCGTCACAGCTCCTGCGGACCGTTGCGCTCCGCCTCGGTATGGACGATATGACCCGCTATCGCCACGGGATCCTGGAGGGGATCAATGCAAAGCTGTATGAACTTTTTGAGGCCGAGAAACGGCCGGTCATCATTATCGATGAAGCGCAGCTTATCCCAGGCAAGGCCACGTTCGAGGAACTTCGGTTGCTTACAAATTTCCAGCTCGACGACCGTAACCTGCTCGCGCTCGTGCTCATCGGACAGACCGAGCTCAGGGAGCGGCTCGACCGCAGGCAGTACCGGGCGCTCCGGCAGCGAATAGGCATGCAATGTCACTTGGGATCGCTCGACGTGGACGAAACGCGGGAGTACGTGAATCACCGGCTTCTGGTGGCGGGAAGAGAAACACCGCTCTTTGACGAACAGGCGTTCACGGCCCTGTTTGAGCATTCCGGGGGCGTCCCGCGCGTCATTAACGTCATCGCCGGAAAGGCGCTCGTCGAGGGATTCGGAAAAGGCGTCGCACTCGTCGGGCAGGAAATCATTGAGAGCGTGGTCAAGGACCATTGAAAACAGTTTTCATTGAAGATTGGAGATTTGGAGACTGCATAGTGTAATAAAGACATGAGCGTGCGACAGGGTCATCTGCACTCTGTGATGGAGAAGTAGAGATATATGGATATATTATCTGCGCGAAAAAAAGCAGCTGAGCAGGCTCGGGCGCAATCCAAGACCGCGACTGGATCACCGGCTTCCGCTCAGGTGGTGCCAGCAGAACAACCACCCAGCGCAACGGGATCGGTGCAGCCATCTTCGGCTACTGCTGAAATGCAACGATCAATGGCCGAGGAGCCTGTCACGAAAGCGCCCGACAACGGGCGCACTCCGGCGCACGAAAGCGCGGCCGACGAAATCCATGCGCAGGACATCGAGATGCTCTCATTCCGACTTGGCGGAGAAGAGTATGTTTTGCCCGTCGATGATGTACGGGAGGTGCTTAAGAGCAGGGCGCTCACCAGCGTTCCGAATTCGCCGCCCCATATCCTCGGCGTCACCTCGATCCGAGGAACAGTGCTGCCGGTGATCGATCTTGGACAGCGGCTCGGTCTTCCGCCTTCCGTGAAAGATGAAAAGGCGCGGGTCATTATCATAAGCCCCGATGACGAGGATGCGGGAATCGTGGTAGACCGGGTGACGGGAGTGGTGAGGATCTCGCCTGACGACATTCGTCCGTCGCCGGAGACAATAGAGCAGGGCGCAGAGTTTTTAAAGGGCATCGCGCGTAAAGATGACAGGCTCTACATCCTGTTGGACCTGAATAAAGCGACGGGGAGCTAGTATGTGGGCACCTGATTGCAGAATGCGGAATAAGGAATGCCAAGAAAGCAACTTGCTTTCATTCCTCGCTCCGGATTCGGCAATCTGTAATCATAAGGGGAGGTACGAACCATGAAACGTAGAATGAGAAACGGAATGGCTTTTATATTTCTTGCAGTGCTTGTCTCCGCTGCCCTGCTTGGTGGATGCGGCAAGTCCGACTCGGGAAGCATTGGGCCGGCGACCGCAAGCATACTCTCGGCAGCCACACCAACGGTGGGACTGAACGTATGCGCTGGTTGCCATGTCTCAACGACGGCGGACTGGCTGACGAGCAAGCACGCGAATCTCGATCCTGCGGGAAACCTCTTTAGCTCCGGGGTCCCGACGCTCGGTCAGATCGGCAGCTGTACAAAGAACTGCCATGACCCCAACGGGGACAGCCACAACCTTGCGGCAGGATACACCGGGAACGTTCCGCGTCCCGTGGTCGCATGTGAGACTTGCCATGGTCCTGGGAGCCTTCATGCAAGTGCGGGAGGTGGCAGTCCGATATCCCTCCTCTCGAACACGGCAGGAACAAGCTTCGGCGCTGTAGCGGTCTCCGGACAACTCGTCATGTGCACAGGATGTCATGAGCTGCTCGATACGTCAACAGGAGCTCTTAATTCCTCTCCGACCCATTCCACAGGCGCACCTTCCCCAACCGGCGCTCAATACGTCATCATTGACACCCACTTTGCCACCGCCGGCAACTGGACAGGTGCAGGAGGTATGAACATCAATGATATATCCGGTTACGCCATGAATTTCGCGAGCGAGACCGTCTGTACCGACTGCCACAATCCGCATAAGAATGCCGACATTAACAGAGACTGGGCCAGTTCGAAGCATGCAGACAAGCTTGCGGCAGATGCATGGGCCCATTACAACTGGTCATGCGATACAGCAAACTGCGGAGCGGCAGGGAGCAGGACCGCCTGTCAGCGCTGTCATACGGCAACCGGTTTCGCGGCGTATGCCGATGCACTTCAGGCGGGAAACCAGACATTGGCCCAAACTATATGGAACGGCGGCATGTCGCTTGTACCATACAGTGCTGGCTTCAAGCCCGAGATGCTCAAGTGTACGGGCTGTCACATAGACAATCAGGGCCACCTTAGAAATCCGGGAGCCTATTACGCACAATATACGATTGGCACCGCCCCGAACGCGGCAGCAAATGTCCAGTACCCTGATCTTGCCACCTCGAATGTCTGCATCCCCTGCCACACGGGGCGCAATAACGGCACGGCAATCCACAATCTGAATACCGGGCAGACAGCAACTGTGAATTTCAGCAATTTGAGCTTCCCTGATGGGCACTATCTCGCGGCAGGCGGGACGATGTTCAAGGGCACGCCTTACGAATTTGCCGGAAGGACCTATATGGATCCCGTTTCGTTCAAACATAACCAGATCGGCACGCCAAATGCTCCGAACACCGGTTCGAACGGCCCGTGCGTTGGATGCCATATGGATAGGACAGGAATGAGTGGCAATCATCTCTTTATGCCAATCAGTACGAATTCGGGGACCATCATTGTATCGAGCGCGATATGTTTTACCTGCCATGCCGGTTCAAGCATAGATTTTGGTGCGGTTGTGCAGGATGAAAAGGACCGCTTTGATGCTGCGCTTCAGGCTTTACAAACACAGCTGGCCCTAGCTTCGTCTGGCAGTTATACGTTCTCCACCAACTATCCCTATTTCGTCCAAAAGAACTGGCTTTCCGCCGGTGATACGGATACTACGGGCAACACGACCGGAAAGAACACTCTGGGGGCCGCCTTTAACTTCAGTCTCCTCTATCATGAACCGGGGGCCTACGTCCACAACAGCAGATATGTAAAAAGATTGATCTACGACGCTCTCGACTGGATCGATGACGGGATAATGAACTATTCGGTCGGCGCGACGCTCACTGCCGCATGCGGCGGCGGAGCGCCACCCGCTTGGTGCCAAGGAGCAATGGATTATCTTCTCCCGATCGGGTCGCAATGGAATGGCGCATATCCGGCTGGATACGGAATCGATGCGGAACGGCCCTAACCCACACTCAGGTAAAGGAGGTCACAGATAGATGGAACAATTGACGAAATTGAGGAAATGGCTGGCAATCGGGATCCTTGGCATCTTCTTTGCGGCTGGGTGTGCGGCGCTCAAGGAGTCGAGACCGTTGCTGCCGATCAAGGAGTATGAAAAGATGATCGTCGGGCGGCTTGACGCCGATTACATCGGCACTGACAATTGCCTCAGGGCATGCCACTTTCATGACAAGATCCGGCGCGATTTCGACCTTTCGACCATGGGCGCGCAGCTCTCGAGAGAATCGGGGTTGCCGCTCGTGAACTGCGAGAGCTGCCACGGCCCGGGAAGCCTTGCTGTCGATACTCTGACGCCGCAGAAGCTCGCGGCTGATGCCAAGGCGGGGAAGCAGTCGGCCTGCGACTTCAAGACCTTTATTGACATCAAGAACCTGCCGGCGCAGGCAAAATCGCTCATCTGCCTCAAGTGCCATACGGCCAACGCCACGTTCAACCTGCACAACTGGAACTCGAGCATTCACAATATCACCGACGTGTCGTGCTCCGACTGCCACCGGATCCATGGCGGACACAACCTCAAGGTCAAGATCAGGGACACGGCACAGATGTGCGAGCGGTGTCACCAGGAAGTGCAAGCTGCCTTTGCCCTCCCGAATCACCACCCGGTGCCCGAAAAGAAGATATTCTGCACCGACTGCCATGATCCGCATGGCGGCGGCGGGGAGAAGAACCTGAGAGGCGATACCGTAAAAGCGACCTGCACCAAGTGCCACGCGGAAAAAGAGGGACCGTTCTTATTTGAGCACGCGGACCTCAACGAGGACTGTCGCGCCTGCCACACTCCCCATGGGTCGGTGAACAACAACCTGCTCACTCTGCGTGAGCCGTTCCTCTGCCTGCAGTGCCACACAACGCACCCGATCACCAATGCGACGACTGCCGAGGAGAAGCGTGCGCGCTACACGCGGTGCACGGACTGCCATTCACAGATACACGGTACGGACCTGCCGTCACCAAGCGGCCAGGGTCAATTCATACAGTAGAGGAGGCTCGCAAATGAAAAGGACTATTCTGATAATCGCATTTCTGATGCTCTGGGCCTCCCTTGCGGCGGCACAGCAGGTGGCAGATACGAAGACAGCGGAAACCAAGGGGCTGGAGGGCTTGGAAGCCTTTGAGGGAAAGTTCAGCCTGGGCTATCGGGACATTGATCAAAGTGGGAACACCAAAGCGGGAGAGTATGAGTATCTCAAGTCTTCTGCGATCGGTGCGCTTGACATGGAATGGGACCCGCTACCGCACCGTTTTTTGCTCGAATCCTATTATCTGAACAACAAGGACTACTTCGGTGAAGCGGATTACGCGTTCAAGGATATCGTGATCTTTAACGGGTACACACGGGGAGTGTTCCACAATCTGGATCATTACGTTTTGGGTCCTGATGATCCGACCACGCCGTCGCCGAGCTTTACCGACATGAATCCCGGCGCGCTATATAGCGTTGAGAACACGATGCGCAGGGCGTACATCCGTTTTAAAACCCCTGACTTCCCCTTCCATCTGTATGCCGACGTGTGGACAGTAGACCGGGAAGGAACTATTCAACAGATTTTCCTGCGCGGATTCACCGGCGGACTTAACATAGTTTCGCAGTCCCGGGATATCGATTGGAACACGCAGGAGATCAGGGTTGGTGTCAACAGCCACTTGGGGCCGATCGAAGTCGATTATAGCCACATGGAAAAGACATTCCAGTCGATTGCTGACAGCGTACTGTATGATACCTATCCAATCCCGGGATCCAATCCGGTCCCGCACAATTTAACTCCGAACCTAGAATCATCGTCGGATACGGTGAAAATCCATACGTCATATTCGGGCAGACTGGTTGCAACCGGCACCTATACGAACGGGGAAAGGAAGAATGACTACAGCGGGGCGAGGGCGCAATACTGGAACGCAGGGGGCGATGTTACCTATATGCCCATAACCAGCGTGATGTTTGTTCTCAAGTACCGGCACTATGACCTCGATTTCAGTAACCCGAGTACCGTAATTAATGTGACCCCAACCGCGCTCGTGGCCGTTAACGTTCGCGACTCCATCGCCTCGTCAAGGGACGTCCTGAGCGGGACGGTCCGCTATCGGGCGACCGACCGTTTGACACTCAGGGGTGAGTTTGTGACTGAAAACATTGATCGAACGACGGGAACCCAGGGTGCCACCCTGCCGCCACCTCCTGCGAACGCTCCGGCGTTCTGGGATGTGCCGACGAACACTACCAAAAATACGGCGAAGATCGCCCTTGCGTACCGTATCATGAACAAGCTCAATTTCCGCGCAGATTACAGCTATTTGAAAGTGGACAATCCCGCTTACGACACCGATCCCAACAAGGCGCAGACTGCGCGGGCGTCGCTCACTTGGTCGCCTTCAACCTGGGTCAACACATTGCTCAGTTACAGCACGGTGCACGAGACGAGGGATGAGCTGGATGCTCCCCTGGCTGGCGGGAGCCGGGATGCAACGCGTAATCAGGGTCTTGCCAGCGTTACTTTCGTGGTTGGCAGCCGCGCTTCAATCACGGCGAGCTATGCATACTTCCTCAACAAGGTTGACCAGACCATTACTTTCGAGGACGGAACGGGTGCTTTCTCCCTCGAACCGGGCGTTCCTTACGCAGACGTCGCTAACGTAGGATCACTTGCCCTGACCTATGCTCCGGTCGACAGAGTGAATCTGACCGCATCAGCAAGCAGGAGCTACACGCGGGGTAATTTCTCGCTTATGGGAACGAGCACCGTGACCAATGTGGGAGGGATCGCTGAATTGTCGAACATGAAGGTCGTCGACAGCGTGTACGCTGCAGGTATCGAGATGCAGCTTGGCAAGAACGTGGGCAGCGAGATCCGGTACCAGTACCGGAAGTATGAAGATCAAATAGACAGCTCGCAGGACGGCACGGAAAATTCACTCTTAGCCACCCTGTCCATGAAATGGTAAGGGGAGGTATGATGATGAGACGACTAAACTGGTTATTCATTATTGTGCTGGTGTTCTGCACAAGGACAGCGGGGGCAGCGGACAAGATCGTTGGCGTAATCATGTCCGGCAATATCGGGTACTACCAGGAAGTTCATAAAGCCTTCGTAGGCACACTGGCCAAGGAGGGATTCGACTATCGCAAGATCGATACGGTGCTCCAAATGCCGTCGCCCGACGCCATGTCCTGGACGAACTCAGCACGTAAACTGGTGGTTGCAGACGTAAGCGTGCTCGTGACGTACGGTGCGCCTGCCGCACTTGCATCGATCAAGGAGACCAAAGACATTCCGATGGTGTACGCGGGCGTTTATGATCCGTCCGGCGTCGGTGTTGTGGCCAAGAACATAACCGGTATCAGTTCCAAAGTTCCGATGACGAGTCTGTTGAAATACTTGAAAAAGATCACGCCGTTTGCGAAGCTTGCTATTGTTTACAACGAATCGGAACCCGATTCCATGAAACAGGCGGAAGAACTGGCTCAGCTCGAGGGCCAGTATGGTTTCCAGACGGTGAGAATGCCGATAAAAAAGGTCGACGATGCCCGAAAGCTCACGTTTGCAGGCAAGGTTGACGCCGTGCTCATTTCCGTAAGCGCGGCCGCAAACGAGGCGATCGATTCCATCGTAAAATCGGCGCATGAGACCAAGATCCCGACGGTCAGCCAGACCGGTGGTTCGGCCGAGAAGGGGGTCATCCTAACCCTCGCAGCGAGCCCTGTAGAACAAGGTGAAGCGGCGGCGCATATAACCGCGCGCCTGCTCAAGGGGGAAAGCTCCGCGAGCATTCCGCCACAGGTCCCCAAGTTGGTCGAGCTTGTGCTGAACCTCAAGGAAGCGAATGCCCTCGGGATTAAGGTTCCTATTGATCTGCTGACAGACGCTACGAAGGTGATCAAATGAAGATATTATCCTCAATGAATCTAAAGACAAGGGCCGTGCTCGTCACGGCCAGCATCCTTTTGCTGGTGCTGACGTTCAATACGCTGATCAACATCCATTCCGCCACGAGTCGTTATAAGGAAGCGCTTATTGCAAAGACTGCTGCCCTCGCTGAAGGGATCAAGAAGGATATCTCCAAAGCCGTGGGATTCGGACTTCCGCTGAACGCACTCGAAGGCATGGGGGACAAACTTCGCGGACTGGCGGAAGAAGACAAAGACATCTCGCGCGCCATGGTGATGGACATTGATGGTAAGGTGCTGTATTGCAGCGACCAGACAATGGAGAACACGGTTTTAAGCGATGAGCCCACGAAGCATGCTATCACGACGTCGGGACCCATGGTCCACTCTTATTCCGATGCCCGTGGGGGGCATTACGAGCAAGTCATTCCCCTTATGGGCCCCGATGGAAAGAAGCTCGGCGTGTTCCGAATCGCACTGAAAGAGTCGGCGGTCAACAAGCAGATTCAGAGCCTGCTTCTGTGGTCCCTGGTGGTAGGGCTCGTCAGCTTTCTAGTGGCCCTGGCCTTGGTCAATCTATTTGTGGATCGACAGATCACCCGGCCAATAACCGATATGTCAAAGACGGCATCCCTTATGGCCGCTGGAGACCTGTCGCGGGAGATTGCTGTTACGGGAGCGACCGAGATTGCCTCACTCGGGGCTGCCATCAATACGATGTCGTCCAATCTGCGGGAAATGCTCGGCAAGACCAAGCAGACGGGTTCTAGCCTGGGCGATGCGATGAAACTTATGACTAGCGCCACCTTCAAGATGAGCGAGGGCGCCAAGGTCCAGCAGGAGGCCACTGAACAGACCGCGATGATCGTGAATGAGCTGACCGCCTCGATCAAGGGAGTGGCGGAAAATGCCGGCGAGATGTCTCAAGCGGCCACGGATGCGTCATCATCAGCAGCGGAAATGGCCTCATCGATTGAGGAGGTGGCCACGAACGCCGGTGCGCTCTCCGCGGCGGCCGAGGACACAGCGCTATCCATCGAGCAGATGCTGGCTTCCATCAAACAGGTGTCCGAAAACACGGAGACGCTCTCGGCGTCGGCGGAACAGACATCATCGTCCATCACCGAGATGAGTTCCACAGTGAAAGAGGTTGAACAACGAGCGCTGGAAGCGGCGCAGTTAGCAGAGCGTGTGTCGGCCGAGGCCTCGGACCGCGGCATTACAGCGGCAAAGGAGGCAATAAGCGGGATGAACAACATCAGGGAGACAGTCGAGGCCACGGCTGATGTGGTAAACCGCCTCGGTAAGCGTTCCCAGGAAATCGGCCAGATAGTGAAGGTCATTGATGAAGTCACGGACCAGACCAGCCTCCTTGCGCTGAACGCCGCTATCCTTGCCGCACAGGCGGGAGAGCACGGAAAGGGATTCGCCGTGGTGGCTGATGAGATCAAGGATCTGGCCGAGCGAACGGCAGCCTCGACCCAGGAGATCACGAGCCTGATCGCAGCTGTGCGGGAAGAAACAGAACAGAGCATGCAGGCCATGGGCAGGGGTCTCAAGGCCGTTGAGACGGGCTCCGCCCTCGTGCAGGTGACCAGTGACGTGCTGGGGCAGGTCGCTGGCAGCTCGAAGCAGTCTGCGGACATGGCCAGGGCAATTGAGAGGACCACGGCAGAGCAGACGAGAGGAATTTCCCAGATCACAGAGGCCGCTGTAAACATCGCAAAGCAGATCGAGCAGATAGCCGGCGCAATGCAGGAGCAGCGGAGAGGGAGCGAGCGGATAGCAAACGCGGCGGAAAAGATGCGTGATATCACCCGCCATATGAAGACCGCAACCCAGGAACAGACCACGGGAAGCAGGCATATAGCCAATTCCAGCGATTCGGTGAAGACGCAGGCCGCCCAGGTCGCCCGGTCGACATCAGAGCAGAGTGTCGGTGCGCAGCAGATAACCGATGCGGTCAGCCGCATTCAGAAGATCACACAGGAGAACGTCGATGTGTCGGTCGAGATGGACATGGCGGTGCAGACGCTGAAGTCCCGGGCGGAAGCGCTCCAGACGGAACTGGAGGGTTTTAAATTTTGAGAGGGGCGGTGGAGCTTTACTCCCCTTATTTGTGCCGGCAACCGGAGAGAGATAGCAATGCAGATTGGTGTTCGACAGCGTCTTTTATACCTGATCTTCTCTGGGCTTTTTGTGACTATGAGCCTGATCGGAACATACCGCTATTTCGTGGAGAAGCGGAATATCCTGACCAGTATCCGCATCAATGGGGAGCAGTCCTGCAAGCTCCTGTCCGAACTTGCCGCGCCTTATCTGTTGACGTCGGATCTAAACGGGCTTCATAGCCTGGTGCAGCAGTTTCTCCATACGCCCGACGCACAGGAGGTTTTGGTAACCGATAACAGCGGGAAACCAATTGCTCACGATAGCAAGCCAGTTCTCTCTGGGAAACGCATCACGGTCGGTCCGATTCCCATCTCTACTGACCAGGGCAAGCTTGGTGAAATCCGTATCAGTGTGTACCCTGCCGATCTCGACAGCCGGCTCGAGGCCTATGCAGTGAGCGATCTGGTTGAACACCTCTTCATCTTCATGACCTTGGTAGGCATTCTCAGCGTTTCGGTGTCCAGAACCATCACCGGGCCTGTGAAGGAATTGGGAAACGCGCTCAAGGACATGATCGATCGGAAGGATTTTACCCGGAGGGTGGAATCCGTTCATCGCGATGAAATCGGAGCACTTGCGAACGGGGTGAACTATCTGACCGAGCGCCTTGAGCAGTTCATCATCGAGATGAGCGCGATTGCTTCCCGCATAAGCGATCTGAACCCGAAGATCATGGCGGACTCGCGTGAGGTTAAAAAAAATGCCGAGGTCTCAGCCGGGGCCATAGTGAACGTCTCGACCTCAGTCGGAGAGATGTCTGCATCCATTGAATCCATCGCCGAAAGTTCGGAAAGCCTTCAGACTTCCGCCGAAGAGACCTCGTCTGCTATCCTCGAAATGAACGCATCCAACCAGGAGGTGGCGCGGCATACTGGCGAGCTGACCTCTTCGGTCGAGGACGTGACTTCATCGGTTATGGAAATGATAGCGGCGATCCGCGAGGTTGCCGGCCATGTAGAAACCCTCTCGACCGCAGCGGAACAGACGTCGGCGTCGGCTGTAGAGATAGAGGCAACGGTACGCGAGGTAGAACGGACGGCCAAGGAATCCTCCCGACTTTCACAACAGGTATCCCGCGAGGCAAAGGACATCGGGGTCCGTTCCATCAAGGAAACGATGGCTGCAATGGAGAGGATCAAGGAAGTCGTTGGCAGTTACTCCAGCCTGGTAAATCGGCTCGGGAAGCGTTCTGAGGAGATCGGCACGATTCTCGGAGTGATCGTCGAAGTGACGGAGCGTACGAACCTCCTTGCACTCAATGCTTCAATCCTCGCTGCTCAGGCAGGGGAACACGGAAAAGGGTTCGCGGTCGTGGCTGAAGAAATCAAGGCCCTTGCCGATCGGACCGCCGGCTCGGCGCAGGACATTGCGAAACTCATTGCTTCAGTGCAAAAAGAGGCCAAGGAGGCGGTGACCGCCATGACCGAAAGCCTCGATGCCGTCGATACTGGTGTCAGCCGCTCGCGGGACGCCGGCACGGCGCTTGAAAAAATCCTGGTGAGCTCAGATAGCTCTGCGGAGATGGCTGGGCTAATCGAGCGGGCCATGACGGAACAGGCGCGGGGGATCAAACAGGTGAGCGAGGCCATTGCGAACGTGAAGCAGATGATGCAGCAGATCGCCGCCTCGACGCAAGCGCAGAGCAAAGGGACGGAGATGATCCTGCACGCATCGGAGGAAATGCGTGATATCGGTCGGCGGGTGAAGCATGCAATGGAAGAACAGGGGCGTGGCGGCAAGCAAATCATTGAGGCCGCGGAAAATGTGACCGCGCGTGCAGCTAAGATAGCGGCCGGAACGAAAGAACATCGTCAGGCGAGCCGCCAGATCCAGGACGCCATCGAGCGGATTCAGGACCTACCGCGCGAGAACGTGAAGCGGATGGAGAGCATGGCGGCCACTCTGAAGACCCTTGGTGAGCAGGCCGCCCTTCTCAACCAGGAACTCGTTACGATGACGGTAAAGCGGGGTGCTCACCGGACAACGAGCGGCATCTTGAAGATGGGCGTCATCCCGCTGGAGTCTCCAGCCGAGATGCACCGCCGTTTCACCCCCCTCACCGACCACCTGTCACGTTCTCTCGGAAAGCGCGTGGAACTGTTGATATCCGTGGACTTCGAACAGACGCTGAAAAACCTCGAGGACGGCGCTACGGACCTGGCCTTCCTTTCGCCCACAACTTACATTGAAGCGAAGAAGCGGTTTGGCGCAGTGCTCCTTGTGAAGGCCCTGAGAAAGGGAGTCCCGTTCACGCATGCGGCGATTGTTACACGGCGGGGCAGCGGGATCGAGCGTGTCGAGGATATCGCCGGCAAGCGTTTCGTCTTCGGTGACCAGATGTCCACCTCGAGTTATCTCATCCCGCGGAAGATGCTCGCCGATGCAAATATCAGGGTCGAGGATCTCAAGGACTACGGTTTCCTCGGCCATCATGACGATGTGGCCCGGGCCGTGGTCTCCGGAGAGTATGATGCTGGCGGGCTCCGTGAATCTACAGCCAAGAAGTTCGAGGACCGAGGTCTCCACGTCATCAAAACCTCGTCTGACATACCAGAATTCAATATCTGTGCGTCGAAAAATATAGATGAGGCTTTGATCGGCCAGATTAAGAAATCCCTCGTTGCACTGAACGCCACGGACCAAAGACAGGCCCGCCTGCTGAGCCTGATCGATCAGGACTACACAGGGTTTGTGGAAGCTATGGACAGCGATTACGATGTGATAAGAAAGGCAATGGAAGGGGCATCGGGAACGGTTGGCAGAAGTGTGAAGAACACGAGCGGGAAGCGTGACCCGAGTTCGTAACAGATCAACCGCTTGCGGCGTGGGATCAGAGAATTTTAGGACGCAGAACGAAGAGATGAGCGAGAGGGCGTCTTTTGGCCCGTGCCTCTTGTCGCCTATCTCTGACTGTGTGAGACGCGATCATGAGAGACAGGAACGTTAAAAAAACGGCAGTCGCAGACGAAACCGTGCAGATCGTTTCGTTTCAAGTCGGAACGGAGCAGTACGGGCTCGAGATCAACGCGATTACCGAGATCATCAGGCCGCACAAGATTACGCCACTGCCACGGATGCCGGAGTTCATTGAAGGCGTGATCAATTTGCGCGGGACCATCATCCCGGTCGTAGACCTGCGAAAGCGCTTCGCCCTAGCAACGATTCATGACATTCCGAGGAAGATGCGCATGGTGATCACCCGGGGCGCTGTCCACGGCGCCGCAGGCAACGGCAGGGAACTTCTCGGTCTAGTGGTGGACGGCGTGAACGAGGTTATTCATGTCCCAAAAAAAGACATAGAATCTGCACCGGAAGCGGCCATGGGAGCGAACGCCGATTTCATCACCGGCATGGGGAAAGTGGCCGACCAACTTATAATACTTGTTGACATAAAGAAAATTTTGAGCCAGCAGGAACGCGTCGCACTGGTGGAGGCGGGCAATGCCGAACCTTGAATTCTTAGGCAAGAAACTGCAGAGCAGCGATGCAGAAGAACGGAGGGAAGCGGCTGTCGATCTCGGCCGTGCAGGCCATGATGCCGTGCCACTTCTCTTCCGTGCCATGGGCGATGCCGACTGGAGAGTGAGGAAGACGGCTGTAGAAGCGCTGGTGACAAACAGCAGCGACAGCATCACCCGGGGACTTATCAGGTCGCTCTCGAGTGATGACAATGCCGGCTCGCGGAATTCGGCGATCGAAGCCCTCGTCCACATCGGCTCTGCGGCCGTCGATGCCCTGCTCATGTCCCTTGAAATTCCCGATGCCGATGTCCGCAAGTTCATAGTCGACATTCTTGGAGACATCAGGGATTCCCGGGCCGTACCAGCCCTGATTGAGGCCCTGGAAAAGGATCCCGACGAGAACGTTCGCGTGGCGTCTGCCGAATCTTTGGGCAAGATTAAGGACCGTCGCGCCGTTGATCCGTTGCTTTCCTGTCTGTCGAATTACGACCAGAGCTGGCTTGACTATGCCGCGGCCGAAGCCCTCGGTGCAATCGGTGACGAGCGAGCCCTCGGACCACTTATCGCAGCCCTCGGTCGGAACAGCCTGAGGGAACCGGTGATAGAATCGATCGGTAAGATCGGCAACGTGAATACTCTCGCGCCTCTCATTGCCGGACTTGCCGATGCGCTCAGGATCGTGCGTGAGGTCGCGACGGTTGCGCTGACAGCGATATACTGGAAGAGCTCGCCGGACGACCGGGACCGTATGATAAGAACGGTGCGTGCGAACGTAAATGACCAAGCCGTGGATTTTCTTGAAGAGATGCTCATGACAAGTACAAGAGAGCTCCAGAAGTCTGCGGTCGCCGTTCTTGGTTGGGCCGGGAGGGAAAGATCCATCCAAAAACTACTTGCGCTCTTGAAAGAAGAGGACATGGAAGAGCCGACGGCGCAGGCGCTTAAGAACATTGATGGTGGCCGGGTGCCGGTCCTCCTCGGCTATCTCTCCAGCGACAACGCACTCGTTCGCAGGACTGTGGCGAGGGTGCTTGGAGAGGTCGGGAGCCGGGACGCTGAGGATTCCCTCATCGGGTTGCTCGCGGACGAGACCGGTCATGTCCGGAGCGCTGCGGCAGAAGCACTTGGACACTTGCGGAGCAGTAAGGCTGTTAAACCCCTCCTCGGCTTGCTCGAGGACGAGTATGAGAGCGTACAGGAATCGGCCATACGGGCGCTTGCGGAGATCGGCGACGATTCCGCCCTCGATGACCTGGTGAATGACTTTACGTCCCGGGACGCATCCATGCGCAGGAATATCGCCCTCCTCCTCGGCAGATTCACTACCGACAAGGCGTCCGATGCACTTGCCTTTGCACTCAAGGACGAGGAGCCAGACGTGAGAAAGGCTGTCGTTCATGCGCTCGGGAACCTGTCCGGAGACAAGGCTCTGCGCGCCCTCATCCACGCGGTCACCGATGATGATCCCGAAGTCAGAATGCTCGCAGCCGAAGCGCTGGGGAAGACACATGCCCCCGAAACCCGCGATGTCCTCATACCGCTCCTCGAGGACAATGACCTCTGGGTCCGGGCTGCTGCTGCGCGCGGTCTGGGAAGGATTGAAGGAGAGAAGGCCGGTGAAGTTCTTGCGGCGCATCTGAACACAGCGACGGATATCTTTCTCCTTTCACTCGTGGACGTTGTGGGGAAACTCGGAACGCAGCATGCACTCACGCCGCTCCTCAGGCTCGCCGATCATGCTGATCCCGAAGTGCGCAAAACCGTGCTGATGGCGCTTTCCGGCTACCGGTGGGAGTCCGTTCATCAGACCATCGTTTCTCGACTATCCGATCCGCACTGGAGCGTGAGAAAGACGGCGATCGAGATCATTAAACAAAGAAAAGACGCGGCTGCAGAGCCCTTCCTCGAGCGGATCGCCGACGGAGATCCAGATGCAACCGTGCGGCAGGCGGCGAAGGACGCATTGAGGCGATAAATGGTCGAAGAACAGACAATTCCGCTGCCGGACGATGTCTTCAGGCTTCTCCGGGATTTTATCCACGGATATTGCGGCATTTATTTTGACGATGGCTCTAAGTTCCTCCTGGAGCGCCGTCTTACGCGGAGGCTCGAGCAAAGACAACTCAGAAGTTTTGAAGAGTACTACCATTTTCTACGATATGACCGGAAGCGGGAAGAGGAGCTTGCCGTTCTTGTGGATAACCTCACCACGAACGAAACCTATTTTTTTCGTGAGAGCCCGCAGCTCCGTGCCTTCTCCGAGGAAATCCTGCCTGAACTGCGCGAGATCCTCGCTGACCGAAAGGTCATCCGGATATGGAGCGCTGGGTGCTCCACGGGCGAAGAGCCATATACCATCGCGATCCTCCTGCTTGAATCCGGGGACTGGTGGCGTGACTGGCGGGTGGAGATTCTTGGCAGCGACATCAACCAGCGGGTTCTGCATACCGCACGCAAGGGGGTCTATAAAAAGAGCGCGCACCGGGTGACGAGCCCCGACATGCTGGCAAAATACTTCGTTGAAGAGGAAAAGGGCAGTTACCGCATCGTCGACCGGGTGCGAGAACTCGTGTCGTTCAGCTACCTGAACCTCCTCGACCCGTATAAGTGCAGTTTGATTAGCGACATGGATGTCATCTTCTGCCGGAACGTCATCATCTATTTCGACAAAGAGGCAAAGAAAAAAGTGATCGGCAGCTTTTACGAAAAGCTCCGCAAGGGCGGATATCTTCTCCTGGGACATTCGGAATCCTTGATCAATATTTCCAACGCCTTTGCACTCCGAACGCTCAGGAACGATATGGTATACCAGAAGCAGCACCGCATGAATGCGGGCTAGCACGCAGGTGGAGCAGAAAGCAGGAAAAGCATTGATGAATAGAATCAAGGCACTGGTGGTAGACGATTCCGCTTACAATCGCACGGTCATTACGCGAATGCTTGAGAGCGATGAGGGAGTCGAGGTCATCGGCAGTGCAACCGATGGAGTCGATGCCATTGCCAAGACACTTCGGCTCCAGCCCGACGTGATTACGCTTGATCTTGAAATGCCGAACATGGACGGCTTCACCTTCCTGCGGTGGCTCATGAAGGAGCGTCCTACGCCTGTGCTGGTGCTATCATCACGCTCCGACAGCCGCAGCGTCTTCCGTGCCATGGAACTCGGCGCCGTCGATTTTCTTGCCAAGCCCGAGACGCGGATATCAAAGAGCATCGAAAGCATCCGGGACGAGCTTGTGTCCAAGGTTCACGCCGTCCTGAACTTGGAAATGGGCAAGGTTCGGTCAACGATCGAGCTTATTTCCAGCGAACGGGTGGCGCCCCCGGCGCGGAAGGAAGACGATGAGCTGGTCGAGAAAAGCCCTATTGAAATCGTGGCCATCGCATCGTCTACTGGCGGACCGCCTGCTATTCAGGCGATTCTCACTTCATTGCCCCCGGATTTCGGTGCTGCCATCGTGATTTCGCAGCATATGCCTCCGGGTTTTACGAAAAGTTTTGCAGAGCGGCTGAACAAGCTGACGCCGCTTATGGTGACCGAGGCCGCCGGAGGAGATCGAATCGGTCCCGGAATGGTGCTCATCGCACCGGGCGGCTACCATCTGATTGTAAGAAAGGACCGCGCGGGGCTTTCTGCCGATCTCATTGCGCGAAGCCCGGGTGACAAGTATGTGCCTTCTGCCGATCGCATGATGATTTCCATCGCTGATGCCTGTGGTCCGGCTACGCTCGGTGTGGTGCTCACCGGTATGGGAAAGGATGGGGTCGAGGGAGTAACTGCCATCAAACGCAAGAAAGGGCAATGCCTTGCCGAGAGCGAGGAGAGCGCCGTCATTTTCGGCATGCCCCAGGAGGCCATCCGTACCGGCACTGTCGACAAGGTGCTGCCGCTCAGCAAGATGGCTGAGGAAATAGTTCTGCGATGCCGCTTAGGCAGAGGCGGCAGCGGGAGTGGTGCATCCTGATTTCGGTCTTGATAATTTCAAAGGACTTGACTATAATAAAAAAAATTGATTCATTTCTTCCCAATTGGAGTCATGTCCTTTTCCGCTGACCGCGCAACAAGCCGCGAATGCCGTTGCGAGAAAGGTTTTCTTTTCGTCCCGGATGAATGCGGTGCGAGCGGGGCAGTAACCCCGGTGAATGCGAGGAGGGTTTGATGGAAAAAGAAACAGGGATATCGAAAAAAGTTGAAGAGTTTCTCCAGGTCTTCAGGAAGGGCGAAGAATTTACACAGGAACTGCTGAAGGAGAACGAAAAGCTGAGGTACAAGGTCGCACAGCTCGAAGAAGTCGCCAAGTTTTCCGGAAGGGAGGAGGATTTTAAGTTCCGTACCCTCGAAGAGCGGGTAAAGTTCCTTGAGGACGAGAACAGGACTCTTCTTGATCGCTACCATCAAGTGGAAGAAGAGAACAAGGATTTTGCGAACCGTTATATCGAGGTCGAGGCTGAGAACAACAACCTCGCGAACCTCTATGTGGCAAGCTATCAGCTTCACTCCACCCTGGATTTCAATGAATCGCTCAAGATCATCCTCGAGATCGTGATGAACCTGATCGGCGCGGAAGAGTTTTCAATCATGCTCGTCGATGAAAAGACGAATGAGCTGTCGATCGTAGCCCAGGAGGGCATGGGGCCGGAAGCACGGTCAAGCATCAAAGTGGGCGACGGGGTCATTGGACAATCAGTCAAAAGCGGAGATGCCTACTACCGGGACGGTGATCCCACCAACCTGAAGGACGTGGATTATACCCACCCCCTGGTCTGCATCCCGCTTAAGATCAAGGAGCACGTGATTGGCGTGATCGTAATCTATAAACTCCTCGTTCAGAAGAGCGAGTTTTCAAACGTGGACTACGAATTGTTTTCGATGCTGGCCGGCCATGCCGCCACTGCGCTCTTTTCTTCAAAGCTCTATTCTCAGTCCGAGCGTAAGCTCACTACGATCCAGAGTTTTCTCGATCTGCTCAAAGAAAAATAACGGAGGTAGGAAATGCCCGAGCATAATTTTCTGGTGGTTGAAGATTCCCCGACGATGAGGCAGCTCATCTCCTTCGCCCTGAAGCGCATTCCGGGGAGCAAGATCGTTGAAGCCAATGACGGTATCGACGCGCTCAAAAAGCTCTCGACCCAGAAGTTTGATATCATCCTAACGGACATTAACATGCCTATCATGGACGGCCTGAAGCTTGTGTCCATGGTACGGAACGACCCCACGCACAAATCCATCCCGATAATCATCATCACGACTGAAGGTGCAGAGGAAGACCGCAAGCGTGGCCTTGCCTTAGGCGCTAATGCCTATATTCCTAAGCCCATCCAGACGGCCGACCTCCTGAGCATTGTCAATCAGATATTAGGGAGCAAGGGATAGCGGGAAGAGCAGCGGTAGGATCATCCCCAAGGACGAGAAGGGATACAGGTTCGCGTCCTTTTTTGTTTGTGCGAATCGCCTTGAAAGATGCGGCCTATCCCTAAATTCCCACTTTTAAGCAACGCCGCCAGGATGTTCTCCTCATCAATAATGAATAGTCAGCAAGTGGCTGTTGATCATGGCTGAGCCTTTGACCTCCCATGCAGCGTTCGTAGCTGCGATATTATGCGTCTATGGTCAAAGTCCCCGGAGTCTGTAAGAATCATTTTGCCGCTTTCTCCCGTAGCTGTCCACAGGCAGCGGAAATATCCCTCCCGCGAGATTCGCGCACGAGAGCCGTATAGTGGTGGTCCAGTAGTATCATCTGAAAACGCCTCACCGCGGCATCATCGGGTCTGCTAAATTCACTTCCTGGAAAGGGATTAAAGGGAATGAGATTCACCTTGCATTTAATTCCTCTTAGCAATCTTGTGAGTCGCAAGGCATCCTCCTGTGTATCATTCACTCCCTTTAACATCACATATTCAAAGGTGATCCGCCTCCTCTGTTCGAGAGGGAAATGCCTGCATGCGGCCATGAGCTGTTTGATCGGGTATCGCCGGTTCACCGGCATGATTCGATCCCTGATCTCGTCGGTCGTTGCATTGAGAGATACGGCAAGATTCACTTTTATACCCGATTTTCCCAGAGCATTAATCTCCGGAACAAGCCCATCTGTCGAGACGGTGACCCGGCGGGGAGAGAACCCCAGTCCACGGTCCCCCGTGATGGTTTTCAGCGCCTTCATAACTTCTTCGAAGTTCGCCAAGGGCTCACCCATGCCCATGAGCACGATGTTCGTAATGCCCCGCGTTCCCTCCCGATTCAAGATACGCGATACCTCCAGCACCTGATCGGAGATTTCATGGGCTTTAAGATTTCGCGCAAAGCCACCCTTTCCGGTCAGACAGAACCGGCAAGCCTGCGCACATCCCACCTGTGACGAGACGCAGAGTGTCATCCGGTCCTGATCGGGGATGAGGACGCTCTCGACCGTGTGCCTGTCTTCAAGCGCGAAGAGAAATTTTCTCGTTCCATCCTTCGACAACTCTGCCCTCACGACTGCGGGAGCGGTGATGCAGAAAGTGTCAGAGAGCAGAGACCGCTCAGACTTGGCAATATTGGTCATTTCATCGAACGATGATGCACGGTTTCGGTAAATCCATTCAAATACCTGTGCAGCACGGAACTTCTTGAGACCCCTTTCGACCAGTCCTTGCGCAAGTTCATCGGGAGAAAAGATCTTTATATTGGGTTTTCCTGAGGTCATCCGGTCATCCTGAGATATTCCGCGAAACATTAACACCTTTCATAAGAAAAAGCAATATTACCAGGTTCCGGAATTGGATTTATGAGAGTCGGATACCTTTCTGCAAACACTCTGAAGCTCAGGCATCAACTCGTTCATTTATAATGTTTTAGGAATTACTCTTTCGTGGTATAGTAGCCAGCATATTTTCATTGAACGCTTAGTGAAGAGGCGGTGATGAGGCACCTGCTCCCGTCCTAGCTGTCTTGCGCGAAGCGATAAAATAGAGTCATTCCAGGGTGAGGACTACTTAGAAGTGGTCTGTCTCCCGCTGTCCGGAGGGTTTTGTTAGGGATGGAATTTACCACGGAAAATATGATCAGGTTTAAAAATCTGATTTATTCCCGGACGTACCTCTCTTTTTCCTGGTGGAGGGAGGATCTGCTTCGGAGCTGGATTTTCCAGCGGGCAGGGGCTGTCCATTCTCGATCACTTGACGGCTACTACCAGCTGCTTAGTTCCGACGAAAAAGAATTTGAACAGCTCATCGCTCTAATCACTACGAGAGACACCTATTTTTTTAGGATGCCGGGGCACTTTCAAGCGCTTTCTGAGGTCGTGCTGCCAGAGATCGTCGAGCGGGAAGGCGCGAAGGTGTTGCGTGCCCGCTCCGGCAGGGAGCCTCAGCGCATGAGACTGAGGGTGTGGTCTGCAGGATGCGCCACGGGGCAGGAACCCTATTCACTGTCAATGCAGATACTCGATGCCATCCGGTACGCCAAGGCATGGGACATCAAGGTGCTGGGGACCGACATTAACGCCGATGCTCTCGCTGTTGCCGAGGCTGGCCGTTATCGCGTCATGGGAATCGGAAAGATGCCAGCGCAGTTCATCGAGCGGTACTTTGAAGTGAGCGGGCTTGAAGAGATCAGACTATCTAAAGAGGTTAGGGGTATCACGGAATTTAGGACGTTGAACCTTAGGAACCTTTCCGACAGGGTTGAATTTAAGAACGCCTTCGATATCATATTTTGCAGGAACGTGATGATCTACTTCGACCAACCCGCACAGCAGCGCCTAGTCGCGGCCTTAGGGGAAGCTCTGATCCCGGGCGGTTATCTCTTTGCGGGGGAGGGCGAGGTGCTGCGATTTACATCTCATGACCTCGAGGTCGAAGAATGGCGAGGGAACATTTTCTATCGAAGGGCAGAAGGAAAGTGAGCATGACGACAGATGCCGAGACGTGCACAAATGATCAGGGAGCACTAAGGTCGGGCATGGTGTAAGCGCATGTGCAGTATTCGGGGTCTTTTTAACTCGATAAGCCTCTGACGTGCGATTCTCTGTTTATTTTCTCGTAACCGGAAGTGCTTCTATTTCACGATGATTTGCGTGTGACTTTGGCATTAAATGGAGGACATCGAGGGGAAAAGGGAAACATTTTCTCCTATAAAATCCGGCCTCTTCCTCTGCTTGACGGGCAGGCATCACGGATTCGTAACATCCTGACACACAACAAAAAATCCTTGACACTCTCGCTAAATAGATGTTATTTTGTCCCATTATTTTCTAGGAGATCTGTTTGAAAATCGCGATTACAGGCAAGGGTGGTGTGGGGAAAACCACGCTAGCCGGCCTTTTGGCACGGCTGTACGCCTCAGAAGGAAAGAAGGTCCTTGCAGTAGATGCCGATCCAGATGCGAATCTCGCCTCGGCACTAGGAATTTCTCCAGAAGCTGCAGCCCGTGCTTTGCCGCTTGCGGAACAGTCGGATATGATCGAGGAGCGTACCGGCTCCCGGCCCGGCACACCCGGCGGCATGTTCAGCCTCAACCCCAGGGTCGACGATATACCCGACATCTACAGCGTCAAACACGAAGGGGTCCGGCTCCTTGTTGTCGGGAAATCCAAAGAGGCGGGATCGGGTTGCTACTGCCCCGAAAACGTCCTCCTTCGTCGCCTGATTAGCCACCTGATACTCAGGCTCGACGAGGTGGTCATTCTCGATATGGAAGCAGGGATCGAACACCTGACCCGCGGCACTGCCGGCAGTGTCAATGCCTTCATCGTCGTGGTGGAGCCGGGCCAGCGGAGCCTCCAAACAGCACGGCACGTGGAGAGCCTGGCAAAGGGGCTCGGAGTCAACGATGTATTCGTCGTCGGCAACAAGATCAAGCAGGAAACGGATAAGGAGTTCATCGCGAAACACCTCTCTGGTATGAAAACCCTCGGGTTCATGAGCTATGCCGATGACACGGTCAAGGCGGACCTGGACGGCAAGTCGCCATTCGATGCATCACCACGCGCCGTGGAAGAAGCTAGGACGATCAAAGCTGCACTCGATCAGTTGATGAAGAAGTAAGTCCTTCACGTGAAAAACAAGATCAGAAAACAGGTCTTGGCTGCCAGGGACAACATGTTGCCTGCACTGCGAGCAACGAAAAGCCAGGAGATCGAAGAGCGGCTCTTTTCTCTTCCCAAATTCAAGTCAGCGCGCGCTGTCGTGTTCTTTGCGTCATTCCGGAGCGAAGTGGAAACCGGCCCCATGATCCGCCGGGCCTTGGCTTCGGGAAAACGGGTCATCCTTCCGAAGGTAAAAGGAAAAGAACTTGAGTTGTTCGAGATAAGAAATTTTGACAAGGATGTTTCACCCGGCGCATGGGGAATTCCCGAGCCGCGGGAATCCACGCCGGTAAGGCTTGATCAAGTAGATGTTATAGTCGTGCCGGGGGCGGCATTTGACGAACTTGGCAACAGGCTTGGCTACGGAGCAGGGTTCTATGACAGGCTTCTTTCCGAGTTTTCAAAGCTGACCATAGCCGTTGCCTTTGAGGTACAGATCGTTCCGAAAATTCCCGCCGATCAGCACGATGTGCCAGTACGGAATATCGTAACGGAGAAAAGAGTCATAACTGCGGCCAATAATAGAGAGGGGAGCGCGTAGAGCAGCGGCTTTTCCTTATGCGCCATGTGCTACGCCCTAAGCACATCCGGTAAACTTTTATGGATTCTAAAAAAATCGAAAAAGGCGTACGGCTCATCCTCGAAGGCATAGGCGAAGATGCGGAGAGGCCGGGCTTGAAAGAAACCCCAGCGCGCGTGGCCGAGATGTATGGGGAGATTTTTTCCGGGATTTCCGCGAATACCGAAGAGTTGCTTAAGCCCATGGCAGGAGAGAGCCACGACGAGATGGTGATGATCCGGGACATTCCGTTCCACTCGATGTGCGAACATCATCTCTTGCCGTTCTCGGGCAAGGCGCATATCGCGTACATTCCTGGCGCCGGGAAGATCGTAGGCATCAGCAGTCTAGCCAAGGCTCTCGAAATCTTCGCGAAGCGGCCCCAGGTGCAGGAGCGGCTCACGGCGCAGTTCATCGACCTCATCGTGAGCAGGCTTAAACCCAAGGGCGCCATGGTCGTTATCGACGCGGAACATTTATGCATGAGCATGCGGGGTGTCAAGAAGCCGGGGGCCCGCGTCGTTACGTCCGCGGTGAGGGGCAGTTTTCGCAGCAAGGAATCGACCCGCATGGAGATGCTTGAGCTATTAACCAAACAGGAAAAGTAAATTGTTCTCCATGGGAGACAAATCTTTTTTTACCAGGAGCATTTCATGGCATCGCAAAAGATAGAAGAAGCGCCCGTGTCTTACCGCCCTTACGGGGCCGATGTAAAGGAGACGAGGCCCTACTCGCCCTGTCGCGCGGCATGTCCAGCGCACACTGACGTACAGGCCTATGTGGGTCTGATCGCCCAAGGCAGGTACACCGAGGCGTTCGAGGTGATCACAGCACCAAATCCTATCGCATCGGTCTGCTCGATGATCTGCCACCATCCCTGCGAGCAGGCGTGCCGCCGCTGCGGCGTGGACGAGCCTTTGTCGGTCAGGCACCTGAAGCGCTTCGCCATTGAGAAATCTCTCGACTATCGCCGTACCAAACGTAAACTCGTTCAGAAAACGAAAGGAAAGAGCGTAGGCATTATCGGCTCCGGCCCTTCAGGCCTTACCGCCGCGAGGGACCTTGCTGACTTTGGCTATGGGGTCACGATCTATGAACGTCATCCTGTCCTCGGCGGAATGCTCGTGTCCGCTATTCCTCCCTATCGTCTGCCGAGGGAAGCATTGAAAGAAGATATCGATGATGTCATTTCCAAGGGCATTGAGGTGAAGACAAACTGTGAAATCGGCAGGGACGTCAAGCTTGAGGATCTCACAAAGAAGCACGATGCAGTGCTGGTTGCGATCGGACTTTCCCTGAGCCGCTCGATTCCCATTCCGGGCGTGGATGGCCCTGATGTGCTGCTTGCCATTCCATTCTTAACCGACGTGGCATTCGGGAAAAAACCCAAGCTAGGGAAAAAAGTGCTGGTCATTGGCGGCGGAAACGTTGCCATGGATGTGGCGCGCACAGCCCGTAGATTAGGTGTCAAGGACGTATCGATGGTCTGCCTCGAGAGCGCCGAGGAAATGCCTGCGTGGAAATGGGAAGTGGACGAGGCCCTCGAAGAGGGCATCAAGATCAGTCACCGATGGGGCCCTAAGTCAGTCAAACGGGAGGGCGCCAAGGTCCTCGGACTTGAAGTTAAGAAGGTTAAATCGGTTTTCGATGCGAACGGCAGGTTCAGTCCCACCTATGACGAGAACGAGACATCCATATTCGAGGCTGATACGATCATCATCACCATCGGCCAGATGTCGGACCTTTCATGCTTGAAAAGCAGCGCCGTGAAGATCGATGAGCGGGGTAGGGTCGAGTGGAACCAGGCTACCCAGATGAGCAGCCTCAAAGGTGTGTTCCTGTCCGGCGAGGTAGTGACAGGCCCCGGCTCAGCCATTGCTGCCGTGTCGAACGGCCATCGTGCTGCTTTGGCGATCCATCTTTACTGCCAAGGCGAGGCGATCGAAGGAAAGCTTCCTTCGCAGGAAAAAGAAAAGATTGCGCAGATGCCCCCTGACCTCGTGGAAAAGATATCAAAGGAGCCGCGTCAAAAGATAAAACACCTTCCCCCTGAAACGCGCTGCGACCAAATGGCCCATTTCGAGATCGGCTATGATGAGGCTGAGGCGCTTAAAGAAGCCGGCCGGTGCCGAGGTTGCGGAGGGGGGGCCGTCGTGGACAAGAACAAATGTATGGCCTGCCTCACCTGCATGCGTATCTGCCCCTACGGGGCTCCGGTGGTCACATCCCATTCAGAGATCCGGCCCGAATACTGCCAGGCCTGCGGGCTCTGCGCGCCTGAGTGCCCGGGCGAGGCCATAAGCATGGTGAGCTATGATGTGCGCGAACACCGGAACAATATGCCTTCATTCGTCGGCACGATCGACCCGAAGCGTCAAGAGCCTGCGATAGTAGCTTTTATGTGCACGCACCATGTAGGCGTTCTAGGCTTTGACGTGCCGAAGAATATCAAGACCGTGCCGGTGCATTGCACGAGCCGGATCGATGTTCTCGATATGCTGAAGGCCATTGAATCCGGCGCCGACGGCGTGGCAGTGGTACGCTGTAACGAAGGGACGTGCAAGTACAGGGACATCGCACCGCGCATACACGCGAGGGTGAAGCGGGTCCAGGAACTGCTCGGCATGCTGAAGATCGAGCCCGGACGTGTGGATCTACTTTCGGCGGCATCGACCAATGGCGGCAACCCTTATGCCGCAGTTTGTGCCGACTTTTCAGAGCGCGTTAAACAGATGGGGCTGCGAGTTCGCGAATAACCGCTCGCACCAATGAACACGATAAAAAGGAGTAAAGCCATGATCGTTGGAACACAAAAACCGCTTGAAGAAATTTGGAACATGGTAAAGGATTTCAAAAAGGTCCTCGTATTCGGGTGCAACACCTGCGTTGCCATCTGCCATGCGGGCGGCGAAAAGGAAGCCGAGACGATTGCGACGTTGATCAGGATGCGGGCGGCCCAGGAAGGGAAGTCGATGGTCGTTAACCACATGGGGGTCATGCGCCATTGCGAGCCCGAATACTTTGACCCCGTGATGGACGACGTGAAAAAATATGATCTCGTGCTTTCAACGGCCTGCGGAGTTGGGGTGAATTTCCTGTCCGACCGTACCGAAAACATTCCTGTCTACCCGGGAATCAACACCTCATTCTACGGCGCAGTTCCGGAGCCGGGCGTGTTCAAGGAGCTCTGTGCGGGCTGCGGTGACTGCATCCTGCATTTGACCGGAGGCATCTGCCCCGTTGCTCGCTGTGCAAAGACGCTGATGAACGGTCCCTGCGGCGGCACGAACAAGGGCAAGTGTGAAATCAGCAAGGACGTCGATTGCGCCTGGTACCTCATCGTTGAACGCATGAAGGCGCTCGGTACTCTTGAGAAGCTCTCCCAGATCCAGCCACCGCGGAACTGGTCCACATCGCGTGATGGTGGACCACGCCGTATATCGATGGAGCATATCAGGGAGTTCGAGGACAAGGAAGCGACGAAGACCGAGACGGCGGGAGGTAAGAAATAATGAAGAGCGGAAGCACACTGGAAAAAGTACTCGCGAGCGGCAAGCCAGCAGTCACGGCGGAGCTCGGCCCTCCTATGAGCGCTGATCCTCATGAAGTCATCAAGAAAGCGCAACAGCTCAAGGGCTACTGCGACGCCGCGAACATCACGGACTGTCAGACCGCGGTCGTCCGGATCTCGAGCATCGCTGCAGCAGCAATCGCATTGCAGCAGGGCCTGGAGCCGGTCATGCAGATGACCTGTCGCGACCGAAACCGAATTGCCATGCAGGCCGACCTTCTCGGCGCTGCTGCTCTCGGCCTCAAGAACTGTCTCTGCCTTGCTGGAGACCATCAGAAGTTCAGCGCTGCGGGAAGGCTCAAGGGTCATCCGGGCGCTAAGAACGTCTACGACGTTGACACCTGTCAGCTCGTCGGTATTCTTAAAAAGATGCGCGACGAGAGCAAGCAGGATGGAGGCGATCCGATCGAAGTGCCGCCCAAGCTCTTTATCGGCGCTTCATGGACACCCATGGCAGACCCCATTGAGTTCAGACCGATCAACCTCATGAAGAAGGTGAATGCCGGAGCCGACTTTATCCAGACTCAGGGGATTTATGATATCGATGGTTTCCGGACGCAGATGGCCAAGATCCGGAACATGGGCCTCCACGAACGGACCGCGATCCTCGGCGGTATCATCGTGCCAAAGAGCGCTATGATGCTGAAGTACATGGATTCCTCAGTTGCCGGCGTATCTGTTCCGAAGTCTCTCATCGACCGGATGAACAAGGCCAAAGAAGCTGCCGGCGACGACAAGAAGAAGGCCAAGGAACTTCAGGAACAGGAAGGCATCAGGATCACGATCGAGCTCATCCATCAGGTGCTGGAGACGCCAGGCGTAAAGGGCGTGCACATCCAGGCCATTGAATGGGAGAGCGCCATCGAAGGCATCGTGAAGCAGGCGGGACTCTATCCAAGGCCGCAGGTGTAGGAAGTGCGGAATCTCAGATTCGGAGTAAGGATATTCGGAGCGTTGAGCATAAACATGAGGTAACATCACATCGTTTTTCCTTTAGGCGCTCGGCGCTTTGCAGAAAGTTTGCGTGAGGCTATTGTGCCCAAGATTACCGTTCTCGACATATATAAGAAAAAAGCCGAAGGCAAGAAAATAACCATGCTCACGGCCTATGATTATCCAACTGCTCAGATCGTGGATCAGGCGGGAATCGACATGATCCTTGTCGGCGACTCGCTTGGTATGGTCATTCAAGGCGTATCGAGCACGCTGCCGGTCACGATGGACGAGATGATTTACCACACCAAGATGGTTTCCCGTGCTGCTGCTTCAGCAATGGTTGTCGGCGATATGCCGTTCCTTTCATACCAGACAAGCCAAGAGGACGCAGTCAGAAACGCCGGCAGGTTCCTGAAAGAGGCTGGTGCTGAAGCGGTTAAGCTTGAAGGGGGCACGCAGATAGCAGAAGTAATCCGGGCGATTGTGAATGCCGGCATTCCAGTAATGGCCCATATCGGTCTTACCCCACAGTATCTGCACATGCTCGGCGGGTTCAAGGTACAGGGCAAGGATGATGCTGCCCGGGAGAAGATCCTTGCTGATGCTCGGGCTGTTCAGGATGCAGGGGCGTTTTCAATCGTGCTCGAGGCTATGCCTGCTTCGCTCGCAAAGGATATCCACGAAATGCTCCGTATACCGACAATCGGGATTGGAGCCGGACCGGGCTGCGATGGTCAAGTGCTTGTAATCCATGATCTTTTAGGTCTTTTTGACCGGTTCATTCCAAAGTTCGTCAAACAGTATGTTAAGATCAAAGACTTGGCTCTAAAGGCGGTAAAAGAATACAAGCAGGACGTAGAGACTGGGAAATTCCCCTCAGAAGAACATAGCTTTAAATAATCATTTACGAAAATCGAACAGACTTTAGTAATAGACCGCAAGCGAAGGCTTGTTGTGCACACATTTTTTTATCAATGAAATTTATAAGTTAATAAAAAAAATTGTCCGCAACTATTTCATTTTTCTTGACTCATGAGATATGTGCTGGATATAATATTACTCCCCTGTCATCCATTCTCTTCCCCTTTTCTTGCTGTTGGGGTGTCGAGGGGCGCTCTATTATGAGGAGGGGACACCATGCCTGAAGCAGCATTGAACGTTGTTCTCCTCCGGCATACGCCGGAGCCCGAAGAGGTCGTGGCAATGGCAGCGAAGCTTTGCTACAGTCCGTCGGGCGTTGAGGAACTGAAGGAGAAGATCGAGGCCAAGGACCAGGCTGCGTTCGTGGAGAAGCTAGCTTTAATTGGGCACCTTTCCCCGATCGAGCATGTTTCCTTCTCTTTCGGCATCGAAGGCATTTCGCGGGCCTGCTCTCATCAGCTTGTTCGACACCGCGTGGCGTCGTACTCGCAGCAGAGCCAGCGATATGTGAAGGAAGAGCAGTTCGACTATGTGATCCCTCCGAGCATCAAGAAGGACCCTGCGCTCACTCGCGAGTTTGAGAAATTCATGGCCGAGGCCCAGGAGAATTACACCAAGGTCCTGAAGCGGCTTGAAGAGCTCGGATACAAGGGCGAAGCAGGCCAGCAGGATGCGCGGTACCTGCTTCCGAACGCCGCAGAGACAAAGATCGTCGTAACTATGAACGCACGTGAACTTCTGCACTTTTTCCGCGTGCGGTGCTGTAACCGGGCTCAGTGGGAGATACGGGAAATGGCAGAACGTATGCTCTCTCATGTAAAAAGAGTGGCACCCACGATATTTTCCAAGTCGGGACCCGGCTGTCTTTATGCCCCCTGCCCCGAGGGCAAGATGACCTGCGGCAAAATAGAAGAGGTCAGGAAAAAGTTCGGAGTGAAGAAGGAGAATTGACCACAGAGAGAGCACAGAGGAAGAAACGCGCTGAGTTCTCTCGTTCTTATCGTTGTGGCCTCTGTGATGAAGGTGTTTTATGGGTTTTACCATAGCAGTTGCAGGCAAGGGTGGCACGGGCAAGACCAGCCTCTGCGGCCTTGCCATTCGCTATTTGACAGAGAAAAAGCGCAGAGCAGTGCTTGCGGTTGACGCCGACGCTAATGCGAACCTGAACGATGTGCTTGGGGTCAAGATCCATGCCACCGTAGGCGCCCTGCGGGAGACCTCTCTCGAAACGGTCAGGTCCTCGGCGCCCCGGCCGGGCGGCATGAGCATGGAACAGCTTTTCGACTATCAGATCCAACAGGCGCTTATCGAGGCGAATGGTTTCGACCTGCTAGTCATGGGCAGGCCCGAGGGCGCGGGCTGTTATTGTGCGGCGAACAACATCATCCGCAAGTACATGGATAAGCTGGCCGATTCGTATCCCTATACGGTCATGGACAACGAAGCCGGCCTCGAGCACCTGTCGCGTCGAACCACGCAGGACACGGACCTGCTCCTCATCATAAGCGATCCGTCGGTACGTGGAATCATGACGGCCGGCCGGATCGGAGAGCTGGTGAAAGAACTGAAGCTGAACGTCAAACGTTCGGTGTTGATCGTGAACCGGGTGGAGGACGGGGTGAGCGAGGACAAGGCCCTCCAGCAGGCAATCAAGCAGCAAGGCGTCGAGTTCGCGGGATTCGTCCTTGCCGACGAACTGATCTTTGAATACGATCTGAACGGTAAGCCGCTGATCAAGCTTCCCGCTGATTCAAAGGCGCTCACGGGATATTTCAGCATTCTTGATAAACTGATCCCGTAACCGATGAACAGAAAAACCGTTGCCATCATAGGCGCAGGTCGCGTTGGCAGTTCAGTGGGCTTCCTGCTCAATCAGGCAGGGTATATCGTGACCGCAGTGTCATCGCGCACAGAATCGTCGGCAAGAATGGCCGCAGCATTCATTGGCGCGGGAAAACCTGCAACCGATATGGCAGAAGCAGCAGCGAGTGCTGAGATTGTCTTCATTACTACTCCCGACAGGGTCATCAAAGAAGTTTGTGAGAAGATCGGGGCAGCGGGGGGGTTCAAGCCTGGTTCGCTCGCAGTACATATGTCCGGAGCTCACTCGCTCGATCTTCTCGATGCGGCGCGGACAGCGGGGGCGCATCGTGCAGTACTGCATCCGCTCCAGTCCCTTGCAAGCAAGGAGCAGGGGGTAAAGACGCTGCCTGGCTCGTATTTCCGGATTGAAGCTGACAGCGATGTGCTGCAAACGGCAAGGGACATCGTGAAGGCGCTGGGCGGAATCGAGCTGGCGATGCCGAAATGGAAATCGGATAGGGACTCCGCTGCCTTGTACCATGCTGGCGCAGTTGCGGTGTCAAATTACTTCGTCGCCCTCGTAGATTACGGGCTCAAGTTCTATCAGGCCCTGGGAGCTGACAAAAAAGAAGCGCTCAAGGCGGTGCTCCCGCTCATTCGAGGGACGCTTCTCAATATAGAGACGCTCGGAATACCGGATGCACTTACGGGGCCGATAATGCGCGGTGACACGCAGACCGTGCGCGATCACCTTGCGGCCATGAAGAGACGGGCGCCGAAGCTGGCGAGGCTTTATAAAGAATTGGCGCGGCAGACAGTCGCGGTCGCAAGGGACAGAGGCAGCATCACCCAGGAGACCGCAGAAGAGTTGCTGAACATCGTGAAAGAATAATTGCGGCATGCGGAATGGCTACGATTCTCAGCCGATGTTTCCCCGCGACCATACAGTATTGATTCCAACGGGCTCCATCTGCGGTTAATCAAGAATTAGGTCCACTCGATTCGAAAGGAGAAGTTTGGGAACATGATAATAATCGGGGAGAAGATCAGTATCATAGCAAAGAAGGTGCGCGAGGCGCTCCAGAAGCTTGATCCCAAGCCGCTGCAGGAACTCGCCGTGGCGCAGGCGAAGGCCGGTGCGCACTTTATCGACGTGTCGATCGGCCCGGCCGAGGAAAACGGGCCGCAGCTCATGGATTGGGCCGTCAAGGTCGTGCATGAAGTCGTGCAGAAGCCGCTCTGCCTCGACACGACGAACTTGAAGGCTATGGAGGCGGGTCTCAAGGCGCACGACAACACCTGGGGTGTGCCGATTGTTAACTCCACCTCCAACGAGCCAGAACGGTTTCCGATGATGGAGCTTGCCGGAAAATACAACGCCAAGATCATCGCGCTCACCTTGGGCAAGGGCAGCATCCCGGCCGATGCCGAGGACCGCTGTGTCATCGCTTCCGAGATCATGGCCCGCGCCATGGAGTTCGGGGTGCCTATGGAGAACCTGTTCCTCGACCCGCTTATTCTTCAAATAGCCACCATGCAGGACCAAGGCAGGCAGGCAATTCGTGCTATCAAGATGTTCCAGGAGCTGAACGATCCGCCCATGCAAACCGTGGTGGGGCTCTCGAACATATCTAATGGGGCGCCCAAGCATGTTCGCCCGATCATCAACAGGAACTTCCTCACCATGCTTATGTACGAGGGGCTTTCCGCCGCCATCATCGACCCGCTCGACAAGGACATGATGGACACGGTCAAGACCGTTGAGATGATCATGGGCAAGAAGATGTATGCACATTCGTATCTCGACATGTAGGGCAAAAACCACAAATATCGAACTTTTGCTCCCGGATATTATTTGCGGTTTGATATTAAACAGCACCATTTAGCTCTTGTTATGAACAGGCAATTCTGTTATTATGTGCACTACTTATCGAGGAGGATTTCATGGCGCTCGCAATACCCAAAGAGACCTATAGCGGCAAGATTTATAACGTGCAGATAGGCACTGGAGCCAAGGCAGTGACCATTGGCGGCGCGTCCGCCCTTCCCTTCCTGGGATTCGAGGGAACATTCCCGAACAAGCCGGCCGTGGCGCTCGAGGTGATGGACATCGCTCCCGACGATTGGCCCGAGACCCTGAAGAAAGCGCTTGTCGGCGCTTCGGCCAGTCCCGTTCAGTGGGCAAAGTTCTGCCAGCAGAATGGTGCCGACATGGTTGCGCTCAGGCTCATGGGCACGCATCCGGACCAGAAGAACAAGAGCGCTGAAGAGGCGGCCAAGATAGCGGCTGAAGTCGCGGCTGCCATCGATATCCCGCTCGTCATTCTGGGCAGCGGTCACGTGGAAAAGGACACTCAGGTGCTTCAAGCCGTCGCTGCGGCGACGCGCGGCAAGAACTGCGCCATCGGCAAAGCGGTTGAAGAGAACTACAAGACCGTTGCGGCTGCAGCAATGGCAAACGATCACAAGCTGATTGCCATGAGCCAGCTCGACGTGAACCTGGCCAAACAGCTCAACATCCTGCTCACGCAAATGGGCTTCGACAAGGAGCGGATCATCATGGACCCCATGTCGTCAGCCTTGGGATACGGCCTTGAATATACCTATAGCGTGATGGAGCGCATCCGTCTGGCTGCGCTTCTTCAGAATGACCCCATGATGCAGACCCCCATCATCTGCGATATAGGCGCGAACGTCTGGAAGGTCAAAGAGACCATGGCACCCGATGCAGAAGTGCCCGAATGGGGCAGTCTCGAAGACCGCGCTCTGGCCTGGGAAGCGGTGACCGCATCGGCGATGTTGACTGCGGGCGCGGACATGCTGATCATGCGGCACCCTGGCGCGGCGGCAAAGGCCAAAGAGGTCATTGCCGAATTGATGTAAATTTCGCTCAGAGTCAGATTGCTACGGAGATAGGTGGACGATCTGTTCACTGTCCTCTGTGGTTAAAAAATTGTGTTCTTCCGAAAGGAGCATTACATGGCACTCTCCGGTGTTGAAATTTTCAAATATCTGCCTAAGACCAACTGCAAGAAATGCGGTCACCCCACCTGCCTTGCCTTTGCCATGAAGCTTGCCGCAAAACAGGCGAGCCTAGACGCCTGCCCCGACGCATCTGAAGACGCGAAGAAGTTGCTGGGCGAAGCCGCTGCGCCACCGATCCGGGGCATAACCCTCGGCGTCGGCGATAAGGCCGTCAAGGTGGGTGATGAGATCTGCATGTTCCGCCACGAAAAGAAATTCTTCAATCCTAATGCGTTCGCTGTTGCTATCAAGGCCTCGGAGGCCGGTGATGCCGCAGCTAAGAAGATCGAGGCGGTCAAGACCTCCGAGATCGACCGCGTTGGCCAGAAGCTCCGCGTCGATGCCATTGCCGTGACCGATGAAGGCGGTGATGCAGCGAAATTCGCAGCAGCGGTGAAGCAGGTCATTGATGGCGCACCCGGCGTGCCGGTCATACTCGTGAGCAAGAATCCCGCTACCATCGAGGCGGGCATCGCGCACTGCGCAGACAAGAAACCGCTTATCTATGCAGCGACCGCCGAGAACGCGGAGGCCATGGCCAAAATAGCAAAAGAGAAAAAAGCATCTCTTGCTGTTGCAGCGGATGGTCTCGATGCGCTTACCGCTCTGTCGGAGAAGGTCAAAGGAATGGGCGTGGACGATCTTGTCCTTGACTCCGGAGCTCGCAAGGCCAAGGAAATGATCGAGCATTTCACCATCATCCGCCGTGCGGCGATCAAGAAGAACTTCAAACCCCTGGGCTATCCCGTCATTTCTTTTGCCACGCGCGAAAATAACATTTCCGAGGCCATCGCAGCCGCCATCGGCACGATGAAATATGCCTCGATCATCGTTGTGAACAATGTTGAGAAATGGAAGATGCTGGCGCTCCTGTCGCTGCGCCAGAACATCTATACCGACCCGCAGGTACCGATGCAGGTTGCGCAGAACATCTACAAGGTCGGCGATGCGAAAGAGAGTTCACCGCTCATGATCACCACGAACTTCTCGCTTTCCTATTTCATCGTGCGCGGCGAGGTGGAGAACAGCAAGGTGCCGTCATGGCTCGCGGTCATGGACAATGAAGGCCTGTCGGTGCTTACGGCCTGGGCAGCAGGTAAATTCACGGCGAGCAAGATAGCCCAGTTCATAACTGAGAGCGGCGTGGACAAAAACATCAACCACAAGGAACTCATCATTCCCGGATACGTGGCTGTTCTTTCTGGTTCGCTGGAAGAGAAGCTGCCGGGCTGGAAAATAACTGTGGGTCCCCGCGAAGCGAACCAGCTCCCCACCTTCCTGAAGGCGAGAGCGTAAATAAAATAAGGTTTGCCACAGAGCACATAGGCAGCAGAGTCTTACTCTGTTTCCCCTGTAATCTCTGCGGTTATTAAGCGCTATAAAGGAGTATGCGATGTCAAAAGTCATTGCTACCGGGGCCATCCTTGGCTCCCACTACTACGTCAAACAGGCCGAGGCGCTTGTCGAAAAGGCCATTTCCGAGAAGGGCGCGGACTTCAAATTCGAGTTCCCTGATACGGGGTACTTCCTGCCGCAACTGTTCGCCATGACGGGCTTCGAGGTTCGCACCGTGGGCGACATGAAGACGGCCCTCGAGCAGAAGGTTAAGACGCTCCTTACGGACGCGCCGGATGACCATCTCTATAAACCATATCTGGGTGAGGCGCTCGACGCGGGAATGGCCGCGCTCTTTGCCCAGGAGATCATCATGGCGATCCGGTACATCTACGGTCAGGAACCGGTGAAGGACGATTCGATCAGCCTTACCTACAATGGCTTCATCTCTGACACCATCCTTCGAAACCTGGGTGTACAGCTTGTGGACGGCTCCATGCCGGGCTATGTCTGCATCATTGGCGCAGCGAACGATGACGACCACGCGCTCGAAATCGCGCGCGAGCTTCAACAGAAGAACATCCTTACACTCATGTGTGGGAACGTGAACGGCGAGAGCATGACAAAACAGCTCCTGCGAAAGGGTGTGCAGCTTGGCTGGGACACGCGCCTCGTTCCGCTCGGTCCCGAAGTGGAGCACGCCATTTACGCCCTTAATTGGGCGGCCCGTGCGGGGATCACCTTCGGCGGCATGAAGGGCGGCGATTTTCAGAAAATTCTTAAATACTCTAAAGACAAGGTGTTTGCCTTCGCCATGGTGCTTGGTCCGCTGAACGACCGAATCTGGACGACGGGTGCCGGCGCGATCAACATGGGATTCCCAGCGATTGCCAACACGGACATCCCGACGATTCATCCCACGGGCGTCACGATCTATGAGGAAGTGGCTAAGGAGCTGGACCCGAAAAAGATTGTTGAGAAGTGCATCGAGGTGCGGGGTCTCAAGATCACGCTTTCCAAACCGCCAATTCCGGTGGCGTACGGTCCGGCTTTCGAGGGAGAACGTATCCGTAAGGAAGACATGCACATCGAGTTCGGAGGCCAGCGGACCCCTGCATTCGAGTGGCTCTATGCTGTTGACCTCGACAAAGTGGAAGATGGCAAGGTGACAATCGTCGGCACCGACGCGGAAGCCCGGTATCAGAAGGGCGGTCAGATGCCTCTCGGCATTGTGGTCGAAGTGGCGGGCCGCAAGATGCAGAAAGACTTCGAACCCGTGCTCGAGCGAAAGGTCCACCATTTCATCAACGAAGCTCAGGGCATCTGGCACATGGGCCAGCGTGACCAGAATTGGCTCCGGGTGAGCATCAACGCGCTTAAAGAAGGATTTGTGCTGAAGCACTTTGGAGATATCCTGACGACCCAAATCAAGCACAAGTTCAATAACATCGTGGATAAGGTCCAAGTCATCTTTTATGTGGATGATACTGACGTTAAGACGAAGCTCGAAGAGGCCCGCAAGGCCTATCTGGAGCGCGATGTGCGCCTCGCCACGATGACTGATGACTCTGTAGATATATTCTACTCCTGTATCCTCTGCCAGAGTTTCGCGCCGAACCATGTGTGTGTTGTCTCACCCGAACGTCTCGGACTCTGCGGGGCCTATAACTGGCTCGATGCCAAAGCGGCCTACGAGATCGACCCGAACGGCGCGAACCAGCCCGTTCAGAAGGGCGAAACGCTTGACGCGGTCAAGGGACGATGGAAGGGTGTGGACGCGTACGTCTATACGAACTCGCACCAGGCGCTCGAGTACTTCAACGCCTACAGCATTATGGACGCCCCGATGACGTCCTGCGGGTGCTTCGAGTGCATCGTGGCCATCGTGCCCGAGGCCAATGGCGTGATGGTCGTGAACCGCGGTTATACGGGCATGACCCCAATCGGAATGAAGTTCTCGACCTTGGCAGGCACTGTCGGCGGCGGCGCGCAGACGCCGGGCTTCATGGGCATCGGACGATATTTCCTCACGAGCAAGAAGTTCCTCTCTGCGGAAGGGGGGTTCAAGCGCATCGTCTGGATGACCAAGAACCTCAAGGAGTCCTTTGCCGAGCAGTTTAAGAAGCGAGCCGAGGAAGAGGGCGTGCCTGACCTGCTGGACAAGATCGCAGATGAAACCGTGGCCGAAGATTCAGAAAAACTGCTTGAGTTCCTGACGGCCAAGGGACACCCGGCGCTCACCATGGACCCGATGTTTTAAGTTGCTGGATGACCTCATTTGCGTCGGTCTCATGAATAAATGAAGACCGGATTGATGGGGATGACGGTCTTTATTGATGTCAGAATGAACTGATGACCTCGGCATGAACCATATGCCGTGAAATTGTCGCGCAGGCCTAAAGCGTGCCATACGGCACACATGAGACCCACGACCAGGACGTTTTCAAGACGGGGCTGCCGGGAAAAGAAGGCGGCCTTTGTTGTCTCAAGAGGGCAGAGCAATGGAAGAAAAATTCGAAGGTATACTCTCACGGTACCGGGAAAACGAAGGGAACCTGATCTCGATCCTGCAGGACATCGAAAACGAATTCGGTTATCTGCGAGAGGATGCGATCTATTGGTTCTCCGAACGGCTCGATGTGCCGCCAGCGAAGTTCTACGGCATCGCCACGTTCTACGCCCAGTTTCATCTCAAGCCCAAGGGCAAGAACGTGATCACCGCATGCTGCGGCACCGCGTGCCATGTCAAGGGTTCGGAGCGTCTGATCAACAGTCTGGTAAAAGAACTGGCTATCCCGGATGGCGAGGACACATCTGAAGATCTCAAGTTTACCGTGGAGAAAGTCAACTGCGTAGGCGCCTGCAGCATTGCGCCGGTCATCATTATCAATAAGGCCGTGAACGGCAAGATGACGCCCGACAAGCTCATGAAAGAGGTGAAGATTCTCAAAGAGGGGAAGCGGGAGTACACTGATTATATATAATGAAGTAAATTGCGGGATAAAAATTAGCAATCTACTTTGCTTCACGGTGAAGTGTCAGGCGCGAAGCCTGGGTTTCTGGCCGGAGTAATCATGAATAAAGACATTTCGATAAAAGTTTGCATGGGTACGGGCGGCATCGCCGCAGGCGGCGTGGAGGTGATGTCCGCCTTCGAGAAGGCATTTGCGGCTGCCGGCATTCAGGCGACCGTGGAGAAGAACTGCGCCATGCACAAAGTCGGATGCCGAGGTTTCTGCGCCCGTGACGTGCTCGTCGATGTCATAATCGACGGCGATAAAGCAACCTACCAGTACATCAAGCCCGATATGGCGGAGCGTATCGTGAGCGAGCATATCGTGGGCGGTACGCCCATAGCTGACTGGCTCGTAAGAGACGATTACCATACCTTCCATGACAAGCAAGTCAAGGTGGTACTCTCGGACTGCGGTGAGGTCGATCCCGAGGACATCGATTCCTATATCAGCCGCGGCGGATACGAGGCAACAAAAAAGGTCCTCACGACCATGACTCCCCAGGAGACGATCGAGGTAATCAAGGCATCGGGTCTTCGGGGACGCGGTGGCGCCGGCTTCCCCACCGGCGTGAAGTGGGACATGGCGATCAAGGCGCCTGGCCCGGTCAAGTACCTCATCTGTAATGCCGACGAGGGCGACCCGGGCGCGTTTATGGACCGTTCTGTCGTTGAAGGAAACCCACACGCGGTGATCGAGGGCATGATTATTGGCGCCTTTGCCATCGGTGCGCCCTATGGCTATGTATACATCAGGGCCGAGTATCCCCTCGCCGTGGAACGGCTTCACCTCGCAATCAGGCAGGCAAAGGAGCGCGGGTTCCTTGGCAAGAACATCCTCGGCAAAGGTATCGATTTCACTATTAAGGTCAAGCTCGGTGCTGGTGCATTTGTGTGCGGTGAGGAGACCGCGCTGATCGCCTCGATCGAGGGCAAGCGAGGGCAACCGAGGGCGAAGCCGCCCTTCCCGGTCCAGAAAGGCCTCTGGGGCTATCCCACGATCATCAACAATGTGGAGACACTCGCTAACGTGCCATATATCATGAGGAAAGGAGCTGCGTGGTATGCAAGCATGGGCACGGAGAAGAGCAAGGGCACGAAGGTCTTTGCGCTTACCGGTAAGATCCTGAATTCGGGCCTTATCGAGGTCCCGATGGGCATCCCGCTCAGAGAGATCATCTATGACATCGGCGGCGGCATCGAGGGCGGAAGAAAGCTCAAGGCGGTACAGACCGGCGGCCCATCCGGTGGTTGTCTTCCCGCGAGTATTGTCGATACGCCAGTTGATTACGAGTCGCTCGGTAAGGTTGGGTCTATCATGGGTTCCGGCGGTATGGTTGTCCTGGACGAGACCGATTGCATGGTGAACGTGGCAAAATATTTTCTCGAGTTCACGAAGTCTGAATCCTGCGGTAAATGCGTGCCATGCAGGGTCGGGACCAAGCGGCTGCTCGAGATCCTCACGAGGATCACCGAAGGCCGAGGAAGGGAAGGGGACATCGCGCTGCTCGAAAGCTTGTGCGATGACGTCAAGACATCGTCGCTCTGCGGTCTCGGCCAGACCGCTCCGAATCCTATATTGAGCACGATAAGGTATTACCGTGATGAGTACGAGGCACATATCTATGAGAAACGTTGTCCCGCCGGCGTGTGCAAGGATCTCCTGTCATACAGCATCCTCGATGAGTTCTGTAAGGGCTGCACCGCCTGCATGCGTGTCTGCCCCGCCGGAGCCATCATCGGAGAGAAGAAAAAAACTCACAAGATAATTCAGGACATCTGCATCAAGTGCGGCGCCTGCTTTGAAACATGCAAGTTCAAGGCGATCAAAAAAGGGTAGCATATGATCAATCTTACAATAAACGGCAAGTCGATATCGGTACCAGCAGGCATAACGGTCCTCGATGCCGCTCGGAGGAATGACATTTATATCCCGACGCTCTGCGATGATCCAAGGCTCGAGCCCCACGGGGGATGCAGGCTTTGCCTCATACAGGCAAAGGGTATGCCCCGGCCGGTAACCGCATGCACGACGCCGGTTGCCGAGGGCATGGCGGTCGAGACCTCGAATGAGTTGATCGAGCGCCAGCGCCGCACCATTGTGGAGCTCCTGCTCTCGGACCATCCGAACGACTGCATGGTCTGCGAACGGGCCGGTGATTGCACGCTCCAGGAGCTGGCGTATTTCTACGAAATCCGTTCGAACCGTTTTGCCGGAGAGCGCCGCCAGTATACGAAGAAGGATTTGAACCCGTTTATCGAGCGGGATATGGAAAAGTGCATCCTCTGCGGCAAGTGCGTGCGGGTGTGCGATGAGATTCAGGGCCTCGGCGCGATCGATGTTGCCGGGAGAGGGTTCACCGCCAAGATATCGCCACCCTTCGAGAAAGACCTCGACTGCGAGTTTTGCG
>Ga0187779_10000029_pt1 | contig 102227 bp, 81 predicted proteins | sample 1015_Q2_SP10_10__FD_132435 | JGI IMG/M metagenome (GOLD analysis project Ga0187779, IMG submission 132435) | Tropical peat soil microbial communities from peatlands in Department of Meta, Colombia - 1015_Q2_SP10_10_MG | ecosystem: Environmental > Terrestrial > Soil > Wetlands > Peat | place...
GGGCTGCTCGGGCCGAACGGCGCAGGAAAGACCACGACGTTCTACATCCTGGTCGGTCTCGCGCGTCCGGACTACGGGCGTGTTTTGCTCGACGGCGAGGACATCACCGACCTCCCCATGTATCTGCGTGCCCGCAGCGGCATCAGCTACCTCCCCCAGGAACCTTCCGTTTTTCGCAAGCTGACGGTTGAAGAGAATCTGCTCGCCGTTTTAGAGACTTTATCCGTTACACCCGAGCAACGGCGCGACCGGGTTGAGGAGCTTTTGGCGCAAATGGGGCTGGAAGGAGTCCGCTACAGTCAGGCTCACGTGCTTTCGGGCGGCGAACGCAGACGCTTGGAAATCGCCCGTTCACTCGTCCTTTCGCCCTCCTTCGTGCTTCTCGATGAGCCTTTCGCCGGAATCGATCCCCTCACTGTCGTCGACATTCAGAAAATCGTCGCGGACTTGAGCGAAGCCGGAATCGGAGTGCTGGTGACCGACCACAACGTGCGCGATACCCTGGCCGTCACCAATCGCGCCTACATCATTAGCGAAGGCAAAATCCTGGCCGCAGGCAAGCCGGACGAGCTCTCGGCGAACACCGACGTTCGCCGAATCTATCTGGGAGAGGGCTTCCGCCTGAACTGACCCATGAATTTCCTCGCGCCCAAACTCCATCTCCGCCTCGCTCAAAAACAGATTCTGACGCCGGGGCTCGTGCAGATGGTCAGCGTTTTGGCTCTCAATCGCCTCGAGCTGCGCGAGATGATCAATCAGGAGATCATGGCGAATCCCGTTCTCGAAGAAGTCGCCGACGACGGAGCAGCTGCGGATAGTTACACGGACGAAGCGTTCCTCAAGAAAGAAACGGAAAAAGTCCCCGAAACAGAAGCGGCCAATCCCTTCGACGAATTCGATTTCGGATCTTTCTTCACGCAGTATCTCGATACAGGAGCCGAGCGCGCCTCAAATGGCGAGCGCGAAGAGATCGAAAAACCCTCGTTCGACAAATTCCTCTCTTCCCCCGCGAGCCTCACCGATCATCTGATGTGGCAGCTCAGCGTGAGCATTTGCACTGAAACCGTCCGCAAGATTGCCGAAACAATTATCGGCAATCTCGACGAAAACGGCTACCTCACGGCGACGCTCGACGAAATCGCCCAATCCGGAAATTATTCGATGGAGGACGTCGAAGAGGCTGTTGCCCTGGTGCAGGAATTCGACCCGCCGGGCGTCGGCGCTCGCGATTTGCAGGAATGCCTGCTGATGCAGATCAAGCTGCTCGATCCGCAGAACACGCTTGCGCGGCAGATCATCACCGACCACCTCAAGCTTCTCCAGAATAACCAACTCAAGGAAGTCGCGCGGGCGCTCAATCGTCCGGTCGAGCTCGTGAAGCGCGCCGTGGACGTGATCAAGCGGCTCGATCCCAAGCCCGGGCTCCGATACAACAAGACCGAGCCTCGCCTCGTCGAGCCGGACGTCCAGTTCCGCAAAGAAGATGGCGAGTGGCAGGTCTTCATGATCGACGACGACGTGCCGCAGCTCCGCTTGAGCCCGACCTATCGCCGCTTGCTCGCGCGCGATGCCGCCGACCGCGACGTCCGCAACTACGTAAAAGAGCGTTTCACGGCCGCCATGCAACTGATGAAAAATATCGAGCAGCGCAAGCACACGATCTTGCGCGTCTGCCAGTCCATCCTGCGCCGGCAAAAAGATTATCTCGACTACGGTCCCGATCAGCTCAAACCGATGATGATTAAGGAAGTCGCCGAAGAAGTCGGCGTGCATCCTTCGACCGTGAGTCGCGCCGTCGCCAACAAATACGTTCACACCCCGCAGGGCGTCCTCGAGCTGCGCAGCTTTTTCTCGGAATCGGTGAACGGGCCGCAGGGCAGCGAGATGTCTTTGATGTCTCTGAAGCGCCGCGTTAAGCAGATGATCGAAGAAGAAGACACATCGCATCCGCTCACCGACGAGCAGATCACCAAGAAACTCAGTGATGAAGGTATTCACGTCACGCGCCGCACCGTAGCGAAGTATCGCGAAGATCTCCGCATCCCCAGCACGCATCGCCGCCGGGTGAAGGCCTGACCGACGGCCGCCGTGACTCGTCCTGACCGGAAACGTGACTCCCGGCAACTGGTCATCCTGACGGGTTTGTCGGGCTCGGGCAAAGGTTCTGTTCTCAAGACATTCGAAGATCTGGGCTTTTATTGTGTCGATAACCTTCCCGTCGCCCTGATTCCCACGTTTAGCGAACTCTACAGCGAAGGCCGCGGCGAAGCGTCGCGCGCGGCGCTGCTGGTGGACGCCCGGGAAGGCGAGCGCATCGAGGAATTGCCTCGGATTTTCCGCGAGCTCAAAGCGAAGCATCCCGTGACCCTTGTCTTCATCGAAGCGAGCGACGCGGTGCTCCAGCGCCGCTTCAGCGAAACGCGACGCCCGCACCCGCTTGGTCACGGCGTATCGATTCTCGAGGGTATCCGCGAAGAACGGCGCCGCATGGCGCCGATTCGCCGCCTCGCTGACATCGTGATCGACACAACCAAGTTCAACGTGCACGAGTTGCGCCAGCTCGTCATCGAGCGCTTCGAAAAGGCCAGCCGCCGCCCCTTGCTCGTCTCGGTGGTAAGCTTCGGCTTCCGCTACGGCATTCCCGCCGACGCCGATTTGGTCTTCGACGTGCGCTTCTTGCCCAATCCGCACTTTGTGCCGCGCCTGCGCCCGTTCAGTGGCAAGGACGCGCGTGTCGCGCGCTACATTCGCTCGTTTCCGCAGACCGGAGAATTTCTGCGTCGCATCGAGAGCCTGCTCGGATATCTGATTCCGCACTACATTCGCGAAGGCAAAAGCTACTTGACCATCGCCCTCGGATGCACGGGTGGGCGGCACCGGTCGGTGACGCTGGCCGAAGTGATTCGCAGAGCGTTGCAGCGCAAGGGATACTCGACCAAAGTCGTGCACCGGGACCTCGATAAAACGGCGTCTTGAGGCTCCCTGTTCGAAGTCGCGCTGTTTCCCTGCGCGGGACGCCTCGCGTGATTACGCCTTGCAAGACGCGCGTCCGATGAATAGGCTAGAAAAGTTTCCTGCGGCTGGCGACCGCTGAAACGGGCTGTTGCTTCGATTCCCGGCAACCAAACCTTGGCACTCGAAACCACTGCGGCTCCAGGCGGGAGCGAAAGAAAAGAAATTCGGCGGCTGCTGGGATATTTGCGCCCCTACGTACCGCGGCTCTCCCTCGGCGTCTTTTTGATCGCCGTAATGGCCGGGATCGATGCCCTCGTGATTCTTGCGATCCGGCCGGCGTTTGACGTCGTTCTGGATCCCGCTTCAACGACTCAGGCGCTCCAATTGATTCGAATTCCCCGCACGAACTACGTCGTCGACTTGCGTTCATTTGTCCCACATCATTTTCATAACGTCTGGACGGTCTTCGCCGTCGCGCTCCTTTCGTTCTTCATCGTGAAAGGAATTGCCGAATACATCGGGAGCATTCTGATTCAGCACGTCGGTCTCTCGGGTGTCACCGATCTTCGCAACGAGGTATACGCACAGGTCGTGCAGCAGCCGATCGGCTTTTTCCAGTACAACCCCGTCGGCCGCGTCCTCTCTGCCGTGATCAGCGACATCGAGCAGATGCGCAGCGCATTTTCGGATTGGTTCGCCGAGCTGTTCCGCCAGGCGTTCTCTCTGGTCGGATACATCGCCGTTCTGCTGGCCATCAACTGGAGAATGGCGGTTGGCTCTGCCGTTCTGATTCCGCTCGTCGTCGTGCCGGTCGGCAAGTTCGGCCGGCGAATTCGCCGCTCCTCGGAAAAGAGCCGTGCGCGCCTCGCCGACTTGAGCCAGATTTTGCACGAAACCACCGCGGGCAATCGCGTCGTGAAAGCCTTCGGCATGGAGCGCTTCGAAATTCAAAAGTTCCGCGAGGCCGCGCGCAATCTGCTTCGCGAAAACATGCGCTGGATCAGGGCCTTCGCCGCCACTTCGCCGGTGATGGATCTTCTCGGCGCAGTCGTGATCGTGCTGGTTCTTCTTGTGGCGCGCGGAGAGATCAAGGCCCACCGCATGACGGTCGGCTTGTTCGTCGCCTTCGTTGCCGCCTTGCTCAAATCGTACGAACCAATCAAGCGCCTCGGGAACGTGTATCAACTTTTCCTGCAGGCAGGCGGTACATCGAAGCAGGTTTTCACTTATCTCGATTTGCCCAAAGAGGTCATGGAAGCGCCGGGTGCGCAGGTTCTGCCTCGCCTCGCGCGGTCGGTTGAATTTGACGATGCGAGCTTCGCCTACGAGGCCGGCCCGCTCATCCTCAAGCGCATCGATCTGGAGGTTCCCGCTGGCTCCGTTGTCGCCATCGTCGGCTCCAGCGGCGCGGGAAAAACCACTCTCGTCAACCTGCTTCCGCGCTTCTACAGCGTCACCTCGGGCGCTGTCCGCATCGACGGACACGACATCCGCGATGTGACGCTCCGCTCGCTGCGCGAACAGATGGCGATCGTTACTCAGGAAACGATCCTGTTCAACGACACGGTGCGCAACAATTTGTGCTACGGCCAGCCCAACATGGCGCAGGAGAAAATCATCGCGGCGGCCCAGGCAGCTCTCGCGCACGATTTCATTGTGCAAATGCCGCTCGGCTACGACACCGTGATCGGCGACCGCGGCCAGCGCCTCTCCGGCGGTCAGCGGCAGCGCCTCGCCATCGCGCGGGCGCTGCTCAAAGACGCGCCGATCCTGATTCTCGACGAAGCGACCTCCGAACTCGACTCTGAATCCGAAATGCTCGTCCAGCGCGCGCTCAACAATTTGATGACCGGCCGCACGGTCTTTGTGATCGCGCACCGTCTCTCGACCATCCGGCGCGCGGACATGATCGCCGTGCTCGACGATGGCGCAATTCGCGAGCGCGGCACGCACGAGGAGCTTCTTGCGCGCAACGGCATCTACGCGCGCCTCTACGACATGCAGTTCCGCGACGCCGAGCCGGTGGCGCGCATGGCAGGGCCGGAGTGACAATGGCACCCGCACAATCCAAATCCGCCGTGGTGCACCCCGCCAGGGCTGCTGCCAATGTTCTAAAGTCAATGACCGGCTATGCGCAGGCCGTGCGCACCGAAAACGGTTTCGCGATGCGGCTCTCAGTGCGCAGCGTGAATCATCGTTTTCTCGACCTGCACGTCCGCGTGCCGGAGGGCTTCGAGCCTCTCGAGCCGCGCATCCGCCAGATCATTCGCGACCGCGTTCGCCGGGGGCATCTCGACGTCACGCTGCGTTACGAGCCTGCCGGCCCCGCAGCCGTCACCATCAACGAAGAAGTCGCCGCCGCTTATGTGCAAGCGGTGAACGCGTTGCGGAAGCAGTTTGCGATTCACTCCGAACCCGACTTGGCGTCCGTTCTGCGCCTGCCCGGAGTGATCGGACCCGCCGCTACTTCCCTCGACGAAGAGCTGGCCAAACTCGAAGAGATCATGGCCGCATGCCTTACCGAAGCGCTCGACAAGCTTGATCGCATGCGCGAGCACGAAGGCGACGTTCTACGGCAAGAAATGTTCGGTCGCCTGACGAATATCTCGAGCCTCGCCGGGCAGGTAGAATCACTCGCCGAGCGCGCCCGGCCCGCTTTCGCCAAGCGCCTCGAAACGCGCCTCAAAGAACTCCTCGGCGAGACGCAAATAGAGCCCGCCCGAATCGCGCAGGAGGCTGCCATCGCCGCCGAGCGCAGCGATATCTCGGAAGAGCTCTCGCGCCTGGCGAGCCACGTGCGCCAATTCGAGTCTCATCTGACCGCGGCGGCGGACGTCGGCAAGAAACTCGATTTTCTGCTGCAGGAAATGCAGCGCGAAGCCAACACGCTTCTTTCCAAAACGCCGGGCAGTGAAGCCGAAGGTCTCGAGATCACCAACCGCGGCCTCGAAATCAAATCCGAGATCGAAAAACTTCGCGAGCAGGTGCAAAACATCGAATGAGCGGCTCGGAGCCATTGGTCTTAATCGTCTCCGGCCCGTCTGGATCCGGAAAATCTACTTTGGTTCAGAAAATTTTGGAGCTGCCGGGCGTGATGCTGTCCATTTCGTGCACCACACGCGCCCCGCGCAAGACGGAAGCCGCCGTCAAGTGGTACAATTTCGTTACCGAGGCTGAATTCCAGCAGATGGTGGCGCGGGGCGAATTCCTCGAATACGCGCAGGTCTTCGGAAAAAACTGGTACGGAACGCCGCGGGCGCAGATTGACGAGGCGCGCAGGCAGAAGAAAGATCTGGTCCTCGAAATCGACGTGCAGGGCGCCTTGCAGGCCAAGAAGCAATTGCCCAACGCCGTAGCGATTTTCGTGCTGCCGCCGTCGCGCGCGGATCTCGAGCGTCGAATTCGAGAGCGCGGCCAGGATTCCGAAGACGAAATTCGCCGTCGCCTTGAGCGCGCGCGCCAGGAAATTTTGAGCTATGACGCATACGATTTCGTCGTCATCAATGACGATCTCGAACGCGCCAGCCGCGAAGCGCAAGCCATCGCGCTGGGTTCCAGGTGTCGCATTCCGCAAAAGGCGGAACGCATTCACGAGATTTTGAAATCATTCGGAGGCTGATCTTCAAATGGCCGTTCAACGACATGCGCCGGAAAGCCAGTTTGCTTACGTTGTCGTCGTCTCGCGCCGCGCGCGCCAATTGATGGTCGGAGCGCGCCCGCTGGTCGAAAATCCAAGATCGCGCAAGACCACGCGCATTGCCGAAGAAGAATTGCAGCAGGGGGCGCTCGAGTACGAGTTGCCCGAAGTCCCCGAGGGATCGGAAGACGGCGAAGGAAAGCGCCGAAAGTAGCGCGCAGGTGTTTCGATGAAAATCGCGCTTGGCGTCACGGGAGGAGTGGCGGCCTACAAAGCCGCTGAACTCGTCCGCCGCCTGCAGCAGGAAAAGCTCGACGTGCAGGTCGTGATGACTCGCGCGGCGCAGGAATTCATCACGCCGCTCACGTTCGCCGCGCTCACCGGCAAGAAGGTCATCACCGAAATGTTCGGCGCGGAAGGCGCCGAGCCGGCCAACGTCGAAAGCGCCATAGAACACATCGCCGTGGCGCAGCGCATCGATCTTCTGTTGGTCGCACCCGCAACCGCCGATTCGCTCGCGCATTTGGCGCAAGGCATCGCCGACGATTTTCTTTCGACGCTCTATCTCGCCACGAAAGCTCCCGTCGTAGTCGCGCCGACGATGAACGTCAACATGTGGGAACATCCCGCCACGCAGGAGAATCTGAAAATTCTTCGCGCCCGCGGCGTTCACGTCGTAGATCCCGATGAAGGCTATCTCGCCTGCGGAATGACTGGTGCGGGCCGCCTCGCCGCCACAGAAGCGATCGTCGAAAAAGTTTGCTCGGTCCTCGGCCTGCGCCACGATTTAGAAGGCCGGACCGTTCTCGTCACCGCTGGTCCCACACGCGAGGATATCGACCCGGTTCGCTTTCTCACCAATCGCTCGTCCGGCAAGATGGGCTACGCGCTGGCCGAGGCCGCCATTCGCCGCGGAGCGCACGTGATTCTCGTCAGCGGACCAACCGATCTCCCCGCTCCAGAGGGCGCCGACTGGGTTCCCGTTCGGACCACTGAGGAAATGCGCAACGCGGTCCGCGAGCGTGCCGTTGACGCATACGTCGTCATCATGGCCGCCGCTGTTTCCGACTATCGCCCCGCAGCGCCTCGCCCCCAAAAGGTCAAGCGCGGCGACGAGCGGCTCGTTTTGGAGCTCGAACCGACACCGGACATCCTCGCTGAGCTCGGCCGCGAAAAGGGTTCGCGAATTCTGGTCGGCTTCGCGGCGGAGACCGAGCGCATCGCCGAGAACGCCCGCGACAAGCTCGCGCGCAAGGGTGCCGACATGATCGTTGCCAACGACGTGACGCAACAAGGTGCCGGCTTCGACACTGATACGAACATCGTCACGCTCTTCCTCCGCGACGGCCGCGAAATCCCGCTCCCGAAGCTTTCGAAATTCGATGTCGCCAATCGCATCCTCGACCACGTGCTCGAAATTCGACAGTCCTAGTTCCTATCGCGCTCCGTTGACACGCTCCATCGGCTGAGTTACAAAAATCAGCCGGACCACTCGGCCATCCTCACTGCATGATCGCAATGGAAAGGACAATTCGCATGATTTGTAGGCGACTTTTGCCGCTCGCAACCGCGATGCTGGCCAGTCTCACGTTTGCCGCGCTTGCGCCGATCCTCCATGCGCAGCAGCCGCCCGCCAAAGCATCCGATATCGTCGTCACCAAGCCTGAGTCCGTTGGCTTCTCCTCCGCGCGCCTCGCGCGCCTTCACGCCAACATGCACAAGGAAGTGGACGAGAAGCGCCTCGCGGGCGTGGTCACGCTGCTCGCGCGCCACGGCAAAATCGTCGATATCGACGTCTACGGCAAGAAAGACCTCGCCAGCGGCGCTCCGATGACGCAGGACACCATCTTCCGCATTTTTTCGATGACCAAGACGGTCACCGGCGTCGCCATGATGATCCTCTATGAACAGGGCAAATGGCGCCCAGGCGATCCCATTTCGCAGTACATCCCCGAATTCGCGCACCTGAAAGTTTTCAAAGGCGTTGATGCCAACGGCAAAATGCTCGTCGAGGATCCCATTCATCCCCCCACGATGCAGGAGTTGATGGATCACACCGCGGGCTTCACCTACGGCCTTTTCGGCGACGGCCCTGTCGACAAAGCCTATCAATCCGCCGGTGTGATGAGCTCGAAAAATCTCCAGGAGATGATCGACAAGCTCGCGAAACTTCCTCTGCTCTATCAGCCCGGGGCCAAATGGGTCTACAGCGCTTCGATGGATATTCAGGGCTACATCGTCGAAAAACTCTCCGGCCAGTCGCTGCCGGACTTCATACATGACCACATCACCAAGCCGCTCGGCATGAACGATTCCGGCTTCATGGTTCCCAAGGAAAAATGGAACCGCTTCGCCACGCTCTACGCCGAAAACGCGCAAGGGGATCTCGTGGCGGCGCCGCCTATCGGCGGTGCGGGACTCGGCGATTACAAATCGCAGCCCACGATGCCCTCCGGCGGAGGCGGCATGGTCTCCACCGCGCGCGACTATTTCCGCTTCGCGCAGATGCTGCTCAATGGCGGCGAACTCGACGGCGTGCGCATCCTTGCGCCGGAAACCGTGCGATTGATGTCCTCCAATCATCTCGCGCCGAATCTGATGACCGGCGAATTCTTCATCGGCCCCGAAACGATTCGTCCCGGCATGGGCTGGGGCTACGATTGCGCCGTGTTCACCGATCCGGCGATGGCCAATGAAATCGTCGGCAAGGGCACGTTCTTTTGGCTCGGCGCCGCGGACACTTGGTATTGGATCGATCCCATGAACGATATCGTCTTCGTCGGCATGACCCAGCACCAGATCGGCCCCAAGCAGCCGAACGTCGAGCAGCTCAGCCGCCCGACCGTCTATCAAGCGCTCGTCGATCCGAAGAAGTAATGTATAAAGGCGGAGAGATTCAATGAGCACGCCCATTCGCTCGAAGTCAGAGGCATGGCTGCGATACGCCGATGACCTCGGCCTCGGCCCTTTCTATTTCGATCGCGCTGTGCCGGAGGCAACGACTGACGTTAAGGGTGCCCCACCCGCGGTTTCTCAGCGGGTGGGAACTTCAGCCGAAATCCCGCCCGCCGCGCCATCATATCCATCGGCCGATCCTCGCAGTTTAGGGGGTCGGAGCTTTCCTGTCCTGAGCGAAGGCGAAGGAAGCTCCGACATGTCGTCGCACTCCTCGTCAGGGGCTTCAGCCCCTGAGGTGGCAGCCCCGCGTTTTTCGCCGTCCACACCATCCCCGTCTCTTTTCGAATCATCGGATCGCATCGAGAACGACACCCTCGATCGCATCCGCGCGGACATCGGTCCGAACTGCACTCGTTGCAAATTGCACAAGGCTCGCACCAACATCGTCTTCGGCGTCGGCAATCCGAAGGCGCAGCTTGTATTTGTCGGCGAAGGCCCGGGCCGCGATGAAGACGAGCAGGGCGAACCGTTCGTTGGCCGCGCTGGCAAGCTCCTTACGCAGATGATCGAAGCCATGGGCCTCAAGCGCTCCGACGTTTACATCTGCAACGTCGTCAAATGCCGACCGCCCGAAAATCGCCTTCCGGAAAAAGACGAAATCGCCACCTGCTCGCCCTATCTTCTCCGCCAGCTCGACGTCATCGCTCCCAAGGTCATCTGCTGCCTCGGCGCTTGCGCCGCGCAAACGCTGCTCAACACCAATCAGGGAATTTCTCGTTACCGCGGCGAGTTCTTCGACTATCGCGGCGCAAAATTGATCGCTACCTACCACCCCGCCTACCTCCTCCGCAATCCGAACGCAAAAGGCGACGTCTGGAAGGATTTGCAGAAAGTGATGTCCGTCCTCGGCCTCCAGCCCAAGCGCCGATAGCCTGGGCTGCTACACTATTGCCCGCCATGCCGCGCTATTGCGAAGTCGCCGTCCCCGTTCCGCTGCGCACCACGTTCACCTACGCCATACCGGAATCGCTGGACGGCGAGCCGCTCGTTGGCCGCCGAGTCGTCGTTCCCTTCGGCAAGCGCGCGATGATCGGCGTCGGACTGGCCGAATCCAAAACTGCGCCCGATGAAACGCGCGTCAAGGAAATCGCCGAGCTGATGGACCCGCTTCCGGCGCTTCCGCCCAAGCTCATCGAATTGGGCCACTGGATCAGCCGCTACTACCTCGCACCGGTCGGAGAAGCATTTCGCGCGATGCTGCCTCCTGAAATCGAGCTGCGACAGGATCGCGTCTACTCGATCAACGATAGTGGCCGCGCGTACATGCGCGATCTTTCCGAAACGGGCGAAAAAACAGACGTGGAGCGCGCCGAACTCGAAGTGCTGCGGCATTTCGATAAAGTAGATTCCTCGATTTCGTCTACCCGACTTCGGCGCCAGTCCGGTGCTAAAGCCCTCGCCGAGAAACTCGTCCATCTCGGCCATCTCACCGCGCGCGAAGCGCTCCACCGCCGCAAAAGCCGCACGCAAAAAATCGTCGCCTGGAATCCCGCGGAAGAACACGTGGCGCAAGAAGTGCTTCGTCAGGGCACGGCTTCAGCCGTGCCGAAACGCGATCCATTACCAGGGGCTTTAGCCCCTGAGGCTCGAATCCGCGAAGTTCTCACCGCCGAGCGCGGCCCGCTTCCATTGAACTTGCTCCTCGAAAAAGCTCATGTTTCCCGCGCTGTAGTTCAGCGCCTCGAAAAGGCCGGTGTGCTGCAAACGTGGGAGGAAGCGATCACGCCGGGCGAAGACCCCTGGGACACGGACTTCACTCCTCCAGCGAACGTTCTGAATGCCGAACAAAAAGCCGCGCTTGAAGAAATCTGGCGCTGGATCGTGGCAGGCGAATTCACGGCAGCGCTTCTTCACGGCGTCACCGGCAGCGGAAAAACAGAAGTCTATCTTGACGCAATCGAAGCCACGCTCTCGCGCGGCAAGACGGCCATCGTTCTCGTCCCCGAAATCGCCCTCACTCTCTGGGTTGGGCGGCTCGTCCGCGCGCGTTTCGGCAACCGCGTCGGCGTGCTCCACAGCGGCCTACCTGATATTGAACGCGCCCGCGAATGGTGGCGCGTCCGCCGCGGCGAAGCGAGCGTCGTCGTTGGAACCCGCTCCGCCGTCTTCGCCCCGCTTGAAAATCTAGGGCTGGTCATCGTCGACGAAGAGCAGGAATCAAGTTACAAGCAGGAGGAAACGCCGCGCTACAATGGGCGCGACACGGCCGTCTATCGTGCGCGTCTCGAAGGCGCGGTCGCGCTGCTCGGATCGGCCACGCCTTCGCTCGAGACTTTCCACAACGCACGCGGCGGAAAATACAGGCTGCTCAAGCTCACGTCGCGCGTCGAAAATCGACCGCTCGCCGAAGTTCACATCGTCGACCTGCGCGAGGAATTCCGCCGCCAGCACCGCGCAGCACCTATTTCGGAAACGCTCGGCACCGCGATCGCCCTGCGCCTCGAGGAAAAAACGCAGGCGATGGTGCTGATCAACCGCCGCGGCTATTCATGGTCGCTTCTCTGTCGGAGCTGCGGCGCGGTCGTGCAATGCCAGAATTGCAGCATCGCTCTGACGTATCACAAGAGCCGCGAGCGCCTCGAATGCCACTACTGCGGCTTTTCGATTCGCCCGCCCAAGCAATGCCCGAAGTGCCGTGCCGGGTACATGTACTTCGTCGGCGATGGCGCCGAGCGCGTGGACGAATATCTGCGCCAGCAATTTCCGCACGCACGCGTCGCGCGCCTCGATCGCGATACGGTGCGCACGAAACGCCAGTACCAGCAGATTCTCGGCGCGTTCGCGAAAGGCGACGTGGATATCCTCGTGGGCACGCAGATGGTCGCGAAAGGCCACGACTTTCAGCGCGTCACGCTCGTTGGCGTGGCCGCCGCCGATCTCGCGCTGGGACGCCCGGATTTTCGCGCCGCGGAACGCACGTTCCAGTTGCTCACTCAAGTCGCCGGGCGCGCCGGCCGCGGCGAGCTTTCCGGGGAAGTCCTCGTCGAAACGTACTATCCCGAGCACTACGCGATTCAGCTTGCGGCGCAGCAGGACTACGAATCCTTCTACGAAAAAGAAGCGCACTTCCGGCGGATGCTTCACTATCCGCCGTTCACCGCGCTCGCAAGCGTGCTTGTGCGCGACCGCAAAGTCGAAAACGCGGTCCGCTGGTCGCGCGCGCTCGCGGCTTGCTTTGCGCCGTTTGAAAAGCATGGGGTGAAGATTCTCGGCCCGGCGCCCGCGCCGCTGGCTCGCCTCAAGCGCGATTACCGCTTTCAATTCGTGCTGAAATCGCCGCAGCGCGCGATGCTCGGCAAATCTCTCGCTGCCGCGCTCGACTTCTGCACCGCGAAGGAAATCCCCTCCAACGCCGTGATCGTCGACGTCGATCCCACGAGTCTGTTTTAGTCGGAAGGTTTCCGGATTCGTGCCGCGACGCTACGTCGCGGGCCAAGGCGTGAAGCAGAGCGAGAAGATTACCAGCGCGACGACCGCCCATGCGCGCCGCGTGGCATCGAGCGGCTGCCAGGGGTCGTACACTGGAGGATGCCGGAATCGCAACGTCAAGATCAGCAACAGCCCGCCCCACAGATACCATACCGACATCCATTCGCCGGTCCCGCGCGTTGTCAGCCAGCCCATCAGGAGCAGCCCGAGCGACACCGCGATCGAAATGGCCCTGTGCCACCTGCTCACCAAGCTGAACATCACGTGCCCGCCGTCGAGTTGCCACACAGGCAACAGGTTTAGCGCCGTGACAAACAATCCGACCCACGCCGCGCGCGCCACAGGATTCAAAAGCAGCCAAGTCACGTCGGCGTGCGGATAAAAAGCTGCCGCGAAAAATCGAACCAGCAGCGGATGTCCAAAAATGATTGCGGCGTTGGCTTCGGCGCCCGGAACAACTTTCGACGTCGCCACCCCGTACGCCATCGCCGGCAGCGCCACCAGGAATCCGACCACGGGCCCGGACAGCCCCACGTCGAACAGCGCGCGGCGCGTCGTGATCGGCGACCGGATGCGAATGAACGCTCCGAACGTTCCAAACAAATTGGGAGCGGGAATGAAATACGGATAGCTCACGTCGATCCCGTAAGATTTCCCTGCGAAATAGTGCCCGAGCTCGTGCGCGAGCAGAATGGCCATCAGCGTGAACGAAAATGGAATGCCCAGTGCCAGCATCGCAGGATGACGGTACGGCAGCGTCATGAGCGCGAGCAGATCTTGATTGTCCGAGAATGGTTCGCGATTTTCCGCGTACGATCGCGCAAATTCCGAGCCGACCGAGAGCGTCGAAATTACAGTAAGGAGGAACAGCACGAGCGCAGGCCACAGCGGCCGCCGCCGTCGCGCATACGCCGGCATCTCGAATGGCGGCGCATAGCGCACATCGAGAATTTCGAGCGGCGCGATGCCGCGATCGCCTTCAGCGCTCATGTGTACGCACTTGTCCGCGGTTTCATCACGAGTTGGATGCACGTGCCTCTCAGCACGTCTCGCCGACGCGAACGATCACTGCTTCGCGGCTGAAGCAGGAAGCGCCTGAAGCTCTTTGCCGGGCTTAAAACGGACCGCCTTCCCGGGCGGAATATTGACTTGCTGTCCCGTGCGCGGATTGCGTCCGATGCCGGTCTTGCGCGGCTTCACGTTGAATACGCCGAAACGGCGGAGTTCGATGCGGCGCCCGGTGCCGAGCGCCGTTTTCATCGCTTCGAAAACTGTTTCGACCGCTTGTTCGGCTTTCGTGCGCTTAATGTTTGGATTCTTCTCTACGATAGCGTTTACGATGTCGAGCTTGATCACAACACCCTCCGGAACGGCCCCCGAACAGGCTGGAACCCCATGCTAGTCAGCAGTTTGCAGGTTGTCAAGCATCGCCCCGTGTAATACACTGCGCGATTCCGGCGATCCGGCGAGGATCGCCGTCCTGAAGCGAGTGCCCTTCCTCGCTGAAGGACCTCTCGTTCGGTGTTTCTCTTCACGAACCATCGCCATCAGAGAGAACCGCGAAAAATGCTGCGTCGAACGATTCGCCTTTAGGAGGCCCGCATGCCGGTGAAGTCGGACAGATGGATTCGCAAGATGGCGCTCGAGCACAAAATGATCGAGCCGTTTGAAGACCGCCAGGTGCGCGAGGGCGTCATCAGTTATGGCGTCTCGTCCTACGGCTACGATATGCGCGTGGCCGACGAGTTCCGCATCTTCACTAACGTGAACTCCACGACCGTCGACCCGAAACATTTCGACGCGAAATCCTTCGTCGAGTTCAAAGGCGCGGTCTGCATCGTGCCGCCGAACTCTTTTGCGCTCGCGCGCTCGGTCGAATACTTCCGCATTCCCCGCAACGTGCTCACGATCTGCGTCGGGAAATCGACCTACGCTCGCTGCGGTATCATTGTCAATGTCACGCCGTTCGAGCCCGAATGGGAAGGCTTCGTCACGCTCGAGATCAGCAACACCACGCCGCTGCCCGCCAAGATTTACGCCAACGAAGGCCTCTGCCAGGTCGTCTTCTTCGAATCCGACGATGTCTGCGAAGTCTCCTACAAGGACAAGAAAGGGAAGTATCAGTCCCAACAGGGAATCGTTCTCCCGAAAATCTGACAGTCCCACGCGGATTCTCACTCTGAGACATCAGCGCAATCGAAAACTGCTTCGTACATCGGCCGATTGCCTCCTCGCTTCACCTATCGTTTTTGGTATCCAGCGTGAGCGCCGTCACAAGCGCTCGTGACATCACTCACAGAGCCTTTTTCTCCTCTCCGTTACTTTAGCGCGCGATCAACGCGGTCGCTCAAGGGTTCAACTTCCCGGCTGCGTTGACCCATTCGGTGCTCAGGGGCTACTTGGCCGTGCTCCATCGAGCAATTCGCTAAATAAGGGGAGGAGATGAAATGAATAGAGTGAATCAGCAGTGGCTCAAGGTGATTCTCACAGGTGCTGCACTGGTCGTGCCTTTCTTGGCGACCAGCGTGCGCGCGCCGAACGCCCACGCCGTTCCCAGTTACTCACGCCAGACAGGCTTCCCGTGCCGCTCCTGCCACACCACGCCGCCCGAACTCACGCCGCTCGGACGCCAGTTCAAGCTCAACGGCTACACGATTACCGGCATGCCGGTTACGAAGGCCGAGAAAACTTCACGAGAAGCCGGGCTGACGCTGCTTCAGAATCTGCCGCTTTCGGTCTTTTTCGAGACCTCGTACACCCAAACCAACAAAGTGCAGCCGGGCACGCAAAACTCCAGCTTTGAGTTTCCGCAGGACGTTTCGCTATTCGTGGCGGGAGCATGGGCGCCGCACCTCGGGAGCTTCGTGCAATTCACCTACGACACTCAGGACGACCACTTCAGCTGGGATCAGACCGACATTCGCTATGCCAACTCGCGAAAGAACCTGTTCGGCAAGAGCTTCATCTACGGCCTCGATCTCAACAACACGCCGGGCGTAGAAGACCTGTGGCACACCACGCCTGCGTGGGGCTATCCGTTCATCGCGGACGATCAAGCGCCTACGCCGGCCACTGCCACGATTATCGACGGCACCCTAGCGCAGGACGTGGCCGGATTCGGCGCCTACGGCATGTGGAACGATCACCTCTATTTCGACGTAACTGGCTACCGCTCCGAGCACATCGGATTCGGACAGCCGAATTCCGGCAGCAATAGCGAACCCGCCGCGTACAACATCCACGGCCTCGCTCCGTATTGGCGCGCCGCGTGGCAGCAGACTTGGACGAACAACTACCTCGAAGTCGGCACTTACGGAATGTTCATGAGGTCGACTCCGGGCGCCGTCGTTGGTCCCTCGTCTGAAGACGCCGGCACGCTCACGGACAATTACGTCGACACTGCCTTCGACTTCCAATACGACCGCACGCTGCCGCGGTTCCGCAACGACGTTCTTTCGATCCGTGGCACCTACATCCATGAGAACTCGGCATTGAATGCGACCGCAGCTATGGTGGACCTGGACCGGCTACGGCACCAACTCAACACGGTGCGGGCGAACGCTGAGTACCACTTCGGCGACCGCTTCAGCGGTACATTCGGCTGGTTCAACACGACCGGCACGCGCGATTTCGGGCTCTACGGAGCTGTTGACCCAGTCAACGGCAACGTGAGCGGCAGCCCGGCCAGCAGCGGATACATCTTGAACTTGTCCTGGTGGCCGACACAAAACGTCGATCTCGCGGCGCAGTACACCGGGTACTTTAAGTTCAACGGGCTTACGACGAACTACGTTGGCGGCGTGCCGGCGTCGGAACTGCTTCCGCGAAACGCCTCCGACAACAACACGCTGTACATACTTGCTCGGTTCTTGTTCTAGCGAATCGGTCTCCCCTCGGCCAAGTAACGTCGCTGGCCGGGCTCGCTCCTCCACGCGGGCCCGGCTGGCGGCGAAGCGGAAGCCGCGAGGAGAATCCGCTGAGACAATTGCGGACTCTTAGAAAAGAGGAGCAAAAGCTATGAAGAGATTCGGAATGGCTTTCACGACCGTAACTGTGGTGCTGCTCATCGCCGGCCTTGGCGCGAAGGTAATCGCGCGGCCGGCTGATACTGGCGGCATCTCTGGCACGATCCACTTCCAGGGCAAAGCGCCGACGCTGCGTCCGATTTCGATGGAGAAGGATCCCGTCTGCCTATCGCAACAGCCTGAGCCCGTGCTGTCGGAAGACGGCCGCGTCAATTCGAACAACACCCTGCCCAACGCGTTCGTCTACATCTCGAAAGGCACGGGCAATCTGTCCGGTCACGTTCCCTCGAATTCGGCGACGCTCACGCAGAAGGGATGCATGTTCCAGCCGCACGTGATGGGAATTATGGTCGGCCAGCCATTGCAGGTCGTCACGGACGATCCGACCGCGCACAACATTCACGTCGTCGCCACGAAAGGCAACCGCGACTGGAACGTTACGCAGCAGCCCGGCACGCCGTCGTTCACCACGCGCTTCTCGGAGCCGGCGGTCATGGTGCCGGTGCACTGCAATATCCATCCATGGATGGAGGCTTTCATCGGCGTCGTGACCAATCCGTATTACGCGGTCACCGGCAACGATGGAACCTTCTCGATCAAAAACGTGCCGCCCGGCGACTACACGCTTTCGGTGTGGACCGCCACGTTCGGAACGCAGGAGCGCTCGGTCACCGTCCGCGCGGGCGAATCGGCGAGCATCGATTTCACTTTCACCGGCCAGTGATGCGCCGCACGGTGCAGCACCGGCTGCGCGAAATTTGGCGTCGCTAGCAGCAAACGCGAACGGGGCCTCTCATCCGCCTGATGCATGAACCCCTGCATGCATCGGAGATGACGGGCCTTCGTTCTTCCGCGCCTATGGCTCGGGCGGCGCGTCCGCTGTGTAGCCGTTCGGATAAAAGTGATTCGCGGTGATGTACGGCAGGAATCGCGCGCCGAACCAGATCGTGTTGTTCTTCTCCACCTCGACCTTCGGCAGGCTCCAGTTCATTTGCGGTTCGGGATAGTAGGTGAACTTCTGTGTGTCAGGATCGTAGCGCACGAGCGAATTCTGCGGCTGATCGGTAATCCAGATTTTGTCGGTCTTGTCCGGCCAGACGTCGTAGGGATTCGCACCCTGCGTCGGCATTTTGATCTCCGTCATTTTTCCGGTCGCAGGATCGAGCCGCCCGACGATTCCCGTCGTGTACTCCGAGAACCAGACGATTCCCTTCGAGTCCACTCCAAGTCGCCGGATCTGTCCCCACGATGACGGCGCGTAGTATTCCGTGTACTCCTCCGTCTTGGGATCGAATTTCGTCACGTGGCCCTTGCTGTATCCGGCGCCCCAAATCGTGTTGTCCACGGGATCGACCGCGAGCCCGTAAATCAGATTGTCCGGCGTCGGCGTCTGCCACTGATGCACCACGCGCGTCTTCGCATCGAGCTCGCCCACGCCGCCCGGCCCCTTCACCATGCCGAACCAGATATTGTCGTCCTTATCCGTCGCCACCTGGAGCATCCCGCCCCGGCGCGGCGTGTAGTGACGAATCTGTTTTCCCGTCTCCGGATCGAGCTCGCCCAGCTGCCCGCCGGTAATTTCGGCCCAATAGACGTGTCCCTTGCTGTCCGTCGTGATTCCGTGCATGAACACGTATGTCTCCGGCCCCTTCATCGGATAGACCTTGTAGCGCTTGTTCGGATCGAGCTCCTTCGGGTCGAGATGAACCATCGCGTTCGCCGTCGGATTCGCGTACCAAATTCCGTCCGGCACGATGAACGGATCGTGCAGCAGTTGCGGCAGCGCGCGGCCGCCCGGCGTCGAGGATTCCTGCGCCGTCACGCCGTCGATTTCGTTCGCGCCGATCACGTTTCCGCGAAACGGTGGCCGCGGAAAATTGTCGGGAATGTCGTACGCGACATAGATTGCCTTCGCGAGTGCATTCTCGTCGATGATCGGCGGATCGACTTTCAGCCGCTTGTCCGGCGTGCCGGGACCGAAATTCGTCGCGAGATATTCCGCAATCTGATTTTTCTCCGCGCCGGTGAGATAGGTGTGGCCGAGATTCGTATCGAACGGATTGTCGGTCGGCCCGGTTTCCGTCATTCGCGCGATGCCGATGCGGTAGCCCTCCTTGGTGCGGTGCATCGTGCCGAACTCCGGCCCGTGGCAGCCGGTGCAGTTCTTCTTCAGCAGATCGCGCCCCGGCCCGGGCGGATAGAGCTCGTCCATCGAGTTGACCCAAACCGTGTTCGCCGCGACGCCAGGCCCGCCGGCCGCCGCCATCATTCCTTCGGTCGACGCGCCCTGCGTTCCGCCCGGCCCGCCGCCAATTTTCTTGATGGCGATGTCCGCAGTCTTGTTCTCGCCGGGAGCGAGATCGATCCGCAGCGTTGGCGACGCGTATCCGCGCTCGAGCACCATCACGTCGTACGAACCCGGCAGCGCCTGCGGCACCGTGTAGTGGCCCTTCACGGTGAAAACCGTGTACCAGAGCTTGTAGGTCAGGTTGTGAACCGTCACGCGGAATCCGACGACCGACCCTTGATCGGACGTCACCGTGCCCGACAGTGATCCGCGCACTGACGCGGCCATCGGACCCGGCGTGGCTATCTGCGCGCGCGACGCAATTCCGGCAACCAGCAGCGCGCCCAGCAAAATCAATCCCGGCGCGATGCGCCACTGCTTCATCTGTTGTCTCATTGTTCCACCCCCGTCAGCGGACGCGAGCGTACCAATCACCGCTTGCTCGCGCAAGCGGCGCTGACAATTCGATCGGGATTGTCATCCCGAGCGAGGCCGCCGGCCGGCCGACGAGGGATCTGCTTTTCCCCTAGTGGCACAAATGCTCGCCTCTGTGCGCGCAGCTAACGACTAGCTTCCCTGCAGCGAAGCCAAGTAATCGCAGAGATGCTTGATGCGCAGTTTGACGATCTTCTCGTTCTGCTTGTCGTAGTAGCGGAAGATGGGGCCCCACGTGGGCATTTCCGACGAGCCGTGCGACGGGAATCCCGGCCCGAATTCGAGGACGTTCGACACGTAGTCGTACGGAAACTTGCCGTCGTGGCGCTTGGCGAGCGTGGTCAAGTCGGGCGGAGGCACTTTGAGAGCGGCAGCCATCGGGCCGTGGCCTTTAGCGTCCGCGCCGTGGCACGTGGCGCAGTACTGCTTGTACATCAGGCGCCCGGACGGGACGTAGGTCGGCGGAAGCTGCGTTTCGTTGATTGCCGGACCCGCTCCGGCAATGCAAGCGATCAAAAGCAACACCACACCTGCGACGATCACGCGCTGCGCGGCCATGATTGGCTCCTGGAATCTGCGCTTCACATTATTCTGACTGCCCTCGCAAATCAATAGCGCCGCTCTACTCGAAGTACAGCACGCCAATCAGGAGATTGGCGTTCCCAGGAAGTGCGCGCTGCTCCAGCGCCAATTCTCGGCCTTGGCAACGAATCCAGCCTTCACGGGATTCAGGTGAATGTACTGGATCGTCTTTGTCAGATGTCGCTCATCTCGGATATAGCGGTCCCAATATTCTCTGTGCCAAACAGGAATGATGGGGTCTTGGCCACTGTCGCGCCTGTAGTCGCAGATTTTGCGCGACGTGTACTTCTTCCACGAGGCTACGATCTTCGCGACCGTCCACGGCCCGGTCGGTTGGAAGAGAGAATGCACATGATTGGGCATCACGATCCACGCCAGTAAGCGGTAACGCCGCGCGTCAAAAGTCAGCAACGCTCGTTGCACCATGTCGGCGATCGACGGTTGGCGCAAGACGCAAGACCCATGACCGGCGTCGATCCACGCTTCGATTCGCTTGCGGCGTTCGACGTCGCGTTTCTCAGAAGGAAAAGTCTTCAGCTCCGATTCCAATCGCTGCAATGCCGATTGCGGCAGGCTATCCGCGAGATGAAACGTCACATGCTGGATGGTCGCGGCGCCTTCGAAATGCGGCAAATATCCGCGGCTGTGCCAACCGAGACCCCTGGGAACGCCATTCTCCTGAATGGCGGCTCCTCGCATGGGTTCCTGTTTCCACGCCATTCCCGTGTTAGGCACACTGTGAATGGTGCACGCTCCCTGGGAACGCCATTCTCCTGAATGGCGGCTCTTTGCATGGGTTCCTGCCTCCACGCCATTCCCGTGTTAGGCACACTGTGAATGGTGTCCACTATACATCGGCTGCTCGACTGCCAGCGGAATCTGTCATCCCGAGTGAGTCCGCCGCTTCCTGGCGGACGACGAGGGATCTGCTTTGCCTCCGTAGCACAACCAGTCGCCCGTCAATTGCGAAACTGCGCTACGCTCTCGTCATGCAAAAGCCCGGCATCGCGATCGATATTCCTGGATTTGGGAAGCGCATGATCCGCACGATCATCAGCGACTACACCGGCACGCTCTCGCTCCACGGGAAATTGACGGCGGGAGTAAAGCCGCGTCTGCTGCGCCTGCAAAAATTGCTCGATGTGAGAATCGTGACAGCGGACACCTACGGCACCGCGCGGAAGCAGCTCAAGGGAATCGCCGAGCCTCACATGCTGCGAAAGAAACGGCAGGACGTCGTCAAGCGCGATTTCGCGAAGAAATTCGATCTGCGCCACGTTGCCGCATTCGGCAACGGGAATAACGATCGCCTACTCCTGCGCGCGGTGAAAAAAGCGGGAGGCATCGCCATCGCCGTCGACAACGGCGAAGGCTGTGCTGTTGATTCGTTACGCGCCGCGAATATCTTCATCTCCGGCGCCGCCAATGCCCTCGATCTGCTGCTGCACACGAACGCGATCAAGGCCACGCTGCGCGTTTAGCAATATCACGCGGTTCGTGTGCTCGTAGCGAGGCGAGACCATTGTCTCAGCCCTGGGCGTCGGGGTCTTGAACTCGTATAATTACGTAATATGCTGGTAATAGCAGCCTGAGTGCGCCGACTGCAGTGACACCGGCTCCTCGATAGGGGCAAGATGAAATTACGCGAAGTAGTGCTGCTGGGAATCATGGTGTCTCTATCGGCGACGGCTGCTGCTGCACAGGGGTCGCGTAAGCCGATAACCAACGCAGATGTTGTGAATCTCACGAAGTCGGGCGTCAGCGAACAGACAATCATCCTAATGATCCGGAGTGGAACGCCACAATTTGACGTCTCCGCTGACGCAGTGATTGATCTAAAGAAGCAGGGAGTCTCCGATGCGGTTCTGAACGCGATGCTTACCGCTTCGGCAGCAGCCGCCACCGCAACCGGCACCCAACAACAGGACTGTTCGGCGTCGCTAAATGCAGCACTAGCCTACTATGGTCCTCCGGATAAGCTAGCATCCGTGCAATCTGTCCATTGGCACGGCAGCGAGACCATCACCGGAAATTCCAGGACTGCCTCCTACGAAGTCGATCGCGTTGTAGTGCTTCCCTCAAATCTCTACATCTCTCTTCAGCAGCCGAATGGCGGAGGCCAGAAGCTCGTATTCACTCCGGCGTTTAACTATCTGGTCTCAGGAAAAATGACGACGGCGATCCCGGATTCCACTTTGCAAGAACTTCTTTCGGGAACAAGGCTTGATCCTCTTTACGTTGCGCAGCATCGCGATCGTTACAATTGCACCGCTGGCGGGAGTCAACAGGTAGGTAATGTTAATGCTACGAGGCTACATATCAATGGCGATGGTGCGGAAGGCGAATGGGTCATTGACCCGGCGACGGGTCGCCTGTTGAAAATTGTTGTGAAGACGGGTGTCGACGAAAGCGTGACCGACTTTTCGGATTGGCGGCAGATGAACGGAATGAATGTGCCATTCTCGCTTCACAACGTGAAGGGTGGCGTCACAACGGAAGTCAGCATCGCAGACTACGCCGTAAATGGCGACTCGGACGCAAGCTACTTCCAGAGGCCTGCGGGCGAGCCTGAAGCTGCGCTCACGTTAAAGGTCCTGCAGTCCGAGTCGGTCCCTTACGTTGTCCAGACGAACGGCGGTATATCAACGAATTGCAGCATCACCGGATCAACCTACACTTCGATGAACTCGTCAACGTACGGGAATACTACCTCTGGCACAGCGACGACCACACCTAACCTTCAGATGAATTGCAACTCTTCTCAGAACACGTTTCGCTGGGCCCACGTGCTAAACGCTATGTTCGTCGAAGCATCTGACGGCAACGCTTACATCATCGCCTGCGATCGAGCGTGGAGATGGTCAAAGTGCACGCCGCTTAGGGCAGGAGACACATTTCTAGCGCGTCGCTCCGACAAGGGTTTCGTCGTGCAATCTGTGAATAGCAAATCCAAGGAGCAGGAAGCTACGTACAGCATCCTGCAGTCGAAGTCCCTGCGCGACTAACTCGCCCGTCGCGGGGTCCACAGTTTTTCACGCTTGTTGAGTTCGTCACCGCCCACAACCATCTAGGCATAGTCGAAAGAAGAGACCCCACCCTTTGCTAGGGCAAAGGATGGGGCACGCGGCGAAGAGTGCTGGGCTAAAGCCCAGCGCTACATTGAAACCTCCAGAGAAGAGCGTCGGCTTCGCTCAGGGCAAGCTGGCGCTACGAGCAAGGCAGGTCCCCATGCCTTTGCTTCGCAAAGGATAAGGCGCCCCGCCGGGGCTGAAGCCCCGCTTGATTTAGGGCGCAATTTCGCGGGCCTGAAGGCCCGGGCTTCCACACAAGAAGAATGCTGGGCTAAAGCACAGGGCTAAGTTGAAACCTCCAGAGAAGAACGTCGGCTTCGCCCAGGACAAGCCGGCGCTACGAAAGCAACAGCAGATCCCTCGGTGGGCGAGATACGCCCACCTCGGGATGACAACAGTCGGGCACGCGACGCTCTAGAGTTCGCGAGATTGCATCTTCCGGTTTCGAGCTTCTTCACTTCCCGGTGACTGGATTCGGGTAGTGATAGGGCGGGACGTAGACGTCCGGGTAGAGCTTGTAGACCTCCGTCGGAGGACGGTCCGGAGGAAAACCGGGAATCGGTCCCGGCGGCGGATCGCCGCCCTTGTCCCAGCCCTTGTAGTAATCGGAGTAGTAGGTGAAATACGCGTGGAGCTTGCTGATCTTCCAGATGCCGTCTTCTTTTCTGTATTCGTTTTCGTAGGTGGCTTCGCCCCACTGCGCGCGCTGATTGAGCACGCCGACCTGCATGATCGCGCGCCAGCGTCCTTTGGCGGTGAGGCCGTCGGGAGCGATATCGATTTTCGGCTGCAGCTGCATGTGATTGAACAGCGTGCCGTATTTCAAATCGGGCAGCTTGTGCATGTAGGCGCGGACGCGGTCCTGTCCGACGAAGACGCCGCGCAGACCGATTTCGAGCGTCGCGTCTTTGGTGAAGAGATCGGCGACTTCGTCCCATTTGGCTTTGTCGACGTAGTAGCCGTAGGAGGTCTGCAGGTTGGAGATCGCGACGTAGTCCTGCGACGCCTGCGCCTGCTTCTTAACCGCCTCGAGTTCGGTCTTGAGCGCTGCGACCTCGGCGGCGAGGTCTTTGGATTTGTCGACGTCGGCGGACGGAGTCGGCCCGGCGAGTTTTTCCGCGTCGTCGCTGGCGTCGCCGTCCGCAGCGAATGCGGGGCGCGCGGAGAAGATGAGCAAGAGCGCAAGCAAGAATTGCAGAGTTCGGATTTTCATTTGAAGTGCACCTCCTCGGTTTCAGGTTTCGTCAAATTTCAATTCCAACAGGGATCCTTCGACCCCCTTCGGTCGCTCAGGATGACGATCCTGGTCGGATCGTCATTTCCCTGTCACCCATTCGACTCGTCCGCCGCGGCGGACTCGCTCCCTTCGTCCCTCAGGGCAGGCAGGGTCACGAACCTCATCGGTTCGTGACCGGATTCTTGTAGTGATACGGCGGAACGAAAACGTCCGGATAGAGTTTGTAAGCGACGGTCGTCGGCTGATTCGGCGGCAGGCCCTGAATCGCACCGGGAGCCGGATTCCCGCCTTGGTCCCAGCCCTTGTAGTAGTCGACGTAGTAGGTCATGTAGTAGTGCAGCTTCTTGATCTTCCAGACGCCGTCCTCTTTCGCGTATTCGTTTTCGTACGTTCCCTCGGCCCACTGCGCGCTGCGGTGCAGCATGCCGAACTGCTCGAAGGCGCGCCAGCGTCCCTTCGCGGTGAGCCCGTCGGGAGCGATGTCGATTTTGGGCTGCAGCTGCATGTGATTGAACAGAGTGCCGTATTTCAGATCGGTCAGCGTGTGGAGATACTGGCGGACGCGATCCTGTCCGACCCAGACGCCGCGCAAGCCGATTTCGAGCGTGCCGTCTTTGGCAAAGAGATCGGCGGTCTCGTCCCACATGCATTTATCGACGTAGTAGCCGTAGGCATCCTGCAGATTCTGGATGGCGAGATAGTCCTGCGAATTCTGGACCTGCTTTTGGAGATCGGCGACCCGCGATTTCAGATTTTCGAGTTCCGATGCGTCGCGCTTGTTTCCGGCGGCGAGAGCGTACGCCACCGGAATCAGCAGCAAAAGCGCCAGCAGAATTCGCAATGCCTGCGTTTTGAATGGAACCACATTCCCCCCTCGGGCGCGCGGGGCCACGAGCCCTCCGAACTGCACGAATCGGACGGGAGAGTATCAACGCGAGGCGAGGGAGGCAAGCTGCTGATGCGACGAGCATCGACATCCGGAGCGAGATGCGAGAGCCAACCGGATTTTCGCAGGGCTGAGGAGGGGTCCTTCACCCGGCTAACAACGCCGGGTTCAGGATGACGACGCTGGTCGCGTCGTCAGATGACAATCCTGATCGGATTGTCACTTCACGATCGGCGAGACGTTGCCCCACTTGCCGGTGAAGACGAAATCGGTGAGCGGCTTGCGCTGCCGTGTGCCGGTTTCGTTGTCGCGCAGGCGGCCTTCAGGGAGCGTCATGGGATCGCCCGGATAGCCGATGGCGAAACCGGCGACGGCTTCGAAATCCGGCGGGATGCCGAACACTTCACGGGCCTTGTCGGGCAGGATGCCGGCCATCTGATGGACCTGGAAGCCATGCGAGGTGGCCTCGAGCGCGAGCGTGGCCGAGGCAGCCCCCACGTCGTGGAAGGCGTGCCGGTTTTGAGAGCCGTCGTGCGGCATCTTGTGCGCGGCCACGCTGAGCGCGACGGCGGAGGCGTTCTTCGCCCAGCCCTGATTGAATTCAACGAACGTGCTGAGGACTTTCTGGAAATTTTCGGGCTCGTCTTTGGTGGCCACGATGTAATACCAGGGCTGCGCGTTGTAGGACGACGCAGCCCAGCGCGCCGCCTCGAAAAGGCATTTGAGTTCGCGAGGCGGAATGGCGCGCGGCTCGAAGGCGCGGGGGCTCCAGCGATGGCTGATCACATCATGGACCGGCACCGCCGATGGAGCGGGCCTCTTGCGTTCCGGCATCTTTCCTCCTTGAAATGGACGGATATTAAACCACGAATCGGATGCGGGCGCACCGTCCGCAGATTCACGGATGAACCACAAGTTTGGCGATGTGGCTTAGGCGGCTTTCGGCGCGCGGGAAGAATCGATCGAATAGGCGCCGGCGCCGTATGTCGCGAGAATCAGCAGTCCGCCCATGATCGCCAGATTTTTTTCGAAATGAATCATGGGGTCGAGCCGGTCCATTCCTTGAAAGGCCCAGAAATTGTGAAAGAGCAAAGTCGTCGGAATCAAATACAGAAACAGAATCCACGAAGTAAATCGCGTGAAAAGCCCGAGAAGAATTGCGAGGCCGCCGACCAATTCGATTACGAGCGCGACGCCGAGCGCGGCCGCCGGCATCGGAAAATGCTTCGCGGCGAGCATTCCCTCTTCCATCGAGAAGCCGGTGATCTTGCCGATTCCACCCAGAACGAAAACGACGCTGATCAGGATTCGTCCCAACAGGGGCACGACGCTGCCGGAAGAATTCGACATTTCGATTTCTCCTTTTTGTGCGAGGGATCTTACTCCGGGACCGGATTCTGGAAACGCGTTGTAACCGAATTCGCGTCCCGAAGCAAGCGCCGGGAATCGGCCGCTTCCGTTCAGGCCAGATCAAACAGCAGAACTTCGGACGGCTCGCGAGATTCGACGCGGAGATCGGTTTGATCCGAAACAGCCGCGCCATCGCCGGTCTTGAGTTCGGTGCCGTTGAGCTTCACGGCGCCGCGCGCGACCTGCAGCCACGCGTGGCGGCCGGGAGCGAGCTGCTGCTTGGCCTCCGAGCCCTTATCAAGACGCGCGATGTAGAGGTTCGCGTCCTGATGAATCGTGATCGGCGCTTCTGGCCCGGCGACGAGGTTGAACTTGCCGCGCAGGTCGGCGTCGGAAAACGAGAGCTGGTCGTAGCCGGGATCGAGACCTCGGCGCTCCGGCAGAATCCAGATCTGCAGCAAGTGCGCCGGATCCTTCTGGGACGGATTGAATTCACTGTGCAGGACGCCGCGGCCGGCCGTCATGTGCTGCAGCTCGCCCGGGCGAATCACACCGTGGCCGCCGGTGTTGTCGCGATGCTCGATCGCGCCTTCGAGAATCCAGGTGAGGATTTCCATGTCGCGATGCGGATGCGTCGGAAATCCCGCGCCGGGCGCGACGACGTCTTCGTTGATCACGCGCAGCGATCGGAATTGCGTGTGCTCGGGATCGTAATACTGGTCGAACGAAAATGTGAAACGGGAATCGAGCCACGAGAGCTTGTTGTGGCCGCGCTCCTCCGATGGTCGGACTTGAATCATGGTCGTGCTCCAGACCTGGGCGCACAACAGAAAGGGCGGGTTCGAAACCCGCCCCGGCAGCCCACTTTTGGTTATCGAAGCAGTTAGATGCGCTTCGACAAATTTGGATTCGAGCGGGCGCTACGGCTTCTGCGTGGGCCGCAGAAGTACTTCGCTGATAAAGCTCTGAGGCGCCTGCGTGAGAATCATCTCGACCGCGTGAGCCACGTCTTCCGGCTGAAGCATTTTCTCGGCGTTCTTCGCGGAATGAGGCGAGAAGTCGGTAGCGACCGAGCCGGGGCAGATGGCGCAAACGCGGATATTGTAGGCGCGCAAGTCTTCGGCCATGCACTGCGTAAGCCCGAGCAGACCCCATTTCGACGCGCAGTAGATACCACCTCCGGCGAAGGCGTTCTTACCGGCGAGAGAGGCAATGTTGACGATATGCCCACTTCGGCGCTGGATCATGCCGGGCGCGACAAGGCGGCTCAGCAGGAACACCGCTTTCAAATTGGTGTCTAATACTGCGTCCCAGTTCGCTTCGGCGGCGTCCTGGACCGGAGCGAAATATCCGATCCCCGCGTTATTGACGAGAATCTCGATGGGGCCGAGCGACTCTTCGGTCTTCTTGACGAGCGAGGCCAGATCGGAGGGGCGAGTCACGTCCGTCGGAATCCCGAGCGCCGGAATGCCTGCGCGGTCGAGTTCGGCGGCGACAGCCGCGAGTCGCGCGGAGTCTCGCGCACAAAGTGCGAGCTTTGCGCCCATGCGGCCGAGCGTCCGCGCGATCGCGAGGCCGATCCCGCGGCTCGCTCCCGTAACGAGCGCGATTTTTCCCGCGAGTGCTGTGTCAGACATGGAAGGTAATCCCGACGAGGCGACATGCCGCGCGGATGGCACATCTTAGCATGTGAGCGGAGGAGTCAACATTTGCGACATGTCACCGAGCTGAAATCTGCGCCAGGTTTTGGACTTGCACGGGTGAAAGCCTTTCCCTATAATCCCGTGGATTTCTGTATTTTACGCGGCGGTCCTGCAGAAGCTGCAGCCCGAAATTTGACCGATCATCCAGACCTAGTTCAGGAGGGTGGGAAGTGATCATACGATCTCATCTTAGGAATGTCGCAATCGCCGTGGCTGCACTAAGTCTTTTCTCGTTGCCGGCAAGGCCGGCCCCGCAGGCTGCGCAGCAAAGCCAGCAGCCAGGCTACACGCTTCTTGAGTACAACGCCGAGCAAGCGGCGGCAGCCGAAAAGGATCCGGCGCAGAAAATCAAGCTGCTCGACGCATTCGTCGCGCAGTTCCCGAATTCGACGCTGCTGCAGTACATCTATCAGTTCTATTACACGGCCTACTACCAACTGAAGAACTACGCCAAGGCAATCGAATACTGCGACAAGCTGATCGCGCTCGGAGACAAAGCCGACGTGGGTGTGCGTGTGCAGGCGATGCAAGCCCGCGTGCAGCTTTTCGGCCTGGCATACCCGAAGCCCGATAACGATCAGCTGACGAAGAACCGGGACGTGGCGATGCAGTGCATCAAGCTCTATCCGGATCTCAAGAAGGTGCCGAACTCGACCGTCACTGATGCACAGATCAGCGCCGGTATCACGTATCTGGAAGGGGCAGTGGGGCTAGCAAGCACGCAGTTGAAAGATTATCCGACCGCGATCGACGCGTACAAAGCGGTCCTGGCATCGAACAACAAGGATGCCGTCTCAAGCTACCGACTGGGCCTCGCGTATCTGAACTCGAATCCGCCTCAAGCTCTCGATGGTTTTTGGGAGCTGGGGCGCGCGATCGATTTGAAGATTCCCGACGATGCCAAGGTGAAAGACTATTTGCGACAGAGGATCCTCGCTTACGAGCAGCCCGGCTGCGACAGCCAGGTGGATGCTCAACTCAGCGAGCTGCTGCAACTCGCCGCCAATTCGCCGGACCGGCCCGCAACTTACTCGATACCGAGCCATGATGATCTTGCGAAGATCAGCACGGCCAGCACGATCATTACAGTGATCAACGATCTCGGCGCGGGCGGCGACAAAGCCAAAATGACGTGGCTCGCGATTTGCGGCGCAGAGTTCCCGCAGGTCGTGGGCAAGATCGTCGACATTCAGAAGTCCGACAACTACATCGACTTCATGGTGTTCACGAGCGACAACGCGGACCAAATGCAAAACGCCACGACGTCGAATATGGACGTGAAGGTCTGGACGTCTACGCCCCCAGCTGGCGCCGGGGCTGCCGCAGCGCAGATCACTCCGCAGCCCGATGTGGCGCGGTTCCAGAAGGAGGATCCGATCAGTTTCGCGGGAGCGCTCGTGAGCTACGACCCGTCGCCCTTTCTGATGCACTGGGACCAGGTAAAAGTCGATCCGACTTCGATTCCTGCTCTGGAAAAGGCGGGAGGGGCGAAGCGGCCAGTCCACAAGCCGGCTCCAAAGCCGTAAGGCGACTAAACGACAGGCAAGAAGTTTCGAACCCTCGAGTGGCCGGTCCGAGATGGGACCGGCCATTTTGTTTTCAGGCGCGAAAGGTGTTCCGATGCCGGTCAGCGTCGCGCGGCCGAATCCAGGTGATATTGAGAGATTTTGCGGCTGAGGGTGTTGCGGTGAATTCCGAGCACCTTGGCGGCTCGGCACTGGTTACCCTTGGCGTGTTCCAGGACGCGCTTGATGAACTTCTTCTCGAACTCGGTGAGCGCTTCTTCGAGCAGGATTCCGCGATCGACCAACATCCCCACCAGCGATTCCAGTTGCTCTTTCAAGTGTGCACGCTCCGCAGTGACGCCCGGAAACGAAGATCCCCAAGTGTTCAGTCGAGTGCGTGGCCGGTGATGCGCTGATAGGCTTCTCGGTACTTATCCCGCGTGGCCGCGACGACCTCCGGCGGAAGCGCCGGAGCGGGTGGCTGCTTATTCCAGCCGATGCGTTCGAGGTAGTCGCGGACGTACTGCTTGTCGAAGGACGGCTGCGCCTGCCCCGGCTTGTATTGATCGGCCGGCCAGAAGCGCGATGAATCCGGAGTGAGAGCTTCGTCGATCCAAACCAGGTGCGGGCCGAGAATGCCGAATTCGAATTTCGTGTCGGCGATGATGATTCCGCGCTCGGCAGCGTGTTTTACGGCGCGCGTGTAGAGCGTCAGGCTGACTTCCCGCAGCTTTTCGGCCAGCGGACCACCGATGCGCGCTACCGTTTCGTCGAAGGTGATGTTTTCATCGTGGCCGGTGGTCGCTTTTGTCGAGGGAGTGAAGATCGGCTCCGGCAGGCGATCGGACTCGCGCAGCCCTGCGGGCAGTTGGATACCGCAGAGAGAGCCGCTTTTCTGATACTCCTTCCAGCCCGAGCCGGAAATGTAGCCGCGCACGACGCATTCAATCGGAATCGGTTCAGTCTTGCGGACCAGCATCGCGCGGCCCTTGATTTCGTCTTTGATGTGTTCGAGCTCGGGCGGGAAAAATTTCGAGGCGACGACGTGGTTCAGCACGACGTCTTCCAGATAATCGAACCAGAAGAGCGAAAGCTGCGTCAGGACGCGGCCCTTATCGGGAATCGGCGTGGGAAGAACAACGTCGAATGCCGAAAGGCGATCAGTGGCGACTATGAGGAGCAGGTCGTCGAGCGCGTAGATGTCGCGCACCTTTCCGCGACCTTGAAGCTTGAGTCCCGGAAAATCTGTCTGTGAAACGACGGCTTGCATCGGCGAAGCTGCCACGTGCTTTCTATCCTCGAGTGAAGGGAGGGCGCCATTCTAGCGCAGGGTCAGTCGTTGTCAATCGGTAAGAGTGCGCATTTCAATTCGAAATTTCGATTCGATTGCGCACGAAAGACTTGATAGCGCGCAACGCGTCCGGAGGAACCGTTGTCGTCAGGCGGCGTTGCTGGCGGTGGCGGCCTTGGTCGCGGGTTCCGCAGCGGCGTCGTCTTCCCACTTAACGGAGACGAGTTTTGAGACGCCGGGTTCCTGCATGGTCACGCCGTAGAGGACCGAACCCATTTCCATCGTCTTGCGGTTGTGCGTGACGACGATGAATTGTGTCTGGCTGCACATGTCGGCCAGCATTTTTGTGAAGCGGCCGACGTTGGCTTCGTCGAGCGGCGCATCGACCTCGTCGAGAATGCAGAAGGGACTCGGCTGGTAGCGGAAGACGGCGATCAGCAGAGCGAGCGCCGTGAGCGCCTTTTCGCCACCCGAGAGCAGGAAGACATTCTGCAGGCGCTTGCCCAGAGGCTGCGCGACGATGTCGATACCGGATTCGCCCGAGCTATCCGGCTCGCTCAAGCGCATTTCGCCGTGGCCGCCGCCGAAGAGCGACTGGAAGGCGGTAGCGAAGTGGGCGTTGATAATGTTGAAGGCTTCTTCGAATTTCTGGCGCGAGACTTCGTCGAGCTCGTTGATCGTGAGCTGCGTATTCTCGATCGACTGCACGAGATCGTCGCGCTCGCGGCGCAGGAAACCTTCGCGCTGCTCGCATTCCTGAAACTCTTCGAGCGCCATCATGTTAACCGGACCCATCGCCTCGACGCGCGCCTTCATCTCGTTGTAATTCGTCTCGGCGGCCGCGAGCTCTTCGCCGACGAGAAGCTGCGGCTCCTGCGCCATCATTTCTTCCGGCTGCGAGTTGAGTTCGGAAACGCAAGTCTGGCGGAGATAATCGCAATCGGAATCGTTGCGCGCCTTTTCGATCTGGCGCCGGCTGCGCTCGGCGCGAATCTCGTCAAGCGACTGGCGGCGGCCGCGCAAAGATTCGTCGAGCTGGCCGGCGCGCGAGCGTGCACCGGTCCATTCGGATTCGAGCGCGGTCTTGTGATCGGCCAAGCGAGTCTTTTCGCGGCCGAGCTCTTCGGCTTGGCGAGCAAGTAACTCGCACGAAGATTCGATTTCCCCGCGTTCAACAGCAAGGGCCGCATGCTGCTGGCACAGAGCGGCGATGCGTTCCTGCGATTGCGCCATTTCCGACGCGAGGCGCTGCTCGACCGATTCGGCGCTGGCGAGGCGCTCGGCCATTGCAGCCAGTTCTTCGCGGCGCGCGACGACGCGTTCCTGCAAAACGTGAAATTCGCTGCGCAGAACCGCAAGAGCCTCGGCGGCTCCGGCAGCTTCGGCTTCGGCAGCGGCGCGAGAGCGAACGGCATCTTCGTGCTCGGCGCGCGCTTGCTCCGCGCGGGCGCGAGCGGCTTCAGCTTCGGCATGCAGCCGAGTGATCTCGGCACGCTCGGCGGAAACGTGGTGTTCGATGCGAGCGTATTCGCGGCGAGCGTTTTCGCGCTCGTGAGAGGCGGAGACGAGTGCCTTTTCGGCTTCCATGTGCTGCACTGTCGTCGACGCGAGATGATCCTCTGCCGCGGCGATTTCGGCTTCGATGTGCGACAGCTCGGCTTGTTTCCCGCGAGCGACCGCTTCGAGGCGCGCCGCTTCGGCTTCGCGTTGGCGAAGTTCGCGCTTGAGAGCGAGCGGGCCGGCATCGCCCTTGCGTCCGCCGGAAACCATGCGGCCGTGATAGCAGGTGCCGTCGGGCGTTAGGAAATAGCTATGCGGATTGTCGCGCGCCATGCGCTCGGCGATTGCGGGCGTTTCGACCAAATACGCTGTGCGCAGCTTTTTCAGGAAATATTTTGTGTTTGGGCCGAGCGGCTCGCGGAATTCGACGAGACGGTCGAGCCGCTCGATGAAATCACCGGGCATTGACGAGCCGCGATCAATATCGGATTTGTCGATTTCGAGGCTGCCGATCGAATCGACAAAGAAGGTGGCGCGGCCGCCCATTTCATTGCGCAGAAGCGCGACACCGGCGCGGGCTTGATCGAACGACTCGACGACGATGTATTCGAGCTCGTCGCGAAGGAACTGCTCGATGGCGCCTTCGTATTGCTCTTGCACCTCGGCGTAATCGGCGAGCAACCCGACGGCGCGGAAGCCGCTCGAATGGCCTTCGCCGCTGGCGTTGAAGAGCTTCTGGACGGCGTCGGCGGTGTAGGCACGCTCGCTGAGAATCTGTTCGATCGAAGCGTGACGCGCGCGCTCGGCAGAAAGGTCCTGGCGAGCGCGTTCGAGCTGCTGCGAAGTATCCTGCTGCAATTGACGCAGACTCGCGAACCGGGACTGCGCTTCGCGGACCGCTATGGCCAAATCTTGCGCGCGCTGCTCGGATTGCGCGAATGCGGTGTCCGAGGCTTCGACGCCCACTTGGAGCGCGGCGTATTCTTGCTCGATCGAGCGCAGGGCTGCCGTGCGCTGAGACTCGGATGCGCTGTGCCGCGCAGCCGTTTCCTTCGCTTGCAGCGATTCGGCCTGAGCATGGGCCGCTTTTTCGACAAGAGCGCTTGCCTGCTGCCGCAGCTCAGCCACGCGAGTTTCGAGCCGAGCCTGTTCGGAGGTGCTGGCTGAAACGTGCTCGGTTGATTCGCGGAGGCCGGCTTCGAGCGATTCGGTGGCAGCGCGCAAAGCCGCGACGGATTCCCGGTGCTCGGCGGCTCGCTTAGCGAGATCGGAGGCGTTCAATTCGGCTTGCTCGATTTCGATCGAGAGGCGCGCGGCGCGCGAATCAAGCTGCGCCATTTGCTCGCGATTGAACGTGATTCGATTCTCGGCGCGATCGAGATCGAGCGCGGTCTGATTGAGGACGTTCTGCGTGTGGCGGAGTTCGGCGTCGAGTTCGTAGGTGCGCGCGCTCAGGCGTTCCTGCTCGCCTTCGAGTTCCTGCACCGAGCGCGATTCGCGCTGCTCGGTGGTTTCCATTTCGCGGAGTACGGCTTCGAGGCGTGCGGCTTCGGCCTCGAGATGGCCGGCCTTGCTGGCGAGAACGATTCGAAGCAGACCGCGCATCTGCTCGCGCAGTTCGGCGTAGCGCCGCGCCTTCGAGGCCTGGCGCTTGAGAGAAGCGAGCTGCTTTTCGACTTCGACCAGAATGTCGTTGACGCGCGAAAGATTTATTTTTGAGGCTTCGAGCTTGGCCTCGGCGAGGCGGCGCTTGGTCTTGTACATCGTGATGCCGGCGGCCTCTTCGATGATGGCGCGGCGGTCCATCGGCTTGGAGTTGAGGACCTGGCCGATGCGACCCTGCTCGATGATGGCGTAGGTATCGGGGCCAAGGCCAATGCCCATGAAGATTTCCTGAACGTCGCGAAGGCGGGCGACGCGGCCATTGATCAGATACTCGCTCTGTCCGGAGCGATAGAGGCGGCGGCCGACGATGATTTCGCCGGGCCGAAGATGAATTGAGGGCTTTTCGGCGCCGCGCTTTTTCCACGGTTTGCGGCCCTCGGGCGCTTCCTCTGCGCGCGCTTCCTCGTGCGGAAATTCGGTGACGGGCGAGAGTTCAGAGGGTTCGGCAATCGGGATCGCTTCCGCGGATGCTTCGGAACTGGCGTCGATCACTTTCGCGACGGCTTCAGACAGCTCCGGGTCAACGAGCGTGAGCGCGACCTCGGCCAGACCCATGGGTGGGCGCTTGGCAGTGCCGTTGAAGATGCAGTCCGACATGCGCTCGGCGCGGAGCATCTTGTGGCTCTGCTCGCCGAGCACCCAGGAGACGGCATCCACGACGTTGGATTTGCCGCAGCCGTTGGGCCCGACGATGCAGGTGACGCCCGAGCCGCTGAACGTGATCGGTGTCTTCTCGCAGAACGACTTGAAACCAAACAACTCGACTTTGCGAAGTTTCAGCACCCGTTCCCTCGCACGGTCCGCCTCTACGTGTGATGCATCGACAGTTGACGAAGCGGCTTTTGGATTTTGTACTGGAGGTGTTTCGAGACAGAAACGTTCGGAGGGTCGATATCCTTGGCCCTTCCGCCTGGCGCTACCGGATCGGCGGTTACGGGAAAACAACTTAGCATGGCACCGGAGCGGAGTAAAGCGGCGTTTTGGCCCGATTTACTAATATTGCGCAGACGTCACGGCTGCGGGCTGAGCGTCAGTCGCAGGCTACCTTCTGAGCCACCGCTCCGATCCAGACGCGCTTCGAACTGAGCGCGTGATGGACCGACCGAGGCTTACGCTCAGCCGCTTCGTCCCGGATCTTTCGAAGACTAGGCTTCGACGCGACGAGGACGAGCCATTTTCTGAGCCATAAAGAGGAGAAGCTTCTGATCCTTCGGGTTGGTCTTGCCTAAAGCCCTGCGAAACTGGTCGAGGATCTTTGCGTCCTTGCCCGAGCTTCCCCAGGCTGCGTGGTCGTCGGACTTGTGTTTCAGCAAATGAGGCAGCTTGGGAGGTTCATCACCATCGTAAAAGAACTGGTAGAGCGGGACTCCCATAGCTCTGGCGAGCTTTTCAAGGGTTTCAATGGCTGGAACAGTGTGACCGTTCTCGACACGCGAAATGTAGCAGCGAAGCAGGCCGGTGCGCTTCTCGATGTCCCCTTGCGATAGCCCCTTCTGCTCTCTCAGAGCGCGCAACCTATCGGCGATAACCATGTGTAACTCCTCGTCCACGGACTGGATGACGGTCGAATGTTGCGTCGGGCGAAAACGTCGCCCACAACGACGGGAAGAAGATCAGCACACTTCCGCCCTTTGTCTTTGTAGCGAGATAAAGCCAGACTTTCAATACCGTAGACTACTGAGTACTGGTTCCGATTACTTGTGGCGAACGTAATAGGTGCACGCATACGAGCTTTCAGTGCTTGCCCTTCGGGGAAAGGAGTGGAGCGTTGCGTGTTACGAACCTGTGCGCCATATGCAGCAAGTCGCGCAATACATCGGAATTGACACGAGGCAAGCGAACCAGCACGGCGCTGTACGGCACGTAGTGATCCGTGACGTAGTAAACATCGGGCGCTTCGGCGATAAGCTGTGCGCGATCCTCCGGATTTACGCGCACAACAAGCGAGCCGGGTTCCGCTGAACGGTTCGTCGCCTCGCACGCCAGAAGTTTTCCATTCACCTTCAACGCGACAGAACCATACGCGCTGCTAGCTTGCACGCCGGGAAGTGCAAGTCCAATTTTCCGAACGATGTCAAAATCGATCGAAGTCCTTGTCTTCTGCGAGCGCGATTTCCGGAAACGCACCTTTTTTCTTTGGCCCGCCCTGGGCATTGGCTGCCTCCGAAGGTTGATGTGGCCACGATTATCCCCGGGTGCAGGAACTGCTTCAAGTCGGAGTGCATTAGCCAGACAGGTTGAGCCGGCGAGAAACGTGATGTCCGGCAAGCCGGGAGGGCCGGGCTGCGCTTCGGTTTTCTCGGGCTCCTGCAAGGCGAGAGCCGCCGCTCAGGCTTTGATGTACCACGGGACGTTGATCAATACGATTCGAGTACTGCCGTGCAGCAAGATAAGCGCCTTCAACAATTCGGCGCGCTGGTTGTGGAGCGGGTAGTGATACCAGTGCCTTTCGACCAGCTCGGGAACGATGATCGCGATCTGGCGGTCTGGACATTCCTTCTCGGCTTCGAGGACGTAATCGAGAATCGGCCGGAGGACCAGCCGATACGGCGAGGGCAGCGTAATCAGCTCGGGCGGTTTGCGGCCGGTCCGCTGTAGGGGCTCTTCGACCATTCGGCCCCACTGCTCCCGCAGGGCTTCGGTTTCGTCTTCGGTGGCAACGTGCAGCGCCCGAATATCGGGGGAAAGTGTGAGCGCAAATTGGAGCGCGCGCTGCGAAATCTTGCTCCAATTCTGAATCGGCACTACCACCAGCGGCGGCCCCATCGATTCGATCTGGAGCGGCACAGAGTCAGACAGCTCGGCGGCAACATTCTTGTAGTGCCGCTGCACCCAGAGCATCGCCACGACCATGAATGCGATCAGAAGAGCGCTCACCCAGGCGCCCGCGGTGAACTTTGCGACGAGCACAACTACCGCCGTGATCCCCGTGGCCACGGCGCCTAACCCGTTGACGAGCATGAATCGCACAGAGCCCGGACCTCTCAGGCGTCTCCAGTGACCCACCATTCCGGCTTGCGACAACGTGAACGCGAGGAACGCACCGATGGCGAAGAGCGGAATCAGGCGATCCGTTACACCACCGAAAAGAATGAGTAAGACTGCCGCGAGAATGGCGAGAACAAGGATTCCCTCCGTATAGACCAAGCGCCGGCCGCGGTAGCCGAAGGAGTGGGGCAGAAAACCGTTCTGAGCGACTGCTCGGCATAGACGCGGAAAATCCGCGAAAGCAGTATTGGCCGACAGGCAAAGAATCAGCAGGACCGAGCCGATCGTCACGTAGTAGAACCAGCCGCGTCCGGAGACGGCAGCGACCAGCATCGAAAGGACGCTTTGATAGCCCGGCTTGCCGGGGTCGGTGGCCGCGATGCCGTAGGCACGGATGAGATACGCGATGCCGGCGAGCAGAACAATCAGAAGTCCGATAATGACGGTGAGCGTGCGCTGCGCGTTGCGCACAGTCGGTTCGCGGAAGGCGCGCACGCCATTGCTGACGGCTTCAACGCCCGTCATCGCTGTGCAGCCGTTCGAGAAGACCTGCAGCATCACCCACGCACTTGCGGAGGCGAGGAGCGCGGGGACAGCCGGAGGCGGCGCAACGACCGGTGTGGGGTGGCCGCCAGCCAGAGCCGTCTTGATCACGCCAACGATGATCACCCATAACAGCGTTCCCAGAAATAAGTACGTCGGCACCATAAAGAAAACGCCGGCTTCGCGGACGCCGCGCAGATTGACGATGGTGATGACCACAAGAATGCCGAGGCAAATGAGAAGCGTGTGGCGCTGCAAATTCGGCGCGGCGGAAACGAGCGCTCCGACTCCCGCCGAGATTCCGACCGCTACCACGAGGATGTAGTCGATCATCAGCGCGGCGGCCGCAAGCAAACCGGGAAACATTCCCAGGTTTTCTGACGCGACCGTGTAAGAGCCGCCTCCGCCTGGATACGCAGCGATCGTCTGGCGGTAGGAAAAGTAGACGATCGTCAGAAGCAAGATAATGCTCGCGCTGACCGGAACGATATACGCAATGCCCATGGCGCCCAGCGGAATCAAGAGCGTGAGCGCAGCTTCGGGACCGTACGCAGCCGAGCTAAGCGCATCCAAACCGAAGATCGGGATCCCGGCGGATGCTCCGATCTGTTCGGCGCGTTCGTCCGAGGTGGCGAGCGGTTTACCGAGAAGAATGTCTAGAAAGGACATTTGCCCTCGCAACACACCTAATAATGAGCGGTAAGAGTAGTGCGACAGACGCAGAATTGGAACTCAAAACGCGCGGGCAGACGGTGGAGAGCGGGCTTTTTAATCGAGCTGTAACACGGACCAGACGCGAGCTGTGTCAGGCCTGCGGGACCTCTCGCAACAGGGCTTTGGCCCTGCGGAACCAGGGTCGCTCAATCCTTTGCAGATAGCGGGGCATCGTGCGCTTCCGCTGGAGAATTCTTTCTGCGGCCTCGCGGGCCTCACTTGCGCGGCCCTGCGATTTCAGAAATTGGGCATAGTTGTAGTGCACTTCGGGGAAATTCGAGATTTCTGTGACGCGGGCGAATAGCGCGTTTGCCTGATCGGTGTGGCCGAGCTGGGCATAGACGTGGGCCAGAAGGCCGGCGGCGCGATCGTGGTCGTAGCGCGCTTCGTGATTCACGACGAATTCCAAGTCCGGTAGCGCGCGAGCGGTGTCACCGAGCGCGAGCGAACACAATGCTCGACGATAGAAAGCGTCCACCGAATTCGCTTTCGCGGCGATCGCTTTGTCGTAGCAATTGCGGGCACGCGCGTATTTCTTCTGGTCGAGGAGCAGATCGGCCAGCTCTTCGTAGTTTCCCGATGACGGATTGTCCAGGACGGCGGCTTCTAGCTGCTCGATTCGCGAACGCTGCTGGAAACCTTTGAAAAAATCCCCGAGGAGTCTAGTGTCCGGAACAACTTCCACAACGATGTATGCCAACGCACCCAACGCCCCGCCGATGAGGATAATCCAGTACCAATAGGTGTCCGGACGGCGGCGCAAGGCGTGAATCAACGCCAAGGCCTGGAGAATGAATCCCCACGGAAAGAAAAGGTAGCTTAACCCAGAGAACATTTGACATGAGATTAACTGCCGCTTGTCGAAGTGTCAAAGAAGGAGCGACGGGACAGACCGAAGCGGTAAAGATCCCGATTTCCGCTTGATGCATAAGCCTATTGGCGCCCGAATGCGCGTTGACTTGAGGCAGGTCGAAGCCTAGGATGGCGCGCACGGGAGACCAGCGTGGACTCACCCAGGGGTCCGGGAGTGCGCCGAGTCTTTACGGCCGCCTTGGTCTTGGCAGCGATTTTTCTGCTTTCGCTCGCCGGACTCATTCCCCCAAGCCCAAAATCAGCGGACGCGCCTCCGAACATTTTCTCGGCGTTACGGGCATGGAACGTATTGCGCCGAATCCTTGGACCGGACGTCCCGCATCCGGTCGGCAGTCCGGCCGACGACAACGTGCGCGCGAACATTCTCGATGAACTGGCGCGTCTGGGTTACCAGCCTCAGGTTCAGACCGGATTCGCGTGCGGCACGCTCGCAAGCTGCGCGACAGTAAACAACGTTGTAGCAAGACTCGATGGGTATGAGCCCGGACAATCGGTGCTTCTGGCAGCGCACTACGATTCAGTCCCGGCAGGACCCGGCGATTCAGACGACGGGGTGGGCGCCGCGTGTGTGCTGGAAATCGCTCGCGCGCTCAAATCGATGCCAACGCCGCGCCACTCGGTGATCTTCCTGCTCGATGAGGGCGAAGAGGCGGGATTGCTCGGCGCGCGTGCGTTCGTGGATTCCAGCCCTTGGGCCAAGGATGTTCGCGCGGCAGTAAATGTGGATGCACGCGGTGCGTCCGGCCCCAGCTTGATGTTTGAGACTGGATCAGCAAACCGATGGGCTGTGCAACTGTTGGCCCGCCACGCGACACGTCCAGCCACAAGCTCGATCTTCTACACAGCATATCAATACATTCCGAACGACACAGATTTCACCGTCTTCAAGGCTGAGGGATATCAGGGGCTGAATTTCGCGTTCATCGACAGCGAGCAGCTCTACCATACGCCGCTCGACAATTCCGCGAACGTAAGCCTAGCAACGCTGCAACATCAGGGCCAGAACGCGCTGGAGGCAATCGTCGCGCTCGCAAACGCCGACCTTTCAATTCTGCCGGAGCAAGAGGCGGTGTTCTTTGACGTCTTTGGGCGGTTCGTGGTCCGCTGGCCGGCGCGCCGGACGTGGCTATGGGCGCTCGGCGCGATGATTCTCTTCGCAGCTCAGTGCGTATGGATGATCTATCGCAAGCGCATGACTCCCGCTCAACTTTACTGGGGCGCGATCGTATGGCTGGTAATGATCGCGGTGACAGGCGCACTGGCGCTCATTTTGGTTCACTTGATTCGCATCGGGGGCGCCGCGCAAGTCAATTGGGTTGCGCATCCCCTGCCGCTTGAGATTGCATTCTGGTCGTTGGCGGCCTCGGTCGTGATAACGAACGGGATTGTCTTCACGAAGAGAGCGGGGTTCTGGGGGCTGTGGAGTGGAGTTTGGGCATGGTGGACGCTGCTTGCGGTTGTGGTCGCCGCGCTCGCGCCGGGCCTAAGCTACATTTTGGCCGTACCGGCGGGCGTAGCTGCCGTGGCTGGCCTGTCTGGGACGCTAGCGAACAGGGATCGCGAATCCGGACTTGAGCTTTCGGCGATCCTGCCGCTCGCGGCTGCGGGAATCGTTGGTTTCCCTCCCGCGATACTCTTGTACACCGGCCTGGGAAACGCGGCGTTGCTATTGATCGCGATGCTCATCGCGGTCCTCTTGACTCCGCTCTCGCCGCTTTGCGCGGATTTGCGTGGTGCTTCCGGCTTGCGCGGGCTCGCATTGCCGTGGCTTCCGATTCTCGCGACCGGACTCGCCGCGTTTGCAGCGATCGTCGTGCCGACGTATTCGGCAAAGGCCCCGGAACGCGTCAACATTGAATACTGGCTCGACGCCGATTCCGGCGTGGCGCACTGGATCGTCCAGCCGGCGTCAGGCCGCTTGCCTGAGCCTATTCGCCTGGCGGATGCCTTTCAGCGCACCGACCATGGGGCATTACCGTGGGACGCGCGCCCGGCGTTTGTCGCGGAGGCGCCTCATCTTGAATTCGCCGCGCCCACCTTCACGATCCTCGAATCATCCCAAGGCGACGGAAAGCGTAACTACCGGACGTTGCTGCGTTCGGAGCGCGGAGCACCGTTCGCGGCTGTATTTTTTCCTCCCGAGGCAGGTATAGAAAATGTGCGTGTCGGAGGAGAACCACTTTCGATCGAAGCTGCCCGATTCCGGCAGTATTACAACGGCTGGAATGTCTACTCTTGCCCGACGATGCCGATGAACGGCATCGAGATCAGCTTTTCCGCGCCCGTCGGAAAGCCGATCGAGGTAATCGCCGCGGACCAGAGCTACTCGCTGCCCAGCGATGGCGCGTTCCTGCTGCAGGCGCGGCCTCTCACAGCCAGGCCTTCGCAAAGTGGCGACGTCACGATCGTCAGCCGACGCGTTCAACTTATCCCGTAGCCAAGCGCTCTCCCGTCTTTCACTTGGAGCGAATTGCCGCGATGCGGCAAGCGCGAAATCCCGCTATCATGTTTGCGGCGAGGTTCGATCTGCATGGTGGATGGCGGAGGTTCAGCGTACGCAGCGTCTCCGAAGGCGCCGGCTCGCTGGAAGATTGCGCTAACGGCGCAGCGCGAAGAACGCCTGATGCTCGTGTTGAGCATCCTGATCGGAGCGCTCACCGGCGGGGCCGTTGTCGCGTTCATTCTTCTCACCGAGCGGCTCGGCATGCGGCTCTATCCGGTGGGAAGCGCGGCCTGGCATCGGATTTTCATTCCGGTGATGGGCTCGATCGCCATGGGCTTTCTGCTGTACCGGTATTTTCCCGATGCGCGGGGAAGCGGTGTGCCGCAGACGAAAGCCGCGCTGTACGCACGTGAAGGCGTTATCACCGGCGGTACAATCTTCGGAAAATTCTTCTGTACGGCGGCAACGCTCGCAAGCGGCATTCCGCTCGGTCGAGAAGGTCCTTCGGTACAAGTAGGAGCCGGCATCGCATCGGTGCTGGGGCGGCGACTCGGCTTGCAGGCGCGACGCATCCAGGCGCTCCTTCCCGCAGGCGCGGCAGCGGCGATTGCCGCCGCGTTCAATACGCCTCTGGCTGGAGTCGTCTTCTCGCTCGAAGAAATCATAGGCGATTTGAATGCACCTGTCCTTGGCTCGGTTGTGCTTGCTTCGGCGACGTCGTGGCTTGTGCTCCGCATGTTGCTCGGCAACGACCCGCTGTTTCAGGTGCCGCAATATCAGTTGGTTCACCCGCTAGAGTTTCCGATTTACGGGGTGCTCGGCATCGTCGGGGGATTGGTGTCTGTTGTTTTCACGAAGCTGCTCCTCGGGCTGCGCGCACGGTTTCTGGCGTTTCCGAAGCGGACGCGTTGGTTTCAGCCTGTCGCTGGCGCATTGGTCGTCGGGCTGATGGGCTGGTGGGTGCCGCAGGTCCTGGGCGTAGGCTACGGCTACGTGGGGGACGCACTGAACGGGCGAATGGCGTTGCGGCTGATGGCGCTTTTGATCCTTCTCAAGCTCGTGACGGTCACGGTGAGCTACGGCTCGGGCAACGCCGGCGGCATATTCGGTCCAAGCCTCTTCATTGGCGCGATGGTGGGCGGGACGCTTGGCAGCATCGCGCATCACCTCTGGCCCGCCTACACCGCGCTGCCCGGAGCATACGCACTGGTCGGCATGGGCACGCTTTTTGCCGGAATCTTGCGTGCGCCGATGACATCCGTCCTGATGATTTTTGAGACCACGCACGATTATGCCGTGATCGTGCCGCTGATGATTTCGAATCTTGCGAGCTTCTTTATCTCGTCGCGGCTACAGCGTCAGCCGATCTACGAGGTTCTGTCGGAACAGGACGGCGTGCATCTACCGAGCGAGGCCGTGCGTCAGCGGCGCGGGCAGCGGCCTGTGGCCGAGATCATGCGCGCGCCCAACGAGATCGTGAGCGCCGATTCAATCGTGCGTGAGGTATTCGACGCGAAGAAGGCGAGCGAGCCACATGCGTGGCCCGTCGGGAACGGCGAGCGCGTCATCGGTGTGGTGAGTCTCGCCGATCTTCAGCTTGCGATTGCTACGGGCGGTGAAGGTAAACGAGTGCGCGACCTCATTTGCGGAGACGATTTCCCGCACGTTCATTCCGACCATCCGCTCGATCTGGCGCTCGAGCGCATGGGCACAGCGAAGCTGGATGCAATTCCAGTCGTGAGTCGTGCAGACTTCCACATAATTCTCGGAATCGTGGTGTTGTCCGACCTGCTAGAGGCATTCGGAATCGATCGCCAAGGATCGGAAGAGTGAGAAACCGGCTCTACCTAACCGGACTCGGCAGGAGGAGATCACTACGAGCGGGGATGACCGCTCGCCGCACCCAGGTACGTCGCGCCCGGATGCGGCGTTCCTTGGAAAACTAGCTACGTAAGCCTCGTGAGCGGCTTGGTCGTTTCCAGCCGTTTTGCCTTCTTTAGCGGCTTAACAGCTTTCTTGGGTGCCATGTGCTTCCTCCTGATTCTGGGACAACTCCTGAATTGCCCAATTCAAACAGCCAACGAAATGTCGCTGGCTGCCGTCGTCAGCATCTTGACGGGCGCACGCGGCAAACTGCTTACGGGGTGCGCCCGTCGCCAAACTAGATCTTCTTGATTGGCGAGCCTTTTAGGGGCTTGGTGGCTTCGAGCTTCTTTGCTTTGCGGAGCCGCTTCGTGGCTTTCTTGGCTGCCATGCTGATTCTCCTTTTCGGTCTCGGAAGTAGCCCTGTTGGGCGGGCGCGCGGTGAAAGTGCACGTTATGCACCAATCAAGATGGAAAAGTCGAATGAAGGCTATGTTACTGACGGGAAAAGGATTGTTATCGAGCCAGCGGTTGGCGAACCCGTCCAGAGGGAGCGGGTGTCGTTGAAATTGTCAACTGGGATTGAATTATTCAATGCGCGCACTCGGCCAAGCTCTCGGTTTGATGGCCGGCGGCGCGTCGGCTAGAATAGCCGTTTTGCACTGGCGCCAAAATGACTGAGATACGGCTCCACAACACGCTGACGAACCGCGTTGAACCGCTCAATCCGGTGCACCCGGGCGAAGTCCGCATCTACACGTGCGGCCCGACGGTTTACGCCTCTGCCCACATCGGAAATTTTCGCACGTTTATCTTCCAGGACGTCTTACGCAGGTTTCTGCGGTCGCAGGGCTACCGCGTGATGCAGGTGATGAACGTTACGGATGTGGACGACCGAATTATTCAATCCGCCGCCGCGGCTGGAATCGGCATCCGCGAATTCACAGAGAAATACATCAAGGCGTTTCTCGAAGATATCGACGCGCTCCACATCGAAATGCCGGAGGAGCTCGTCCGCGCGACGGAACATATCGACGACATGGTCGCCTTGATCGAAAAATTGCAGCAGAAAGGCCTGACGTACACGAGCGACGGCTCCATCTACTACCGCATCTCGAAATTTCCGGAGTACGGGAAGCTATCGAAAATCGATCTCACTGGCATTCAAGCCGGCGCCCGCGTGGATTTAGACCAGTATGAGAAGGAAGACGCTCGCGATTTCGCGCTCTGGAAGGCGCCGAAGCCGGGCGAGCATTTCTGGGAAACGCGGATCGGCCCGGGCCGACCCGGCTGGCACATCGAGTGCTCGGCCATGTCGATGAAGTATCTCGGCGACACGCTCGATATCCACACGGGCGGAGTCGATCTCGCCTTCCCGCACCACGAAAACGAAATCGCGCAAAGTGAGGCGGCCACAGGAAAACAGTTCGTACGCATGTGGCTGCACGCCGAGCACCTGATCATCGAAGGCCAGAAGATGTCGAAATCGCTCGGCAACTTCTATACGCTGCGCGATCTCTTCGCCAAGGGCCACAAGCCGTCGACCATTCGCTTCCTGCTGCTCTCGGTTCCATACCGCCGCCAGCTCAATTTCACGGAGGACGGGTTGACACAGGCACGCAATTCGGTCGAACGGCTTCGCAATTTCGTGACGCGGCTGAAAACCGAGCAATTCTCCGCGGGGTCGAACCCGGAATCCGAGACGCGGATCGAAAAGGCTGAAGCGGAGTTCGACGCGGGTCTCGCGAACGATATCAATACGGCCATTGCGCTTGCCGCCGTCTTCGACATGGTGCGAGATCTCAACACGGCGATGGACCGCGGCGCGTTTCTACAGCAGGATGCTCCGCGCGCGGTCGCAGCCATGGAAAAGTTCGACATGGTTCTTGCGCTTCTCACCGACGATGATGACGAAAAGCTTGCCAAGCTTGGCTTTTCTCCGCATGAGCCGCGCATGGCGGCTGCGGAAATCGAGGCGCTGATCGCGGAGCGTCAGGCCGCCAAGAAGAACCGTAACTTCACACGCGCCGACGAGATTCGCAAAACACTCGCGGATTCTGGTATTCTGCTGGAAGACTCAAAGGACGGAACCGTCCGCTGGAAGTACAAATGAGAATTTTTTCACAACACGGACATCCGCTTCATACATTCAGACCTCCTTGCTTCGAACGGCCGAATCTCTTCGGCGTTGATTAACCCCATTCCTCCAATCGATTGCTCGCGCTCGGATTGACGGAATCGATTCGGGTGACGGGAAAAATCCATTTTGAGGAGGAACAGATGCAAGTGGCCGAAAAACTTATGAAACTCCCGCATTTGGTTACCGCGCTGCCCGGACCCCTGGCCAAGAAGATCGTCGAGCGGGATCACAAAGTGATTTCGCCGTCGTACACGCGCGATTATCCGCTCGTGGCGGCGACGGGCCGCGGCGCGATGGTTGAAGACATTGACGGCAATACGTTTCTCGACTTCGCGGCTGGGATCGCCGTGGTCGCGACGGGACATTGTCATCCCGACGTAGTCGCCGCGATTCAGAAGCAAGCGGCGGAGCTGATCCACATGTCGTGCACGGACTTCTACTACGAGGGAATGGTCGAATTCGCCGAGAAGCTCGCATCGATCACGCCCGGCAGGAGCCCTAAGCGCGTCTATTTTGGGAACTCCGGCACCGAAGCGATCGAAGCTGCGATGAAGCTCGCGCGCTACCACACCAAGCGCGACAAATTCATCGCGTTCTACGGCTGCTTCCATGGACGTACGATGGGCTCGCTTTCGCTGACGGCGAGCAAGGCGGTGCAGCGGAAGGGCTTCGGTTCACTGCTCGGCGGAGTTTTTCACACTCCCTATCCGAATTCGTATCGAGGCGCGTATGGGGTCCGGCCGGAGCGCGCCGCGGCCGATTCGCTCGCGCAAATCGAGACCGAACTCTTCAAGCGCGTTGTCGATCCGGAGGAAGTTGCGGCGATTTTCGTCGAGCCAATCCAAGGCGAGGGCGGATACGTCGTCGCACCGGCAGAGTTTCTGAAGGACCTCGAAAAACTCTGCCGCAAATACAGCATTCTACTTGTTGTCGACGAGGTGCAGTCCGGCATGGGACGCACCGGAAAATGGTGGGCGTCGGAGCACTCTGGCATCGAGCCGGACATTGTTTGCACGGCGAAAGGGATCGCGTCCGGCATGCCGCTCGGCGCAATGATCGCGCGGGCGGACGTGATGGACTGGACGCCGGGCGCGCACGCCTCGACGTTCGGAGGAAATCCAGTCGCTGTCGCAGCAGGGCTCGCAACCTTCGAACTGCTCCGCGACGGACTGATTGAGAACGCTGCGCGTATGGGAGATTTCATCTTTCGCCGTACGGCGGATTGGCGTGAGCGCCACAAAACCGTGGGTGATATCCGCGGCAAGGGCCTGATGATCGGGATCGAATTCGTGCGTGATCAGAAGACGAAAGAAAAGGCTCCCGAGTTGCGCAATCGTGTGGTCCATGCCGCGTTCGAGAAGGGATTGCTCATCCTCGGCGCGGGAGAAAATTCAGTACGCCTTGCTCCGCCGTTGATCATCGACGAGGAGCAGGCAGAATTTGCAGTGCGCACGCTCGACGGCTGCATCAGCGAAGCCGAGCGCTCTCTATAACTCCGTAGTTTCCACAACTAGCCCGCAAAGGCGCGGCGCGCTATCGTGCGTGGCACTTGCCGATGATTGCGCGCCTGATGTTTGCATATGTGAACTTTGCAGCCCGGAAGGGACTTGTCGACACGGATGTGAATGATTCCGCGGAAACGCCCCCCAAGCTGCGGGCGCGCCGCACTGGAATGCGCGGTGAAACCTACGCGTACTGGTATCTGCGGCGCCTCGGATATGTGCTTGTTGCCCGCAACTACACGCTGCCGGGAGTAAAAGGTGAGATCGATCTGATCGGTTATGACGGCCCAGTGCTCGCATTTGTCGAAGTGAAGACGCGCTCGGCGGACGAACCCGATCGGCCCGAGCCCGAACAAGCTGTGAACGCGGAAAAGCGCTGGCACCTGGCTCGGATCGCGCGGCAGTTCTTGCGTTCGCGGCGAGCGGAGCGAGGCTCGTGGCGATTCGACATCGTCGCAATCGAAACCCGCGCGGGCAAGCGCCCAGAGATCCGCCTGCACAAGGGCGCCTTCATTCCAAGTTCATTCTAACGTTCATGGACGATTGGGCTCCCGTGCTTAATCGTTGGCAGCCCGCTTGCACGAACTCCGTTCGTGCCGCATCGCGTAGTAAAATGACGAAACTCGTTGGAAGTCTTGTCCCGAAACGGGATTAATCAGGCACACGGAGGAGAATTTGCCGGAGCTTCGCAGGGACCCGATCACGGGTAGATGGGTGATCATATCGACCGACCGCGCCAAGCGCCCCACGGATTTTATCCGCGAGAGCGTGAAGATTAAGGGGCCGAACAATTGCCCGTTCTGCCCCGGCGCCGAGGGCAAGACACCGCCCGAGATTCTGGCCTACGGCCGGAGAAACGGGAATCGGGACACGCCCGGTTGGTCCTTGCGTGTGGTTTCGAATAAGTTTCCAGCGCTCGGTATCGAAGGCAATCTCGATCGTGAAGGGGAGGGTCTTTTCGATCGGATGAGCGGTATCGGTGCGCACGAGGTAATTATCGAGACGCCCGATCATCAATTGACGCTCGCGACGATGTCGGAGAAGGCGCTTGAGGAGACTCTGTGGGCGTACCGCGATCGCGTGCTCGACCTGAAAAACGACCGCCGATTCCGCTACATCCTGCTCTTCAAAAACCATGGTGAGGCTGCGGGCGCAACGATCGAGCACACACATTCGCAGCTGATCGCCCTGCCGATCGTTCCCAAGCGCGTGCGCGAGGAAGTCGACAGCTCGAAGCGTTACTTCGACGAAAAAGAGCGCTGCATCTTCTGCGACATCATCCGGCAGGAAATCGAAACCGATAAGCGCGTGATCCTCAGCGATTCCCGCTTCATCGCACTCGCGCCGTACGCGCCCCGGTTCCCGTTTGAAGCTTGGATCCTGCCGCGGCAACACAGTTCCGCCTTCGAAAACATGCCGACACCCTTCTACGCAGATCTCGCACGGACGCTGCATGAATTCCTGACGCGGCTCGATTCCGCGCTAGACTGTCCCGCGTACAACTATGTGATTCACACTTCGCCGGTGGGCGAAGAAGCGAACGATCATTACCACTGGCACATCGAAGTGATGCCGAAGCTGACTCGCGTGGCGGGTTTCGAGTGGGGCACCGGCTTTTATATCAATCCAACGCCGCCGGAAGAATCCGCGCGTTTCCTTCGAGAAGCGAGAGCGAAGTAACAACCCGCTCAGCGGCCTCGTCGCGATCGAACGCGGCTGGCTAGGCTTCTGATTTTTAGCTTTGCTTTAGCTTCTTCCGCGCGGATACGAAGAGCGTCGCAGCGAGCACTGCGAACAGCAGCACACCGAACCCTTGAGCCTGCTGCAAGTGCGGCATGTGATGCTCGCCCCACGCCGTGAAGAGTTTCTCCGGCCAGGGCAAGCGAAGCGCTCGCGCCAGCCAATGCGGGACGTGGCTGCTCAGCTCGGGGTCCTGCAGAAGATTAAGAATTATGGCGAGCAATCCGAACACGCCTCCTGCCGCAATCAGGCCGCTTGAATAGAGCGATCCGGGACTGACTTCACTTTCCGCGCCGGCCGGTTTCTGGCGGCCCTGTTCGGCGAGCCACCGCACCATGCCTCCGGCGAACATCGCCATCGTCGTGCCAATCGAAATGTATGAGCCCACGGCAAAAGGAAGCGAGCGCACGCCCAGAATCTCGATCGCAATCACGAGAAAGACGCCAAGAAATACCAGCCGCCACGGTAGCCGCCGATTCAAGATGCCGTTGATAACCGTAGCCATCAAACGCGCCTGTGGCGCGGCGGCTCGCGCGCTGCCGATACCTTGTTCCCACTGAATCTCGATTTGCCGTGTCGAGGGGTCGTAGAGATATTTGCCATCCGGTATCACGCTCGAACCGATAGCGTTCACTAGCACGTAGCTCTTTCCTTCGTGCAGGTAGTTACTGTCCTGGCGCTCCACGCCTGCTGGCAAATTGTTCACGTCCAGCGGAATCCGTATCGGCTTGTACTGTGCGAGGCCGACGTTCATCAGGATCAGCGTCCCGCCGATTGCCAGCGACGACACGAGCACGCCAATCACCAGCGCGATTTGCTGCTTCGCCGGCGTCGCGCCGACGAGAAAGCCCGTCTTGAGATCCTGCGAAGTGGCGCCCGCGATGGCGGCGGCGATGCAGACCACGCCGCCAACCGTCAATGCCAGCACTTGATACGGGCTTGCCTGCCAGCCGATGACGAGGAACACAGCGCATGTCGCCATCAGGGTCGCGATCGTCATCCCGCTGATTGGATTCGACGAATTTCCGATTAGTCCGCTAATCCGCGACGCCACAGTCACGAAAAGAAAACCGAATACGACAATAAAGAGCGCCGCAAGAAGGTTCTCGAAGATGCCCGTCTGAGCGCCGGGCACCGGCTTGAAGGTCAGAAATGCCCAGATCATCAGAATGATCACGATCGAGCCGCCGATCACAATTTTCATCGAAAGATCGCGCTCGGTGCGGTTTGCCGCGGGCGTCGCCTTCTGCTTCGCGCGGACGTCCTTCAGGCCGGCGTTCAGCGCGGCGACAATAGTCGGCAATGTGCGAATCAGCGTGATCAATCCCGACGCGGCTACGGCCCCGGCGCCCATGGGCCGGATATAGGTCGCCCAAAGCTGATCGGGAGACATTTGCGGAATCGGCACGGTGCTCGGATAAAGCGCAACGTCGGGCGACAGCGAACCGAAAAACCGGATCGCCGGCATCATCACGAGCCACGAAATCACTCCGCCGGCAAATAGGAAGCCTGCGACTCGCGGCCCGATGATGTAGCCAACTCCAAGGTATTCCGACGTGATCGTGCAGCGCATCGACGCGCCCGGCAGCCATTTCGGTTGATAGTCCGGCTGGCTCGGCCAGAGTCCGAGCGTGTTCATGCAAAACGTGTACACGCCGCCAAGTCCCAGCCCCCAGAAGACTCGCCCCGCGAACGACCCACCCCTCTCGCCTGCCACGAGCACATCGGCGCAAGCCGTGCCCTCGGGAAACGTCAGGTTGCCGTGTTCCTTGACGATCAGCTGGCGCCGCAGAGGAATCATGAAGAGCACGCCAAGCGTCCCGCCGAGCAGCGCGAGAAAGAAAACGCGCCAGTATTCCGTGTTGAGCGAAAAACCGAGGAAGATCAGAGCGGGAATCGTAAAGATCACGCCCGCCGCTGCGGACTCGCCGGCCGAGCCGGTGGTCTGCACGATGTTGTTTTCGAGAATTGTCGACCGGCCGAATGCGCGCAGGATGCTGATCGAGAGTACGGCGATCGGTATCGACGCGGAAACGGTCAGCCCAGCGCGCAGCCCAACGTAGACAGAAACTGCGCCAAACAAGATCCCGAAAAGAGCACCAAGAATGACTGCGCGAAGACTGAACTCGGTGGGGCTTTGCTCCGCGGCGACGTAGGGACGAAACTCGCCCGGGGGTGCAGTCGAGCTCCAAGGCTTGGTCGCCAAGTGGTGCCTCCTCTCGAACAGCGCCGCAGCGGCCAGACGAGCGCTCGGAGCGCGCGCGGCAAAATCGGCACGGTAGCATTAGACACTGAGTCAAGCAAGGCGCAATCCGCCAACATGTTAGCGGACAAGGCTGATTCTCTCGGGGCTGGATCTGAGAGTCGTCACGTTTTTCGCGCGATGCTTGCGCTGAGCGACTCGCATGATGCATTGACACGTGACGCAATTTCACGGTAGCTTTGGCCGCAAGTAACTGCTGTGGAACTAGATGCAGAGGCGCCTTCGATGCCACCGGTGCCTTCCGGCAGGCGAGCCTTTCGCTTACGAAGGCGCGTGGAGCATGACATGAACCGCACTGCTCGATTTATTACCACTATCGGCGTCGCGTTGATTGCTTTTGCGGTCTTTCCCAACCGCTCCGCGAACGCCGACGACTGGCAGCCGATCGCGCCCGAAGATCTCGCGCTGAAGGACAATCCGAAACAACCCGGCGCAGACGCGATTATCCTCTACCGCGAGGTGGACGAGGATGCCAGACTCGCGTCCGTAAACAATTACAAGCGAATCAAAATCTTCACGGCTGCGGGCGTCAAGTCGCAGTCCGACGTCGAAATCGACTACAACAAAGCGCAAGAGACGATCCAGAGCGTTCGCGGCCGAACAATCCGGCCTGACGGCTCCGTCGTGGAATTCGACGGCAAGACCTACGATAAGGAAATCGTCAAGGGAAACGGCATCAAGGTGCTCGCCAAGACTTTTACGATGCCCGATGTGCAACCCGGCTGCATCATCGAATACCGGTATCGTGAGCAGTTCCAGCAGCAGAGCAGCGATGTCTACTACTACTGGACGATGGAATGGATCGTCCAGCAGGATCTTTACACTCGACTCGCTCGCTTCTCGATTAAGCCCGACGAATCCTCCTACGCTCTTCCATTGTTCTCGCGCAATTACAATCTGCCCGCTAGCCTAGCCTCGGTCCAGAAGCAGCAGAATCTGTACACTCTCGAAATTCACGACATGCCCGGCGTTGAAGAAGAGCAGTTGATGCCGCCGTTGGATGCTCTCCGAGCCCGAGTTGAGTTCTACTATCGGGCGCAAGACGAGCCTTCGCAGGAAACTCAAGATCAGTACTGGAAGCGGATCGGCAAGAAATGGAATGCCGACGTCGATCATTTCATCGACAAGAAAAAAGAGCTTGCTCAGGAAGTCTCAAGTATTGTCGCGCCAAACGATTCTCCCGAAGACAAGCTCCGAAAGCTCTACGCGCGCGCTCTAAAAATTCGAAATCTGGACATGGAAGAAGAGAAGAGCCAGAAGGAAAATAAGCAGGAAGACATCAAACCGAATGCAAATGTTGCGGATGTTCTAAAGCACGGGTACGGCCATGCGGCCGAAATCGACTTTCTGATGATCGGCTTAGCTCGCGCAGCAGGGTTCGAAGCCGCCGATCTCCGCATAGCTCCCCGCAACGGAATCATTTTCTACCCAAACCGACAGGCATCTTCCGACTTGTCGGACGAAATGATATGGGTCCGTGCAGGCGGTAAGGAGTATTACCTCGACCCTGGAGCCCGCTACTACGCATTCAATGTTCTTCCTTGGTATGAATCTGCAGCCGAAGGAATTCGCCTCAGCAAAGACGGCAGCGAAATGATCGAGACTCCTGCGCCGGTGCCAACGGATGCGACGATCGTTCGTCATGGCGATTTCACGATCGATAGCGACAAGGAGATCAACGGCAAATTGCAGATCGACTTCACAGGCCTCGAAGCCGGTAATCGCCGCTACGAAAACCGCGATGAAGATGAGGCGGGCCGCAAAAAAGCGCTTGGCGATGAAATCAAGCAGTGGCTTGCCGTGAATTCGACTTTCGAGGTCACCAACATCTCCAATTGGGACCAGGTAGATGCTCCGCTTCACGTCGAAGGTACAGTGAAAGTCCCCGCAGTCGCCTCTGGCAGTGCTCAGCGGATGCTTCTACCCATGGATTTATTTCAAACCACCGAAATCGCCTATTTCCAATCCCAGAAACGCAGCAATCCCGTGGTATTTCCCTATCCATACGAGAAAGTCGACGATCTCGTGATTCACTACCCACCCGGCTACAAGGCTCAGGCCGTTCCGGATCCCCAGAAAATCGCGCCCGGTCCCGTTTCATACGAGATCTCCGCGGCCGCGCAACCAGACAGCGTGGAAATCAAGCGCCAGTTAGAAATTAAGGGCACTCTCTATGCGAAGGACGCCTATCCCGCCTTGCGCTCTTTCTTCAGCGTTGTGAAAACGGATGACGCCGCGCCATTCATGTTGCAATCGGGGAGATAGTGGCGGAATGATTCGAAGGGTTCTCTTGGCTGCGCTTTGCATGGGCGTCGCGTTCGCTGTGCCGTGCGCCTTCGCGGGAGATTCAGCGCCGGACTGGTTGCGCGCCCTAGCTCGGGAGAAATTGCCCGACTATCCTGACAATCCCATTGCCGTCCAGCTTGTCGACGAGGTTCAGACAACCGTATCGGGCAGCGGCGAAATCGAGACGCGGCATCGCATCGCCTACAAACTCTTGCGGCCCGAATCCAGGGACGAGTATGGCCTAGCTGCCGTACCGTTTGACAACCAGACGAAAATTACTTCATTCAGTGCATGGACTATCGCGGCGGACGGTCATGAGTATGCACTCAAAGACAAGGACGCGCTCGAAACCAGTCTGACGACGTATGAAGTCTTTTCGGATGTCAAAGCGAAATTCCTGAAGTATTCGGCCGCGGACCCGGGAAATGTCGTCGGGTACGAATTTGTCCAAAAGCAGCGGCCTTTCGTCTTCGAAGACGATTGGGAGTTTCAGGACAAGATCCCGCTAAGGCACGGACGTCTGATCCTGCAGGTCCCGGCCGGTTGGGAGTACACCGCGCGGTGGTTCAACTATCCGGATCAAAAGCCGCAGGTTTCCGGAAATCAGTACACATGGGAAGTCACTGATGTGCCCGCTGTGGACGTCGAGCCTGAAATGCCCTCGCGGGTTGCCGTCGCCGGCTGGGTCGGATTGAAGTATTTCCCAACCGATCCGGCGATGCGCGCCAGGACCACCGGCACATGGAACGACTTGGGACTCTGGTATGCGGGTCTCACACAACCGACGCGCAATGCTTCTCCGGAGATCAAGCAGAAGGTGGCCGAGCTAACCTCAAACCTGTCCGATCCTATTGCGAAGATACGCGCATTGGCAGAATTCGCGCAGCAAAAGATTCGATATGCCGCCATCGAATTCGGGATTGGTGGATATCAGCCTCATCTTGCGAGCGACATTTTCACGCATCAATACGGCGATTGCAAAGACAAGGCCACCCTGCTTATCACGATGCTTCACGAAGCCGGAATCGAAGCGTACTACGTCGTTGTCTTTGACGAGCGCGGGATTGTGCGGCCCGACTATCCCTCCATGCATTTCAATCATGCAATCACGGCGATCAAGCTGCCGGATTCGATCGACAGCTCAGCGCTTTACGCTGTCGTGAACCACCCGAAATTGGGCCGAATTCTCTTTTTCGATCCGACGAACGAATACGTTCCCCTCGGATATTTGCCCACGTATCTGCAGGCGAACTACGGGCTAGTCGTAGGGCCCGATGGAGGCACAATTTTGCAAATGCCGCTGCTGCCTCCCTCCACCAACCGTTTGTTACGAACCGGGAAATTCACACTGACTCCCACCGGCGACTTGTGGGGCGACGTGCAGGAGGTCGAGTGGGGAGGACCGGCAGCGAGCCGGCGCGAAGACTTCTTGACCGCGCAGCCTTCCAAACGCGCCGAGATCCTGGAGAATTTTCTGGGCAGCTTTCTAACAAACTACACGCTTACGGGCGCGTCGGTCGGCAATTTGGATAAGTACGGCGAGAGCCTCGTGGTGAGCTATAAGTTCGCTTCGCCCGGGTACGCAACGAACGCAGGCGGCATGTTGTTTCTTCGACCGCGAATTGTCGGCGACAAGTACACAAATTATTTGACTCTATTTGCCAACGGCAAGCCACGAAAGTACCCCGTCGAATTCGACGAGGCGACGCGGCAGGACGATGTGTTTGATATAGCTTTGCCGGCCGGTTACGTCGTCGAGGGGCTCCCACAGCCGGTACAAGCCCAATGTGACTACGCGACCTACAAGAGCGAAACCGAATTCGCCGATGGCATCTTGCACTACAAACGAACGTTTGAGATCAAGGATGTGATCGTACCAACGGACAAGCTCCCGGTGATACGGGACTTCCTGCAAAAAGTGGCAGCAGATCAGCAATCCGCCGCGGTCCTCCGCCGCGTCGCTTCGGCGACGAACTAGCCTCTGTAGGACTTGCCGGTAAGGATTTTCGTACTAGCGCGAATCTCTACGACTTCTGCGTGAGTCTTTCGCGGACGCGGTCGCTCAAGATTTTCCCGTCGATCGCTTTCCCTTCCAGACGCGCACGCGCAGCTTTGATGACGGCACCCATCTGCTTGAGCGAGTCGGCTCCCGCCTCGGTGATGGCAGCTTCGATGGCGTGCTGCATCTCGGCATCGCTAGGAGCGGGCGGCAGGTATTCCTCGATGATGACAATTTCCTTCTCTTCCTTCTCTGCTAGGTCTTTGCGGCCGCCTTCCCGAAACTGATGTGCCGACTCGTGCCGCTGCTTCACCAGGGTCTGCAGTACCTGCAGCGATTCCATGTCGTCGAGAGGGCGCACTTTCTCGATCTCTTTGTTCTTGAGCGCAGCCTTGACCATGCGCAACACGCTCAGCCGCAGTTCATCTTTCTCCTTCATCGCGGCAGTCAGGTCGCTCTGAATACGTTCGAGGTATCCCATTTTGTCGTGTGGTCCCTTCTCGCCTATTGAAAAAAGAATATCATACGCGTCGCTGCCCGCGCGCGGAATTGACACTCACTCAGGCTCCCGATAACCTTGAACGCTATGAAAATTATCGTCGCAGATAAGATCAGCGAACGGGGCATCGCGCTTTTGCGCGAGTGCGGATGGGAAGTGACCACGCCCAGCGCCGCAGCTCTGCCGAGCGAACTCGCGAGCGCCGACGCGCTCATCGTGCGCAGCGCCACGAAAGTAACGGCGGCGCTGCTCGAAAAGGCCGGGAAGCTGCGCGTGATCGGGCGCGCGGGTGTCGGCGTGGACAATGTCGATGTCGACGCGGCCACGCATCGAGGCGTCCTTGTGATGAACACGCCGGGCGGCAACGCCGTAAGCGTGGCCGAGCACACTCTAGCGTTGATGCTGGGGCTGGCGCGTGCCGTGCCGCAAGCGAACGCTTCGACGCAAGCAGGCAAATGGGAAAAATCCACCTTTTCGGGAACTGAGCTGCGCGGAAAAACGCTTGGGCTCGTCGGACTGGGCCGCGTCGGAACGGAAGTCGCCCGCCGGGCTCGAGCGCTCGAAATGAAGGTACTGGCTTACGATCCCTACGTCACGCCGGCAGCTGCAAGTGAAGTCGAAGTCAATCTCGTCCCACTCGATGAACTATTGAAGCAGTCGGATGTGGTTTCGTTGCACACGTCGCTCAGCCCCTCGACCGAAAACATGATCAATGCGGCGGCGATCGCGAAAATGAAGAAAGGCGCTTGGCTCGTCAACTGTGCGCGCGGCGAGTTGATCGATGAAGCGGCGCTCGCCGAGGCGCTGCGCTCGGGGCAATTGAAAGGCGCGGCGCTCGATACGTTCGCGCAGGAGCCGCCGAAAAATTCGCCCCTGATCGGCTTGCCGAACGTGATCGCCACGCCCCACATCGCCGGGTCGACCGCCGAGGCGCAGGAAGAAGTCGGCACGGCGATCGCGCAGCAGGTGCGCGACTATCTCACCGAAGGCGTGATTCGCAACGCTGTCAACATGCCGGCGCTTTCGCCCGATCAATACCGACGCCTGCGGCCGTATCTGGAGCTGGGCGAGCGACTGGGATCGTTTGTAGCGCAGGCGGCGCCAGCGCGGAGCATCGGGCGGGTCCGCATTCGGTACGCGGGCGAGCCTGCGGAAACCGGTTCGCACGTGATTCGCAGCGCTGTACTCGCAGGACTGCTGAAAGCGGCCATGGGCGACGAAGTGAATCTGGTCAACGCTCCGCAGGAAGCCGCAGCGCGTGGAATCGTAGTCGAGGAAACTACGCGGCGTCGCGAGCGCGGATTTCCCAACACGATCGAAGTCGGCGTCGCCGATGATGGGCGTGAGTTCGCTCTTGAAGGTACCGTGGGTCAGGACGGCCTGCCGCGCATCGTCTCGCTCGACGGCATGAGTCTCGAAGCGCCGCTGGAAGGCACGCTGTTGCTCTCGCGGAATATCGACGTGCCTGGAGTAATAGGTCGCATCGGAACGGTGCTCGGCACGCTCGGCGTCAATATCGCGACGTTCGCGCTCGGCCGGCGCTCTCCAGGCGGAGGCGGCGAAGCGCTGGCACTGGTTGGTCTTGATGGCGACGTCAGCGCGGCGGTTGTGCAGGAGATTCGCTCCCTGCCGTCGGTCACTGACGTGCGGCTTGTGCATTTGCCCGCTGCGCTGCAGGCTTCGGCTGCTCCTCGGTAAGAACGTCGGGCACTGGGGCCCCGTCTCGGAAGCTATAGAAGTTCCATCGCAACCTGCGTGTAATACTCTCCGGCCGCGCCCAGGACCCTGCACGATCGTCTGAAGGCTGACGTGTAATCGTGGAAAGCGCGCCATTCATGAAGCGGGTTCGCGAATTCGTCGAAGATCAGTATGCTGCCCGCTCGCAATATAGGATCGAGCGTGGCGAGAGTGTAGAGGGTCGAAGAAAAAAGGTCTCCGTCATTATGAACCACAAGGCGCGAGCGAGGCGTGAAATCGCGCAGAAACGGCCGCAAGGTTTGATGGAACCAGCCCTTCACGAAGCGAATGCGAGCGTCGGATGTTTCCGGCACCGCGCCTCCGACGGAAAATGCTCCCTTCCCGGCCTCACCCGTAATGCTCACCCAGCTCTCCGGAAGGCCTTCGAAGGAATCGAAACCGATGAAGCGGCTCTCGGGACATGTATTGAGGCTGCTCCACTTGAAGAGCGAGTCGCCGTAGCGCACTCCAAACTCTAGATAGTCGATCGGCACGTCCGGCAGTATCTTGGATTGAATATCGGCGTAGAGATCATACCGGTTCGCGAAATACGGAAAGGGCTGACTGGCTTTCAGGAATTGATGCAATTGCGCATTGCCGCCTAGGGCGTTCAGGAAGTCTCCCTGATTTCTGAACATTGCGAACGCAAGCCGTTTCCTGCGCGGCTCGCTCAACAGACGAAGAAACTTCTTCATCATCCCTCCGTGTTATTGCCACGAACGCTGTCCATCTTACGAAGCGCGGAATGAGAGAGTAGATATTCAAGACCGATTGACGCTAGTCGGCGAAACTGGGCGCAATCGGCATGCGAATTCTCCGCCCTACGTTGCGTGACCGCACGAAAATAGCACAGATTATTTCGGCTTCGCCTGAATCGGGCGGATGAAGGCTGAAAGGGCCGGCCGACTCGACTTAATGGTTCGCCGTGGCCTTGTCCGGCGCGCAGAAACGGTCGAAGGCCTGCGCTAGGTCAGCGGCGATGGCGAAGGCGTCGCGGCTCTCGATATCCCGGCGTTCGAGCATATAGGCAAGCTTCCCGTCGCGAAACAGAGCGACCGAGGGTGAGGACGGCGGATGGCCAGCGATGTAACTGCGCGCGCGCTCGGTCGCAGCGGCGTCCTGCCCGGCGAACACCGTCAGGAGAACTTCGGGGCGCGCCTTTCCCGAAAGCGCTCGCGCAATCGCGGGACGCGCCTTGCCGGCAGCGCAGCCGCACATCGAGTTGACGACGACAAGTGTCGTCCGCGTCTCATTTTTCAACGCCGCGTCGACCTCTTCCGGCGAGCGCAATTCTCGGAAGCCGATTCGTGTGAGCTCCTGCCGCATCGGTGTAATAAATTCTTCGGGATACATGGGCACAGTGTTTCTCCTCTGTCGATCAGCCGATTCGACGGTCCTCCCCCCGCGAAATATAGCATGGCAGGCGAGCGTAGAAAGAATTGTGTGTAGCGACTTCTTCCGGAGGCACACCACGCTCAGCCGAAGGCCTCGGGTGCTGCTTAGACAGCAGAAGCAGCGCCTTTGCGTCAAGTGCAGCGGGCGGCTACAATGAAGCATCGGGCATCTAGTAGGTTTGGAAACCCGTTAGATGCGGGCCGCCACTTCGTAGCGGGCGCGGTATCGAGCAAGCCTGCGGAAACCGAAACCAGAAAATCACGACATGAACGTTGAGAAGGTCATCGACAATGTAGTCGCGCGCTTCATCGGCACGAAGCACGAGCGCGATGTCAAGCGCATCCAGCCGCTGGTCGCGGAAGTCAACGCGCTTGAAGCGGAGATGCAGAAGCTCGCCGAATCGGACTTCGCTGCGCGGATGCTCGCGCTCAAAAAGGAAGTGCAGGAGCAGATCAAGAACCTCGAGCGCGACGACCCCGACTACAAGAGAAAGCTGCAAGAAGCGCTGGAACCGGCCCTCGCCCCGGTGTTCGCGCTGGTCCGCGAAGCAGGCCGCCGCACGCTCGGCATGAGGCATTTCGACGTGCAACTTGTCGGCGGAGTCGTCCTCCACGAAGGCAAGATCGCCGAGATGAAAACGGGCGAAGGAAAGACGCTCGTCGCCACGCTTCCGGCGTGCCTCAACGCGCTTGCGGGCCGTGGTGTGAATATCGTTACCGTGAACGATTACCTGGCGCGGCGCGACGCGGAGTGGATGTCCCCCATCTACCGGCTGCTCGGGCTGACGGTGGGCGTGATCGTTCACGATCTCGACGACGCGCAGCGTCGAGCCGCTTACGCCGCCGACATCACCTACGGCACAAATAACGAGTTCGGCTTCGACTATTTGCGCGACAACATGAAGTACGATCTCGCACAGTGCGTCCAGCGCGGGCACCACTTCGGGATCGTTGACGAAGTGGACTCGATTCTAATCGATGAGGCGCGCACCCCGCTGATTATCTCCGGTCCCGCCGAGGAATCGACGGACAAATACTACCGAATCGACAAAATCATTCCGAAGCTGATCCGCGACATCGACTACACGATCGACGAAAAGATGCGCACGGCGACGCTGACCGAAGAGGGCGTTTCGAAGGCGGAGCGGCTACTTGGTCTCGGCAACCTCTACGACCCCTCGAACATGGAGATCATTCACCACGTCTATCAGGGACTGCGCGCGCATACGCTTTTCGAGCGCGATGTGGACTATGTAGTGAAGGACGGCGAGGTTGTGATCGTCGATGAGTTCACCGGGCGACAGATGCCGGGGCGCCGCTGGTCAGATGGATTGCACCAAGCGGTCGAAGCGAAAGAGGGCGTCAAGATCGAGCGCGAAAATCAGACGCTCGCGACTGTTACTTTCCAGAACTATTTCCGCATGTACAAAAAGCTCGCTGGCATGACCGGCACGGCCGAAACCGAAGCACCCGAGTTCGACAAAATCTATAAGCTCGAAGTGGTCGCGATCCCGACGAACAAGCCATTGATCCGCCTCGAAAATCCGGACGTGGTCTACCGCACCGAAGCCGAAAAATTCGAGGCCGTCGTCAACGGGATTCTGCAGGAAGACGGTTCTTACGCGGGCGGCGTGAAACACTATTATGAGAGCGGCCAGCCCGTGTTGATCGGCAGCATTTCGATTGAGAAGTCGGAAAAAATCGCCGAGCTGCTGAAGAAGGCTGGCATCCCCCACCAAGTGCTCAACGCGAAGCAGCACGAGCGCGAAGCGAAAATTATCGCGCAGGCGGGCCGCAAAGGTGCGGTCACCGTCTCGACGAACATGGCCGGCCGCGGTACCGATATTCTGCTCGGCGGAAACCCTGAGGCGATGACGCGCGAATATTGCCTCAAGAACAAGCTGGCGATGCCTTATGCCCCCGCGGGTTCCGTTATCGGACTGCAAGCGGGTGCGGAAACGCCGGGCCAAGCGGATGCCGTGGCTGCCGATCCGCCAAACGGGGCGGCCGGACCCGGCGGAAACGGTGCGAGCGGTGCAGGAAACGTCGCGATGGTGTTGTTCCAGCAGGAAGGCAAAATCTTTCAGGTGCCGCTCGAGCAGTGGAAGCCGATCTACGACCAGCTCGCAGAGCAGTGCCGCGCCGAGCACGACGAAGTCGTCGCCATGGGCGGGCTGCACATTCTCGGCACCGAGCGCCACGAAGCGCGGCGCATCGATAACCAGCTTCGCGGGCGCGCCGGCCGCCAGGGCGATCCGGGTTCCTCGCGTTTTTTCCTTTCGCTCGAAGACGATCTGCTGCGGATTTTCGGCGGCGAACGCGTGAAGGGCATGATGTACATGCTGGGAATGAAAGAAGGCATCCCGATCGAATCGCGGATGATCAGCAAGCGCATCGAACACGCGCAGAAGAGCGTGGAGGCGCAGAACTTCGAAGCCCGCAAGCACTTGCTCGAATACGACGACGTGATGAACAAGCAACGCGAGACGATCTATTCGTTGCGCCGCTCGTTCCTCGAAGGCCGCGACCAAAAGGAGTTCGTGCTCGAGCGCGCCGGAGCGATTGCGGATGAGCTGGTCGAGATGTACTGCCCGCGCGAGCAACACCCTGACCAGTGGAACGTCACACAGTTCACCAACGAGGTGCTCAATCAGTTCGGGATCGACCTAAAGTCAGCGGGAATCGACGTCGCGCAATTGAATCATGACGAGCTCGCGAACGCGCTGCCTGAAAAGGCGCAGGCACGCTATGCGGAAAAAGAAACGCTTTTCACCCCGCAGACGTTGCGCTGGCTCGAGAGGCACATCCTGCTCGATATCGTAGACGCGCAGTGGAAAGACCACCTGCTCACACTCGATCACTTGAAAGAGGGCATCGGGCTGCGAGGCTACGGCCAGAAGGACCCTTTGGTCGAGTTCAAGAAGGAAGCCTTCACGCTGTTCGACGACTTGATGAACCGGATTGACACAGAGGCGGTAAGGTTCCTCTTCCTGATGCAGCCCGCAAAGCCGCAGGAAGAGGCCAAGCAGATCGAACAGCGCCAGCAGCGACAAGCTCGGAATCTCCAGTTCCAGGCCGGTCCCGCGCAAGCAGAGGCACCGAAACCGGTGCGATCTGGCGCGAAAGTTGGCCGAAACGATCCTTGCCCCTGCGGGTCAGGCAAGAAATACAAGAAGTGCCACGGTGCAGCGGCCTGATCCCCCGGATTTCACGCTCACAACCTAGGCGGCGCAAGTAATTTCTCGTAAGCCCCAGATGATCCTTATTATCTGCTTTAGAATCAATCCGTTAGCCTGTTCTCTTGATGGCAATCGAGCTGCAGAACTTCCTTGCAGAGTCTTGCAGTCGATGTTTAAATGACTGTCGCGCCAGGTTCTGCGTCTGCTGATGGCGCAACCCAATGGTTGGCATCTAGCGTCACACTCATCTCGGGTCCAACTGCGCGAAGTTAGGCGCGAGAAATAACGTCAAATAAATAGGAGAAACGAATGAAAAGGTGGGCTTTGTTGTGTGGGGCCATGTTGGTGTTTGCGGGCATCGCGTCGGCTCAGGACGAAAAGGTTGAGGTTTTCGGTGGCTATTCATACGTACGTGCCAGCGAGAGCCTGTTGGGCACAAACTCTGCCAGCAACTTCAACGGCGGCAGCGGCTCGGTTGCATACAATTTTACGCCGATGTTCGCCGTCGTAGCTGACGTCGGTGGGTATCACAACAGCCAGACTATCGAGGACTTCAACATCGATGCGACCGCCGTGTCCTACATGTTCGGACCAAAGGTTTCGTACCACGCCGGTCCGATCACTCCGTTCGTGCAGGTTCTGCTTGGAGGTACGCACCTGTCGGGAACCGGGACCGAGACTGATTGCGAAGATACGCGAGTACATCGGGAGGGCGGGGAACCCGTCTGCTCGAATTCGGTATCACAGAACGCCTTTTCGATGACTATCGGTGGAGGTATCGACTGGAATGTGACGCACCACATCGGCGTACGCATCGTTCAGGCCGAATACTATATGACTCGGTTCAACATCGCCGATGTCACCACATCAGACCAACAAAACAACCTGCGACTCTCAGCGGGTGTTACGTTCCGCTTCTAACAAACAACCAGATCACGTTTCGAGGGGCCGGTGATTCCCTGCCGGCCCCTACTTCTTTTGGACGTTGGAATCCGAACACCTGCCGAACGGCTAGTCGCCTACTACGAAAAGATGTCCGTCGTTCTGCGTGTAGATCAGTCCAGTCGGCCCAATCGACAGCGGCGTATATGCCGCTCCGACCGCCAAATTCAAAAACATTTTGGCAGTAGGAGTCGTGAAGACGCCGCTGTTTCCCTGCGGCAAGGCATAGACGTTGCCGTCTTCACTTGTAACGTAGGCCGTTCCAATTGCGTCGATGGCGGGCATGTTGATACACCATTCAAATCCGTTGGGATTCGTGGTCGTGCAAGAAAGGGTCCCGCTTGAATTGCGCGTGCAACTCTGCGTATTAGTACTCAGAAATTTCCACTCAACGTTTAGGTCGGGATCCAGCTGCGTGATGTAATAGGGGCCCTGCGGAAGAGGCTGGCAGATCGAACTGCTAAGGTTGCAGTAGAGACCCGTGTCGTAGTGATTGTCCTTGATTACGATCGAATACGTGCCATTGTGCGAATAGACCCCAGGCGTCGAGTCCCACCCGAAGTCATACGCTCCCGTGAAATTCCCGTTGGCATCGAACTTGAATAGATGGCCGCGAAAGCCGTTGTAACGTGTGAGCGCGCCGAAAACGACCGAGCCGTCGGGCAACACTGTCGGTGAAGACGATTCCAGATCCATGATGACGCCTGAGCCGGGCGCGTTTGTGGTGGGATCAACGCCGAGGGTTGCGCCGAGCCTGCACGCATTCGGCGTGCTGTTCGTCGGGCCGATCGGTACGATTACGCCGCAGCCGTCGTTCAACAGGTTTTGCAGCGAAGCAACCCACTTCAGTCCTGAGAAATCGGACTTCACGGCAACCAGGTACGCTTGCATGCCGTCGAAATGAGCGCGGCTCGCGGTATAGATCGTGCCATCGGGCGCAACGGCGGGGGCGATGTTGAGGCCCGGACGCTGCGAACCGCAAAGCACAGTCGGCGGTCCCTGCGTTGTGCCGACGACGTTGGACGGCGGCCACGGCAAGGTACCCGCGCCCGAAAACTGGCCCGGGCAAGTCGTTGCTGTCCCGGATGGCGCTCCGGGCACCAACGTCGAAAAGGCCAATGTGCTCGCCACGTCGCTCGACGTAACTTTCACAAGCCATGCGCCCTGGGCGTCGCTCTGCCACGGATCGGCCGCCGAGGAAAGCTCGATCGCATTGTAGTAGATGTTGCCTACGGAATCTGCGGTCAGCGGTCCTGCCACATAAGTATTCGCGGCCGCGATGTTCATTCCCGCAAAAGGATTAATGTGAGCGACCGAGGTCCCGTCCGCTTTGCTTACTTTCCAGACCGTGCCGCCCGCGCCGGGGACATAAATGAAGCCGTTCGCGTCGACCGGATGAAACACCGGCTCCCAGCCTCTAAGTCCCGAACCGTTCGGCTCCGGTTCCCAATCGGAATTGAAGTTCCACACTTGAACGAGATTCCCGCCGATCCACGCGAATCGGGATTCGTCCCACCATTCGCTCGACCACGCGTTTGGTCCGCACACCGCGCCGTTGGCCCAAGCGCCAGGAGGGTTGCAAGACTTGTAGCTCCCGGTTTTGACCACCATGTAGACGTCATTGCCGTCCGTGATCGGGGCCTGATAGTGGACGGTCAAGTCTCCATCGCCACCGGCACCGGTGTTTTCCGCCTGCTCCTGCTTCACGAACGGGTCGTACACGATGTCCGCAAGTTGCTGCGTCAGGTTCTGCGCCGCGACTGCGACCGCACCTGAATGCTGCGGATTAGATCCCCATTGGGCCCAGAACGGAATGTTGGCCGGCACTTGCGCCACCACAAAAGTGACGGTTATCGAGGCCGGCGAGCCTTGCGCTCCGGAAGCCCTCACCGTGATGTGGCCGGTATAGACATTTACACCCAGCGTTCCGAGCGCAACCGAAACCTGAATCGATTGCGGCGCGCTGCCCGCCCCCGGAGTGACCGATAGCCATGGCGAGTCGCTCGATGCGGTGAACGAGAGTGTTCCGCTACCCGAATTCGTCACCGTCACCGAAATGGGAGCAGGACTTGAAGCTGCACCTTCCGATGTGCCGAAGGAAACTGTAGTTTGCGACAGCTGGAGATTCGGGCTCGTCCCCTCTCCTCCGCCACCGCCTCCGCCGCACGCCGCGAAGCCGACACAGGACGCCGCCAGCACGATTGCAACAATCCGATTCATCCCAAGCGCCTCACTCTCCGTTCGCTGCTGCAGTGACCGTCTATCGTAATGAGAGAATCTGGCATTGTAGCGAAAACGCTCCGCATCTCCGTTTGCAAATTGTGATGCATTCCATCGACCGGCGCCCGGTGTTGCTCAGAATTGAACACAGCAACGTTTCGATACTTCCTCTACGCCCGAAGATCTGTGATAGGCTCTGCTGCAGTTAGCTCGGGAGTACGCTCCCAGGTGGTTGGGGCATGCCATGACCGGACCAGTCTTAGGAAGCTGCCGACGGGCCCCCTGCGAGAAGTCGATTCCGACTGCACTCGCCACCGAGCAACTTTGTCTCGATCATTTTCTCGATGAGGCTTTTGTTCGCACAAACCACACCTTCTCCCGCTGCCGTGAGGGGCGTTCGCTGACATCCGGCGACCTCGAATGGCTGCTGACGGACGCGCTCGCCATCGTAACCAATCTCGAAGAAGAAGTCGGTGAGCCCGATCCCGGCCAGCGCGAGCGAATGCTAGACCTGTTGCTCATGCTGGCAAACCTCCACGAATACGTCGCGCACCACTCCGTCAGGCTGGACCGTCCAGCCTGAAAGGCGCGTCGGACCATCGCGCCGAGCTTCTCAACCATCTTCCGGGAGTTGGCTTTCGGGAATGCCAAAGTGTAAACACCCGATCCGATCTACGTTCTTGCATTTCGTCGGTGCTACCTTCAATCTGAATATGATTCACCGGAACCCAGCATGCCGGACGACAAGAAACTGGACCCATTTAAGCCCGAGCAACCTAGCATCCCCGGTTTGAAGCCGACGGCCTCGAAGGCCGCTCTCGCCCAGCCGCCGTCACAACAAGCCGCGCCTCGGCGAGAGTCTTCCTCCAAGGCGCTTGTGTGGATCGTTGCAGCCATCGTGGTGGTGTTCATCATGGGAGGCGCAATCTACTTCTGGCTTCACGGAACATCGCCCAAGGCGAGCGAGCCCATTGCCCAATCCGCCGCGGACGCCGCGACGACCAGCTCCGATTCGGCCAAGCCTGCTGAAAAACTCGCCACCGGGCCAGGGCCAGTGGCATCCGTTGACGCTCTCGCCAAGCCTTGGGCAGGCAAGCGTTTTCTGTTCCGCGATCCACTTACGTCCGAGGCTGTTCCAGCAATGGTCGTGCACTTGCCGGACGGAAACTACTGGGCCTTTTCCCTGCGCGAGCCTTTCGGCACCTGCGAACTCGAATACGTTACCGATCTCGACAAGCTGCGCACCGACTACAGCTATCTCGCCGACCACCCGATGGTCGGCAATCCCTGCAACCATTCGGTCTACGATCTCTTGCGATACGGCAGTTCCTCCAACGGAGGTCTCGTGCGCGGCGAAGTCGTGCAAGGTGCCGGAATTCGCCCTCCGATGGCGATCGAAGTCCGCATCGATGGCAAAGAGATTGTCGCAGTGCGCATGGAATAGCGTCCGCGCAGCCCTTCCCTTCGAACCACTGCATCTTTTCAAACGACCGCTCGGTTCGGGCGATCCTATCCCCAAATACGAACGCCGCGATCCCGCGTTGAGATTGACGGGACCGCGGCGCACGACGTTGCGACGGTTGTGAAGTTAGTCGGTGAGTTCTTCCACTCTGCGAGCCACCATCACCGGCGAGTTCGTCTGCGGATCCATCAGTACGAATCCGACCACGCGAAGCGGAATCGGCTGTATCCCGCTCAGGCCGGAGAGTCCGCTTAGGTTGACGAAGTTTGTCGCGTTCGTAGTGAGCACCGTGAGTGGATTCGGCAAAAGCACTCCTGCCGTCCAGTTGTCGGTGAACGTGAAACTGCCGTCGTTCCCGGACTGGATCACCGTGCTGCCGGGATTCCACGACCCTTCCTGGCCTTGCCGGCGCAGGACGACGCGGTGAACCGTGAGCGTGGGCACGCCGTTGTTCGTCACGAGCTTGCCTCCCACGGCCACAGATTGCCCCGCCTCGAGAGCCGAATTATTGAAGAGAAGCGTCGTGAGCGGATTGTTGATGTTCGCGATTTTGTATACCTCGCTGCCGTTCAGACCGAGCGTCGTAATCTGGCCGTCCGAGATGCCGTTGATGTCGGGAAGTTCGGCGCGGACGTACAGATCAGCTTGCGTGGCCGGTCCCGACGGCGGCCGAATGCTGGTGAATAAGCCCGCGAGGTAGAATTTGTCGTTCGATACTACTTCGATTTCCGATGCGTCGATATCCTTGCTCACTGGATCAAGCTGGCCGGAGATCAAGACGATCGTATCGGTCGTAAACGAGCTCACCGGAATGCTCGGGTCATCGAAGACGGTGTTGGCATTCGTCTGCACCGTCCACTGACGGCCTTTCGGTCCCTGCACAACGAATTCCGTGTCGCTTGTTACGCCAACAACACCGGCTGGGAAATCGTCGACCGAAACATCCGAGTCGGTGGCGTCGAGGAGTTGCATGTGGAATACGGGATTCACCGTTCCATTGACTTGCCCATTGGTAGTTTGGAGCGACTGGCGCAAATCGAATTCCATGCGCAAGCCGACGAGATCGGCGGCTTCCAGCACAAACGGATTCGCGAAATTGACGGTGACGCTGTTTTGCGTAAGGGTGCCGTTGATCGTATTGATCACCGGCGGATTCTGGGACGTATCGATGTACGAAATTACGGGGCTCGCGAGCGTTACGGTCGCCGACGAATACGTGCCCGTTGGAACCGCGTTCAAGTCGAGCAGTTGATGGAGTCCGCTCAATTGAGCGAAGTCCACGACCTGCGGAGTCGTGAGAACCGGCACGTTCGTCGTGCCGTTGAACAATGTGACGCCGCTGACCATGATTTGGCACGAAATCACGCTTGGTAGCTGCGCGTCCGTGCCGATCGTGAATACCGAGGCTTCGCTCACACCTCCAGGATTGCCGACGGAGGTCGATCCGCTGCAGCTCGCTAGTCCGAGTGCAGCCAACATCGCAATGAACACACCCGTAGCTTTCAAATTGCGCATGCCCGTTCTCCTTATTCGATAACGTATGACTGCCGAGCGGCGAAAAACCCCTTCTCCGCCGCTGCACGTAAAACACGACGTTTCGAAAAAAGTTGCGGGCGAGTGGGGGATCGAACGCCCGTGTTATGCGGCCCGAACGCGGGATTCTTCCAAAAAATCGATTGGATGGGCTTCGCCGCAGATGCTACGCTTACGCCGCGTGGGGCGGAGTTTGATTCAGCCGTTCCTTTCGACTCACCCGGCTTGGCGCTCACGTTCCAGGTGTCTGCGGTCGCCGGCGAGATGATCTTGGGTCGGGCGCGCAAGGACTTCATGCATGAAGATTCTGGGATTCCTGCTGCTGTTATCCGGATGGGCCATTGTGCTGACTGCGGTCGCTTTATTGACCCAGGCTCCCCCGCGGGCGGCATTTGTCCTTGCGGGAATCGGTGTCGAAATTGTGGGGCTGGTGCTGGTGATTCGCGCGCATCCCATCCGTCGAGGTGAACACGAATGACGTCCGGGCCTGCCGCGACATTTTCGGAGGCCAGCGGAGTTCTCTGCGTGGTCTGCATCCTGCTTGTGCCCCTCGCGTGTGCGGGCATTGCGCTGATCAACACGGGTCTCGGGCGTTCGCGGAGCGCGGCGCAGTCGATGATGTCTTCCCTCTGCGTTCTTTCCGTCGCGGCGATTGCGTACCTGACTTGCGGGTTCGCATTCCAGGGCTTCGCCGGACAACCGGCGCACGTTGTGATGATCGGTGGAAAACCGTGGAGCTGGCTCGCGCATGGAAGTCCGTTTCTGCATCACGTGGCGGTCGATGGCTCGCCACAATCGCTGGCCGCGCTGCTCGGGATGGTCAGTGCGGGGCTCGCGGCGCTGATTCCGCTCGGCGCCGGATCGGACCGCTGGCGGCTCGGTGCATCTTGCATCTCAACTGCCGTGCTCGCCGGATGTACCTATCCGCTTTTCGCGCATTGGGTCTGGGGCGGAGGCTGGCTTGCGCAACTCGGTGCGAACTACGGTCTCGGACGCGGATTTGTCGACTCCGGCGGCGCGAGCACGATTCAGGCCGTCGGTGGGTTGACCGCGCTTGCCGTCGCGTGGATTCTCGGCCCTCGCCGCGGGAAATACGCGCAGGACGGCACGCCAAGCGCCATTCCCGGTCACAACGTCGTGCTCGTATTGTTCGGCAGTTTCCTGGCCCTAGTCGGATGGTGCGGACTCAATTCGGCGGGAGCGATTTTGTTCAACGGCGTCGCCGCCGGCACGGCCGCGCTGGTCGCAATGAACACCATTCTTTGCGCCGGGGCGGCAGCGCTGGCGGCCGCTCTGGTGACGAATTCGCGCTTCCGCAAGCCGGATGCCTCGCTCACCGCCAACGGGTGGATCGGAGGGCTCGCCGCGAGCAGTGGCGCGTGCGCATTCGCCCTGCCCGTGGAAGCGGTTGTCATTGGGTTGGCCGCGGGAGTACTTGTAACGTTTTCGGTCGAATGGTTTGAGCTGCGCATGTCGGTCGACGATCCCGGGGGCTCGATATCCGCGCACGCGATGGGCGGACTCTGGGGCGTATTCTCCGTGGGTATTTTCGGAGAGGCGTTTCATCCGACGCTCGAGAAAGCGGGCGAACCCGCTCATTCCGGGCAGTGGCTTGCACAACTGGTGGGAATCGCTACGCTGGTCGGTTTCGTGCTGCCGCTCACGTATGGCCTGAATTGGCTCATCAATCGCGTTTATCCCCAGCGAGTGCCTGTCGAAGGCGAGCGCCAGGGCATGGACCTCTACGAACTCGGCGCCGGCGCGTATCCCGAATTTCTCACGCACAGCGACGAGTTCACCGAGCCTTAGAATTTGTCTCGCGTCAAATCTCTTGCGCGCGTTTGCTTCGCGGGAATATAAGCGTAGCGATGTAACGCCGCGCAGCAGCCGGGCGTCGTACAATCAGTGGCGGGCAAAGGGGGTGGAGCTGTGAATCGAAGGAAGCTTCTTTCGCTGCTCGGAATGTCGCCCGCCATGCTGGCGACTTCCAAAGCCGAAGCGCAACAACACAAAGCCGGCCCAGCAAGATCCTCGTCCTCTGGCCCCGAGAAACTCACAGTCGTCAATCCGAAAGGCACGCCCCCGGCGATCCAGCTTATTCCAATGGCGCCTCGCCTCGATTCGCTCAACGGGAAGACCGTCTTTCTCGTCGACACTGGATTTCATGGCTCAGACGTTCTTCTTCACCAAATCGAGGCGTGGTTTGGGCGCAACATGCCGAGCGTCACTGTCGTCTTCCGACGCAAAGCTGGTCCTTACATGGAAGACGACCCGAATCTTTGGAAAGAAATCAAAGCGAATGGCAACGCGGTCATCATGGCCGTCGGCCATTGAAGCACCTGCACACCAGCGACCGTCGGTCACTGCATAACAACCGAAAAGATGGGAATCCCGAGCGCGCCGCTCGTCACCAAGGCGTTCAAGGATCTCGCGCTGCTGAACGCCGCCAAGCGCGGCATGCCGCACGAGCGCATCTGCTTCACTCCGCATCCCGTGTGGGGCAAGACACCGGAAGAAGTCCGCGCGTACGTCGAAGGCCCCGATCCCGTCAGCGGAAAGCCGCTGATGAAAGAAATCGTGGACGCCTTGACGGTTCCTCTGAGCGACGAAGAGAAAAGGTCAGGAATGGTGAGCGTGTCGGTCGGGCCGCCTGCGTTCACCGACACCGCGGACAATCTGCAGGAACTTTATCTCAACAACGGCTACACCGATTTCCTCCCCGTCATTTTGCCCACGGAAGAAAAAGTAGAGGCAATGATGAGGGCGACGAGCCATAGGCCGGACGAAACCGTCGGCAAGATGGCCGCCGGCGCATATCCGCCCTGGAGCTACAACGTCCGCCAAGTGGCCGCAAGCGCCGTCATGGCGGGATGCAGGCCCGAGTACTTCCCGATCGTGCTGGCGATCGCGTCGTCGGGCGTGGCTTCGCTTTTCAGTTCGACGAATTCGTTTGCCTTCGCGATGGTCATCAACGGACCCATTCGCGACAAGCTCGAATTCAACTACGGCATCGGCGCGCTTGGACCGTTCGCACAGCCGAACGCGACGATCGGGCGCGCATGGACGCTGATGTCGAAAAATTTGGGCAACGGTGGAATTCCCGGCGACACGTATCTCGGTTCGCTCGGCAACAATCTGAATTACAACAACGTTGTGATCGCCGAGCACGAGGACGCGAACCCCTGGGTTCCTTTCCACGTGCAGCGCGGATTCAAAAAGGAGGATAACGTCGTCAGCCTTTTCCGCGGATTGGGCGTCGTGCCCGGACAGGTCGCGCGCGGGAGCAGCGCTAACGAAAACGTGCAGTTCGATTATCAGATGAGCGATCTCTTCAGCACGTTCACCGGTTTTTTCGGCGCGCTGATCATCGCCGATCCGCTCGTCGCGGCGCGGCTGAAGGAGCAAGGCTACGATACGAAAGAAAAGCTTACCGACTGGCTGTATAAGAACACCACACAGACGGTGAAAGACTACAAGAGCCGCAACTACGCCTATCTCTTCGATTATCCGCGCGCTCTTCGCGGCGATGAGCCGTGGGCCTCGTGGTACAAGATGCCGGATGATGCATTGATCCCTCATTTCCCTCATGTGTCCGACATCAACATCGTCGTCGCCGGCGGGCAGACCAACGCCTATCCACAAGCCGGAAACCTGAGTTATGGCGTCAGCGTCTCTATAGACAAATGGATGTAAACCGATCTTCGATCAGTTACAAGATTGGGGCATAATGTGCCCGCTCGGGGGCGTGAATCAATGAAGAGAAGAAATCTACTTGCACTGATGGGAATGTCTCCGGTTGCACTCGCGGGACTTCCTGGGATCGCGGACGCAGCCGAGAAGGCTGACAAATCCAAGAAAGTTGCGATGTCCGGCGATCCGAAACTCACGGTTCTCAACCCTCGCGGTTTGCCGCCTCCGATCACGCTGATTCCAATGGCGCCGAGGCTCTCCACGCTCGACGGCAAAACGATCTACCTCGTCTCCGACGGTTTCCCGGGTGCCGACGCCTTCCTCAACCAAGTCTCCATCTGGTTCAAGAAGAACATGCCGGAAGTGAAAACCGTGTATCGGCTCAAGGCGGGCGGATTCGCGGACGACGATCCGAAGCTAAATGCAGAGATAAAGGCGAATGGCCAGGCCGTCATCATGGCCATCGGGCATTGAAGCACCTGCACACCAGCGACCGTCGGTCACTGCATAAAGTACGAACAGATGGGAATTCCGGCCGCTCCGATGGTGACGATCGCGTTTAAGGATCTCGCCAAGACGAACGCCGCGAAGCGCGGCATGCCGCTCCAGAGAATCTCCTTCACGCCGCATCCCGTGTGGGGCAAGACGGACGACCAGATGTACGCGTACCTCGAGGGCAACGATCCGGTCAGCGGCAAACCGCTGATGAAGGAAGTGGTCGAGTCCCTCACGCGGCCGCTCACTCCAGACGAAGCGAAGACCGGCACTGTGACGCCGCCCACCGGCGCGCCCACGTTCACCGACACCGCCGACAATCTGCAGCAGTATTTCCTCGACAACGGAATGACGGACTACATGCCCATCATTCTGCCGACGCAAGAAAAAGTCGACGTGATGCTGAAAGCAACAAGCCATAAGCCCGACGAAGTCGTCGGCAAGATGACTCCCGCGCAGGGTGCGTTTCCGGCGTGGTCCTTTACGGTTCAACAAGTGGCCGTCAACGCTGTGATGGCCGGCGCGATTCCCGATTACTTCCCGACGCTTCTTGCAATCGGCTCCACGGGAATTTCGGCGCTCTTCAGCTCGACGAACTCGCTCGTCTCGGCGGCCGTGATCAACGGTCCGATCCGGGACAAGCTCCAGATGAACTACGGCATTGGCGCCATGGGCCCATTCAATCAGGCGAACGCCGTGATCGGCCGCGCATGGACGCTCATGTCCAAGAATCTCGACGGCGGCGGAGTGGCCGGCGAAACCTACATGGGCTCACAGGGCAACATCATCAACTACAACAATCTGATCATTCCGGAAAACGAAAAGGACAGCCCGTGGCCGCCGTTCCATGTGCAAAAGGGATTCAAACCCGAGGAGAACGTCGTCAGCTTCTTCTTCGGCTTCGGAATCCAGCAGGGGCAGGGCGGCAAAGGCCTCGGCATGAAGCCAATTCCGCATTACCACGAAGCGATGTCGGCCAACGTCGCCCCGTTTGCGTCGCTCTTCGGCGCGCTTTTCATCCTCGACCCGCTTGTGGCGCACGGACTCGGCGACTTGGGCTTCAAGACCAAGGACGACATCGCCGACTGGCTGCAGAAGAACACAACCGTCACCGTGAAGGACGTCAAAACGATGCTCTTCAGCGGCTTGCCAAGAGGTCAGGCGGCTACCTTGAAGGATGACGACGTCATTCCAAAGTGGGAACGCACTGACGCGTATAACTTCATCGTCTGCGGCGGCCAAACCAATCCATATCACCAACTCGCGAACATGAGCTACCGCCTAAGCGTTTCGATCGATAAGTGGACCTGATCGGACGCTGGCCAAACTCGAGCAAATGAAAAGGGCCGCGCGACGCGCGGACCTCTTGCGCTTCGCAGTCCGCCGCGTCTAATCGCCCTTCGCCCAAACATAAACGAGCGCGAAATTGGTCCCTTTACCGCTCGGCTCGATAGCAACGATATGCTGCTTCTCTTTCGTACCCGCCTTGAAGAGCATCCCGCCTTTGTCCGGCTTGTCGTCGGCGCATGTGAGAACCCCGGCCGAATCGTCCCTCGGTCCATCTGCCGTAACGCCATTTGTGCAATCCAAGACTCTTCCATATTTCGAGAGGGCCTTCTTATAGAATTCAGCCACTTGCGTCGGTGAATCATTGGACTCCATCTTCAGTACGGCCAACTTGAATCCGATCCCACCTCCCCAGAGACCCAATCGGGCCGCGTCCGTATTCTCGCCGGGATCTTTATGCGGCTTTGCGCCCGGGTAAATCGGCAGCCCGACATCTTTGTCCGTGGCCTTGCCGCTGACAACAAGACCGGCTCCGCCCTCGTCTTGCGCCGCTGCGGGAATCGTCGCCAGGGCCGCGATCAACGGGAAAATCGCGCAAGTCAGCACGAAGCCCCTCAACGTTTGATTGAGTCGCTGCCGTTTCATACACACCTCCCCATGCCGAGTAATACGTCACTTTCGGGGAGGAAGTTCCCTAAAGCCCGCGCCGGTTCGGACAAAATGGCTGACGCCGTCACGGCAGCGAAAATGCGATGTACGCGTTGCCCGCTGTCACGAAGATGTACTGCTTGCCGTCGACTTCGTAGCTGATCGGATTCGACCGCGCGGAATGGCCCATCTGAATATCCCAGAGTGGCCTACCGGTCTCTGCGTCGAGCGCGAAGAAATTGCCCTCGTCGGTTCCGCTGAAGACGAGCCCGCCAGCCGTCGATAGCACAGGCACCCACGCGGGGGACAGCAGCTTGAACTGCCATTTCAACTTGCCCGTCGTGGCTTCGAGCGCGCGAATCGCCCCGTAAGATTGCTCCCCGATAAGCGCTCGGATTCCGCCTCCGCCCACGATTCCCTTCGGCGGACCCGGCTCGATCTTTCCGGTGCCCTTGATGAAGTACGCGCCGGTTTCGTGCGCGCTCACATAGAAAAATCCGGTCTGCGGGCTGTAAGACGGGCTCGTCCAATCCACGCCGCCCGTGATGCTCGGATACACCAGCGTTCCTGCACCGAGCGTCGGCTCCTGATTTGGCGCTTTGATCGGCCGCCCGTTCGCGTCGAGTCCCAGGGCCCAGGTCTGCTTCACGAACGGAACTCCGGTGATGAATTTTCCTGCTACGCGATCGATCACGTAGTAGAAACCGTTCCGGTTCGCGAATCCAATTAGCTTTCTTGGCTTTCCATCGATCGTCGCGTTGAACAGCACGGCTGGCTCGTCCGAGTCCCAGTCGTGGTCCTCGTGCGGCGAAAACTGAAAATACCATCTAAGCGTGCCGGTATCGGCGTCGAGCGCGAGCAGCGAACACGTGTAGAGGTTGTCGCCGGGGCGGTCGTCATCATTGAAATCCGGCGCTGGATTGCCCGTTCCCCAGTAGATCAAATTCAGATCGGGATCGTAGGAGCCGTTGTTCCATGTGGTCGCGCCTGCACTGATCGCCGCGCCGTTGCCCCAGGTCTCCGCGCCCGGATCGCCAACGCGCGGTGTCGTCCAGAATCGCCAAAGCCGCTTGCCTGTTTTCGGATCGTACGCATCGATGAAGCCGCGCACCGCCGCCTCGCTGCCAGCGATTCCCACCACAATTTCGTTCTTGATAGCGAGCGGCGGGCCCGTCATCGCATAGCCCATCACGTTATCCGCGACGTGCACATTCCAGCGCACTGCGCCGGTTTTCGCGTCGAGCGCGATCAGGTGCGCGTCTGCCGTTCCGATGTATACCGTGTCGTCGAGGATGGCCACGCCCCGGCTGGTTGCATAGAGGCCGATCGACACCACGTGCTCAGGCAGCGTCGGCGTGTAGCTCCAAATTCTCAGTCCGCTGCGAACATCGAGCGCCGTGACCGTGCTCGGCGGCTCGGTGATGTACATGACGCCATCGGCAACGATCGGCGACGACTCGAGATTGGCGACGGGTCTCGACGGCTGGTACATCCATGCGACTCGCAGCTGCGAAACATTTTGACGGTTGATTTGTTTCAGCGACGAGTACTGCTGCGAATAATAGCTGCCGCTGTAGGTCAACCAACTCTGCGGCTCGCTCTGTGCATGCAGGATGCGTTCGTATGGAACATTCTGGGCGACCGCGCTTGAAGGCAGGAACGCACTTGCGATGGCAAACAACAGCGCGAATTTCGCGTCCCTCATTGGGCCCCCTTCAAGCTAGCAAGATACGCTACGAGATCGTTCAACTGCGCGTCATCCAGCCTGCCCTTCATGCTCGGCATCGTGCTCTTTCCCGGCTCCTTGTCGAGCGACCTCAGTTGGTCCTTTCGGAAGGAGTGAAACTGCCCCTTCGCATCTTCGATCACGACGTGAAACGAATCTTCCGATACGCGTGTGCCCTCAAACGTGCGCCCGTCTTTCGTCACAACGCGCACGAAAAGGAATTCCAGCATTCCTCCCGATTCTAGAAACGAGTGCGCTTGCGGAAGGTCCGTCCCGGGATATAAGACCGTCGTGCGCAGATAATTCGGCCCGCGCAATTGCCCGACCGTTGTCAGCTCCGGGCCGATATCGCCCCCCTCGCCGGCAACCGTGTGACAGGTAGCGCAACCGCTCGACTCATAGACCTGCTTCCCCCGCACCGCATCTCCGGTCACGGCGCCTTCGTCCTTACGTGTGAGGGTCAGAAGGTAGCCGACGACCTGCTGAATCTGCTCCGCACTGAGCTGGCTGCCAAGAGCAGGCATGCCCCCCGGCATTCCGTTCTTCACGACGTTCGTCACCGCATCCATGCCAAGCCGAAACGGGATGCCCTGAATGTTCGGCCCCATCGCCCCGCCGCCATCCAGGCCGTGACAGGTCGAACAGGTCGTCTCGAAAGTTTTCTTGCCGCTCTGGAGCTGCTCCGGACTCAGTTGCACGGCCTTCGTGTCCTGGGGCGGGCTCGCCTGGGCCGGGCACACACTCCCCGCCAACGCGCACGAAAAGCCGATCAGCGCCGCAATGCGCATCCGCAAGATCGCCGTCATCGCGCTCCCCCAAACGATTCGCTCTTATTCCCAAACGGCGGATAGCATACTACCGGACATTTGCCGATGCGAAGAAACCACAAGCAAAATTCGCGCGTCAGGATTAGTATGTGTGCGCTGCGCCGCCGGTTAGGGTGGACCGGTGCGCGATTACGAACGGGGGAATGACAAAAAATGGGGATGCGCAAAACAATTCAGTTGTGCTGGTTCGCTTTGGCGTTGGCGCTCGCGGCTGGAACGGCAGCGGCGCAGCAAGCAGGTGTTGTCGATGACAAGGCGCTGGCAAACGCCGGCAAGGACGCGAATGATTGGCTCAGCAATGGTCGCGATTACACCGAGCAGCGCTACAGCCCGCTAAAGCAGATTGACACCTCGAACGCGAGCCGGCTCAGCTTGGCCTGGTATTACGACACGGGATCGGAACGCGGGACCGTCGAGACTACACCGATCGTCTCGAACGGCGTCATGTACGCGACGCTGCCATGGAGCGTTGTTGTCGCGCTGGACGCGAAGACCGGCGCGGAGAAGTGGCGCTGGGATCCGAAAATCCCGCGCATGAACTTTCCGATCGGCTCGGCTGGCAACCCCAACAAAGTCCGCACGGGACCCAGCGTCTGCTGCGGCCCGGCGAATCGCGGCGTCGCCCTCTACGACGGCAAAGTCTACGTCGGCACGCTCGAATCGAAGCTCGTCGCGCTCGATCAGGAAACCGGTAAGGTCGTATGGGAAGTTCAGACAACCGACCCGAACGCCGACTACAGCATCACCGGCGCTCCGCGCATCGCCAAAGGCAAAGTCATCATCGGCAACGCGGGCGGCGAATACGGTGTTCGCGGCTTTGTGACCGCCTACGACGCCAAAACCGGCAAACAAATATGGCGCTGGTACACGGTTCCCGGCGATCCCTCGAAACCGTTTGAGAACAAAGCCATGGAAGCTGCCGCCAAGACCTGGGCGGGCGACTGGTGGAAGCTCGGCGGCGGCGGAAACATTTGGGACGGGATCACGTACGATCCTGAACTCGATATGGTCTACATCGGTATCGGACAGGGCGGACCCTGGGTTCAGGGTTTCCGCGATCCGATGTCGAAGGACAATCTCTACCTCTGTTCGATCGTCGCGCTCAAAGCTTCCACCGGCGAGTATGTCTGGCATTTCCAGACGACCCCAGCCGACGAATGGGACTACGACGCTACGCAGGGAATGACGCTCGCCGATATCAAGATCGACGGCAAGCTTCGCCACGTCATCATGCAAGCGCCGAAGAACGGCTACTTCTACGTGCTCGACCGCAAGACCGGAAAATTCATCTCCGGCGCGCCGTATGTCAAAGTCACATGGTCCACGGGTCTCGACCCGGTAACGGGGCGTCCACACGAAGCGCCGGGCATGCGTTACGAAAAGGAGCCGATCGAGGCATCGCCGGGTCCTGCAGGAGGCCACGCGTGGCAGGCGATGTCATTCAACCCGAACACGGGCCTCGTGTACGTTCCGTCGCTCGATAGCACGTTCAAATACATGGCGACGAAGGAATTCAAGCCGGAGCTGGGCGTCTACAACTGGGGCATCGTCTTCGCGCCTCCGCCGCCTCCTCCGGGTGGCGGCGCACCTGCAGATCTGCCGGTTCCGCCCGCGAACCAGGCGTTCTTGCAAGCTCGTGATCCGGCCACCCAAAAAGTGGTGTGGCGCGTTGATGGCATGAACGGTAGCGGCACGGTCACGACCGCGGGTAATCTTGTCTTCGCAGCCACAAACGGGGGAGATTTCACAGCCCTCAGCGCGGACAAGGGTGAAAAACTCTGGTCGGCCAAGCTGATGCCGGGCTTGGCAAATCCAGTCACTTATGTGGTCGACGGGAAACAGTACGTTGCCGTTCTCTCGGGACGAGGCGGCAAGGCTCGAATCTACTGTTTCGCGCTCGACGGCAAAGTACCGATCCCGACGCGGCCAGCAGGAGTCTCTGACTCGCCGTTTGGCCCTCCGCCGCCGCCTGCTGCAGCGCCTGCGCCGCAGGCGCCCACAATGCAGAATCAGCAATAACCCAGATACGCGCCGCCGGGGGCTTCAATCCGGCGGCGCAACTTTGTTAGGGGTCGCCAAAATGGAATTGCGCAGAGGAAGCAATTGGTACGTGCTTGCGTTGCTCGTCGCCACTGCAGCTTGGTCCGCGGCTGCGCAGCAATCTCACACCGTGGACGACAAGACTCTGCTGAACGCCGGCAAGACCGGAGACGAATGGTTGATGAATGCGGGCAATTACGCGCAGACGCGCTATAGCCCGCTCTCGCAAATCGATTCTTCCAACGTTAGCCGGCTCGGACTCGCCTGGTACTACGACACCAACTCGGCTCCGGGTACCCTCGAAGCGACTCCTATCATTTCCAATGGAACGCTTTACGCGACGGCGACCTGGGGCGTCGTATTTGCCGTCGACGCGCGCACCGGAAAAGAAAAGTGGCGCTGGGACCCGCAGATCGGCCACCAGAATTTCCCGCCGGGATCGGCCGGAAATCCCAACAAAGTCCGCACCGGACCGAGCCTCTGCTGCGGCCCCGGTAATCGCGGCGTCGCTGTGTACGGCAACAAAGTCTACGTCGGCACGCTCGACTCACGGCTCGTCGCGCTCGACGCCGAATCAGGCAAGGTCGTGTGGGAAGTCCAGACCGTCGACAAGAACGCCGACTACAGCATCACCGGCGCTCCGCTTGTCATAAAGGGTAAAGTCATCATCGGCAACGGCGGCGGAGAATTTGCCGTCCGCGGTTTCATCTCCGCCTACGATGCCGAAACCGGCAAACTCGATTGGCGCTTCTACACCGTACCCGGCGATCCGTCGAAGCCGTTCGAGAACGACGCCATGAAGGCTGCTGCGAAAACCTGGTCGGGCGAATGGTGGAAATTGGGTGGCGGCGGCAATCCCTGGAATTCGATTTCCTACGATCCGCAGCTCGACCTGCTCTACTTCGGAACGGGCCAAGGCGGCCCTTGGGTTCAGAAATATCGCAGCAAGCTCGGCAACGACGATCTGTACATCTGTTCGATCATCGCTCTCAAGCCGGAGACGGGCAAATTCGTCTGGTATTTCCAAACGACTCCAGGCGACGAGTGGGACTTCGATTCCATCGCGGATCTGGTGCAAGCGGATCTCACAATCGACGGAAAGCTCCGCCATGTGATCATGCAAGCGCCCAAGAACGGCTACTTCTACGTCCTCGATCGCAAGACCGGAAAATTTATTTCCGGCGCTCCGCTGCAGAAAATCACATGGACCAAGGGCCTCGATCCGAAGACCGGCCGCCCGATTATCAATCCCGAAGCGCATTACGGTACAGCGGGCACAATCATTTGGCCGGGTCCGGGAGGCGGGCACGTTTGGCAGGGAATGTCCTACAACCCGGAGACGAAACTTGTTTACATCACGCCGGGAATGGCGAGCAGCTTCAACTATGTTCAGGCGCCGGAATTCAAACCCGAGCTCGGCGCGTACAACTGGGGAATTATTTTCAGGGATGCCGCAGGCAGAGGCACGGGCCCGGTCGCAGCCGCTGCCAATGGCGCGCCGCCTCCGCCACCCCAACCTCGAACGCCGCCCGCGGGGAACTTCCTGTTCGCATGGGATCCCGTCACGGAGAAGGAGCGTTGGCGCGTCCCCGCAACCGGTGGCGGCGGCACGATGACTACTGCGGGCAATCTCGTCTTCGCAGCTTCCAACGATGGAGACTTCGAAGCGTTTAGCGCGGACAAAGGCGAAAAGCTCTGGAGCGCAAAGCTGGCCCCGGGTTTCGCAAACCCGGTGACTTACATGCTGGATGGCAAGCAGTACGTCTCCGTTCTCGCGGGGCGCTCGGGCAAGGGACGTCTCTACACTTTCGCGCTCGACGGAAAAGTTCCCGTTCCGCCGCCGACGTCTTCAGCTCCCCCCGTCACAACGGGTCAGGCGCCCACGGCCACAAATCAGCAGCAGTAATCGGGTTGGCGATTGGCGACCCAACGACGAACGCACTTGTCCGTCGTCTCTAGCGATACTACCCGTGCACTCTAGCGCTTCTCAGTCGGATCGCTGCGCGGGATGTCGGTGGCAGCCACGCGCCGCAGAAACTTCCAGTGCCCATCTTCGCGGACCAAAATGTCGTCGTAATGGCCTCCATAGAGAATCGACGGTCTGTTGTCTGCTGTCACGGTGAATGACCATCGCGACCAAGCGGTCGCTTTGTCGCCATGCACTTCGATCTCGAAATTGGTCAAGAGATGGTACGTCGAGCCGGGACTCGATGTGGGAGTCGCTCCCAGGTTCTTCTCCATGAGCGCTTGAATCGCTGCCGGACCCTTCGCGGAGCCGAATCCTCCGATCCATTCGCCGTCGCGAGCGAAAAGGCGAGAGTAGCCCGCCAGGTCGTGTGCGTCGAGAAGCCGTCCGTATTCGACCAGGAGGGCGCGGATTTCTTCGATGTCTTCGAGGTGCTGAATTCGCGCAGCCGTCGACGCATCGTGTTCTGCGCGGCCCTGCGTTCCGGTAGCGAAGGCGATCGCCGCCGTCGCCGCGAGAGCTGCTACAACTACGAATCGTTCGAACTTGCGATTGCGAAGAATCTTCACGGTACCCTCCCGATTTGTGAGCTGCGCTTCCCGCAAATTGCGTCACTTAGAGTAATCGGAGCAAACGAGCCCGGTTCGTCCGTCCTAGTCGCGGCGGCGTTGGAGACGTCCGGCCACGAAGACAGAGAAGCTCTCTTCAGCTTTAGCGTAACCGGGAAATCGACAAACAGTAGAGGCCTAAGATCGGGAAGGCGCGCCCGCGCCGACCGGCTGGGGCTCCGCTGCGGGCGGTTCTTGCGGGTGCACAAACGGCGCCGGTTCGGGCGCGGCAACTTCCCAATCACAGTTTTCGCGGACGCACGCGCGGAAATTCCCCTGCTTCGTCCGCTTCTCGACGATGAACGGCGCTCCGCACTTCGGGCACGGCTCGTTGATTGGCTCGTGCGGCAATGTGTAATCGCAATCGGGGTAGCGCGAGCAGCCGTAGAAGACTCGCCCGCGCCCGCGGCCCTTGGCCGTTCCGCGACGGACAAATTCCCCTTCGTTGCACTTCGGGCATTTGATCCCCAGCGTGACCGGCCGCGTGTACTTGCATTTCGGATACGTCTCGCAGCCTATGAATTCGCCGTAGCGCCCGTGGCGCCGCAGCAATTGCGCGCCGCACGTCGGGCACTTCTCGTCGAGCCGCACGTCCGGCTGCAGCGCTTTCCTAGTGCCTGCAGCCAGGCGGCGCGTGGTCCTGCAGTTCGGATATCCCGTGCACGCGAGGAACGTTCCGAAGCGACCGCGCTTGATCGCCATTTCCTTGCCGCAATTTTCGCAGTATTCCGGCCCGGCTTCGCTCTCGAGTTCTTCGCTGCCCGGTTCCGAAATATCTCGCGTGTAATCGCACTCGGGATAGCGCGAGCAGCCGAGGAAAAATCCGTGGCGGCTGATGCGCTCGAGAAGTTCCCCCTGCCCGCATTTCTCGCACTTTTCGCCTGTCGGTATGCCGGCTTTGTACGACTCCATTGCGCCGTGGGCCTTGTCGAGGTCCTCTTCAAAGCGGTCCCAGAAATCCTTCACAGACGTGCGCCACGGAAGCTTTCCCTCTTCGATTTCGTCCAGTTCGTCTTCTAGGCGCGCCGTGAAGCCGACGTCGAAAATATCCTCGAAAGCCTTCACCAGCAGGTCGCTCACTTTTTCGCCGAGCATCGTCGGCGTGAAGCGGCCTTGATCCTTCCTTACGTACTCGCGCTCGACGATCGTCGAAATGATCGCGGCATACGTCGAAGGCCGGCCGATGCCTTTTTCTTCGAGCTCCTTCACCAGCGTCGCTTCCGTGTAACGCGGCGGCGGCTCGGTGAAGTGCTGCTCGGGCCGAATGCTTTCGAGGCGCAACTGCTCGCCTTCGGCGACCTGCGGCAGCCGGTTGCCCGCTGCGTCGCCCTCGTCTTCCTTCTCCTCTTCTTCTTTCACGGCCTGATACGCCGCGAGGTAGCCCTCGAACTTCATCACCGAGCCCGTCGCGCGGAACGTGTAGCCGCTCGCGTCCACGTCGATCGTCGTCTGATCGAATACCGCAGGCACCATCTGTGACGCGACGAAGCGCTGCCAGATCATCTGGTACAGCTTGAACATGTCCTCGTCGAGATAGCGCTTCACGCTCTCCGGCGTGCGGTTCACATCGGTCGGACGAATCGCCTCGTGTGCCTCCTGCGCTTCCTTCTTCGACTTGAAGAAGTTCGGCTTGTCCGGCAAGTAGTTGGGTCCATAGTTCGCGCCGACGTGCTCGCGCACCTGCGCGATCGCATCGTCCGACACGCGCACCGAATCGGTACGCATGTAGGTGATTAGCGCGACCGATCCTTCTTCGCCGAGATCGACGCCTTCGTACAAACGCTGCGCCAGCGTCATCGTCCGCTTCGCCGTATAGCGCAGACGGTTGTAGCCCGCCTGTTGGAGCTTGGAAGTCGTAAACGGCGGCGGTGCAAATCGGCGCTTTTCCTTCTGCGCAACGCTGACGACCTGCCAGATCGTGTGCTCGACCGCTGCCAGTATCCGTTGCGCCTCGGCCTCGTCCGGCACTTCGATTTCGGCGCCATTGTACTTGATCAGCTTGGCTTCAAATGCAGGAGGCTCGCCCGCCGCGAGCAACGCGTGAATCGTCCAGTATTCCTTCGGCACGAACGCGCGGATTTCGCGCTCGCGCTCGACGATCAGCCGCAGCGCCACGGTCTGCACGCGCCCGGCCGAGAGTCCGCGGCGTACCTTGTCCCACAGCAGCGGAGAGATCTTGTAGCCGACCAGCCGGTCAAGCACGCGCCGCGCCTGCTGCGCGTCCACCAGGTTTTCGTTTACCTGGGTCGGCTTCTCGAAGGCAGCTTTGATCGCTTTTTGAGTGATTTCGTTGAACATCACCCTATAGATCTTGGGTACTGTCAGCTTCACTGCCGGAGCGGCCGCCTTCGCTGGTTTAGCCGTCTCCGCAGGCTTCTCGGCTTCACTGCCCTTGCCGTTGCCGTTGGCCGCTTCTGCGATCGCAGCAGCCACCACCTTGCTGTACCGCTTCGGATTGCCGAGGATTTCGGCGAGGTGGGCGCAGATCGCCTCGCCCTCGCGGTCCGGGTCGCCGGCCAGATAGACGGCATCCGCCTTCTGCGCCGCCTTTTGAAGATCGCCGATTACCTTCAACTTCCCAGGGATTACGACGTAGGTCGGTTCGAAGATGTTCTCCGCCGTCACCGGAACAGGCTTCGGCGCCTTTTTCTCGGGAGCACCGGCCTTTGCCTTCCGCTTGCGCTTCTTCTTCCTGCCTTCACCGGGCAAAAGTATCCCGATGTCCTTCTTGGGAAGGTCCATTACGTGGCCGTAGGAGGCCTTGACCGTAAAGTTCCGGCCGAGATACTTGTTGATCGTCTTGGCCTTAGCCGGCGATTCGACAATTACGAGCGATCGTGCCATGAGTTCCTATGTTCCTTGTGAATCAATCGCGTTTGTTGCGTTGGTTTGAGACAACTTTCCCCGCCCACCAAGAGCTACCATCCTAACCTGCTGTCGGGGCGATGATTACAACAGGACTTTCAAGAATTGCTTTCCAGGTAACTGGCGTACCACGCCTTTGAGCTCCAAGTCAAATAGCGCGGCCAACACCTCTGAGGAACTTAAACCGGAATTCTCCACCAGTTCATCCACGTGCCGGGCCTCATCGAGACTCAATAGATTGTAAAGAGGCCGTTCCGAAGGCCCCAGCGTCTCCTCGATCATGGCCGCCCGCTCGGCATGCGGCACGTCTTCCACCGGCATCAACTCCGCTCGGACCGGCGTCGACAGCTCCTCGACCACATCTTCCCAGCCGGTCACGAGCTTCGCTCCTTGCTTGATGAGTTGATTCGGTCCGAAGCTCGATGGCTGTGTCACGTTACCGGGAACGCCATAGACCTCCCGTCCGAATTCCATCGCCAGCCGTGCCGTAATCAGCGACCCCGAGTATTGCGCTCCCTCGACAACAACCACCCCCAGCGCCATGCCCGCGATGACGCGATTGCGAATTGGGAAATTTTGCGGCGCCGGAAACGTCCCTATTGGAAATTCGCTTATCAGGGCGCCCCGCTCTTCGATCTCCTCGAAAATTTTCTTGTTTTCCTTCGGATAGACCACGTCAATTCCGCAGCCGAGTACGCCAAGGGTGGCTCCAGCCGCGGAATTCAACGCGCCCCTGTGCGCACTGGCGTCAATTCCTCGCGCCGCCCCACTGACGACGACCAATCCACGGTCGGCTAGGTCCTTGGCCAACCGCTGTGCCATTTGATTCCCGTAAGGCGTCGGGCGTCGCGCCCCAACGATCGAAATGAGGTGCCGATTCAGAAGTCCAACGTTTCCTTTTGCATAGAGAAGTGGAGGCGGATCGTAGATTTCCCGCAAGGGCGTCGGATACTCGGGCTCGTACCAAGTCAACAGTCTGCAACCAATGGCCTGAGCCTGAGCCAGTTCTCTCGCCGCATCGCTCAGGGGGCGTCGGGAATTGATGGTCTGCGCGACCGCAGCGGGCAAGTGCTGGGCCTCGAGCGCCGTCAGGGACGCGTTGAAGATCTCGTCCGGGCTGCCGAACTCGCGCAGCAGCTTACCGGCCGTGCGCGCGCCCAAGCCGGGAGTCAGCGCCAGCGCCAACCAACCTACATAGTCGTCGGGATGCATCGAGAAAGAATGCCGGGCAGAGCTAAACAGTCGGGCGCTGGGCTGTCAAGCCACGGGAATTACGTAATACCTTTCCGCGAGTCGCCTACGTAACCGCCGCAACTGCATCCATACTTTGAGTCTCTCGTCCGTTCGGTCTGACGTCAGGCCCGCAGAGGGAAGGGAGTCGCGTCACTGTGATAAAATGCGGCGTCTCGGGACCAGAGCCTAGCGTGAAGAAGCTTCGCATTTCGATCGTCGAATACCTGAACACGGCGCCGCTCGTCTGGGGCTTCACTGACGGGCCGCTCGCGGATAAGTACGACCTGTCGTTCACCGTTCCTTCGCAGTGCGCCGAGGCCCTGCGCCGCGGCGATGCCGACATCGCGATCATCCCCAGCATCGAGTACCAGCGCATCGACGGGCTGGTCGCCCTGCCGGACATGGCCATTGCCGCCAAGCGCGAGGTCCGCAGCCTGCTGGTCGTTTCCAAGCGGCCCATCGACTTGGCCAAGCGGATCGCGCTCGACACGAGTTCCCGCAGCACGGCGGCACTAGTCCGCATCCTCGCGAAGGAACATTGGGGCATCCAGCCCGATTTTGTGGACGCCGCGCCTGATGCCGCAGAAATGCTGAAAATTGCCGACGCCGCACTCGTAATCGGCGATCCGGCCCTGCGAATTTCGCTCAAAATGGAAGCTCTTACCCAAAAGACACCCGGTGGCGGCGATTGCTGCGAGGGCGACCCCGACGAAATGCCCGTTCCCGGCTTCGAGACGCTCTTCGTTTACGATATGACCCATCAGTGGCGGGAAATGACAAAAAAGCCCGCCGTGCTGGCCATTTGGGCGGCTCACGCGCATATCGTTGATGAGCGCGTTGCGGCAGATTTTCTGGCCTCGAAAAAGTTCGGCGTAGAACGGATTCGCGAGATCGGCGAGGCGGCATCGATCAAACTCGATCTGCCTCCGCGGGCGCTCGAGCGTTATCTCACCGAGAACATCAACTTCGACCTCGATGCGGAAAATCTGGCCGGGCTTAGCCTCTTTTTCGAGAAAGCCGCTGCGCAGGGACTGATTCCGGGGGCGCGGCCAATCGAATTCGCCGGCTCCGTCGACAGGGGCAACGCGTTCGGCCGATCGCAACGGGCGGCGCGTTCATGAGCCTCACGCCCCAGGAAGCGCTCGATCTTTTCAATTCCGACGATTTGATCGGCATCGGCATGGCGGCCAACGAGGTCCGCCGTGCGAAAACTGATCCGCGCGTCGCCACGTATCAGATCGACCGCAACATCAATTACACGAATTTCTGCACCGAGTACTGTTCCTTTTGCGCGTTCTATCGTCCGCTGGGCTCGAAAGAGGGCTACATTCAGCCGCTCGAATCGATCTTCAAAAAAATCGAAGAGATGATCGAGCTAGGCGGCACGGGTGTCCTGCTGCAGGGCGGTCTGCATCCAGATCTCAAAATCGACTACTACGAAAACATGCTGCGCTCGATCCACGAGCGCTTCCCACAGGTTCATCTGCACTGCTTTTCCGCGCCCGAAATTTTGTGCATCGCCGAAGTTTCCGGGCTATCGATTCGCGACACGATCGCACGCCTGCGCGACGCCGGCCTTCAGTCGATTCCCGGCGGCGGTGCCGAAATCCTCGACGACGAAGTCCGCCATCGCATCGCGCGTCTGAAATGCAAATCCGAGGAATGGGAATCAGTCCACCGCGAGGCGCACAAGCTCGGCATGCGCACCACGGCCACGATGATGTTCGGGTGCGGCGAGGAATTCCGGCATCGCGTGAATCATTTCGAGCGCCTGCGCCGTTTGCAGGACGAATACGGTGGCTTCACGGCGTTCATTCCCTGGATTTTCGCCCCGGAAAATACGCCGCTCGGCAAGAAAGTTTCGGAAACAACGGCATTCGATTACTTGAAGACCCTCGCGATTAGCCGCCTCTACCTCGACAACATCGACCACGTCCAGTCGAGCTGGCTCACGCCGGGAATCAAAATCTGCCAGGTAGGTTTGCAATTCGGCGCAGATGACGTGGGCAGCATCCTGATTGAGGAAAATGTCGTCTACGCCGCAGGCGTCCGCAATCGCACCAACGAGGAAGAGCTGCGCCGCATCATCTCCGATGCAGGTTACATCCCCGCGCAGCGCGACACCCTCTACCGCTCGTATGTCCTCAAGAGCCGGAATTAGGAGCGCTCGGACTTCGATTCGGAGAGGTTTTGGTGTCGGCTGCTGCAGCGGGCTACCACCAGACGGCTTTGGCAGGCTCGGCCAGTGCCGGCTGCGCGACCGCAAAAGGCATGTCGATGATGACGCTGGCGCCGTAGGGGTTCTGGTTGGCAAGTGTGATTTCGCCGCCGCACTCCTGCACGATTCCATAGCAGATGCTGAGGCCCAGGCCCGTGCCTTTGCCAACAGGCTTCGTAGTGTAGAAAGGATCGAACGCCCTCGCCAGATCGCCAAAGCCCGGACCTGTGTCTTCGAAACGGATGATCGCCCGGCCCGATTGGCTAAGCGCGCGGATTCGAATTTCCCGCTTCGCGCTCTCCTCGACGGCATCGATCGCGTTGTTCAAGATATTCAGCAGCAGTTGCTTCAATTCGTCTTCAGAGATTCCGAGCGGCGCCAGCATCGGCTCAACCTGCATGTCGAGCGAGATCCCATGCGCGCGCAGATGATACTCACGGAGCTGGACCACATCGCGTAATATGGGCTCGAGGTTCGTCGAGCGTGTGATGGAATTGTTCTGGCGGCCAAACCGCAGTAAGCCGTCGAGAATCCGCTTCATACGGCGCGCTTCGTTGCCGAGCTTTTCGATGCGGCGCCGCGGGTTTGCGTCCTTCACTTCTTCCGCAAGCAAATCCGTATAGCCGATGATTCCGGTAAGAGGATTGTTGAGTTCGTGCGCCACGCCCGCTACGAGCTGACCAAGTCCCGCAAGCTTTTCCGAGCGCACTAGTTGCTGATGCAGCCGCACGTTTTCGAATGTCACAGCCAAGTCGGAGGCAAAGAGTTCCAGATTGGCCATCTCCCGTGAGTCGGCCCCTCCCGGCCGGCGCGAATCGGAAACGTAGAGGCAGCCGACATAGGATCCTCGCCAGGAAACCATCGGGATCAGAATCAGGTCGCCGTTCTCGGACATGCGGAACGACTTCTGAGTCGCTCCGTCTTCCTGGGCTCGCTGCTGCTTCATCGCCTCGATGGCGTAGCTGCTCGAGTGCGTTTCGAGAATTTCCGATTCCTGCGTGGTGAATCCGCTCAATCCGGCAAGATAAAACTTGCGGTCCTCACCCAATAGAAACAACGCCGCACGCCGGAAGCTGCTCGCTTCCGTGATCGCGGAGACTACCTCGCCGCAGAGCGCGCCCGGTTCGTTGCCCGCCAGCAGGCGCGACGTGATCTGCGAAAGTCGATGCAGGAGAAGGCTTTCCGCTTGCGCTCTGGTGCGCGACTCTTCCAGCACGTGCGTCTTTTCTTCCAGCAGCGTCAGCACCATACCGAGCGCGACGAGAATCCTCGGCACATTCCAGAAATCGAGATTCACTTGCAGCTTCGTCAGCGCGTTGTGGATCACGACCGCCAGCGGATATTCAGCGCCCCACGCGATGAATCCGACCGTTGTCGTCACGACTCCGAGCGACCCGCGGTTGTAGAGCTTCCTGAAGTAGACGCCGCACAGGAACAAACTGATCGCCATGATCGAGGCGACGGAGAACCAGGGACCGCCCAGCGCTTGCGTCCGCACACCCCAAATTCCGATTCCGGCCAGCACCACGGCGCCCACCGTGTGAAGCCAACTTCGCCGCTGCGGCGCGTAAAGCAAGAATCCGATCGCCACGAGATAGACGGGAACGAGGAGCGCCGCCCAGAAGTGCGGAGAGCCCAGTTGGTATCCGACGGCGAAGGCGTGAAGGGCGAGCGGGATTCCCAACGAGGTCACAAAGGCCACGCGGTTCCCGCGATCATCCGGCTTGAAAAGCAGCGAACCGAGGAACACCAACGCCGCGAGTTCCAGCGACACGAAATCGAGAGGCGTAATGAGCTTCTGAACTACGCCGCCTTGGTTTTCAAGTGCCCGCGCGAAAAAGTGCAGGAAGGTCAGCGCCCAGGCATAGGCCCAAAGGCGCACGCGCGGCAGCGGTGCCTGCCTCTCAAGCGACAAAAAGACGCTCACGAGGACAGCAAGAACCAGTGTGATGGGAAGTGCGTCCGGCAAACTGATCAAGGGCGTCTCCCGCAAAATTAGGGTGACGCACCGCAGCTAGGCCGACAATAGAGCCTTAGTACCAATGGGCCAATTTCGGCGAAGCTTCAGATTGGTGCAGGGGGGCTAACTTCTATGCATGCTTGGAGATACGGACCTCGAGGAAGACGTCGCTGTTCTCGGCAAGGTCAAGTGGCTCGCTGGGCACCAACACGCCATTTGCGAAGCGCGCGTGGATTCGCCGGGTAGTTGCTTTCGAACCCACCTCACCCAATACGCGTGCCTCAGGCTTTGTTCCACGCGCCGGCTCATTTGAAACCGAACCCGAGTCCAGCGCCACATTCGCGAGTGCATCCGCATCCCGATTCTGCTCCCGCCGCACATGCTCGATCGCGAAGTAGCCCAGTTGCCGCGAGAGCTTCGACGCTCGCTCGTAAAGAGGCCTTAGGTCGAGGCTCTTCACTTTGTATCGGCCCTGCATCTGGCGGACGAGAAGCTCGGAATCGCTGCGAATCCGCAGCGCACCGATTCCCTGGCCGATGGCGTAATCAAGCGCCGCGAGCAGCGCGTAATACTCGGCCACGTTGTTGGTCTCTCGCCCCAGCCGCTTCGCCAGTTCGAGGATTACGTGGCCGGCCGGATCGCGGAACACTACCGCGTACGCCGCGGGCCCGGGATTGCCGCGCGATGCTCCATCAATGTTGGCAGTGTGCAGGCCCGATGCAGGAGCAACCGGACGCTCGTCAGAGAAGAGGCGAGCGGCTTCGGGAGGCGAAGGCTTGCTTGCGCGCTTCATGGGGTTGGCACCTCCACAACCAGGTCTTTCGCGCAGAAATTTCCGCGTTCGATTCTGCCGAGAGCTTCAGATTTCACTGTTCGTGGATGCCGACGCCGATGCCGCTGCGGGCGGCGCAGTGGTGGAAGGTTCGATGTAGTAAAGAACGCGCGTGCAGGTCTCGCAGTGGAACAGCTCGTCGTTGCCCGCGCGCCGCATCTCCTGAATCACGTGCGGCCGGATCATCATGCCGCACGCGCTGCATTTTTCGTCGCGCACTTCCGCGAGCGCGATACCGTTGTGTTTTTTCGCGATGCGCGTGTAATGGTCGAGCAAATTTTCGGGAATTTCGGCGATCGCGGCCTCCCGCTCGGAATTCAATTGCGCCTGTTCGTTTTCGGCTTTGGCCTTTTCAGCTTCGATCTTCGACGGTTCCGCACTCGCCGTGGCTTCAACTTCCTTCAGCTTTTTCTCCGACGCCTTGATCCGCCGGTCGTACTCTTCGCCGGCCACCATCTGCTCGAGCAGCCGGTCCTCGGCCTTCGCGATCTCATCCTCGGCCAGCTGAATTTCGTGCTGTAGCGCGCGGTACGCCTCGTTCGTCTTCACCTGCGACGTCTGGTCCTTATATTTGCGGACCCGTTCCTTCCACTGCTCGACGTCCAGTTCGTATTTCTTTCGGTCCTTAATCGCGGTGAGTTGCGACCCTTTGCCGCCTTCGACTTCGGCCTTGGCGGCCGCCACGCGGGCGTCTACTTCGGCAAGTTTCTTCGGAAATTTGGCGAGGTGCGCGCGGACATCGTTGAGCCGCATATCCACGTTCTGCAGCTCTAGGAGCCTCTGGAGGACCTTTTGCACTGTGCAGCCATTCTAGCACAGTGATCCGGCAGGCCTGTCGCGCGGCGTGGTCAGGGCGCGGTCTGCACTTCCATCGTTTGATCGATCGAATAGTTCACGCAGCCCGGCACCGTTGCGCTCGGGCAATGCGCGATGATTCGAAAGCTATCCGACGATGTCTCTGCTTCGTAGGTGTAGCCGTCGCGGCCCGTTTTCTTTATGGTCATCGCGCCGCTCGAAACCAGATCGTCGAGCGAGCCATAGGAATTGTGCTCGGCCTGATACATCCGCTCAGCCTGCGCCATTCCGAGCAAATCGTTCTTCACGCCGATCACGTCGATCGTCTGCGTCGGATTCCGAATCTCCGCCGATTGCGGTCCCTGCGAAAAGTAAAATTTGTAGATCAACCCCGCGATTGCGGCGACGATCAAAAGTCCCAAAATGCTGGCAGCGCTTCGCATAGGCACCTCGCCGACCGGCCGAGCCGGTCGAATCTCGTTCCATGGCACCACAGTGCGGTTTGCCCTGCAATGACGGCCTTGCGCGCCTTCGCCAATCGGAAAACATCGTCCACTGGCTGCCTCCAACAGCGTGGCGGAGCTATCCTTTTTCGGCTGCGGCACGTCCAAGCGCTCAGGGCTGGGGCGGGTCTTCTCAGCGCTCGCGTTTGACACTCGCGCGCGCTCCCGTAATACTGACAGGGGCAATCGAAGTCGCAAGCGGCCACAACAATGGCGAACCTACAACAGGGATGGTGACGATGGGATCGAGCCTCAGAAGCATGGTTCGAGGAAGCGCCGTTTTCGCATTCATACTTGCCGCCTCATTTCTCGCCACGCCGCTGCCGGCCCAAGAGCAATCGTTCGAAGTCAGACCGCCGAAACTCAATTTCACCACTCACGAACTGAAAAATGGTCTGAAGGTAATCCTTCTCGAAGGGCATTCCGTGCCGGTGGTCGATCTTCAAATCTGGTATCACGTAGGCGGCAAGGACGAGCAGCCGGGCCACACCGGCTTTGCTCATTTATTCGAGCACTTGATGTTCAAAGGCTCGGCGCATGTTGGACCGGACGAGCATTCGCGCATCATCGAAGCAGCCGGCGGCTACGACAACGCTGAAACCGGCGACGACACCACGCAGTTCTTCGAAACCTTCCCGAGCAATTATCTTGAGCGCGTCCTGTGGCTCGAAGCTGACCGCATGGGCAGCCTCAATGTCGACGGCGCCAATTTCAAATCCGAGCGCCAGGTGGTCGAGGAAGAGCGCCGCGTCCGCGTCGATAATCAGCCGTACGGCTCGCTTGAAGAGGACTTGCGCGCTGCGGCCTTCATTGTTCACGGCTATCACCACACGCCGATCGGCAGCATCGCTGACCTCGACAAAGCCACGCTTCAGGACGTCCGCGATTTTTTCAACACCTACTACAAGCCGAACAACGCGACGCTCGTGATTGTCGGCGATTTCAATTCCGAGCAGGCGCTCGCCTGGACGCATAAATACTTCGACGGAATTCCCGCCTCGGAGAAACCGATTCCGCGGCGCGACACGCCGGAGCCGCCACAAACCGCTGAGCGCACCGTAAAGAAATCCTATTCGAATACGCCTCTGCCGGCCGTTGTGATCGGCTATAAAATGCCCGCGCGCTACGCACCCGATTCATACGCTCTCGATCTCGCGTCGAACATTCTTGCCGGTGGCGAAAGCAGCCGTCTCTATCAATCGCTGATCTATAAGCAGCAAATCGCCGTTGAATCCGCCGGCTTCGGCAATTTCACGGAAGACCCGAATCTCTTCTGGGCGTTCGCCGTGATGAATCCGGGCCACTCGGCGGAGGAGGGGCAAAAGGCTGTCCTCGCTGTGCTCGACGGGCTGAAGAGCGAACCGGTCGATACGAAAGAGCTTCTGAAAGCGAAGAACCAGGAGATTTCCAGTTTCATTCTCGGACGCGACACGGACGAAGAAAAAGCTGTGGCCATTGAGGAAGCTACCGTCATCGGGAAAAATCCGGATCTCGTCAACACGGAACTGGACTGGTATCTTGCGGTGACGCCCGCCGATATCCAGCGCGTGGCCAAGGAATATTTCGTCCCCGAGCACGCGACCGTGCTCGTCGTGACGCCCGCGGCGCCTGTTCGTTAGCAATGATGAAATCGCGGCACCGGATTTAGGAGCATTGATGAAGCGCGCAAACTCGAATTGGATGTTTTCGCTGGCGCTCGTAGCGATCTTCGCAGCCGGCGCATCGGCGCAGCAGGCTGAGTCGCCTTCCGATCACGCAGGCGATCAGTCGAGCACCCAGAAGGGCGGCACCGGCGTTGTGCCGCCCGGCGTGAAGCTCGAATCGAAGATGCCGCCCGCCAGCGCGCCACGCCCGTTCAATTTTCCGGAAGCGGCGGAGAAAACTCTCGCGAATGGCCTGCGCGTCTTCGTGGTCACCGACCACAGCGAACCCGCCGTCGCCGCGCGCCTGCTGATTCTTTCCGCGGGCAGCATCAAGGATCCGCAGGGCATGCCCGGCGTCGCGCAGATGACCGCCAACATGCTCACGCAGGGAACCGAGAAGCGCTCCGCCCGCGACATTGCGGAAGCCATCGACTTCGTCGGCGGCTCGCTCAGCGCATCGGCCGGCAAGGATTCGACGACGGTCATGCTCGACGTCGTGAAAAAGGATCTCGATACCGGCCTCGACTTGATGTCGGACGTCGTGCTGCATCCTGCATTCAAAGCCGAGGAACTCGAGCGCCAGCGCCAACAGTTGCTCTCCGGCCTCACCGTGCAATACACCGACCCGAACTATCTGGCATCCACGATTTTCAGCCGCGTCGTGTACGGCAATTCGCCCTACGGCTGGCCGGAGGAAGGCACTCCCGAAACCGTGCAGAAACTCGATCCCGCGCAGCTCGCAAAATTTCACGACGCGAACTACGCGCCCGGCCAGTCGCTGCTGGCATTCGCCGGCGACATCACGCCGGAAGAAGCCTTCGCCGCCGCCGAAAAATATTTCGGCGCGTGGCCGAAGACCGTCGTCACGATCGCACCGCCCGTCGCGCCGCCGCCGACGGGTGGCATGCACATCTGGCTGATCGACAAGCCCGATGCCGTGCAGACGCAGATTCGCGTCGGCAAGCTCGGCATCCGGCGCGGCGATCCGAACTACATTCCAGTCGTAGTGCTGAATCGGATTTTCGGCGGAGGCTACAACAGCCGGCTGAACACCGAAGTTCGCGTGAAGAAGGGTCTCACCTACAGCGCATACTCGTCGTTCAACCCGCATCAGTATGCAGGCTCATTCGCGGTCGGAACCTACACGCGCACCGCGGCCACAGTCGATGCCACGAAGCTCGTTGTGGATTTGATTGCGAAAATGTCCGGGGGCGATGTCACGCCGCAGGAGATGGATTTTGCCCGGGACTATCTCGCGGGAGTCTATCCGATCCAGTCGGAGACGGCCGAGCAGGTCGCCGATCGCGTCCTCACTGTTGTCGCGTTTGGATTGCCACGCGACTATAACTACACATATACGGAACGAATCTCAGCTGTGACAGCCGCGCAGGTGCGCGAGATGGCGCAGAAATATTTGAGCGCCAACGACCTCGATCTGGTGCTCTCTGGAAACGTGAGCGCGTTTCGCGACGCGCTCAAAGCGGCGTTCCCGAACGCAAAATACGACGAGATCCCGTTCGACCAGGTGGACGTCCTTGCCCCCGACCTCCGCGCCGCGAAATCCCCCGCCGCGCCATCGAAGTAGCCGCGGCAGCTCTATCTCACCGACAAGATCACTTTGCCGATGTTCTTGCGGTCGTGGATGTATTGGTGCGCCGCGGCGGCTTGCTCGAGCGGAAACGTCTTGGCGATCACGGGCTTGATCTTGCCTTCGCCGTATAGTTTGAAAATGTCGTCCATTTCGCGCCGCAGCAGCGCGCCGCGCGATCCGAGCGCGCCCATACTCACGCCAATCACCGCGAGATTTTGTGACATCATCTTCAGCGGATGAAATCGCGGCGTCTGCGCCAGCGCCTTGAGTCCGCTCACAAGGCTGCGCTTTCCGCTAGTCCCCGCCGCGTCGGAAAGCCCATAGACGACGAGTCGCCCCATCGGTCCGAGGCACTGCTGGCTTCGCGTGAGGTTTTTCCCGCCAATCGGGTCCATCGCCATTTCGATGCCATCCGGCGCGAAGTTCCGCACCACCTCGACGAAATCGCTCTTCTCGTAGTCAATCGCGTGATCGACGCCCAACTTGCGCAAATATTCCTGCTTCGCGGGCCCCGCCGTTCCAAACGTCACCAGCCCTCGCGCGCGAGCGAGTTGTACTGCTGCGATTCCCACTCCTCCCGCCGCGCCGTGAATCAGTACTCGATCGCCGGGCTGCAGATTGCCCATCGTGAACATCGAGTGATACGCGGTCAGGTAATTTACCGGGATTGCTGCGCCCTCTTCGAATCGCATTCCAGGAGGCAATCGATACACGTCTTTCGCAGGAACGACGATCCACTCCGCGTACGCATTGAAGTGCGGAACTGCAGCGACGGCATCACCCACCGACAGACCGTCGCCGCTCTGCCTCGCTCCGTCGCCTACCTTTTCAACCACGCCGGCCACCTCGAGGCCCGGCACAAAGGGCGGCTTCGGCGCACCCGGATAGAGCCCCATGCGCATCAAGAGGTCGGCGAAATTCACGCCAATTGCTTTGACCCGTATCAGCACTTCGCCCGGCTTCGGCTGCGGATCGGGCGCCTGCTGCACCTCGAGAACTTCAGGCCCCCCGTACCGCCGAACGACCACTGCGCGCATCTAAGCTCCTTTCGCCGGGCAAAAGCCTGGGCGTGCTTTCTCGGCTGGCCGAAGCCGCAACTCGCTCCGGCTTTTCACTGGGAATCGTCAGCATCCTATCTTAAACTCTTGAATTCGGCTCAGCGATGAAACTTCGACCTAGATCAACGGGATTCTTGGTTGGCCTCATCTTCTTTGGCTCGGCGTGGGCCTGCCCCGCTGCCGACCGCGCTCCCGACGTTCCAAATCCGCCCGTGCTGACCGCGATGCAAGCTGAGCTCGACCGATCGATCGCGGCGCTCTCGAAGGCCGATCCTCCCGCCTATTTCATCAGCTACACCGTTTCCGACCGGCACTACGCGGAAGTTTCCGGCTCCAATGGCGCGCTGCTTTCGAGCTCCGATGACCGCGCGCGCTGGCTCGAAGTTCAGTCACGCGTCGGCTCCTACCAGCTCGACGACACGCACAAGCTCGGCGACCGTCCGCCCAGCTGGACCAGCCCTGGCTCGACGGCGGCCCTCGACGACGACATCCCCGTCCTTCGCCGTGAAATCTGGCGCGAGACGGACCGCCAGTACCGCGCGGCTTCCGAAGCTCTCATCAAGGTGAAGACGAGCGAGCAGGTGCAGGTGCAATCCAGCGAAGGCGGCGCTCCCGATTTTTCAACCGAGCCTCCGCACACTTCGATCGGTGCGGCCGTCGACATTCAGCTCAACCGCAAGCCCTGGGAAGAGCGCGTGCGCCGCTACACCGCCGCGTTCAGCAAGTCGCCTTATGTGCTGAATTCGATCGCCACCTTCACCGTGCTTGCCACAAATCAGTATCAAGTCAACACGGAAGGCACCAAGCTCGCGTTCGGCCAGATTCATTACCGTCTCGAACTTTTCGTCCAGAGCAAAGCGCCCGACGGCATGGACATCCAGCGCTACGCCAATTTCGACTGGCTCGATCCCAAAGACCAGCCGGATGAGAAGACGATCATGGACTCGGTCCAGCAGCTGATTAAGGAAACTGAGTCTCTCGATCAGGCGCCGCTCGCCGATCCTTTCGCCGGGCCGACGCTTCTCACAGGCCGCGCCGCCGCAGTTTTCTTCCACGAAGTTTTCGGTCATCGCGTTGAAGGTTTCCGCCAGAAAGACATCGCCGAAGGCCAGACCTTCACCAGCAAGATCGGCGAAAAAATCATGCCGGACTTCATCTCGATCAAGGATGATCCCACCGAATCAATGCTCGGCGGCCAGATGCTGCTCGGCTTCTATCCGTTCGACGACGAAGGTGTATCCGCGACGAATGTCTCCCTCGTCGACAAAGGCGTCCTGAAAACTTTCTTGATGTCGCGCTCTCCGCTACTCGACGTCCCGCATTCCAACGGCCACGGTCGCCGGCAGCTTGGCTACGTTCCCGTCGCGCGCCAGGGCAATCTGATCGTCTCCAGCACCAACGGCGTGCCGTTCAGCGAGCTTCGCAAAAAATTGATCGATCTCGTCAAGCAGCAGGGCACACCGTACGGCCTGCTCATCGACGATATCGAAGGCGGCTTCACCTTCACCGGCCGCGGCCAGCCGCAGGCGTTTCAGGTGACGCCGCTCGTCGTCTATCGCGTGTTCGCCGACGGCCGCCCCGATCAGCTCGTGCGCGGCGTCAACATCGTTGGCACGCCACTGGTCTCGCTCACGAAAATCGTCGCCACCAGCGACAAGCAGGAAATTTTCAATGGGTACTGCGGCGCCGAGTCCGGCTCCGTGCCGGTCTCCGCCGTCGCTCCGGCGATCTTGATTTCCGAAATGGAGTTCGCGAAGAAGGAAACCTCGACCGACCGGCCTCCGGTCCTGCCTCCGCCCGCGCACGATCCCGAAGCGAAGGGACAGGGCCAGTGAAAAGATTTTGGGCTATTACTTTGCTTGCCCCCTGCGCGCTGCTTTTCGCCGCTGCGCCCGCCCGCGCCAATCGCACGCCGGGCCGCGCCGTTGCCGCTCCTGAACCGCAAGAGCTCACGATCCCCGCGGGCGACAGCGATCTGACGCTCCGCGCCATGGGCGACGAAATGGACCGCTCGCGCACGCGCCTCGCGCTCCCCGGCGTCGATAAGCCCTTCTACGTCGAATACCGTCTGCTCGATCTCGATATCCACACGATCACCGCGTCGTTCGGCGCGCTGCTTTCGACTTCGACTTCGCGCAGCCGCTTCATGTCCGTCGACGTTCGCGTCGGCAACTATCACCTCGACAGCTCGAATTTCATCAGCGAAGACGGTTTTCAGGGCTTCCTCGGCTCCACGGGTCAGGTCGGCATCGACCGCGACTACAATTCGCTCCGCCAGGATCTTTGGCTCGCCACCGATCAGGCCTACAAAGCCGCGGTTACGCAGATGTCGATCAAGCAGGCATTCTTGCGCAGCCTTACCAAACCGCCTGAAATCGACGATTTCTCGCAAGCCGATCCGGTCGTGAAAGTCGATCCCCGCGTCGAGCCCGATTGGACTTCGCGCAATTGGAACGAGGAAGCGCGCGCCGCGTCCGCTGTGCTGAAAAATTATCCGCATCTCTACGGCTCGCGCATCACCTATTCGCTCGTCTACACCACGAACTATCTGATGACGAGTGAAGGCACGATCATCCGCGTCTCGCGCCATCTCGCCGGCATCGAAGCGGGGCTCGACACCGAAGCCGACGACGGCATGCCGCTCAACAATTTCTACGCGGTCTATACCGCCGATTCGTCCGGCCTGCCCGATCCCGCGACCGTCTCGAAGGCGCTCACGCAAGCCGCCTCCGATCTGATGGCGCAGCGCGAAGCCGCTCTCGTCCCCGATTACACGGGACCGGTGCTCTTCGACGCGCCCGCGGCCGCCGCAACGCTCGCGCAAGTGCTGGAGCCGTCGCTTTCCGGCGCGCGCCCGCCGCTTTCGATGACCAACCAATTTGACGCATTCCTCGAGCGCGCCGGCGGCCGCAGCGAATGGAGTGGCCGCGTCGGCACGCGCGTCCTGCCCGCGAGCTCCACGCTCGTCGACGATCCCACGCTGCACGAATTCGGCGGCGTGCCGCTGCTCGGGGGCTACGATTTGGACGACGAAGGCGTGCGCGGCCAGCGCGTCTCGATCGTCGAAAGCGGCATGCTGAAAAATCTCGTGATGTCGCGCCGGCCGGGCCCCGATTTCTACGCGTCGAATGGCCACGCGCGCTCGGCGCTGCTCACCGACCCGCGCCCGCTCAGCAGCAATCTGCTCTTCCAGTCGGCCGGCGCACTGGGCCCCGCCGATCTGCGCAAGAAATTTCTCGACGCCTGCCGCGACGACGGCCACGAATGGTGCCTTGAAGTGAAGCGCATGGCGAATCCGGCGCTCTCGTCGATTTCGTCGCAGGATTTTTCCGATTTCATCGGCGGGATTGCGGGAGGGATCGCCAGCGGTGAGCGCGCGCCGCTACTCGTCTACCGCGTCTACGTCTCCGACGGCCACGAGGAGCCGGTCCGCGGCGGAGTCATCCAAGGCCTCACGCTTCGCTCGCTGCGCAACATGCTTGCGGTCGGCAACGATTCGGCCGTCTACACCTTCATGCAAAATTCGCAGGGCGGACTCGGCGGCACCGCGCTCGGGTCGTTCGGCTCCGCGCAGGACGGAATTCCCAGCACGGTCATCGCGCCGTCGATCGTCCTCGACGACGTCGAGATTCGCGGCTTCCACGGCGAGCCTCGCCGCCTCCCCCTCGTCCCCGCCCCTCCGCTCCGGTAATCTTCTTTGCCCTTGTAGCGGCCGCCTTTTCGCGTTTTGCGCGTCCCGACGCCTTTCGTCGGGAAGGCGGGCCGATCCTCTTTGATTCTTCGTCGTCGAGGGGTATCATTCCCGCCCGCCGACGTGAATTCGCTCCGCGAAATCCTCGACGAGGAGTTGATCCGACCATGAGCAAAGGCGCGAAGAAGAAGTACGTCAAGTATCACAACGATGGCACCGTCTGGGCGAAGGGCACCACAGTCGGCGGAGTGCCCGAAGGTTATTGGGTATGGTTTCGCAAAGACGGCTCCAAAATGCGCAGCGGTTACTTCACACATGGCAAACAGAGCGGCAAATGGACTACCTACCGTAAGAACGGCCAGGTCGTTAAAGTCACCGACATCGGCACCGCGAAGCATTGATCGAATGATTTCTCCTCGCCTTTCACGCTGCATCGGCGCCCATTTGTGATCCGCCAACCCGGAAAACGCGGCGCGGTCGCGTATAATCGCGCGGATGGCGACGGCGACAATCAGTCACGCGAGCCGCGAAAAGCGGATGGCGGCGCTCGGATCGGTGGGCTCGGCGGTGGTGCTCGTCACGCTGAAGGTGATTCTCGCTGCGGTGACGGGCAGCCTGGGAATTCTCTCCGAAGCCCTGCACTCGATTCTCGATCTGGTCGCCGCGGTGATCACTTATCTTTCGGTGCGCGTCGCGGAGAAACCGGCCGACGCGGAGCACCTCTACGGCCACGGTAAGGTCGAAAGCTTTTCCGCGTTCGTCGAGACGGGCCTCCTGCTCCTCACCGCGCTCTACATCATCTGGGAGGCGTTCAACCGGCTGCTCTTCCGCACGGTGCACATCCGCCCGAGTTTGACGGCGATCGTCATTCTGATGCTCGCTATGGGAATCGATCTCGTGCGAGCGCGCGCATTGCAGCGCGTTGCGAAGAAATATCCGAGCGAGGCGCTCGAGGCCGACGCGCTGCATTTTTCGACCGACGTCTGGAGCACCTGCGTCGTGATCCTCGGCATTTCGGGCGCGTGGCTCGGCGAGCGGCTCGGCGTCCCGTGGCTCGGCATGATGGACGCGGTCGCCGCGCTCGGCGTGGCGGGAGTGATCCTCTGGATCGGCTCGCGGCTCGGCAAGCGCACGATCGACGCTCTGCTCGACGTGGCGCCGCATGGATTGCGCGAGCAGATCATCAACGCCGTCGATGAAACCGAAGGCGTGCTGCAGACCGAGCGCGTGCGCGTCCGGCGCGCGGGCCAGCGGCACTTCGTCGACGTGACGATCAGCGTGCCGCGCACGGCGAGTCTCGAACAGGCGCACGCCGCAAGCGATGCGGTTGAGCGAAACATCCAGCGCGTGATTCCGGCGGACGTGGTGGTGCACGTCGAGCCGCGCGCGCGGCACAACGAGCCGGTCTTCGAGACGATTCGCGCCATCGCGCAGCGCCGCGGCCTCGCGATTCATGAGATTTCAGCGAATCAATACGATGGGCGGCTGTTCGTCGAGCTGCATTTGGAAGTGGACGAGAATGCGAGCTTGCGCGAGGCGCACGAGCGCGCCACGGAGCTCGAAGAGGAAATCCGACGCGCCACCGATCAGGGCACGCGCATCAACATTCACATCGAGCCGCTCGGCGCGCGCATCGGCGGCGCGGAAGAGATGACCGAACTATCGCGCGCGGTGCAGGATTTTCTGAATTCGCTGCTGGCGGCGGAGTACCACGA